>WNFA01004761.1_pt1 | contig 18008 bp, 18 predicted proteins | sample 5400481 | NCBI WGS metagenome assembly WNFA01 (sample SAMN13153340, study PRJNA577476) | soil metagenome | isolation source: 120 cm saprolite under Douglas fir tree site 2 hole 1 replicate 2 | place: USA:California | collected 2015-04-18
CGGTCTCGGCGGGGATCGGCTGTGCCCATTCCAGCTCCGCCGCCCGTGAACCAGGCTCCTTGGCCAGGGTCGCCATGTCGACGGTAACCATCAGGTGCGGTTTCTGGCCGCCAACCTCTGGCAATCTGCCGCCATCGAGCTGGCGCCGCGCCATCTCCACCGCTGCGTCCAATCGGCGCTGCCTGGTGGTGCGGTCGTCGTCCGGCGCCGGCGGGCCCATGACCGAGTTCAAAGCCGTCTGCAGTACCGCCCCGCCCTCGGCGCCCAGCCGGCCGTTCAGATAGAAGACGCCGCCGAGGGTCTGGCTCAGATAAAGGAAGCGCCGCTCATGAGACTCGTTGGCGTCTCGCAGCACTTCATCCGGCTGCAGGCAATGGCGAAGGTGGGCAGCCACTTGCCCCAGGCGCTTCGGATCGAGCTCTTTCGCGGAGTTGACGAGGATGCCCTCGGCGTGCGCCTCCATCTTGTCGCCCAGCTGCTCTGATGTGCCGGCGATCAAGGACGCGTGGCGGTAGCTGATGTCGCCATCGGCGAACGCCTGCGACGTCAGCGGCAGAGAGTCAAGCGCTCGTGCCACCTCGACCTGATTCGACGCCGCCGTGTAGGTGAGGTTGCACTTCCAGCGCAACCAGCCCTTCGCGCTCAGCGCCGCAGAGTTTGCGTAGCCCTGGCCGCTGTCGAAACGCCGCAGCCGGCGCAGCGTCTCGGCCTGGACACGGCTGTCGATGCGCTGCAGCTCGAGCAGGTCATCACCCATCGACTCCGCCGGCACCGAGTTGAGGTCCTCTTCGGCGAGCCGCGTGAGGAGTGAATGGATCTCCTGGAAGAGCTCTTGCGAGGTCCAATTCCCCCTCACCCCACCCTCAGAACACATGTTCGCATTGTATCGAATATCTGTTCGGTGGTCAAGCATGCGTATTAAGTCGCCAAGAATCGCACCCAACGGACGCAGCGTTCCGTCACCAACAAATCGCACCGAGACGCTGGTTCGCCAATGCCTCGGCCGGGGAGGAGCGGATGCGAATTGGGGAGCGCTACCAGCTAGCTTCGGAACTCGGCTCCAGCTACCAGACAGCCGAGCGCAAGGAACGCAGCCGAATTCTCGACGCCTATTGCCTGACCACGGGCTATTCACGCAAGCACGGCCTTCGGGTTCTGGGTGGTAGACAGCGGCGGCGGCAGTTGCGGTTGCGTAGATCATCACGCCGACGTCGCTACGGGCTCGAGTTCCAGCGCGCTCTCAGGGTTCTTTGGGAGGCCGCCGGCAATATCTGTGCCGAGCGCCTACGGCCCTTTCTGCCCGACCTCCTGTCGTTGCTCCAGCGGCACGGACAGCTCGAGGTAACACCAGAGGTCGAAACTCAGCTCAAGCAAGTCAGCGTCTCGACTTTGGAACGCAACCTTCGTCAGCTGCGGCACGAGCGCCGCCAGCTGTTCGCCCGTCGGATGTCCCAGACCAAGCCCGGCACGCTCCTCCGTAAAGAAGTGCCGGTCATTGTCGGCCAGTGGAAAGAGATGGATCAGCCCGGATACCTGGAGGTCGACAGCGTCTCCCACAGCGGTGAGTACAACATCGGCGAATGGATCTGGACGATCTCAGCTACCGACCTCAGCACCGGCTGGACCGAGCGCGTCCCTGTGATGGGACGAAACCAAGAACCAGTGGCGGTTGCGATGCAGCGAATCCGTCAGCAATTGCCTTTTCGGCTATTGGGCATCCACGCTGACAATGGCTCCGAGTTTCTAAATCGACGCCTCATCGATTGGTGTCGAGAAGAAGGCATCGTCATCGCACGCTCACGTCCTCACCACAAGAACGACAATCCCCACGTTGAGCAAAAGAACTGGACCCTTGTCCGCCGGCTTATCGGCTACCAGCGCCTCGATGCACCCTGGCAGTTGAGCTGGCTTGATGACTTCTATACCGAGCTCCTGCGGCCCTACAACAACTGCTTTCAACCGGTCATGAAGCTCATCGGCAAGGAGCACCCCGCGGGCGGTCAGCTGCGCAAGCGTTATGACACTCCAACCACGCCACTTCTTCGCCTCCTCGCCTCCGGAACGGCCGATCTCACCAAGACCAGCTCGCTGGTGGAGCTCTACAGAACCGTCAGCCCGCTCACCCTCAAACGCCAGATTGACCGCCGCCTCCAAGCCATGCCGCTGAGCACACGAAGAGCCGCCAATGCCTAAGCCTGGTGCGATTATCAAATGACCGAACGATTGCCCCCAGGGTGCGATTCTCAAGTGACGGATGACGGTATTTACAAGCGAAATTTGCTTGAAAAATCGACGCGTCAACACCTAGGCGCCCAAGCGCCACCCGACCTACCCCAACTCCGTTTTCCTAGTCCGCTACGCCGGAATGATCAGGTCCTTCAGCTCGCGCGGATAGTCGGTCATCAGCCGGCATCCGTTGTCCGTGATGACGACCGTGTCGGAGTGGCGGAATCCCCCCAGCTCCTTGATGTACACGCCGGGCTCAACCGTGAACACCATCCCCGGCTCGAGCAGCGCATCGTCGCCGCGATCCAGGAACGGCGCCTCGTGGCCCTCTAGCCCAATCGAGTGGCCGACGTGATGGCGGATCGCACCCTCGACGCCCAGGTCGCGGGCCAGCTGCACGCACGCCAGCTCGACCTCGCCCGCGGGGACTCCGGGCGCCATCACCTCGAAAGCGCGCGTCTGAAGGGCGAGCATCGCGTCGAACGCGCGCTCCTGCTCCTTGGTCGGGTCGCCGACGATCATCGTCCGTTCGAGCTCGCTGCGATAGCCGTCGATGTCGGCGGCAGCGCCACTGACCAGGACGTCGCCCTTCTCGATTCCGTGGCCCCTCACGAAGCCGTGCGGCATCGCGGTGGATCGACCGCCCACGAACATGGCGGTGAGCCCATTCCATCCCGGGCCGCGTGGTCGCCATCCGGGCATCTCCTCGACCATCTCGAACAGCGTCTCAGTCGCCGGCGGCACGTAACACTCCATCTCTGTCTTTCCGGTGCGGATCGCGCCCTGCATGCGGCGATGCGCGCGTGCGGCCCAGGTGCAGCTCAGCTGGATGCACGCGAGCTCAGTGGCCGACTTAATGCGTCGCAGTGATTCCACGAGCATCTCTGCGTCGACGGGGCGTTCACCGGTAAGTTCGCTGAGGCTTGGCCCACGGTAGCCCCAGTACGGCACGTACCCGTCATGGTCGGCGCCCGTGCGCCTTGGCTTGGCGCTGATCTCGGCGAGCTTGGCGGCCACCAGCTCCATGGGATGCTCGGCGCCCGGGTATTCGAAATAGATGCCGACGTTGTCGACGCCGGGCACGGACTCCGCGTGCTCCTTCTCGACGGCCGGCACGACCAGCGCAGAGTAACTGTTGGGCCCAAGGATCAACACGATCGGCCGCTCGGTGGGGATGTGATGGAAGCCGGTCAGGTACGCGACGCGTGCGGGATAGAAGACCGCCAGGGCGTCGAGCCCGGCCGCCTCCATGCCGGCGCTGACGGCATCGCGCCGGAGCGCGTACTCCTCAGGTCCGATCTTGGGAAAGGAAATCGGAGTCTTCGGTTTTGGCTTTGACGCCTTCTTCGCGGCAGGAAGAGGGGCTTTCTTAGTAGGCGGCAAGCTTTCTCATCGCCTCCGCGATCTTGACCGGGTTGGGCATGAAGAACTCCTCCTGCGGCGTGTTGAACGGCATGGCCGGGATGTCCGGTCCGGCGACGCGGACGACCGGCCCGTCCAGGCTGTCGAAAGCATGCTCCGAGACGATGGCCGCGATCTCGGCTCCAAAACCGCCGGTGATGTTGTCCTCGTGCACGACCATCGCCTTACCCGTTTTGCGCACCGACTCCAGGATCGTTTCTCGGTCGAGTGGTGCCAGGCACCTCAAGTCGACGACCTCGACGCTCGTACCCTCGCCTGCGAGCTCCTCCGCCGCCTGCAGGCAGTAGTGCGTCATGAGCCCCCACGCAAAACAGCTGAGCTTGGTCCCTTCGCGACGGACCACCGCCGGCCCGATCGGCACCAGGTAATCGCCATCCGGCATCTCCTCGGAAACGAGGCGGTACACCTTCTTGTGCTCCAGGAACAGCACCGGGTCGGGGTCGCGGATGGCCGACTTGAGCAGGCCTTTCGCATCGGCGGGCATGCTCGGCACGACCACCTTCAGGCCGGGAACGTGGGCATAGAAGGCCTCAATGGACTGCGAGTGGTAGAGCCCTCCGTGCACCCCCCCGCCGAATGGCGTGCGGATGACGATGGGGACAGACCAGTCGCCGTTGGAGCGGTACCGAGTGCGCGCGGCCTCGCTGACGATCTGGTCGAACGCGGGATGGATGAAGTCGGCGAACTGGATCTCCGCGATGGGAATTAGCCCGTTGAGGGCGGCGCCGATGGCCACGCCCACGATGCCTGATTCCGCAAGCGGCATGTCCATCACCCGCGCCTCACCGAACCTGGCATAGAGGCCGTCAGTCGCGCCGAATACGCCGCCCTTGCGCCCGACGTCCTCGCCCATAACGAGCACGCGCTCGTCGCGTTCCATCTCCTCGGTGATGGCTGCGCGCACCGCCTCGATCATCCTCATCTCAGCCATGGCCCTGTTCCTTAGAGAACACATTCTCCAGCGCCAGCGGCCCATTCGGTGACGCCGATAAGCGATCCAGCACCTCCTCGGAGGCCAGAGAGCGCGCGCTGTCACTCGCTCAGTAGACTGCACCTTGAGGGCGCGGACCACCAGTGTCGGTCTGACAGTGACGTTTGGAGGTAGTTGGCATTTCGTTCTCGGCCGAAGTCAAGAACGAGATGGCCGGGTTTCTGCCGGCCAGGCCCTGCTGCCAGCTGAGTGAGCTGCTGGGCATTTACTTCGGGTCGCGCGGCCGTCTGATCAAGAGATCGGGTGACGGACAAGCGGCCTATTTCTCGCTGCTCCGGAACGCCGTCGCGCGCAAGGTGGTCAGGCTGGGCCGGTCCGTGGGTCGCATGGACGCGAAGTACCAGGCCGTGAAGACGAAAAAGCGCATGACCTTCTTCATCGAGCTTGGGCTGCCCGCCGGTCTGGCTCCCGCTTTCACCCAGGCGGCCGCCCGCGCAGTTCCCGACGCCACATGCGACCGCAAAGCCATGCTTCGCGGACTGTTCCTCGGGTGCGGATCCGTCAACGCGCCTTCTTCCAGGTATCACCTCGAATGGGTGGCGCCAAACGCATCGTGGGCGACCGAAATCGGCGGTGTCGCGGAGTCCGCGGGAGCGAAGACCGGCATTATGGAGCGCGGCGGCCAGCACGTCGTGTACGTCAAAGAGGGTGACGGCATCGTTCGCCTGCTCTCGTGGATGGGCGCCAGCCGCGCGGTGATGGAGTTCGAAAGCGTGCGCGTGGTCCGCGAGGTGAGTGGAGAGGTCAACCGGCGTCTCAACTTCGAAACCGCAAACATCGGCAAGACGGTGGGTTCGGGCCTGCGGCAGGCTGCGGCGATCGAACGACTCGAATCAACCGGAAAGCTCGACGCCCTGCCGCCGGCCCTGCGCGAGATGGCGCGCTGGCGCAGCGCAAACCCCGAGCTCAACCTCGGCGAGCTTGCCAGACGCATGAAGCTGTCCAAATCTGCCGTCAACCACCGCCTGCGCCGCCTGCAGGAGGTGGCCGATCGCGTGAACGGCAACCTATCGCCGAATCCGGCTCGCCGCTCCGCCTAACATTACCTCGGCCTATCGACGCTTCTGAATTGCCGGTCGTGCCCGCGCACGCACTTTAGGGGGTACCAATGACCAAGGTTGGAATCAACGGTTTCGGCCGTATCGGCCGCAACATCTATCGGGCGGCCCACGCGCTCAAGCCATCGTTCGAGATCGTCGCGGTCAACGACATCGGCGATTCGCACACGTTCGCCCATCTTCTGAAGCACGACACGGCCCTGGGCACGTTTGGACCATCAGTCACCTGGGACGCCGACAACATCATCGTCGACGGCCAGCCGGTGAAGTTCCTGAGCAAGAAGGATCCGGCCGAGCTGCCGTGGAAGGACCTCGGCGTCGACATCGTCGTCGAATCGACAGGGCTCTTTACGGACGCGAAGCAAGCTCGGGTGCACATCGACAAAGGCGGCGCGACGAAGGTGATCATCTCCGCCCCGGCCACCAACCAGGATTACACGGTGGTGATGGGGGTGAACCACAAGGGTTACGACCCCAAGCAGCACAACGTCGTCTCCAACGCCAGCTGCACCACCAACTGCTTCGTGCCGCTGGCGCACGTGCTTCACCAGAGCTACGGGCTCGAGCGCGGCATGATGACCACGATCCACGCCTACACGTCGGATCAGCGCCTGCAGGACCTTCCGCACAAGGACCTGCGGCGGGCGAGGGCGGCGGCGGACAACGTCATCCCGACGTCGACCGGCGCCAATCGCGCGGTGGCAGAGGTGCTGCCCGAGCTCGCCGGCAAGTTCGCCGGCATGGCGTTCCGGGTGCCGGTTCTGGACGTGTCGGTCGTTGACCTTACGGTGCAGCTCAGCAAGACGGCGACGGCGGAGGATATCAACGCCGCATTCGACGAGGCCGCCGGTGGCGAGCTGAAAGGAATCCTCTCGGTGAGCAAGGAACCGCTCGTCTCGTCCGACTTCAAGGGCGATCCGCACTCCGCGATCGTCGATGCGCCGCTGACGCTCATGCTCGCCCCCGACTGGGCGAAGGTCGTTGGCTGGTACGACAACGAGTGGGGCTTCAGCTGCCGGATGGTCGACCTGATGAGCTACATGGCGGCGCGACTCTGAAGCTCGCGATCACGGCCGTTGACGTCGCCGGCAAGAGGGTGCTCGTGCGCGAGGACTTCAATGTCCCGATGGCCAACGGCGTGATCACCGACACCACCCGCATCAAGTCCGGGGGTGAGGTGCCGTTCGCCGCCGATTGCGTCGGCCCGATAGCGGACGCCGCGGTCGCCCGTCTTCAGCCGGGCAAGGTGCTGCTGCTCGAAAACCTCAGGTTCCATCCTGAAGAAGAGAAGAACGACCCAGAGTTTGCCCGCCAGCTCGCATCGCATGGCGAGCTGTTCGTCAACGACGCCTTCGCGGTTTCGCACCGGGCGCACGCGTCGGTCGTCGGCGTCGCCAACTACCTGCCGGCGTACGCCGGCCAGTTGATGATTGCTGAGCTGCAGGCGCTCCACGATGCGATCGACACCCCAAGGCGACCTCTCGTCGCGGTGATCGGCGGCGCGAAAGTCTCGACCAAGATCAACCTTCTCAACAACCTCATCACCAAAGTGGACGCGCTTGTGATCGGCGGCGCGATGGCGAACACCTTCCTACGCGCGCAAGGCTTTCAAACCGGGCGGAGCCTGGTCGAGGAAGGCGCAGTCGAGGCCGCCAACGAGGTCTGGAAGATCTTCGGCAATCGCCTCATCCTTCCTGTCGACCTGGTCTGCGCAGAGCAGGTCCAGCCCGGCCAGCCGACGCGAATCTTTCCCGCCCGTGCCGTCGAGCCGTCCTGGATCGCTCTCGACATCGGCCCTCAGTCGGTGGCCTTGTTCGCCGAGCGCCTGCGCGGCTCCGGCACCATTGTTTGGAACGGGCCGATGGGCATGTTCGAGATCCCCGACTTCAACCACGGAACGCGCGGGGTGGGGGAGGCGATCGCGAGTTCCGGCGCTTACACTCTCGTCGGTGGCGGCGACACCTCCGCAGCCATCGATGCGCTCGGGCTCACCGGGCGTTTTTCATGGGTCTCGACCGGTGGCGGAGCCACGCTCGAGTACCTCGAAGGCAGGGAACTGCCAGGCGTCGCCATCCTCAAGGAGGCGTGATGCCGGCCCGAGTGAGCCCAAAGGCGCTGCTTGCCGCCAACTGGAAGATGAATCCGGTCAACGCCGGCGACGCCCTCGACCTCGTCAGGGGCGTGCTGCCCGCCTCCACCAGCCACCCCGACCTCGTGGAGGTCGCCATCTTTCCGCCCTACCCCTGGCTGCTCGGCGTGGCGGAGGCCATCGAGGGAACCAACGTCAAGCTCGGCGCGCAGGATTGCTTTTGGGAGCTATCGGGCCCCTACACAGGGGAGGTCTCACCCGCGATGCTGCGTGGCTGGTGTCCGTGGGTCATCATCGGGCACTCCGAGCGCCGCGCTTACCTGGGTGAGACCGACGATATGGTCGCGCGCAAGACCGCCGCCGCCCTGACCAACGACCTCAGCGTGATCATGTGCGTGGGCGACCTCGACGAGCACTACGTGGCCGGCAAGACCGATGAAGTTGTCACCGCGCAAGTCAAGGCTGGGCTTGCGAACTGTTCAGCCGACGACTCCGCCCGCCTGGTCATCGCGTACGAGCCGGTGTGGGCCATCGGTTCGGGCAAGAGCGCCGAACCCGAGCACGCGTACAAGACGATGAGACTGATCCGGCGCACAGTTGGGGAGTTGATCGGCGCGGGCGCGGCCCGCAAAGTGCGCGTGCTCTATGGAGGCAGCGTCAACGCGAAGAACGTCGAGTCCTACGTCGAGCTGCCCTACTGCGACGGCTGCCTCGTCGGCGGAGCCAGCCTCATTGCGGATGAGTTCGCGAAGATCGTCGAGGTGACCGCGGCGGTTTACGGCCATCGATAGCGGACTCGGCACTCTGGTCCTGCTGCGGCACGGCCAGAGCACCTGGAACCTCGAGAACCTCTTCACCGGCTGGCATGACGTGCCGCTCAGCGAGCTTGGCGTCACGGAGGCCAAAGAATCGGGGCGGCTGATGCTCGCCGCCGGATTCGCTCCAGCCGTCGTTCACACGTCGGTCCTGATCCGCGCCATCCAGACCGCAGACCTCGCCCTTGGTGAGATGAATCGCACGTGGATCCCGGTGCGGCGCAGTTGGCGGCTGAACGAACGGCACTACGGCGCTCTCCAGGGGCTGAACAAGAAGCAGACCGCGGAGCGCTTCGGCGAGGAGAAGGTCAAGGTCTGGCGCCGAAGCTATGACGTGCGTCCGCCTGCATTGGAAACCGGTGACGAGCGTCATCCGTCGCACGATCCACGCTACGCCGGGCTTCCTCCGGAGCTGCTGCCGAGCACCGAATGCTTGAAGGATGTCGTGGATCGGATGCTCCCCTACTGGTATGACTCCATCGTGCCGGACTTGTTGCGCGAGTCATGTGTCCTCGTCTCCGCCCACGGCAACAGCCTGCGTGCGCTGGTGAAACATCTCGACCGTTTGACCGATCAGGAGGTCGTGGACCTGGACATTCCTACAGGAGTGCCGCGGGTGTACGAGCTGAATGACGACTTCACGCTGAAGTCGGGCCGGTATCTCGGCGATCCCAAGGAGATCGAGCGCCGCGCCGCCGCGGTTCGCAACCAGGCGAAATCAGAACCTAGTTAGACTGGTTTCGAAAGTAGATATCAACTTCAAATAGAAGGGGGACCCGCCATGGCATATGAGCTTCCGCCGCTTCCGTACCCACACGACGCGCTCGAGCCTCACATCGACGCGAAGACGATGGAGATCCACCACGACAAGCACCACGCCGCTTATGTGAACAACGCCAACGGCGCGCTCGAGAAGCACCCTGAGCTGGCCACGAAGTCGGTCGAGGATCTTCTCCGCGGGATCAGCTCGGTACCCGAGGATGTCCGCACCGTGCTTCGCAACAACGCGGGCGGGCACTCGAACCACTCGATCTTCTGGACCATCATGGGCCCGAACGGCGGCGGCGCCCCATCTGGCCGAATTGGAGACGCGATCAACAGCACGTTCGGCAGCTACGACTCGTTCAAGGAGCAGCTGCAGAAGGCAGCGGTCGGGCAGTTCGGGAGCGGCTGGGCCTGGCTGCTGGCGGACTCAGGCGGCAAGCTCCTGATCAAGTCGTACCCGAACCAGGACAGCCCGTACATGGAAAACCTGACGCCGATACTCGGCGTCGACGTGTGGGAGCATGCCTATTACTTGAAGTACCAGAACCGCCGCGCGGACTACGTAGCGGCCTGGTTCAACACGCTCAACTGGAAGACGATCCAGGGCCGTTACAAGTAGCCGTCAATGCCACAGATCAAGAACGCGCTGATCATCATCGAGGCGGTGCTCGCCGTGCTGTTGATGGCCGGCGTCCTCATACAAACGCCGAAGGCCACGGGGCTCGGCGGCACCATCGGGGGTGGCGGTGATGGGCTGGGCGGTGGGTACCGCACCCGCCGCGGGCTTGAGCGGCAGGTTTACTGGACCACGTGGGTGCTGACCGCCGCCTTCCTGATCTGCTCGCTGGCCAACATCTACGTGACGACTCATAAGTAGGTCTTCCTACGCGGCGGTGAGGCAGTTCCTCTGCGCCGCCACTCTCACTGCGGTGGCCCTCGCGGCCTGCCAGCCGGTCGCGACGGTGCCGAAGCCGGCGCGTGGCGGCACGGCGGTGGAGGCCCTCGTCGGTCAGGCCGGCGTCCTGAACCCGATCTTCGAGACTGACGACAGCGCTCGTGACGTCGACAGCGTGATCTACCAGGGCCTCACGACCGTCAACGGGGGGCAGAACGTTGTCGGGCTGCTGGCATCCGACTGGGCGATCTCTGCCGACCACCTGTCGTACACGTTCAACATCCGGACCGGAGTCAAGTGGGCTGATGGACAGCCGTTCAGCGCCGACGACGTGCTTTTCACCTTCCACATCCTCCAGGACCTCGAGTACACCCAGCCCGGCGCGGGGGACTGGCGTCAGGTCGGGGTCGCGGCCGGCGGTCCGAACCAGGTGGTGTTCAGTTTGAAAGCGCCTAACGCCGCCTTCCCGCTTGCGCTGCGGATCGGGATTATCGCCAAGCACCTGTTCGACGGCATGGCCCCGGCGCAGATAGCGGCGAGCCCATACAGCGGCATCCGCGCGATCGGGACCGGCCCGTTCAAGGTCGCGGGCATCAACACTCTGGCGATCACGTTGGACCGCAACCCGTACGCAGATCCGCAGCCTTATCTCGACCACCTGATCTTCCGCACGTACCCGGTGTCCGATCCGCAGATGGCGATCCGCGCCGTGCTGCAGGGTGCGGCCGACCTCGTCGGCGGCATCCAGCCTCAGGAAGTGCTCGCGCTGCAGGGCCGCACCGACGTGAACGTGCAGGACGTGAGGACATTCACGAACGAATTCGTGACCTTCAATGCCGACGGCGCCAGCAAGGTCTTTTTCGGCGACATCAAAGTCCGTTTGGCCCTGACCCAATCCATAGACCGGCAGCGCGTGCTCACGGAGGTGGTCGCCGGGCGGGGCGATCCGGACCCAAGCCCCATCCCAACCGGCGGGTGGGCCTACTCGGCGTCGGCCGCGGGAACCCATCCGTATGATCCGGTCGCTGCCGCCAAAGCGCTCGACGCCGCCGGTTGGTTGCTCGCCACCGGGGCCAAGTTGCGCACCAAGGGCGGACAGAGTTTCAAGTTCGAGCTCGCCGCTGCAAGCTCTTTCCCGAACAAGGAGATCGCCGACGCGGTGGCAAGGCAACTGCTCGAGATCGGGATCGAGGCGGACGTCAAGTCGGTTTCCGCGTCGGACCTGGTGCAGAGGTATTTGATCGGCCGCAATTATCAAGCAGCGCTGGTCCGCGTCGACGTCGGACCTGATCCCGACATGAACTCTGTATGGCACTCGGGCGCCGCCCAGGGGACGCTCAACTTCGCCTACTCACGCGGCTGGGGCCTCATCGACAAGGATCTCGAGGACGGCCTTGCCGCCATCGATCAGTCAGCGCGGTTGGCGGCGTACCTTGACTTCCAGAGTCAGATGGCTGATGCGGCTCCGGCGATCTTCCTCTACTCACCTCACTACGACTACGCAATTTCGCAGCGTGTACACGCGGTGCGGATGAACAACGTCATCGAGCCCGTGGACCGATTCCAGTACGTGACACAGTGGTACGTCAACACCAGCGGCTAAAGGGGGTTGGGGCATGGATCTGGGGCTTAATGGACGCAACGCTCTTGTCACAGCGGCGAGCAAGGGATTGGGCCGGGCCTGCGCGGAAGCCCTGATCGGTGAAGGGGCGGAGGTCTTCATCGCCTCACGCGATTCGGTCGCCATCGAAAGCACTGCACAACAGATCCATGCCGCAGGCTGGTTCGCTGCCGACGTCTCGAAACCAGGTGAACCCGAGGCGCTGGTCAAGGCGGCCATCACGCGGCTCTCCGGCCTCGATGTGCTGGTCGTCAACGCCGGCGGCCCGCCGCCGGGCACGTTCCAGAGCACTCCGCTCGAGCTGTGGGACGTCGCCTTTCATCTCACCTTGATGAGCGCGGTGCGACTGATCAGAGCCGGACTGCCCCACCTGAAGCGGTCGGACCAGGGACGCATCGTGTGCATCACCTCGATCGCGGTCCGGCAGCCGATCCCCAACATCGCCCTGTCGAACTCGATGCGTGCTGCGGTCACCGGCCTCGCGAAGACCCTGTCGCGAGAGCTCGCGCCTGACGGCATCACGGTCAACTGCCTCGCGCCGGACGCCATCCTTACCGATCGAACCCGCGATCTCGCCAAAGCGGCCGGCGTCGATCCGGAGGAGCGGATAAAGGAGCAAGCAGCCGCCACGCCGATGGGACGTTTGGGCGATCCGGCCGAGTTCGGGGCGACGTGTGCCTTCATCTGCTCGAAACAGGCGGGATACATCACTGGCCAGACACTTGGCGTGGATGGCGGTGCACTAATTGGCGTCCATTAGGATTCGCGCGTGAGTATCAAGTTCGCGGAGCGGATGTCGCGCCTCGGCACCGAGAGCGCCTTCGAGGTGCTGGCCAAGGCGCGGCGCCTCGAGGCCGACGGCAAGCGCATCGTCCATCTCGAGATCGGCGAGCCGGACTTCGCGACGCCCGACAACATCGTCGAAGCCGGCATCTCCGCGATTCAGAACGGCTACACGCATTACACGCCGGCGAGCGGCATCCTCGAGGCGCGGCAGGCGGTTGCCGGGTTCGTCTCCCGCACGCTCAAGACCGAGGTGGATGCGAGCGAGGTCGTCCTGGTTCCCGGCTCCAAGAACGTGCTGCTGTTCACCCTGCTCGCCTGCATCGAGCCGGGCGATGAGGTGATCCTTCCCGACCCGGGCTATCCGGCGTACGCATCGCAGGTCAACTTCATCGGCGGGGTGCCGAAGGTCGTCACGCTCCGCGAGGAGACAGGATTCCGGATGGATCTTGACGAGCTGAAGTCGCTCGTCACCCCAAAGACGCGAATGCTCATCATCAACACGCCGCAGAACCCGACCGGCGGCGTGCTGACCGAGGAGGATGTTCGCTTCGTGTGCGAGCTCGCGCAGGAGCACGACCTGCTAGTCGTCTCCGATGAGATCTACAGCCAGCTGGTCTACGGTTTCCATCACGTCTCGCCGCTTTCGCACCCGGGCATGCGCGAGCGAACCGTGTTGATGGATGGGTTGTCGAAGTCGTACGCGATGACCGGGTGGCGGCTGGGTTACGCGGTGGCTCCCAGGGCGCTTGCAGCGAAGTTCGATCAGCTGATGATCAACTCGTCTTCGTGCGCTGCAGGCTTCACGCAGATGGCCGCCATCGAAGCGCTTGCGACACCCGAATCGGCGCACGCGGTAGCGCGGATGGTGAAAGTGTTCGAGCACCGGCGGGACCTGATCGTGGATGGGATCAACGCCATCCCAGGCATGCGCTGCACGCGCCCCCAGGGCGCCTTCTACGCGTTTCCAAACATCGAAGGCACGGGTTTTGGCGAGCGCGAGCTTGCCGACCGGCTGCTCACGGAAGCCGGCGTCGCTGTACTGCCGGGCACGGCTTTCGGGGACGCCGGTAAGGGATACATCCGCATCGCGTACACGCAGTCAGAGGATGAGCTGACGCGCGGGCTGCACCGGATCAAGGAGTTCGTGGGGAACTCCCGCCCCTCTCCCTAACCCTCTCGCCGAAGGGGAGAGGGAAAAAAGTAAGGCCGGACGGCTGGCGCCCGGCCCCTCAAAACGTTAGATGCGTCTGTTAGTCGTCGCCCTTGGATTCGCTGTCCTGATTTTCAACTGCGTGTGTTTCTGTCTGGGCGGCCTTGGTCTCGTTGTCGGCAGTTTCGGTCTCGGTCTCGGTCTCGGTCTCGGTCTCGGTCTCGGTTTCGGTCTCCGCAGGATCGTCAGTGTCGGTGTCGTTCGCTTCAGCGGCCTGCTCTGCGGCTTGCTTCGCCAGCTCGGCGGCCTTCTCAGCGGCTTCCTTCTGCAGCTCAGCCGCCACTGCGGCTGCGTCGGCTGCGGCATCCGCATCCACGTCCGCCCCTGCCGCCGCCGTCGTGAACGAGAGCGGCGCGAGGGTGCTCTGCGTGCTGGCGTGATGCGCTCCAACCGACGAGACGACCAGGATCACCCCGGCAACGGGGGCGAAACCTGCGACGCCAAGCTTCGTCAATCGAGTCTTGAACATCAGTACCTCCAAGCGATGATGCCCTCTCGGGCAACTCTCAGATAACGCCGAGGGCGACCGATGTCGGAAGTCAGTTTTCCGAATGTGGCGGGGTCGGAGACTGCCGGTGCCCCTCGTCTGAGTCGGGACTCGGCGACTCTTGATGATCCTGCGACTGGGCATGCGACGGGTTGGGCGACTCCTTCGGTTCTGTACGTGAGCCGTCGGTGGGTTCGGATGAGTCGCGTTGACGATCGGCAGTTTTCAAGGGCGCGGCCTGCGCAGGCGGCTTAGATTGCGATTGAGGCGCTCTCTCTGTCGACGGCGACGGGCTCGATTCGCTGACGTGCGTGACTGTCTCGACGGTGGTCTCGACTGTCGTCACCGCGCGCTGTGTCCAGACGACCGGGTCCGGGCTGCCCGAGGCGGCCGTTGCCGCGACCATCAGGATCAGCGCCGCCAGCGCGCCAAAGGCGGCCAGCGCCGGCCTGAATCCGCCCAATCGATAAGACGTTGGCTGCGGCCGGTTGAAGCGAGCACGTTGGGGCATCGGTGTGGGCGGTCGGAAGCGCTCGAGCGCTGCCCGCAGTCGCTCGTCAAAGTCCGGTCCGAGTTGGTCGCTCATTTCGTATTTGGCCCGCGCCGTACCTGGTCGGTTCTTGAAGACAACGAAGCAGCGCTCTCAAGTGGGAATACCTTTGGATCCTGGGTGAGGAGCTTGCGCATGCTCTCGGCGGCGAGGCGCAGCCTTTTGTTGACGGTCCTTTCTGATACTCCGATCGCAGCGGCGATCTCCCGGTTGTTGTAGCCGTGGTAGTGCCGCAGCACGAGCGCAGCCCTCAGCTTCGGGGAGATCCGGCGGAGTGCTGCCACCAGGTCACGGTCCAGCGCCACCTGTGCGGGGTCAGGGCCCACGGCAGGCCGGCCCAGCCGTCGAATGAGCTCTCCGATGGATCGAAGGCTGGACTTTCGCTGGTATGACACGGCCGCGTTGATCGCGATCCTGTGCAGCCACGCTTCGGCCGGGGCGTTGGGCCGCCATCTGGCCCACGCTCGAAATGCCTGGACGAACGCGTCCTGGGTGCAGTCCTCGGCCGCCGCGGGATCGGCCAGAACCGCAAGCATCGTCCTGTAGATGTTTGGGTAGCTGTCCCGATACAGGCGATCGAAGTCATCGCGCGAACCCGGCTCGTACGCCGGAAACTCAGGATCGGTCCTGACCCCCACCAAGGGCATAACGCCCGAGGGTACACTGCCCGGTCCCTTAGGGATCCCCTTTAGGGACCCCGGCTTATATTTGTTTCGCCATGGACGAGGGCAGCGTCCGCCTGACACAGCCACTCGTGAGGGATGGCGGTCGCCTCCGCCCCGCTTCATGGGACGAGGCGCTCACTCGGGCCGCTAATGGGTTCGCCAAGGCCAGGGCAATCGGCCCGAACGCCTTCGGCATGTTCAGCTGCTCCAAGACGACGAACGAGATGAACTTCATGGCGCAGAAGTTCACGCGCGTGGCCATGGGCAGCAACAACATCGACAGCTGCAACCGGACTTGACACGCTCCGAGTGTCGTCGGTCTGGCGACAGTGTTCGGAGCCGGGGGAGGAACCTCTTCGTACCGCGAGACTGAGGAGACAGACCTCGTGTTGCTATGGGGCTCGAACGCACGCGAGACGCACCCGATCTTTTTCCACCACCTGCTGCGAGGCGTGCGCAATGGAGCCCAGCTGGTGGCCATCGATCCGCGCCGCACGAGCTCGGCCGAATGGGCGGACCTGTGGTTGGGCATCGACGTCGGCAGCGACATCGCTCTCGCCAACGCCATCGCCCGCGAGATCATCCACTCCGGCCTCGCCGACATGAAGTTCATCGAACACGCGACAACCGGCTTCGACGATTACGCCGCCTGCGTCGAGCCTTACACGCTCGACCGAGCCGAGAGCGAGACGGGCGTTCCTGCAAGCGCGATCAAGGAAGTCGCCGATGCATACGGGCGCGCCGATCGCGCCATGATCTGCTGGACGCTGGGTATCACCGAGCACCACAACGCGGTTGACAACGTCCTCGCGCTCATCAACCTTGCGCTGCTGACGGGCAAGGTCGGTCGCTACGGCTGCGGACTCAACCCGCTGCGCGGCCAGAACAACGTGCAGGGTGGTGGCGACATGGGCGCGATCCCCAACCGGCTCCCGGGTTTCCAGGACGTCGAGGACCCGGCGAGGCGGGCCCCGTTCGAACAGGCGTGGAAGGCGGCCATAAACCCCAAGCGCGGCTATCACCTCAGCCAGATGTTCGAGTCGATGGAGCACGGCGAGATGAAAGCCGTCTACATCGTCGGCGAGAATCCCGCGCGCTCGGAGGCCGACCAGACGCGAGCCGTTCGCTTGCTCAGCGGACTCGAGCACCTCGTGGTGCAGGACATCTTCCTCACGCAGACCGCCGAGCTCGCGCACGTCGTGCTGCCGGCGGCCGCGGGATGGGCTGAGGCGGAGGGGACGGTCACCAGCAGCGAGCGGCGTGTGCAGCGCGTGCGGCGCGCGCTCGAAGCGCCACCGGGTGCGCATGAGGACGTCGAGATCATCTGCGAGATCGCGCGGCGCCTCGGCTGCGATTTCGGGCAGCCAACCGCCGAGCAGGTTTGGGACGAATGCCGCAGCCTTTCGCCGATGCACGCGGGCATGTCATATGCGCGACTCGATGAGCTCGGCGGCATCCAGTGGCCGTGCCCGGACGAGACGCATCCCGGAACGCAGTTCCTGCACGCGCGATTGTGGAGCGACCCGGTCGAGGGCCCGCTTGCGCCATTCAGCGTGGTCGAGCACGACCCCCCGGTCGACAAGCTGACGGAGGAGTTTCCCATCCGCCTCACCACCGGGCGGCGTCTCGACTCCTTCAACACCGGTGTCCAGACCAGCACGTACACGTCGCCACTACGGCAGCCGGAAGCGCTGCTGCTATCACCTGCCGACGGAATGCGCCTCGGGATCGTCGATGGTGAGCGCGTGCGGGCGAGCTCGCGACGCGGATCGATCGAGGTGCCGGTGCGCTTCGATGCGACGCTGCGGCCTGGCCTGGCGTTTCTCACCCTGCACTTTCCTGACCAGGTGGCGACGAACATCCTCACGATCGATGCCACCGATCCAAAGTCGGGCACCGCGGAGTTCAAGGCGAGTGCGATCCGGGTCGACAAGCTCGTCGAGTCAGCTCAGAGATAGTTGGACATTCGCACCACCGGGGGAGCGCCAGCTGCCGCGGAGATCGCGGCCGTCGACGGGGTGCTTGGGCCGCCCGAGTCCTTCTGGGAGGGCGGCGAGCGGACGCCGGCCGACGACCACATCGCGCGCGGGGGGCGCGCCACGCGATCGAAGCGTGACCTGCTGCTCCCCGTCCTGCACGCGCTCCAGGACGAGGTCGGCTGGATCAGCCGCGGCGGCCTCGAATATGCATGCCGGCGCCTGAACGTGCCGCCCGCAGAGGCGTTCGGCGTCGCGAGCTTCTACGACCGTTTCGCGCTCGACGAACAGCCTCCGCTGACAGTGGCTGTTTGCGACGACATCGCATGCAAGTGCGCAGGAGCCGACGAGCTTTGCCGGGAGCTGGAGGATGAGTTCGGTCCGGCAGGGATCGCAAATGGCGGTTCCCTCTGGCGCCGAAGCCCATGCCTCGGGCTCTGCGATCGGGCGCC
>WNFA01002563.1_pt1 | contig 17997 bp, 18 predicted proteins | sample 5400481 | NCBI WGS metagenome assembly WNFA01 (sample SAMN13153340, study PRJNA577476) | soil metagenome | isolation source: 120 cm saprolite under Douglas fir tree site 2 hole 1 replicate 2 | place: USA:California | collected 2015-04-18
GCTCGCAGGAAAAGCGCATTGAGTCCGGCAATCGCTTCGAGCTTTTTCTCAAGATTGTGCAGCCCTACGACTGGACCTACTTTGTCCGCCTTGTCCGCCCCGCTACTGCTCAGGACGACAGCATATGTTACCCCGCTTTTCTTGATCGCGGCGGCAAGGGCATCCGTAACCCGCTCCTGGTAAGCTCGAACATCCGGCGCACTCAAATTGGGCGGGATCAATGCGTACACTGCCTTCGCGCCGGAAAACGCTTTCTCGAGCGCGCCCGCGTCAGTCACGTCGGCGACGAACGCTTCAGCGCCCTTCTGTGTGAATCGCTCCAACCGTTTTGCGTCTCGCCCTACAACGCGCACCTTCTCTCCTTTAGCAAGCAGTTTCTCAGCTATCGGCCCTCCAGTGTTTCCCGTGGCGCCTGTAATTACGTACATGCTCTCCTCCTTGCCGCCGGATTTTCCGGACAGCTCTTGTCTTGAAAGTATTGTATACCCGCGGATTCCTGCGGGTTATTTCTTGGCGTTTTGATTCTTGATTTGTGGCCCGCTCAGTGATTCAGGCGGTTCATCCCGATGGCATCGTACCGGTCGCCGGCAGCCATTCCTGATGGCAGCTCCTGATCGATCCGCGCCAGGTCCGCGGGTGTAAGTGTAACGCGAACGGATCCGACGTTTTCGTCGAGGTAAGTGCGGCGCTTGGTGCCCGCAATCGGGACAATATCGGTTCCCTGCGCCAGGACCCAGGCGAGCGCGAGTTGCGCCGCTGTGCACTTTTTCTCGCCGGCAATTTTCTCGATTCTCTCGACCAACCCGGCATTCCGCCTGATGTTCTCGCCTTGAAAGCGCGGAGAAGTGCGCCGGTAGTCACCGGCATCCAGTATTTCAGCGTTGCGGAGTTTCCCCGTCAGGAACCCGCGTCCCAGAGGGCTGTAGGCAACGAACCCGACGCCCAGCTCACGGCATGTAGGCAGAATTTCCTGCTCGGGATCTCGTGTCCACAACGAGTATTCGGATTGCAGCGCGGCGATGGGATGCACCTTGGCCGCGCGGCGCACCGTCGCAGGCGCGGCTTCGGAAAGTCCCAGAAAGCGCACCTTGCCTTGGTGCACCAGTCGCGACATCGCCCCGACTGTTTCCTCGATTGGAACGCTCGTGTCGACACGGTGCTGATAGTAGAGATCGATCTGCTCGACTCCCAGCCGCCGCAGGCTCGATTCGCAGGATTGCTGCACGTATTCAGGACGTCCGTTCACGCCCAAAAACTTGCCCTCGGGCGAACGGACATTTCCGAACTTCGTGGCCAGCACCACTTCATGCCGGCGTCCGTGAATCGCACGTCCCAGCAACTCTTCATTTCGGCCGACCCCGTACATATCGGCCGTATCCATGAAATTTATGCCATGATCGATGGCGCGGTGAATGGTGGCGATGGATTCGGCGTCGTCCGTCGGACCGTAAAACTCGGACATGCCCATGCAGCCCAGTCCGATCGCGGAGACCACGAGTTCGCTGCGACCCAGGCGCCGCTGTGGCATCGGCGTCAATCGCTTGGCTTCGGTGGCGGTCATGTATTTAGGCGGGCTCCCCTTCTGGGTTCAGGGTAAACAAGCAGAGCCCGCACCGGAACTTACGCATTATGTCGCAGGAGCCAGATTCGTGTCGAGGCCCAGGCCCAGCCGGGCGGCCAGTTCCTGGCGCGCGCGCCACAAGCGGGCCTTGAGCGTGTTCCGCGAAACGCCCAACACCTGCGCGGCTTCCTCGGCGGAAAGTCCTTCGATTTCCCTTAGCCAAAAAGCCGTCCGAAGAAGCGGCGAGATTTCCGCGAGCTTCTTGCTCACACGCTCTCTGAGCTCGGTCCCGGCGTAGATCTGCTCGGGATTTGGGCTTTCGTCAGCGAAGCGCTCGGCCAGCGGCATCTCTCCCTCGGACGTCCATTCATCCAGGGAAACCGCCGGGCGGGAACGCTTGCTCCGCCGTCGCATCAAAGCTGCATTGATGACGATCCGCGTCAGCCAAGTGGAGAACTGCGAACGGCGTTCGAACCTTGGCAGGCTGCGGTACGCGGAGAGCAGCCCTTCCTGCAAAGCTTCTTCGGCGTCCTCTGGGTTGCCGAGGACTCGCAAAGCGGTCTGATAGAGTGCACGGGTGTTGCGGGCGAACAACGTGTCGAGAGCTCGCGCATCGCCCCTTAATCCACGATCGATTAACTGGTCCTCACTTTGCGCTGCCAGGTCCAGATCTGCAACGGTACCCCTTGTATGATATTGCCCCTGATTCATGATTTCCCCCCTCGTGCTGGATGAACATTCGTATGAATCGCGTGCCTTCGTGTCTCCGTGTTCTTGTTTCCTTACCCCTGCTAAAGAAACTCTCCTCCCACTTATTAGACGCTCCGATCCGGTTTTAGCGGTGCGCCACGGCCACACAATCATGAACCGTCAACCCATGCGGCGGCTTAAGCTGAGCGCCTAGAATCGCAGCTCCCCTAAGCAAAAAAACTGCGACCAGGATGATTGTGAGAATCTTTTTCGGCAGTCCGTTGACGTCCACACTCCCTTTCTTTCGCATGATCTCTTCCACAAAGGCCCGGACCATGCACCCGCACCCCTTAATTTCCGCGCCCTCGCGATGCATATCGGCCAGCAATTGCTTTCCTGCAGGGTCGATATAACTGACTGCCTTCAAATTAACTTCGGTAGAGAGGCCCGCTTGAGGAGATCTACCCTTCCATACCCGGTTCAATTCACTTACGCATTCACCTGAGAGCTTCCCCTCGAGCTCCCAGATCTCGGTCGACTCCTCTTTTCTGATTGTAACTCTGAACATCGCCCCTCTTTCCAGCTAGGCAAAGAAGTTAGCACGCAGATCGCCAATCTGCCGAACTGAGGGCACTATAATAAATATCCTATTTACATATATTTACAAGAATAATAGGAGGGAAAATTAAAAAACATTAAGACTACGGGGAAGATGTCATGCCGATATATAGACACATGACGATATGTCGGCATTAAAAGCGCGCTCTCAGCGGCCTCGGCTGACGCCGAGTTTTTGCATCCGGGATTGCAGGGTTGTGCGTTTCATTCCTAACTTGGCAGCAGCGCCGCGCGGGCCTGCCAGGACCCAGTTTGCAGCCTGGAGGGCCTTTAAGATATGTTCCCGCTCGGCAGCTTCGAGCGTGAGCAGATCCCCAGTGGCAGCAGGCTCCGCAGGAATCTTCAACTCACTCAACGGCACTCGGAGCACGGGACCTGGCGAAACGATGACGGCGCGCTCGAGAAGGTTCTCCAACTCGCGGATGTTTCCCGGCCACGAATAACTGCGGGCGGCGACCATCTCGGCCAGGTCGCGGTTGGTGGCGGCGACCAGGCGGGCGTCCGCTCGAATCGTGCGGACGCTCCCCAGCCGCTCGAACTCCTGTTCCTGAAGCACGCGCAAAAGCTTGGGCTGTAGCTCAAGCGGGATGTCTCCAACTTCATCGAGGAAAATCGTGCCGCCGTGCGCCAGCTCGAACCGGCCGATACGTTGCGCGATGGCTCCTGTGAAGGCACCACGCTCATGGCCAAACAACTCCGATTCGAGCAGGCCGGCGGGGATCGCCGCGCAATTCACCTTCACAAACGTGTGCTCGCGCCGGGGGCTCAGATTGTGAATGGCGCGGGCGATCAGCTCTTTCCCCGTGCCGGTCTCTCCCTGGATGAGCACGGCGGAATCGGTGGGGGCCACGGTTTCGACCTGCTTCAACACGGCGCGCAGTGATGGGCTTTCGCCCACAATTTCCTCGAAGTTCATCTCTGAGCGGATTTCATCTTCGAGATAGAGCTTCTCCTGTGCCAGCTTGTTTCTAAGTTCCGCGATTTCCTGAAACGCGAGGGCGTTTTCGACAGCGATCGCCACCTGCCCCGCCACCTGAACGAGCAGATCCACGTCGCCCTGCTGGAACGCGGCATCACGAAGACTTGCAAGACTCAAGGTGCCCAAGGCGCGGTCATGCGTAATCAACGGCATGGAGATCACGGAGCGCACGCCTTCGTCCCGCAGCAGGCGCGAGGTCGGCGAGTCGTATGCTTCCATGCCCGCGTGGTCCAAGACGAGCGGCCGGCGGGTTCGAAAGGCGCTGCCTGCGATCGAACCTTCGAGCGGCACCAGCATTTCTTCGTGGATCAATCCTTTTCCCTGCGGGAAATCGAGAGCCAGGACGCGCATCTGATTCTTGTCTGCTTCGTAAAGCGCGAGGCTCGTGTACTCATGATGGATGACTCGGCGCAGGGAAGCGGAAATTGCATTGAGCAGAGCGCGCAGGTCGAGCTTGGAAACCATGGCGTTGTTGACTTCGAGCAGCACGCGCAGGCGGTCGCGCTCTTGCGCCAACTGCCGCTGGTAAGCCTGGGCGCGCTCGAAATTGAGCGCGTTGTCCACTGCCACGGCCACTTGCCGCGCCACCTGCTGCATAAATCCGATTTCGCTTTCAGCGTAATGGTGAGCCTTGCCGCGGCCGAAGCTCAACACGCCCAGACGCCGCTGCGCCGTTGTGAGCGGAACCGAGCAGGCTGACCTCACGCCGTTCTCGCGCAAAATCTGAATAAGCGCCGGAAAGCGCGTTTCTTCCACCGTGTCGTTCCAAACGAACGGCTGCTGAGTTTCCCACACCCACCCGGATGGGGTTTCTCCGACCGGGAATTCGGCTCCGGGGCGAATTTTCCTGGGTTCTTCGGTTTCGAGGATGTGCAGCCGCATGACGTTTCGGGAAGCGTCATGCAGGGTCAAGTTCAGGTAATCAAACTCCACCACGCCGTGGAGCCGCGCCGCCAGTTCATGAAACAATTCCCTCAAGTCGCGATGCTGGGAGATGGCTTCCGCCACCTCGAGAAGCGCCTGGTGCTGCGCCTCCGGAGAAGCGGCTGCCAATTGGCGGGTGGGAACATCACTCATACTGTCGAGAATAGCACCCCGATTCGCCGGGGCTCAACTCAGTTGAAAATTTGGCAGAAAACCAATTGGTCGCGCCAAATTGAAGGGCAATCGTAGTAAAATTACATTACTGACGGACAATGGAGATCGCACCGCAAGTCGATGATGCCGTGGAATTTGTTGCGTTAGTAAAGGCGTGTGCGAATAATGTGTTGCGACTCTACAAACCCAGAGAATTGGTACTAATTAATATCGACAATTGGTTTAGTCAAAGGTGGCTGCATTTCTCCGGAAAAGCATTGGGGGCTGTTGGGGTCTGGCAGTGTAACCAAGACCTCACAGTTCCCCCCTTTGTCCCAAACCGAGTGCGGTCCGAACGTCGGTTTGCCGCACCGGCATATCTTGAAGTTACCGCCGACAACCCCGTTCATATAGTGACCGAGAGCCAATATGCTCTTCATCGTCGGATGTCAAATGCGCTCCCCGGAGCTTCCATCATTTGGTATAGCGGCGGCTCGCGCCGGGCGGGCCGGGGGTCCGTGATGGCGTACCTATTGATTGGAGACTCTTATTGGACATGGTATGTCGAACTGGGAGAATCTAGGTCGTGGGCTGTAGTCAAGGCGAAGGGAATTAACGATAGTGAGTTTTCTGCATTCAAGAAACCCGCCAATTTGATACCGTCCACAGCTCAAGGTCTCTAGCGCTCTCCCATCGAAGCTGACGCGAATACACAGATTGGCAAATCGAAAGATTTGCTACACCGGTCGCCGCGTGCAGGCACGTCAGGATTATTTCGGCAGATTGGCCGGGTTGCGCACGACGGGAAGCAACTTCTGAATTTCGCCGCGGTAAGGCGCGAGAAACTTCTCGTTGGCGGTGTTGAGGCCGCTCAATCGCTCTTCGAGCGGCGTTGGAACGTGATCAGTGCCCGGTTGCACGCCTTTGCCCGAGGTTAGCGCTGGCGCCGGAGTCTGAATTGCGGATTCGACGGCCTCCGCGATGCTGCGGTACGTCCGTGCGTCGATTTTCATCTCGTCTGCGATGATCTGATCCATCGAGAGCGCCACCAAATCAGCTCGTTCCAGCGTTTTCACGTCGTCCTGTGTGGGAACGCGTCCCGAAGCGCTGCCGGCAAGGATTTTTGTCGCACCTTCGAGCGCGGCTCTGTCAGCCGACGCTGGGTTGTTCACGCGCCCGGCCGCCGCGCGCATCACTTTCAAGTACAGCTCGACGTCATCCTTGGTCAAGGGATCGAGTTTTTGTTCCGTTTGCTGCTCGAGCGAGGCTTCCGCGGGCTTCGTGCCGGGTGTCGCGGGAGAATTTTCACCACCCTCGGAGAGCGGGCCGGCTTCCCTGTGGCCACAGCCGGCGAAGGGCACGGCCGCGCAGAGCGCCATCCCCAGCCAAAGCGTTCGAACGCGTTTCGATGTGCGCATCATGATCCGCAGGCAGCGGAATCTTACGGTGCGCGGCGGCTCGCGTCAATCCAACAACGAGCGTCGCGCGCCGAAATATTTAGGACAAAAAGAAATTTTCGAAAAACCGAAAAAATGGATTGACAGACACTGGAAAGCGACCGCATAATTATGCAGTTGACTGTATATTCTTGAAGCGCATGGGACTGAACGCACACAAACGGTTTCGGCAAGGACAGATCTTGAAGCTCATCACCAGCGAGCCGATCTCCAGCCAGGATGAGTTGCGGCGGCGGTTGTCGCACGTGAAGGTTCGCGTGACGCAGGCGACGCTTTCGCGGGATATGTCCGAGCTCAAGCTGGTGAAGACCACGGCGGGTTACAAGCCTCTCTCGAACGGCGAGGAAGCCGCGGCGCCGTTGCCGCCGCTCGGCCGCGCCCTCCGGGAGTTTCTCGTGGACCTGCGCCCGGCGTTTAACCTGCTGGTGCTGAAGACGCCACCCTCGGGCGCGCAACCGCTCGCCGCGGCGCTCGACGCCGAAAAGTTCAAGGAAGTGGCCGGCACGATCGCCGGGGACGACACAGTCCTCGTCATCACGCCCTCGCGCCAGGCGCGCGCCGCCGTCCAGAAACGAATGGAGGATCTGCTCCGATGAGCGACCCGCAACGGGTTGCCGTGGTCGGAGCGACGGGCTATGCAGGTTTCGAGCTGGCCCAGCTTCTCCTTCGGCACCCGAAAATTCAGAAACCAACCTTCTATCTGCGCGAGAGTTCCGCGCATGTGAAGTGCCTGACCGAGATCTTTCCCCGCCTGCGGGGCTGGGGCGAAGCGCCCTGCAAGACTTTTTCGGTCGATGCCGTGGCCGCGAGCGGGGCAGGTACGGTGTTTCTCGCCACGCCGCATGAAACATCTCTCGAACTCGTACCGCAGCTCTTGAACGCAGGCCTGCGCGTCGTGGACCTCAGCGGCGCGTTCCGTTTCCGGGATCCAGAAACTTTCGCGCACTGGTACAAATTGCCGGCGCCACCTCGCGAGCTTGCGGAAGAAGCCGTCTACGGTCTGCCGGAGCTATACGCGGATCAATTGCCGGCCGCGCGCCTCGTTGCCAATCCCGGCTGTTATCCGACAAGCGTGATTCTCGGCTTGCGGCCGCTGGTGGAGTCCGGCTGGATCGCGCGCGAGCGCGGGATCGTCTGCGATTGCAAGTCGGGCGCGTCGGGAGCAGGCAAGGAACCGAAGCGCGAGCTGCACTTTGTCGAAGTGGACGAAAATCTGCGCGCGTACGGGTTGTTCTCGCACCGGCACACCCCGGAAGTAACGGATCATCTGGGCATCGGCGACGACGACATCGTCTTCACAACGCACCTGCTGCCTGTTGCGCGCGGTATTCTTTCGACGCTGTACGTTTGGCTTGCCGAGCCGCATACCTCCGCGGAAGTCGATGCGCTCTTTCATCAATTCTATGCGGACCGCCCGATGGTGCGCCTCTGGCCGGCCGGAAAGCTCCCGGAGCTGCAGCACGTGGCGTACACGAATTTCTGCGACATCGGATTTGCGCTCGATCCCGCGGGGCGGCGCCTCGCGGTGGTGAGCTGTCTTGACAATCTGGGCAAGGGCGCCGCGGGCCAGGCTGTGCAGAATATGAACGCGATGCTGGGCATCGGGGAGGCCACAGGACTCAGATGAGACTGGTCGTTAAAGTTGCGGGAGCATTGCTCGATGACGCGGCGGCGATGGAAACGCTGGCGCGGCAGGTGGCGCAGCTCGCTCACCAAGGGCACGAAATTTTGATCGTGCATGGCGGCGGAAAGATTTTCACCACCACGCTGAAGCGCATGGGTATCGAGAGCCGGTTTGTCAACGGCCTGCGCGTGACGGACCGCGAAACGCGCGATGTCGCGGTGATGGTTCTGGGCGGTCTGCTCAACAAACGCCTCGCCGGAGCAATTTCGGCGGCGGGGCAGCCCGCAGTGGGCCTCTGCGCCTCCGACTCGGGTTGCTTCCTGGCCGAGCCGATGATGCACGATGAAGTCATCGGCGGTCTGGGTTTTGTCGGTTATTTGACGGGCACGAATCTGGAGTTTATCGAATCCTTGTGGAAGGCGGGCATTGTGCCGGTGGCCTCGAGCCTGGGTCTTGGCGCCGACGGGGAGCTTTACAACATCAACGCCGACCACATGGCCGCCGCGTGCGCCGAATACATTCACGCCGACCGTCTGGTTTACCTCACCGACGTCGCCGGCGTGCTCAACGGCACGAAAGTGCTCAAGGTCGTCTCGACCGCTGATGCCGAAGACCTGATCCGCCAGAATAAAGTTTCCGGCGGAATGATTCTGAAGCTTGAAGCGTGCAAACGCGCGCTTTCCGCCGGCGTCGCCGAAGTGCGTATCGTCGGCGGCTCGGTGCCCAAGGGACTGCTGGCCGCGGCAAACGGCGCGCGGTTTCCCGGCACGCGCATCACATCGGAGTATCCCGCAAGCGCCGCGGGAGTGGCGCAGTGAAATCGAAAGGGAAAAAATCGAAGAAGAGCGCTTCCGCAAGCGCGGCCGCCGCGTCGCAGAGTTCCGTTCTCCGGGATGCCTCGCGCCATTTGATGAACACCTACAAACGGTCCGACATGATCTTCACGCATGGGCGGGGCTGCTACGTGTTCGATCAAGGCGGTAAGAAATATCTCGATTTTCTGGGCGGGATTGCCGTGAACGCGCTGGGATATTCGTATCCGGACCTGGTGCGCACGATCCGTCGCGAGGCGGGACGCGCGGTTCACGTCTCGAACCTTTTTCACAACCCGTTCCAAGGGCCCCTGGCGGCGAAGCTCGCAAAGTGGTCGCACATGGATCGCGTATTTTTCACCAACAGCGGCTCCGAGGCCATCGAGGGCGCGCTAAAACTCGCGCGCGTCGCGGCGAGGCAGAAATCCGGCGGTGAAGGAAAGATACGCGTGCTGGCGCTCGAGAATTCCTTTCATGGCCGCACGTTTGGCGCCCTTTCGATCACGCACACACTGAAATACAGGGAACCCTTCGTGCCGCTCGTGCCTGGAGTGGAATTTGTCCGTTTCAACGATGTCGCGGACCTGGAAGCGAAATTCACCGGCGATGTTTGCGCGATCGTCATCGAGCCGGTGCAGGGCGAGGGTGGAATTTTTCCCGTCAGCGACACGTTTTGGAAGCGTGCCCGCGAATTGGCAACGCAGCATGGCGCAGCGCTGATCGCCGACGAAATTCAGTGCGGCCTGGGCCGCACGGGGCTGGCTTTCGCGTACGAACGGCTTACGGGATTGCCGGACATTGTCGTGGTTGCAAAACCGCTCGCGGGCGGGCTCCCGCTGGGCGCTTTCATGGCGCGCGAGGAGTTTGCCGCGGCGTTTTCGCCCGGCCTCCACGGTTCCACGTTTGGCGGCGGCCCGCTGGTGTGCGCCACGGGTTTGACCTTTCTCGAGACAGTCGAACGCAAGCGCCTGCTCGCCAATGTTCGCGCGCGTGGCGCGGAGCTGCGCGCGGGTTTGAAGAAACTCGCCGCCAAATTTGATTTCATCCGCGAAGTCCGCGGAGAAGGATTGATGCTGGGTGTGGACCTGGACGTCGATGGCGCTCCTTACGTCGCCGAGGCGCTCAAAGAGGGCCTGCTCATCAACTGCACGCACGAACACACGCTGCGCCTGCTGCCGCCATTCATCTTGACCGCGCAGCAAGTGAACGAAGGTCTTTCGAAGCTCGAGTCGGTCTTTACGAAGACCGAGCGGCCCGCCAAGTCGCAGGCCGTACCCTCCACCACCGCCGCGGCTCAGACGCTTGCGGCGGCGAGGTGATCATGAATGCGCACGCCCCTGCATTGAGTCTCGCCTCCGACCTTCTAACCGGCACGGAGTGGAACGCCGCGCAAATCCGCGAGCTGTTTCGTCTGGCCGCGGGCATCAAGGCGCACCCGGATCGGTACAAGAACGCTCTCGCGGGCCGGTTCCTCGCGATGGTTTTTGAAAAGCCGTCCTTGCGCACGCGCGTCACGTTCGAAGCCGGCATCGTGAGCATGGGTGGCTCGGCCATTCTGCTCGATCATGCGAACGCGCGGCTGGGCGAGCGCGAATCGATCGCCGATGTCGCGCGGAGTCTTTCGCGCTGGGTACACGGGATCGTCGCGCGTGTATTTGAGCAGGAGGCCCTGGACACTCTGGCGGCGCATGCGACCGTTCCAGTCATCAACGCGCTGTCGGACCTCTACCATCCCTGCCAGACGCTTGCTGACTTCTTCACGCTGGAAGAAAAGTTCGGGTCCGCGCGCGGAGTGAAGCTCGCTTATATCGGCGACGGCAACAACGTCTGCCATTCGTTGATGATTCCGGAGCGCGCGTGGGAGCGCACGTGCGGGTCGCGACGCCCGCGGGCTACGAACCTGACGCGAAAATCGTGGAGGCGGCGAGGCGCGATGCGACCGCCACGCAAGGCACGATTGAATTGTTCCGCGCGCCTGAGGAAGCCATTTCCGGCGCGCAAGCCGTTTACACGGACGTCTGGGCCAGCATGGGCCAGGAAAGCGAGACCGAAGCGCGGGCCGTAATTTTCGCGCCGTATCAGGTCGACGGTGCGCTGATGTCCCATGCCGCGCCGGATGCTGTTTTCCTCCACTGTCTTCCCGCGCATCGCGGCTCGGAAGTCACCGACGAAGTGATGGAATCGCCGCGCTCGATCGTATTTGACCAGGCTGAAAACCGCCTGCACGTGCAGAAAGCCATCCTGTTGATGCTCCTGAACTGAAAGGACAGCCGGTGCCAAAGAAAGTAGTTCTCGCCTATTCGGGCGGACTTGATACGTCAATCATTATTCCGTGGCTGAAAGAAACATACGGCTGCGAAGTGATTGCCATGGTGGGCGACGTTGGCCAGCAGGAGGACCTGGAAGCCGCGAAGCGCAAGGCGCTCGCGACCGGCGCGTCCTCGGCGACGATCGAAGACCTGCGGGAAGAATTCCTGACCCACTACGTCTGGCCCACGCTGCGCGCGGGCGCGGTGTACGAACACAAGTATCTGCTCGGCACTTCGATGGCGCGGCCTGTACTGGCCAAGCGGCAGGCGGAAATCGCGCTCGAAACCGGCGCCGACGCGGTCTCACACGGCTGCACGGGCAAGGGAAACGACCAGGTGCGGTTCGAGCTGGCTTACAAGGCCATCGCGCCGGGAGTGAAAATCATCGCGCCGTGGCGCGAGTGGACCATCAACTCGCGCGAGGACGCCATCAATTATGCCCGCGCGCATAACGTGCCGATTGAACAGACCAAGGCGAACATTTACTCGCGCGACCGCAACATCTGGCACCTCAGCCATGAGGGCGGCGTGCTCGAAGACCCCGCGAATGAGCCTGAAGAAGCGATGTGGGAATGGATCGCCTCGCCGGAAAAAGCGCCCGATAAGCCGGCGGAAGTCGAGATCGGATTCGACGCAGGCACGCCGGTATCGGTCAACGGGAAAAAACTTTCGGCGGTTGCACTGCTCGAGGAGTTGAACAAGATTGCCGCGGCGCACGGTGTCGGGCGAATCGATCTGGTCGAAAATCGCCTGGTCGGAATCAAGTCGCGCGGCGCGTATGAGACGCCCGGCGGCACGCTGCTGGTGACCGCGCACCGCGAACTCGAAACACTGTGTCTCGATCGTGAGACGGCGCACTACTCGGGAATGCTCTCTCTGCGCTACGCCGAACTGGTCTACTACGGCACATGGTTCACGCCGCAGCGCGAGGCTCTCGATGCGTACTTCACCGCGGCGCAGCAGCGCGTCACGGGCACGGTGGGCCTCAAGCTCTACAAGGGCAACGTCACGATCACCAAGCGCGCTTCGCCCTACTCGCTCTATCGCAAGGGCCTGGCGAGCTTCGCAATGACTGGCTACAACCCGAAGGACGCCGAGGGCTTCATCAACTTGTTTGCCTTGCCGGTGACAATTCCCGAGGAGGCGAAAGTACGTTGAGCGCTGCGCCCAAAGAGCAGCCTGCGGGAAAATTGTGGGGCGGGCGGTTTGACCGCGCGCCCGACGAACTGTTCTACCAGTTTCAACGATCGTTCGCATTCGACCGCCGCCTGCTGCCTTACGAGCTGGCTGTCGATCGCGCGTGGGCGGGCGCGCTTGAATCGGCGGGCATTCTCACCGTCGAGGAAATGCGTGACACTCTCACGGCGCTCGACAAGATCGCCGAGCGCGCGGCGGGCGACCCGGCATGGCTTGACGCTTCGCCGGCCGAGGACGTGCACCATTTCGTTGAAACCGCGCTCGTCGAGTATCTCGGGCCGCTGGGTTTCAAATTGCACACGGGCCGCAGCCGGAATGAATTGGTCGCCACCGACTTCCGCATGTTCGTGAAGGAGGCTGCGCTCGAAACGCGCGCCGCCGTTGCGCGCCTGATTGCCGCGCTCGTCGGGCAGGCCGAGAGCAAGCTTGGCGTTGCCATGCCCGGCATGACGCACTTGCAACACGCGCAGCCCATATTGTTTTCGCATTTTCTGCTCGCGCATGCCGAGGCGTTTTTCCGCGATACAGTGCGCCTGGATGCGGCCGTCGATACGGCGGACGCCTGTCCGATGGGCTCGGGCGCGCTGGCCGGTTGCGCACTCGACGTTGATCGCGGGGCCATCGCGCGCGAGTTGGGCTTCGCGCGTCCGACGGCGAACAGCCTCGACGCCGCCAGCGACCGCGACTTCGCGCTCGACTATCTGTACGCGCTGGCCGTAATCGCGACGCATCTCTCCCGCCTTTCCGAGGATTTCGTGCTGTTCGCCTCGCAGGAGTTCGGCTTCATCGTGCTGCCCGATGAATTTTCGACGGGCAGCAGCCTGATGCCGCAGAAAAAAAATCCCGACGCGTGGGAGCTGCTTCGAGGCAAGACGGGACGAGTGACCGCATCGCTGCACACGCTGCTGACAACGCTCAAGGGGCTCCCGTCGAGCTACCAACGCGACTTGCAGGAAGACAAGGAACCCGTGTTCGCCGCGCACGACCAGACCGTCGCCATGCTGTCCGTCGCCGCGGGCGCCCTCACCGCGACGCGCCCCAACGAAGCGCGCATGCGTGATGCCGCCTCCGACCCGGCGCTGCTTGCCACTGAAGCAGCGCACTATCTGGTCCGCAAGGGCGCGCCGTTCCGCCACGCGCACGAAATCGTCGGACAGATTGTCCGCGAGGGCGAGCGTCTGGGAAAACCGTTCTCGGCGCTGCCACTCGAAACGTTGCTGAAATTCTCGCCGCTGTTTGCGGACGATTTCTACGGTGCGTTGAATCTTGTGGCCGCACTCTCCGGCCCTGACGTGGAGGGCGGCACCGCTCCCGGGCGCGTCCGCGAGGCCATTGATGCCGCGAAACAGCGCCTGGCCGCCCTCGAGGTGAAGCCATGAGGGCCCGCACCGCCCGTGCCGCCGATGCCATCGCCGTGCATCGCGTGATCGCGCACTATGCCGGGGAGGGTTCGCTGCTCCCGCGCACCGAAGCCGAAATCCGCAAGCACATCAGCCATTTCATCGTACTCATGGAAAAGCGGAATGAAGAAGAAAAACTGCTTGGCTGCGTCGCGCTCGAGCCGTATGGCGCCGACCTCGCCGAAATCCGCTCGCTCGCCGTCGCTCCCGAGGCGCGAGGGCATGGCCACAACGTCGGGGACCGCTTGATGAAAGCGGTGATGGACACTGCGCGCCGCCGCAAGATCGCGCGGCTGTTTGCCGTGACGCACCGGCCCGACTTTTTCTCGCGCTACGGGTTTACGCCCGGCCCGCGGCAGACGGTGCCCGAAAAAATTGAGCGCGATTGCATCACCTGTCCCAAGGAACATCGCTGCAAACTGGTTGCCACCGTGGCTGTCGTGTGTCCCGAGCGCGACGTGCTGACTGTCCTGAACGGCGCGGGAAGTGAGCTCTCGGTGTTGTAGCTCGTTCCGGTCTGACCAGGACGAGGGCTTTTCGCAGGTTAAGAAAAACCTCGGGTCTGAAGTGCGGTCTGTGTATCCCGACTCGGTCGGGGACCCGAGCTACAGCAGGATTTGAAATCCTGCATGGTGATTGGAAAAAATGAACGATCTCCCATCCTCCCGGGCGCTGCCGCGCGGATTTCGTTTTGCCGCTGCGTCCGCAGGCCTCAAAAAGCGCGGCCACACCGGCTCGCTCGACGTCGCGCTGATTGTCTCCGATCCGTCCGCGTCGGCTGCGGCTGTGTTTACGCAAAATCTCGTGCAGGCGCCGCCTGTGATTCTTTCCCGCGCCCATGTGCGGGCGTCGGCGGACGCGATGCGCGCCGTCATCGTCAATTCCGGAAATGCAAATTGCTCGGTTGGCCCCGGCGGGATGGCTGCTTCGCGGGCCACCGCGCAGCTCGTCGCGAAAATACTGGGTTGCCGCGTGAAACAAGTGGTGGTCTGCTCGACGGGAGTGATCGGCGTGCCGTTGCCCGTCGAGCGCATTCTGAAAGCTGCGCCGGGGTTGGCAGAAGCGCTTGAATCCTCGCCACGAGCCTTTGACGGGCTCACGCGGGCCATCATGACCACGGATACGCGTCCGAAGCGGACCGCCGCGAATTGCAGCATAGGCGGGCGCAGGGTGCGCATCGCCGGATGCGCCAAGGGCGCCGGGATGATTCATCCGAACATGGCGACGATGCTCTCCTTCGTCGTCACAGACGCGGCCATCGCGCCTCGCGTGCTCGACCGCGCGCTCCGCGAGGTTGTCGCGCGCACGTTCAACTGCATTTCCATCGATGGCGACAGTTCGACCAACGACACGCTGCTCGTGCTCGCAAATGGCGCCTGCGGAGCGCGAACCATCACGCAATCGAGCGGCGCCGATTACGCGAAATTTTCCGCCGCGCTAGAAAAAGTGTGCCACGCGCTTGCGCTCGGAATCGTAGCCGATGGCGAGGGCGCAACGCACGTCGTTGAAATCGAAGTGCGCGGCGCTCCGAGCGACGCTGCCGCTGCGCAGGTTGCGCGCACCATCTCCGGTTCATCTCTCGTGAAGACCGCGCTCGCGGGCGCTGACCCGAATTGGGGGCGCATCCTCGCCGCCGCGGGCCGCGCGGGCGTGCCGTTCAATCCCGATCACGCGGAGATCTGGCTTGGCGGGATAAAAATGTATGGCCCGGTTGCAAGAGCGCCCTATTCGATTGCATTGCCGCTCGACGAACGCGCCGCGCATCGCCGCCTGCTCAAAAAGAACGTTCTGATTGTCGTGGATTTGCATCACGGCCGCGGCACCGCGCGCGTCTGGACCTGTGATTTCACCCAGGAATACGTTCATATCAACGCCAGCTACAGGACGTAGCCGGCGTCAGGGTTCCCACTTCCAATCCGCGAACTGTTCGCGCAGGGCGATCTTGAGGAATTTTCCCACTGAGGTGCGCGGAATTTCCTTTGCGAACACGAACGCGTCGGGCAACTGCCATTTGGCGAATTTCGCGGCCAGGAATTCACGCAACTCTTCCGGCTGCGCCTGCTTGCCTTCGTTTAAGACGACCACGGCCAGCGGGCGCTCCTGCCATTTCGGGTGGGCTACTCCGATGACGGCGGCTTCCTTCACGGACGGATGGCCCATCAGTGCGTTTTCCAGGTCCACTGAACTGATCCATTCGCCGCCGGACTTGATCAAGTCCTTGCTGCGGTCAACGAGCTTGATGTAGCCATGTTCGTCGATGTGGGCCATGTCGCCGGTGCGCAGCCAGCCGTCGGGTGACCACCGGTGCGCTTCCTCCGGCATGTTGTAGTAGGACCCCGCGACCCACGGACCGCGCACTTCGAGCTCACCCACGCTCTGGCCGTCGTGCGCCGCGGGCGTGCCGTCGGGCCGCGTCACGCGGGCTTCCACAAACTGCGCGGGCAGGCCTTGTTTTAACCGCTGCGCGTATTTGGCGTCGTCGCTCCAGGAGTCCATATGCGGACGCAGCTGCGAACAGGAGCCGTGCGGAGTGGTTTCCGTCATTCCCCACAGGCACATCATCTTGAACCCGTGGCGGTCGAACCCGCGCATTAGCGCCTCCGAAGGCGCGGCTCCCCCCACCAGCATGCGCACCGGCCAGGAAAATTTCCACCTTCCAGGATTGTTATCGAGCGCGGCGAGAACTCCGAACCAGACCGTCGGCACACCGAGCGCCACCGTGACACGCTCCTGCTCCATCAGGTCGAGAATGCCTTCCGGGTCCGCGAAGGGGCCCGGCAGGACGAGCTTGGACCCGGCAATTGCGCAGGTGAACGGAATTCCCCATCCGTTCGCGTGAAACATGGAGGCCATAGGCAACACCGTATCCCGCATCGATATGGCAAACGAATCGGTCCCGACGCAGTTGAGCGAATGCAGCGCGATAGCGCGGTGCGAATATACGACCCCCTTCGAGCGGCCAGTTGTACCGGAGGTGTAGCACATCACCGCGGCTTCATTTTCGTCCAGTGGCGGATACGTGAAGTCCTCGCTCGCCTCCGACAGCAAATCCTCGTAGCCAAGGCAGTTCGCCGGCGTCTGGCAGCCGCCGAACGGGACAACGATTACGCGCTCGAATTTCACGCGGTCGCGAAATTTCTCGTATACCGGCAGCAGCACGTCGTCGACGATCAGGAAACGGTCGCCCGCGTGGTTGGCGATGAAGCTGATTTCGTCCGGGTGCAGGCGCAGGTTCAGCGTGTGGAGCACCCCTCCGGTCATGGGGACGCCGAAGTACGCTTCCATGTGCTCAGACTGGTTCCACAGCAGCGAGGCCACCCGGTCTCCGCGCTGCAACCCCAAGCCGGTGAGCGCGTTAGCCAGACGCCGCGCGCGCCGGTAGAGATCCTGCCAGGTGTACCGCACGCGCGCGCGGTCCGGCCGGCTCGTGACGATTTCGACCTTGCCGAAAATGTTTCCTGCGCGTTCGAGCAGCGCCGGAACCGTGAGGGGAAAATCCATCATCAATCCGCGCATGGAAACGGGCCACTCCTTAAGGGAAGGTGAATCCTACCACCAAATTCCTTGAAATGAGGCGGCTTGCGCGCCACCCCCGCCCGTTTACATCTTTCTATTTAGCGGATAGTTATACCAATATCTTTTTGTTGACGACCGTGCAAATTTGGAGCAAGATTCGCCCGGAGCTGAAGTGCGTCATTTGTCGGATCATTCCGGCCCCTCTGGGACCTTTGCCCCCGATCTCGACCCTGCCTCTTCAGTCCGGGTTCTGTGGGTTCCAAAACGCCACGACCAGAAGGAGTCTCGCATTGAAGAAACTCTACGTCGGGAATCTTCCCTTTCAAGCGACGGAGGAGCAGGTCACTACTTTATTTTCTCAGACGGGAGTCACCGCGGCGAACGTTACCCTGGTGCGCGACCGTTTTTCGGGGCAACCGCGCGGGTTCGGGTTTGTCGAGGTCAATAGCGACGAGGAAGCCGAGCGCGCCATTCAGGGCCTGAACGGACATGATTTCCTGGGCCGCAATATTGTCGTTAACGAAGCTCGCCCCCCTCGTGAGGGTGGCGGAGGCGGCGGTGGAGGCGGACGCGGACGTGGCGGTTATGGCGGCGGTGGAGGTGGCGGCGGAGGCCGCGGTGGCGGGGGTGGTGGCCGCGGTGGCGGAGGCGGCGGTGGCCGGGATCGCGGTGATCGCGGCGGCGGAGGCGGTGGCGACAGGCGCTGGTAATCCAGTCAGCTAATGTCCAAAATCCAGTTTTCGGAAACGGGGGGCCG
>WNFA01001705.1_pt1 | contig 17987 bp, 15 predicted proteins | sample 5400481 | NCBI WGS metagenome assembly WNFA01 (sample SAMN13153340, study PRJNA577476) | soil metagenome | isolation source: 120 cm saprolite under Douglas fir tree site 2 hole 1 replicate 2 | place: USA:California | collected 2015-04-18
TTCCGCGATCTCACGAGCGGCAGAGAGATTGGATACGAAGACGGAAAAGCGCGGCTCACGTGGGCGACTGGTGGGGTTCCGCCGGTGTGGGTTGCAGGATACGGACCGAAAGTGCTCGAACTCGCAGGCCGAATCGCCGATGGTGTCATCTTGCAATTCGCCGATCCCGACTTGATCGAGTGGTGCGTCAGCTTCGTCAAGAGGGGCGCTGAGGCTGCGGGACGAGATCCGAAGAAGATCGAGATTATGGCGGCTGCGCCGGTCTGGGTTTCTGATGATTTTAAAATCGGCCGCGAACGCGTGCGCTGGTTTCCTGCCCTGGTTTCGAACCATGTCGTCGATCTGGTTTCGCGCTACAAGCCGGAGGAACTCCCGCCTGCTCTGACCTCTTATATACGCGACCGCGGGCAATACGATTACCTTCATCATTGCGAAGTCGACAGCAGCAACCGCAACTTCGTGTCGGATGAAGTGACCGACCGCTTCTGCCTGCTCGGTCCCGCTGAAGCGCACATTGAAAAACTTCGCGCGCTCGCTCGCGCAGGAGTTACTCAGTTCAATATTTATCTTATGTGCGGAGATGAGGAAGATACATTGGAGAAGTATAAGAAGGAAGTGTTGCCTGTTTTTGGGAAGGCTTCTGGCTCCTAACTGCTGGGCTTCTTTCGGGACTTACTATTTACTAATTCGTACTGGGGGGTACCCCTATTAGCACGGTCTATTGGAATCATTGAGTTAGCGATGAACTCCCCGCAAAGTCCTCAAGGATAAGGAGTTATAGTCAAAGTCTTGATAAATAAAGAGTTAGACTTTTCCCCTGAAAAGCTCCTAGGAGACTTCATTTAGAATCAGATAGTTAGCTCGTCCGATTCCGGTGATTGCCGTCAAAGGTCTTGATGTCAAATAACTTAGCGCAAAAGACCAGCGTTTGGCGGGCTTCTGCGAGGGCCTCGGGTCCATCAAATCCCAAGCTTGAGTTAGCTCGTCAAGTTGTGGTTATTACTTATTAGTATATATCATCTTGTCAAGCAGAATCTTACTTGGTAGGTGGGTTAGCTTACGGCGCGGCTGAAGCCGCGCCCCTTCAAAACGAATTTGGTTGGTTTACGCTTTGGCGCTGGAGCCAGTCATGTCCATTAAAGGTGCGATTATTAAAGGTGCGATTCCGGTTCTGCCGGCTGCCGACGCTGCGGAATCTCTGAAGTGGTGGACCGAGGTCTGCGGCTTCAAGGAAACTTTTCGCGACGCTACCCCTCCAACTTATGCAGGTATTAACCGCGGCGAGGCGTACCTCCACATCGCTGGCATGAACGATAGAATCCTGGCCAGGAAGGTCGGCGACCAGACCATGGTGCGTCTGGCGGTGCAGGGTATTGAGGCGCTGTATGTCGAATACCAGGAGCGGGGCGGCAAGGTGCATCCCAACGGTCCGTTGCAAACCAAGCCTTGGGGGACCAAGGAATTCGGGGCGATTGACCCTAATGGTGTGTGCGTGACGTTTCAGGAGTGAAGGGGGATGACCGAGTGTAGCGCGGACACTCCTGTCCGCGTGCTTGCAGCAATTCCGCCGTCGGCGCGGACAAGAGTGTCCGCGCTACACGATCCTGACGCCTCATCACCCTCGTGCCCTGTTGAAGGGGACCGCCCGCCTTGACCGGAGCGCTGGGGCGCGGTACGGTGGGCGAGTAGTATTTTTTTTTGCAGGGAGAATAGAAGAATGACCGGAATCCAGTTCGTAACCGATGAGAAAGGCCGCAGGACGGCGGTGCTGATCGACCTCAGGAAGCACCGTGCCATCTGGGAGGACTTCTGGGATGGCCTGGTTTCCGAGTCGCGACGCAAGCAAAAGGGCATTCCCTACGAGGAATACCGGACCAAGCGCCTGAAGCACAATGGCCGGCGTGGCTAAATACTCGCTCGAAATAAAGCCCGCTGCCGGGAAGGAACTGGACGCGCTGGACAATGCGATATAAGTAAGGAAGTGCTGACAGCCTTTTCGGACGTAGATTGCGGATTGTCGCTGGCGTCACAGCAATTTTGCAACAATGAGTACACGACGGCATTCCGTTGAGGCAGCACGTTATTGCGCGGGATTTCGTATCCAGACGGGTCCCTGAAAGTCCACATCGACCTCGGTTGAGACCGTGCATACACCGCAATTATGTCGCGGGTAACGATGTGCCAAGACTAGTTTCAGCGTTTTCTCATCCAGCGTCTCACTGCCCGAGCTACTTGATACTGACGCATTGCTGATCTGTCCGTTGGCAGCGACTTGGAAAACGACGTGCGGTCGGCGATTTAGGGCTGCCATTTCAGCGGGGGTAGCTTTTACCGGGAGAAGGAGATCCCCGGCGACAGTGCATGGTGGGTGATCTTGAGTGAGAATCCAATTCCCGCTGCTCTCTTGCACTTTCACAGCGAGGCCACGAGTACATTCGAGATTAGCAGTGGTCGGCTGTGCCGGAGGCAAGGGCAGGCCGCTCAATGTCAGGTCAGACTGTATCAGTGTCAGTTGTCGAGGTACGAGACAACGGAGGGCAGTCGCGCACACGACAGCCGCGACTAGGAAGAATACTACCCATCTGGTCTGTCTTCTCATTGCTTCTACTTGGGTAGACACCACTGATACCTATCAAGTTCCCCAATCGTCGCCTCTGGTTGCTGTACCAGGCGCCTTCACTCACGGCACATCCTCCAGCACCATTATCCCCGGCCCCCATGCAACTTCATGAATGCATAGTAGGCCAGGAAAGACACCGTAAATCCCACGAACCAAGAATAGTCGTATAAAATGCGTAGCGGCGAAAGCACCAATCCCACCAGCGCCGTGCCTGCTCCCAATGCCAATGCCAGCACTGCCAACCAGTTAAAGCCGCGCGAATATTCGTACACGCCGCCACGCAGATAAAGATCGTCGACCACGAGCACTCGCCTGCGAATCACGAAGTAGTCGCAGATCATGATGCCCGCCACCGGACCGAGGAATGCGGCGTAGCCGCCGAGCCATCCGAAGATGAATGTGCTGTAACTGGACAGCAGTTTCCACGGCATCAGCGCGATTCCCATGAAGCAGGTGATGATGCCGCCGGTGCGAAAGCTGATTTTTCGCGGCCACAGGTTGGAAAAATCGTTGGCCGGCGAAACCACATTAGCGCCAATATTCACGTTCAATGTCGCGAGCAGAATCGCCAACAGCGAAATCACTACGGCCACGGGCGAATGAAAGCGGCTGAGCAATTGCACCGGATCCCAGATGGCGGCGCCGTAAATCACCACCGTCGCCGACGTCACGAGGATTCCAATCAGCGAATAGAGCGTCATGGTGGTCGGCAGGGCGAGCGCTTGTCCGATCACCTGTTGCCGCTGGCTTTTCGCAAACCGCGTGAAGTCTGGGATGTTCAGCGACACGGTGGCCCAGAAACCGACGGTGCCATTCAGCGCGGGGATGAGGAATTTCAGGAAATCAGAAAAGCTGACGAAGCGCGACGGCGCCGACAGCATGGGGCCAAATCCGCCCGCCGACTTGTAGGCCCACGCCAGCAGCAGGAGACCGACTGCGAGCAGAACCGGCGCGCTGATTCCCTGCAGAAATCGGATGTACTCGATACCCTTGAGAATGACGGCGAGATTGATAAGCCAGAAGGCCATGAAGCAAATCGCAGCGCCGTGGCCGACTTGCGCCCAGCTGGGTGCGAGCGTCGTGATCAGAGTGTTGATGGCTTCGCCGCCGATCCAGGTCTGGATGCCGAACCATCCGCAGGCTACTAGGGCGCGCAAGACCGCGGCAAAATTCGCGCCCAGCACTCCGAAGGAAGCGCGGGCAAGCACTGGAAACGGGATTCCGTAGCGTGCTCCCGGGTGCGAGTTCAACAGCATCGGGATGAGGACGATCGTGTTGCCGAGGAATACCGTGGCGACCGCCTGCTTCCAGTTCATTCCTCCCTGAATCAGGCTCGCGGCCAGCATGTAGGTCAGAATATTGACCGACATGGATACCCAGAGCGCGGCGAAGCTGTAGGTGCCCCAGGTGCGCCGGGCGCTGGATGTGGGCGCGAGGTCGGCGTTGTAGAGCGGGCTGGATTCGATTCTAGAAGGTGCTGGCATGTTTAGTAAAAGTTCTCAGTTCTCGGTTCTCAGTTCTCAGTAAAACCCAGTGGCACTTTCTGAGAACTGAGAACTGGGAACTGAGAACTTCCTAGTCCGCGGCTGCCGTTTGCCCGGTCTGCGTCGTCAGAGCGCCATAGGTTTCCGGACGGCGGTCGCGATAAAATTGCCAGACCTTCCTTACTTCCTGGATCATGTCGAGATCGAGATCGGCGACCAGTACTTCGTCTTTATCGCGGCTGGCCTGGGCGAAGATCTTGCCGCGCGGATTGCAGAAGTAACTCTTGCCGTAAAACTCTCCAATGTTCCATGGCTTCTCCCGACCAACACGATTGATCGCACCTACGAAGTAGCCGTTGGCTGCGGCGTGGGCGGGCTGCTCTAGTTCCCATAAATATTCCGAGAGTCCTGCGACCGTGGCGGAAGGATTGAAAACAATTTCCGCGCCGTTCAGTCCGAGGACGCGCGCGCCTTCGGGAAAGTGGCGGTCATAGCAGATGTACACGCCGACGCGCGCATACTTCGTTTCGAAAACGGGATAGCCCTGGTCTCCCGGGGTGAAATAAAATTTCTCCCAGAATCCGGGATGCACGTGGGGGATGTGGTGTTTGCGGTACTTGCCTAGATACTTTCCGTCGGCATCAATGACTGCGGCGGTGTTGAAGTACAAGCCGGGCATCTGCTCCTCATACACCGGGACCACGATCACCATACCGTGCTTGGCCGCGATCTTCTGCATTAACTGGGTCGTGGGTCCATCGGGAACGCGCTCGGTAAGGTCGTACCATCGAATGTTTTGCTCCGCGCAGAAATAAGGACCGTAAAAAAGTTCCTGGAGGCAGAGTATTTTCACTTTCTTTTTTGCAGCCTGCTCGATCAGCTTCAGGTGCTTGTCGATCATGGCCTTCTTGATTTCTGGCAGCGAGCGGTTACTGCCGAGCGCGTTGCTTGCCTGAATCAGACCACAGCGCACGTTTCGGGACATGGGGTACCTCCGAAGAAGCGCTAAATATATCAGACCGCTATCGACACTTTGTGATGAACGCAAAAACCCTAGAACCAAAAGCTAACCACAGGGGACACAGGGGGAAAGGGGACACAGGGGGATCTTTATCTTAGCGCTGAAAACAGCGCTGCTTTCCAGCGTTGGTTGTCTATGGTCCAGCAGATTCTCGCTTTGGCTTTCTTTTCCAGGACGGGTGCCCAGACCGCCTGATTCCGGTCATCGGCGGCCACGTTCAGCCGATCGACCACGGTCATGCCTCGCGTCAACTCGCTCTGGGTTTCGACGTCGATGTAATGCTCGCTCCAATCCGTTCCGATCGTCGGATCAAGCGCGATCGACACGGCTACCGGATCCGGAAGCGAAATACCGTCTTCGCCGGTTTGCACTTTGTAGGCCTTGCGCGCGTGGCTGTTGCACTCGATGGCGAACTTCGCGAGAGGGTTGTTGAAGGTGAGAATGCGCGCGATGTCGTCTTCGCGAACCACGGCGTCTCCGCGGGAAAGATGCCAGCCTACAAGTTCGACCGGCAAGCCACTGCGCATGACGATGCGGGCGGCCTCGGGATCGACCCAGAGGTTGTACTCGGCGGCCGGCGTCACGTTGCCTTCACAGCACGGCGCGCCACCCATGATTACGCAGCGTCCAACTTTCGCGGCGATGTCGGGATTTTTGGCGAGCGCCAGCGCCACGTTGGTGAGCGGCGCCAGTGTGACGATTACGATCCCGGGATTTGCTTCGATCGCATCGATGATGGCATCGACCGCGTGCCCGCTTGCCGCAGATTGACGCGGAGCGGGATAGTTGTGCTCTCCGAGGCCGTCGCGGCCATGAAACCAGGTTGCATTCTGATAGGTGCGCAGGAGCGGCTTGTCGGCACCGGTGAAGACGGGGACGTTCGCTCCGCAGAGTTCGACTGTGTAAAGGGCATTGCGCGTCGACTGCCGAACGGGGACATTTCCGGCGACGGTCGTGATTGCCACCACGCGAACGTCGGGCGCACGCAGCGCCATGATGAGCGCTACGGCGTCGTCGGAAGCTGTGTCGGTATCGATCAGGAAGGCGCGCGGCACGCGGCTAGGATAACAAAGCGCGAAGGAGAACTGCTGGTGGAGCGACGGACGGTTCGCCGGTCCAGCGCGGTGGTGGCCGGGCGGGGACGCCCGGCGCTCCATCGTTGATTTTTTACGCGTCCATGCTTCTAGTGCGTGAAGGAAACATTCAGACCTGTCGCCAGCTGCAGGTCATTCTTTTTCGTTCCGCTTGGCGGATTGCTGACATAGATATCCGCGAACGAATTCTGCCAGCCCAGCCACTTGTTGAGCTTTGTGACCGTGCCGAAATTGAAGGTGCCGCGGTATTGTCCGGTCTGACTGAGGTCGGGGTAGAAGAACAAGTTCTGCGTAATGACTGTGCTCTTTCCGACCTTATGCATGAAGGCATCGCCCAGGGTCCCGCCCGCCTGGTTCCGCGTGTTGGATGGATTGGGAGGATTGATCGGAACCGCGTAGCTTTCGTGCGTGTAATTCACGCCCGCCAGCAGGTCCAGGGAAGTGGCATCAAGCTTGATGGCATGCCAACCGATACCACCGCCTCCTGTGGATCGCAGGTCGAGGTGTTGCAGTGCGTCGTGATAGAAATCGCCATTCGCAAACCAGAACACATGAGGTGAGAAATCGCGGTCGTAGCGCGCACCGCCGCCGATCGCGTTCGCGGTGGTGTGGGGCGATGCCGTGGGCAGGTCGTTGGCGGCGTAGATGGAGTTGGTGTAAAGGGTCAGCTTGTCGTGGAATCCCTTGCGCGTGGCATTGAAAGCGATGTTCAGATTCTTGGTCTCGCTGTTGCCGCGGGTCAGGGCAAAGCCCAGATTCAGACCACCGTTCCAGCCTTCGAGGAGTCCCGGGTGCAGGGACTCTTCATAAACTGACTGCTCGGCCGGACTGCGCAGCACGGTGACGGAAGCCTTCGGCGCCTCGACGGGGCCTGCGGTCCGGGTGGCGACCACCACATCGTCGCCGCTCGTGGTTACCAGACCGACGACCGTCTTGCCACCGAGACTGACGTTCAGGTCGCCCGTGGACGTTATGCTTTGGATCGCATCGAATTTCACGGTTACGTCGCCGGCGTAGTCGGTCTTGATCACGAGTATCTTGCCGTCGGACTTCGTGATCGAGCCGGTCAACCGGTCGGCGTTTTTCAAGACGACCTGGTCGGCTAGCACCGGCATCGTCCATAGCAGAAGAAGGATTACCACAGATTTCTTATGCACCAGAGGCCTCCTAAATGATTGAACAAATAGATTGGAATTTCTGCTGCAAGGTTGCCGACACAATGGAATCCCAGAGGCAGGAAATGGCTTACGGCACTGCGCTGTGCCGTAATTTATTTAGTTGGGATACTGAAAGGGTATCGTCCTAACGACAAGTCGGTGCGCAGGCAAACAGGGTGTTGCCGCGGACTCAGGCCTTGTTTTCTGGGTTGTTCTCGGGCGTTACCGGCTTGGTTTCAGCCTTGATTTCAGGCTTGGCATCGTGATCCTTCATACCATTTTTCAACGCGCGAATGCCCTCGCCCAGACCTTTGCCCAACTCGGGCAGTTTCTTGGGGCCGAACACCAGCAATGCGATGGCGAAGATCACCAGCAGATGCATGGGTTGAAACAAACCTTCAAACATAAAGCCTCCGAACCGGACACGCCGACCGGAAACGCCGGGCAGCACGGCCACTATGTAGTGTAACCCAACCGATCCCCGGCAGTCTCGCCGTTTCCCGCCATGACCGCTACCCTCCCCTCCTGCCGCGCTGGGCCATGCCCCTCGTAATTACTTCCGTGACCTATCGGCGATAGGGCAGGCGGACTATTTTGGCCATAGGGCGATTCTCGCGCGTCAAAAACCGTCAAAACCGCTGGAGGGCTTCGTGAAACGCTGTGTCTTGAGATGGCTTTTGCTTCTGCTGGCGGCTGGTTCCTTGCATGCTCAACAAGTTCCGTCCACGCCCGCTTCTGACACTATTTTCCTGTGGCTGGCGGGGGGGATTTCTAGCGCGCGGATCCAGCGCCTGGCTCGAACGCGAGACGAAGCCCTAAACCCTTCATGCCACGCCACCTCGCAATGCACTCGCGCCCTGCAAAAGGCTGGGGCTGACGCGAGCTTGATTCAGAGCCTCGGGCGTCAGAATAGAGACCGAAAGCCAGCCGCCACCGCCGCCTGCGCCTGCGCCAGTCCGGCGGCCCAGATTGCCGCTCTGGTTCACGACAAGAAATTCGACGCCGCCGAAGACAAGATCCGCATCCTGCTTCGCGACGATGCGGGCGATGCCTCGCCGAATAGCGCGTTGCTGCAGTTTGTCCTCGGAACCATGCTGCGCCGGCAAAACCGGTTCGACGAAGCGCTCGACGCATTCTCGGAATCTTCGCGCCTGATGCCCGGTTTCCCTGAAACGCACAGCCAGCTTTCATACCTGTTTTACCGGACCGACGATTCGGATGAGGCCCTCGCCGAAGCGCGCACCGCCCTTAGCATGGATCCCGCCAACGCCGAGGCCTATCGTTACCTCGGACTCGCACTCTACTCTGCTGGCCACTACGATGCCGCCCTGCATGCCTTCGACGAAGCGCTCACGCGCGAGCCCGCCGGCTCGCTCGCGAACGCCGACGTCTACTTCGACATGGGAATCACGACCCGCGATCGCGGAGACTTGCGCCGCGCCGCCGTCGCCTATCGCCACGCCCTCAGCCTGCGCCCCGACTTCTGGGAAGCGCACAGCAATCTTGGCGTCGTCCTGCACGATCAGGGCAAGCTGGATGAGTCAATCGCCGAATATCGTTCCGCTAAGCGACTCAAACCTGAAGAAGCTAGCGTCCGCAACAACCTGGGAAATACCCTTTGCGACAAAGAGGACTTCGACGGCGCCATCGCCGAATTCACCGATCTCTACCGTCAGAGTCCGGAATGGGAAGGCGGTCACAACTGCCTGGCCCGCGCCTACATGTCCAAGCGGGACTACCCATCGGCCATTCGCGAGTTGCAGGCCGCAATCGCCTCCAATCCCACCGGAGCGGCCGAACACCGCGTTCTGGGGCAGGCGTTGCTACTAACGGGCAAAGACCAGGAAGCCGTGGACGTACTCCGCACGGCCGTTACGCTCAACCCCGACTCCAGCCTGGCCCACCACTATCTCGGGACCGCGTTCGTGAATACCCAACAACTGGCTGAGGCTGAAAAGGAATTTCGCGTAGCCCTCCGCCTCGAGCCCAGCGCCCAGAATCACTATTCCCTCGCCGCCTGCCTCATGGCCCTTAACCAACTCGAAGAGGCCCTCGGAGAACTCGAAATCGCTTCCCGCCTAGACCCCAGCCAGAACCTATACCGGGCGCGCATGCAGGAGGTCGTCCGGCTGATCGCCGCGCCGAAATAACGGCGACCTGAACCATAGGACATACTTTCGTATGCACTGACGTGCATCGCCTTTCGGCCATCAACAAACCTAGAATGTGAGAAGAAAACGCGGCGCTCGTGGAGCCGCCGGGGCTGACACTCGATATGGAAACTACCGCTACGAAGCAAGCCCGGGACAAGTCCGTTAACCCTGCTGCACTTTCCACCCAACCCGCCCCAGAGCGGCATGTGCCGCACGGGTCGGCGCCCGGAATCCCCTCTGAGAAAAAAGCCATCGGCTACGGCATGCCTTGTTCGCGCTGCCACGCGTACTATCCCGCTGACATGCACATCTGTCCGATCTGCAAGTCGCCGGATCGTGTCTCGCCCAATGCACCGGTGGTGCATTCGATGGCTTCGACCGTGCCGCAACCGGCGACCGGCGCGCAAATCGACGACGACCGCGAACGCTTTCTGAAAGAGCTCAAGTCACAGGCCTTCGCTTCCCACACTCAGATCAACGCCGCAGCCACGTTCCGGTGTGTTCTCGAGCACCAGCACAGCGGAGCTACCGAACCGGCCGCGGTTTGCCATAGCTGCTACGGCGAGGCCCGCCAGCAGGCCGACCGATTGGAGGCCGCTCTCCACATGGACGCGAAAGAAGCGGCAAAGATTGTCTATGAAGCGGTCTGGGCCGATACGTCCGATCCCAACGTTACCTACCTGAACGCCGCCACGGCGCTGCTGTCGGAGTTGCGCAACCGCGCCGGCATCGGGCTCCTGCTCGGCGCGAATCAGCCCTTGGCGCACTAGCTCAGATCCCGATTGCGTCCCAGAAACGATCGTGTGGTAGCGGGGCTTCGCCCCGCTTAAACGGGGCAGAGCACCGTCACCACACAAGACTGGGTTGCAACTTTCCCAGCCTTTCTTCATCCTATTGATGGGGACCCGACATGGCTGAAAAACTCACTGAGAATGACAAGATCACCAAGACCGAAGCCGAGTGGAAGCAGCAACTGACTCCTGAGCAGTATCAGGTGGCCCGCGGTAACGGCACCGAGCGCGCTTTCACCGGCCAGTACTGGAACAAACACGACGACGGGACCTACCACTGCGTCTGCTGTGGCGCACTGCTCTTTGGCTCGGAAACAAAATTTGATTCGGGAACCGGATGGCCGAGCTTCTTTGCCGCCGCCGACCGCGAGAACATCAGCGAACACACCGACACCAGTTATGGCATGGCTCGCACCGAGGCACGCTGTGCCCGCTGCGATGCGCATTTGGGCCACGTGTTTCCGGATGGTCCTGGGCCGACGGGGCTGCGCTACTGCATGAACTCGGCGTCGCTCGACTTCAAGCCGAAGAAGTAAGCGAACCCAGCAAGCGATCCAACAGAAAAAAGAAACGATGGAGCGCCGGGCGTCCTTGCCCAACTGGACGGGCGAGACGCCCGTCGCTCCATCGTTTTCTTGAATTCCAACCTCGAATTCAGACTTCGTGAAATTACGCGTTGCCCGCAGTCGCCGCCATCGCCTTCGGTGCTTCCTGTTTGTTCTGGCCTTGTGCTTGCGTTTTCTGATCTTTCTTTTCGGGGTTGCGCACTTCGACGCCGCCCTTGAGGATCGCGCCCTCTTCGACGCTGATGCGGTGCGTGATCACGTCGCCCGCGAGCAAGCCTTCGCTGCGGATGTCCAGACGGTCCTCACACTCGACATTGCCGTGCACCTTGCCCATGATGACAACTTCTTTGGCGGTGATGTTTGCGGTGACGTTTCCGTTGCGGCCAATGGTGACGCGATTTTCGGGGAAGGTAATTTTACCTTCGACACGTCCGTCGATAAAAAGCGATTCCGCACCCGTCACTTCACCCTTGATGACGAGCGTGCGTCCGATGTTGGCCTGATCCATGGGTGAGGTGGCCGGCTTGACCGGAATGTAACTGTTGGCGGGGGCTGCGTTTGGAGCGTACTTCGGTTCCGGAGACTGCAACATGAATGAACCTCACTTGAGATCCGCAACCGCAGCGGGAGTTGTCCCAGCGGTCGCGGTCGATTAGGCTTTAACGGCAAGAAGAGAATGTCACGAAAGGTCGTATTACGGACAGATTACCGAAGGGTGTGTACGTTGGCTCGGTTTCTATCGTTTGCACTCACGACTGCACTCACGATGGAATCTCCCAGCCCTCGTCTTTCATTTTCCGGTTCGTCCAGTGTTGCAGTTGCTCGAACAGAGCAGGTTCAATCACGACAAATCGCAGGCCCGCTCTTCCTCCCGCCTCGGTCCATACCAGCCGGCCCTTCGCTTGGATCTCGATTTCGCTGTCTGGCAACAGGAAACTGACGTCGACTAGTCCGGCAAAACCGGTCGGATCGCTCACCACATCGAGTCCCATGCCTCCCGTGCTCAGGTTGACCGCCTGCACCTGCAATTCCTTGCCGTGCGCATTTTTCAGGGTTACAGAAATATTGACTTTGGAACGGAAGAACTTCTGTTGATCCTCGCTGATGATCCCGAGCTTTGCCGCGGCTGCGCCGGCACGCGTGTCAATCTCATACTCTCGCAGTTTGCGGCTGAGCGTGCGGCGGGAAATTCCGAGCTGCTCGGCGGCCTGGGCACGATGCCCGCCGGTCTGTTCGAGCGCCCGAATAATCATCTGCTCTTCCATGTTTTCGAGGTTGCCGAGCGGCACGGCGCCGCTGGCGTGGTTTGCGGCCATGCCTGCGCCAGATATCATTTCGCCATGCAGTTCAGCGACAACTTCGGTGCCCATGATCTGCCGGTCCTCGGTGGCCATCGCAAGTTTTGCGACCAGATTCCTCAATTCGCGGATGTTGCCCGGCCAGGGATGGGCTTGTAAAGCAAGCAGTGCGTCTCCAGTAAAAACTTTATCCGCCGCTTTCAGCGACAGGAAGTGACGCGCCAGTGCGGCGATATCTTCGGGACGCTCGCGCAATGGCGGAACGCGTAACTGGAACTGGCTCAGGCGGTGGAAAAGATCCTTGCGAAAACGCCCTTCTTTCACCGCCAGCTCAAGATCCTGATTGGTGGCGGCAACCACGCGCACGTCGACGGTAATTTTCCGATGGCCGCCCAAACGGAAATACGGAGCGCCGTCCAGAACGCGCAGCAGTTTCACCTGGATTTGCGGCTGTAGTTCGCCAATTTCGTCGAGAAAAATCGTGCTCTTGTCGGCCAGTTCAAACAAACCGGGCTTCGAAGAATCGGCGCCACTGAAGGCGCCTTTCTCGTAGCCGAACAGCTCGCTCTCCACAAGATGTTCGGGCAGGGCGGCGCAGTTGATATCCACCAATGCATTTTTGTGCCGATAAGAGGATCCGTGGATGGTGCGCGCAACTAACTCCTTGCCGGTACCGGTTTCACCAGTTACAAGCACGGTCTCAGTGTGCCCGGCCACGCGGTCCACCATGCCCATGAACTTGTGCATCATCGGGCTGGCAATCAGAAATTGTGTCCCGTCGATGTCACGCCGCGCCAGCGGGATCGCCGCGGCAGCAACTGCGGCGTGCGTCGGCGAAGTAATTTCGCCTGTCCTCTCAATCGAGAATCCCAGAATACCCGCAGGCGCCGCAGTTGAATCGCCCAGCAGCGTCAAACAGAGATGAACATCGACATCCTGGCCGGACTTAGTGCGGCAGCGCAGTTCGCCCTCGAATCGTCCTTGCTCAAGAACCGACGCAATCGCCCCGCTGGCGAGAAACGTCCGCTTCTCGACCCCGTAAGCGTCGGCGATATTCTTGCCGAGGAGATCCTTCGCCGCAAAGCCGTATCGATCTATACCCTGGTTGCAACTGGTGATGATTCCCTGAAGGTCCGCGGTGAAGACCGCGTCCTGCAACTGGTCCAGAATGCTAGGCTGAATTCCAGGCTGAATGCCAGGCGAAATCATGGCCTCACGCGCCGGGGCAGTTGCCTGGCAAGCTCGGCTCCCAGTTGCGGATTTCGGCGCTCTCTCCGTTGGCGGAGTCTTCGATGAAATTGACATCTCTGGTCTTTGTCGTTGGCTAAAAGGGGAGTGTCAGTTTGCGCTGCGACTGCCAGACCGATCTACTAATTTCAGGTATCGGCCTCAGGCAATTGCAGATACGCGTCCTTCTCCATGATGCTGCCACAACCTCGATCACTTCGTGAGATTGTTCAGCGCCAACCCTCACACCGAAGTAACTACCTCGCACCCTTACTTCCGATTCCGGCGTCGTGGGGGACTCTTCATATCGCGCTCCGTGCTGCCCCATCCAAGTCTCCAGTTACCTCGGTAAGTATCTGATTCTTCATATGCTGAACTACTATCCGATACAACGGGAGCACCAGACTTTCGGCGGCGCCCGGAACCGGTTTGACTGGCCAAAAAGTGGCCACTCCGGAGCCACTTTTTGGGGACCTACGGCCAAGCAATCAACAAGTAACTTGGTGCACCGGGGATTGCCAGGCATAACTGTCGCGGATTCAAGGTCTTGACAGAGGTAATCGAACTCGGCGGCATGGATATGCAGTTGCACGTGTTGTAAGCAGAAGGTAGCGGGTAGGCCTATGTCCATTCGGGCAAGACTGTTTATCGGAGCAACGGCAGCGCTCGGCATGTGGGCGCTGGCGCACGCCCTCTTGCACTGGCAAAGTGTCGACCTGGCGCGATTTGTCTGCTACCTGCTCGTTGCGGTTCTTGCTTCAAGTCTTAAAGTTCAACTGCCCGGCCTCGACGGCACCATGTCCGTCAACTTCCTGTTCATTTTGCTGAGCGTGCTCGAACTGAACCTTCCCGAGACGCTGGTCCTCGGCTGCACAGCGACCCTGGCGCAATGCCTGTTCGGGACGCGGCAAAAACTGGTTCCCATCAAGATCGTTTTCAACGTTTTCGGCATGATGGCGAACGCCATCGTCGTGTCGTACTTCGCCTATCACAGTTTGCAGCGAGTGCTCGGCGCGGGCACGCTGCCGCTGCTGGTTGTCACTGCCCTGATTTTTTTTGTAGCGAACACGGTGCCAATTGCAATAGTCATCTCGCTGACCGAGAGCAAGCCGGCGCACAAGGTGTGGGCGGACTGCCACTTCTGGTCGTTCCCCTTTTACATGGTCGGCGCGGCGGTGGTTTTTGCGGTGGGGTTCGTCAGCAAACAGGTGGGATGGCAGACCTCGCTTCTGGTGCTGCCGCTCGTCTACTGGATCTATCGTTCGTATCATCTCTATCTCGCCAAGCTGGCGGACGAAAAAAAACAGGTTGAGATCGAGAAAGGCAACGCCGAAGAAGTTGCCTTGCTGCATTTGCGCACCATTGAGTCGCTCGCGCTTGCGATTGAGGCGAAGGACCACACCTCGCACAAACATCTACAGCGGGTGCGCGTATTCGCGGTTGAGATCGCGAAGGAATTGGGTTTTCCCGAAGACGAAATCGAAGCGTTGCGCGCGGCCGCGTTGCTGCACGACATCGGCAAGCTGGCAATCCCCGAACACATCATCAACAAGCCCGGCCACCTGACCCCGGAAGAATTCGAGAAGATGAAGATCCATACCCTGGTCGGCGCCGAAATCCTGGAGCGCGTCGCGTTTCCCTATCCCGTTGCGCCGATCGTTCGCTCGCATCATGAGCGCTGGGACGGAACGGGCTATCCCGATGGACTGAAAGGGGAGCAGATTCCGATGGGCGCGCGGGTGCTCGCGGCCGTCGATTGCCTGGACGCAATGTCATCGCATCGCCAGTACCAAAACGCCGTGTCGCTCGATGCCGCCATGGAGAAGGTCGCCTCCATGTCGGGCTCGGCCTTTGAGCCGCGGATTGTCGAGGTCCTGAAACGCCGTTATCTGGAACTGGAAATGATGGTGCACTCGGATTCGATCTCAGCGGAGGAAGCGACTCTATCGACATCGAAATCGGCATCGACTGACGATCGCGCTGAGGCCGGCAAAGAGCCAGCCGCGGGATTCGAGCAGTCTGCTCCGATTCCCGGCGCGGCGAACGAGACGGATTTCCTTTCCTCGATTGCGTCGGCCCGCCAGGAAGCGCAAACCATGTTCGAGCTCAGCCAGGATCTCGGCAACTCGCTCAGCCTCGGCGAGACGCTCTCCGTGCTTTCCATGCGGCTGCGCAAGATGATTCCTTACGATTCGATGGCCGTGTTTCTTTTGAAGGACGGCAGGCTGCTGCCCGAACTGGTGAGCGGCGATAACTTCCGGCAGCTCTCGTCGCTGAACATCGGCCTTGGAGAAGGACTGTGCGGCTGGGTCGCCGAAAAACGCAAGCCGATCGTCAATGGCAATCCCGAGGCCGAAGCCGGATATGTGAGCGATCCCGCAAAATTCACCACGCTCCGCTCGATTCTTGCCGTGCCGCTCGAAGGACTCAATGGCATGGTCGGCGTGCTGGCCATGTACGGTGCCGACCGCGATGCTTTCTCGGCCGATCATTTGCGCATCCTGCTCGCGGTCACCTCGAAGATCGCGCTCTCGGTCGAAAACGCCCTGAAGTATCAGCAGGCCGAGGACTCGGCAACCACCGACTACCTGACTGGACTGCCCAATGCCCGCTCGTTATTCGTACATCTGTCGCGTGAACTTGCACGCTGCCGCCGCACCGGCACTTCACTCGCGGTGATGGTCTGCGACCTCGACAACTTCAAGCAGATTAACGATCTCTATGGCCATCTTGAAGGCGACAACCTGCTGAAGGATTTTGCCGGCCACTTGAAGGAATCCTGCCGAGGCTACGACTATGTTGCCCGCATGGGCGGAGATGAATTCGTGATCGTCGCTCCTGGGATGAGCCCGGAAGCGGCCAGCGAAAAATCCAGCCGTCTGAATCAACTCGCCATCGAAGCAGGCAGGAAAATTGCCGGCCGCAATCTCGTTGCCCTGAGCGTGGGCACGGCATTCTGTCCGCAGGATAGTTTCGACGTCGAGCGGTTGCTCGCCGAAGCCGACCGCCGCATGTACTCCATGAAACAGGTTCACCACTCCGAACCTGCTCGCGACGGGAACCTTCCGTCCTCGCGCGCGCGCGGGACGACGGTGAACTAGGACGCTCCCATGGCTCTGCCAAAAATGCTGCGGAAACCGTTGTCATGGAAGATCGCTCTGCTCCTCGCACGAAAACTTGGAGCCATTGCCGCGCTCGTCCTGCTGGGCGGACTGCTTTCAGCCACGCTGGTGCGCCTGGCGCCCGGTTTCGATGCCGACGAGCGCGAACTCGATCCCGGCCTGAACGCCGAGAGTGTGCGCGCCTTGCGACAGTCGCGCGCCGGTGAACACAACGTTCTCAGCTTTTACGCCGGCTACCTCCGCGGAGCCATCCACGGCGATCTCGGCACTTCTCATGCCCTCGGCCAGCCCGTGCAAACTCTTTTGCGCGAGCGCTGGCCGGTCACCATGCGCGTGGTTGGCGTTGGCCTTTTGCTGGCGTGGATGCTGGCTTCGATTCTCGCCTTCACAGCCTGCCTCTGGCGCCGTCCGGCTTATGAAATTCTGGGTACCACGGTCAGCGGCGCTTTCCTCTGCATTCCGGCGGCGGTGCTGGCTCTGCTCTCCGTCATCCTCAACGCTCCCGGATATCTCGCCATCGCTCTGATCGTGTTCCCCAAGATCTACCGCTATTCGCGGAACCTGCTTGCCAAGGCCTACACCTTGCCGCACATCACCGCCGCCCGCGCCCGGGGACTCGGCGAAGTTCGCATCCTGGCCTGGCATGTGCTTCCAGTCGCCGGGCCGCAGATGATCGCGCTCGCCGGCATCACCGTCAGCATCGCTCTCGGCGCAAGCATTCCGGTAGAAGCCTTATGCGGGCTGCCGGGCATCGGTCAACTCGCATGGCAGGCTGCGCTTTCCCGAGATCTTCCCTTGCTCGTGAACCTGACCGTGCTGGTTACGCTGGTAACCTTGCTGGCGAACTCGGGGGCCGATGTAATGATTTACATGTTGAGGCCCCGAGAAGCATAAATGCAGCACGAACGCATGAACGCAGCCCGCAAGCTGGCGTGTGTCGTAGTGGTCGCCGTGTGCGCCGTGTCGTTGGGCGCGAATTGGCTGGCTCCCGCCGGATACTCCAAACAATTTCGCGAAGCCCCCAGTGCGCCTCCTTCCCATCAGCATCTGCTTGGCACCGATGAAGTTGGCCGCGATCGCTTCGCGCGCGTGCTTTACGGCACGCGCATCTCGCTCCTGCTCGCTCCCGCCGCCGCTCTGGTCTCTACCGTGTTGGCAGCGCTGGTCGGCGGGCTCGCAGGATACTTGGGGGGAATCTGGCTGCGACTCGCCAGAGGCTTCACTGACCTGTTTCTCTCTCTACCCTGGCTTTTCCTGCTGATCACGGTTCGCGCGCTCCTACCGCTAAACGTTTCTCCGCTGGTCTCGGTTCTGATTACGTTTCTCATCCTTGGCCTGCTCGGCTGGGCCGCTTCGGCGCGCGTGCTTTCAACCAGCGCCGATGCCATGCGCAACTCCGACTTTGTTTTGCAGGCTCGGGCTTCGGGATTGCACGGTCCGCGGCTCTTCCTGGT
>WNFA01002038.1_pt1 | contig 17986 bp, 7 predicted proteins | sample 5400481 | NCBI WGS metagenome assembly WNFA01 (sample SAMN13153340, study PRJNA577476) | soil metagenome | isolation source: 120 cm saprolite under Douglas fir tree site 2 hole 1 replicate 2 | place: USA:California | collected 2015-04-18
TACGCGGCGGACCTTCTGTTGCCCAAATTTCTCTTCCGACCGGCTGCCAGAAAAAAGGCATGCACATTGGCAACAGCCGGCGATCTGGCCGACATGTTCCGGACGAGCTTGACCGCCACGGCGATTCGCCTCGTTGAGGAGGGCGATTGCCCCTCAATGCTTGTATGGTTTGAGGCGAGTGGTCGTCGATGGTTCGCTCGATCACCCATTCTTCCGGACGCCGTCTGGCCGCATGCGAGGCCTGGCCGAGGATCCTTGGCACATGCCCTGATTTCCGGTGGGCGCGGCCCGCGATCAGGGATCGTCGATGCGAACGAGTGGATCAACCATCCACGGGCAAGGGACTTCGAGGTACACGAGGACTCAGTGAAGATCGGTGACTCAATCCTGACCCTGCTCTGGTGGAAGGATGAGCGCATGGTAATCGAACTCGACGATCATGACCACGACTCTGACCGAGATGCTTTCTGAAACTGCAATAACTACCAACGAAGAGATCGATTGCAAAAGCCTCCACACGACTGCACACCCAACGGATCAACCCGCTGGACCTAAAGTGATTGCCACTCTACGGTCAGGCCGCTGATTGAAACGACCTCGCAGTGAGGCAAGCGGGCCGGAACCGCAGATGCGGACCACACCTCATTAAAAAAATCGGCCGGTAGCTGCAGCAACTGCAACGCTGCAACAGTAGCGCTACACTTCAAGTAAAGGCACCCCGGTGGCCCGAGACTCGTTGCCGACAGCATCTACGGGTACACGGTTCGACCAATACGGCTCCTCACGCAGCCGACCGGAACCGTCTCCGCTCGAGTGGATGAGCATACGCCTGCTGTAATTGGCGATCGCCTGCTCAACTCCAGGCCGGAATTGAGCAAACTTACCGCAATGTTTGAAGGTCGCCGAGAAGGGCCTCTAGAGGTGGGTCGGTGGACGATCTTGGCAGCCCGAGAGACTGCGCTAAGGGGGGTGTCGTGCTTGACGTGGGTCTCAGAGAGCCGCCCTGGCTGCTGCGCGGAAAGAAGTCAGGTCGGCGGTCACGCGCGGTCACAACCGTTTGAGGTCTTCATTGGGGCCGTGAACGTCGAGGGGAATTCGACCGGTTGTTGATGTCAATCGAGCAATTCCATGCGCGGAAAAGCCTGTGATCATTTCGCCCGAGGGTTTGGTCCGGTGGAGTGTTCCGTAGTGTCAGCTCAGACTGACCACGCCGGTGCCTGCCCCACCCAGCTGATGATCAGCAGGAGATCGTCAAGCACCCCGGCCTGGAACAGCGGGTCTGCGGTTCGGTCGAACGAAAGTTGCCAGTCACCGACGGGCGCCGCGTGCAGCAGCGGTCTCCAGGCGTCCGCGCCGCGGCGAGTGCTCGCAATCCCGCCGGCGTCGGTGGTGGCCGTGCCGCCGATAAGGGCGCTGCCCCGAGGCCGGGTGAGAGTGATCGGTACGGGAGAAATGGTGCTCATGCTGGATAGCCGGACCGCGACTTGCGAGGTGGTCACGCTATCGATGCTGGCCGGGAAGTCGAAGGCGCGCAGGGTCAGCGTGATGGCCCGTCCGGTGGCCGTCAGATCGGGGTTATTTAGCGCGTGACATCGCTGATACTGGAGAAGTCGAACGGGTTGGCCGCTCGGGGAAGGCTGAACTGCCAGGTGGTATCCACTCCACTCCCTTCGAAGGGCAGCAACATGTCAGGCTGAAGGTCCAACTCGAAGACACCGGTGGCATTGACCGGGGAGGTGAGCCCTACGGTGCACGGGTCGCGGCGCAGCACTATGTCTGTGAAGGCGCCGGAGTTCTGCGGGGCAGTCACCCTTGAGATTCCCGTGGTGGCCAAGGTGGCGCGGATGCCCCGGGTCGGCGGCACGAGCGCCACCACGCTCACATGGATCCGGCGGATGAGTCGTTGGTAATGGCCGGGGAAGTCCTGGTCGAACCAGCTCATCGGGGTGGCAAAGGTGATCCCGCCAGTGGCGCGGAGGCCGAGGAACTCTACTGGCAGCAGCTGGGCAAGGGAGAACGTCTGGGACAGGTTGAGCCGACGGCTATCAGTGGAGAAGGCGTACTGGTCGAGCTGCGAGAGGTCCTTGAGCAGACGTTCCGCACCTGTCATCCCTTTTGAGCTGGCGGACGCTGTGAGCCGCCCGGGAGATTGCCAGTAGTCGGTGCGGATGAATGCCTTGGCTGGTTCTCCGCGTTCGAAGGCGAGCTGGTCCTGGGCCAGGCGCGATGTGGCAGTAGCCTGTTGCAGGAAGTACCGATAAACCCCGCCGAGGGTGTCGCTCATCCATTTGTACAGGTCGGCATTGGTGAACTGGCTCTGCAGCAGTGCAAGGGTGGCATTTGCCTGGTCGCTCTGCATTTGGGCCACGTCCTTTTCTGCAGTGGCGATCGTGACCTGATCAGTAGCGACTTTCTGCTGCGCCGTTGCGACTAGCACATCCTGCGCGGCAGAGGCTTGTTGGATCGCCCATTCCTGTTTGCGGGCTTCAATGCCGGCCTGCAACTGGTTCGCCTGCATCTGTGACTGCACATTGTTGAGCCACATTTGGGTGCCCATCTTTGTGTAGATCCCGGCTTCCACCACCCCCCCGGTTATCGCTGAACCACCCAATGTCGGAAGCAACTCAGCGGCGCTACTGGCGGCGTTCTGCGCCAAAGCGATCGCGCCTTCCGCGCCAGCTATGACATCTTGCGCGTTGCGCATAGTGCGGTATTCACCTAGCAAAGCCGTCTCGTACTTGTTCGGGCCCGCGTCGATCGCGACCTGGTAGGCAGAGACCATCGCGGTCGCCTTTGATAGCTGCGCTTGTGCCGCCCTGCCGGCGTCTTGGGCCTCCTGTACCTGGGCGGCGTGCACCAGCAACTGCCCTGCGGCCACATCGGCCGCGTTCCGTGCGTCGGCGGTCTGGAGCCTCTTGTTGTCGTATTTCTCGAGCAGGGACAGGTATTCCGCTTCGACAGTTATCGCCTGTTGGTTCAGCTGCTGAGCGCGCGCGAGCAGTACCCTGAAGTAGTAGGGAGTCGGCTGGCTAATCGGGTCTCCGGTGGTCATGGTCTGCGTTCGGGGTAGGCCGGCGATGTTTCGGCCCTGTCGCAGCTTGGCGAGCTGGGTCCCGACTCGGGTGGTCAGGGTTTCGAATTGCGGAATGGGCAGCGCCGCCTCGCCTGGATTGGATGGCGGGACCGGTGTGAGTCTAGGATGGGCGAGCAGCTGGGCGGCGGTTAGGTACAAGGTGCGAGCATGGGCGATCGACTCGTCGCTGTCGGTGGTGAACTCGGCGTCGCCGTAGTCGGCCAGAGTGGCGATGATCGCGAGCAGCGTGTTGCGCAGGTAGGGCGCCGGTCTGCCGTTGATCAGATGGAACGGGTCCAGGTTCGAGGTCCAGTTGGATAGGAAGCTCAGGTCCGGTTGTGTCGGAACGTCACTCGCCTCCTTGTTGATCTTGTGATAGCTCGAGACTGCCAGGGGATCGTTGTACGGGTACACGACCCAGAACCAGTCCAGAGCCGCTTGGTGGTGGCCAGCGATGTGCAGCCGTTGGGCCGCCAGCATCGGTACCGCCCAGAAGATTTCGCGTTCCAATCCAGTCTTAGTGTTGTCGTTATCGAGGGAATTCGACCATTTTTCCAGAATGGCCTGATGACCGCGATCGCGACTGCTCAGATATTTCAGGGCACCCGGGTTGGGCACGCCCAGCCAGTTGCCCGCATCCACCGCGTGACAATACGTATCGACGGCAGTGATCACCTCGCCCGGTGCGAAGTCGCCGCCGACAAGCAGGGCCTCGCAGAGCTTCCCGAATGCGGCCTGCGATCCGGCGTTCGGGTTGGTGTTTGGATTTAGAAGAGCAGGGTCAAGGGCTGCCTCCGGGAACAAGAATGCAGTGGTCGCATAGCGCCAGCTGTTGATGCCGCCGATCCAGGTCCAGGCGGCGTCGAACGTATCGCCGTGGCTGAGCTTCCACCCATGCGCCGGGGAATCCTTGCTCACGTCCCCAGATCGCACTAATTCAAGGAGGGTCTGTAGGCTGGCCGTGGCCTCCGCCAGCCGAGTGGTCTGCAAGGATCCGCTGGCTTTGAAGTCAATCAGGTACAGCCCGGTCATCCACTCCCCGGCGTCCCCGCCCACGCCTGCTGCCACATCGGCGAGCAGCGCGTCGCGCAGCGTCGGCAAGCTGATTTTTTCGGCTGCGGCCACCATGCCGGAGCTGCCTTCGACCAGTTCCTGGCGTTGGCCGGAGCGGGTCCGCAGCACGTTCTGCCAGTCCATTCGCGCCCGCGGGTCGATCCGGAAGCGGCTCAACGACGGACCAGCGCCTGAGTTGGTGAAGATGTCCGGGGACAGGATGATGCCACTCTCCTGAGCAGCCCACGTCGAGTATTGGCGGCGACGAAACGCCCCGACGAACACGTCGATCGCGTCGGCCCACTCGGTCGCGGTGACCAGGCCTGGGCCGGTGCCGATGCCGGCGAGCGTTTGCAGTCGAAGCAGGTACGTGTAGCCCGCGCGGTCCAAGCCGGCTGCGGCGAGCTGAGCGCTGATGTCGTTGCCTTGGGATTCGCTGGTCTGCAAGTCGGTCAGGAAGGTGGGCTTAACTCCCGGGACGCCGACAGCCAAAATCGCCGCCAGTTTGCTGGGCGCATCCGCGGCGCCGCCAAGCGCATGGTTTAGCGCGTTGGCTTGGTTGGCGAGCGCTTGGCTGCGGGCCCTAAGCAAGTCCAATGCCCTAAGCCCGACCGACGAGCTACCAACCAACACATCCGCAGAGGTGATTATGTCTGGATCGACCAGCACCACATAAGTGACCGGGGCGGGCGGGGCGGCATCCTCGCTCTGCCAGGCGGAGGATTGCGCCGCCAGCTGCCAAGTGAGCAGCTGGGAGATCCCTATCGTGCGCAATGGATCGAGCCCAGCAGTAGTGGCCGGCAGCCCGAACAGGGACTCCAATGCTGCTTCCGTCAACGCGGCGCCGTCTAGGGTAAGCAGGTCCAGCTGATCGGGCCGGCCTGTCGGCGAGCCGGACGGACCGTAGAGCGAGATGCCGAGTCGTGCCGCGAGCGCCTTCCTGGTCGTGTCGTCGGCTCCTCGCGTCAGGCGCATCTCTACGTAACTGGTTCCCGCGCCCCCGACACCAGCCCCAGAAAGCAGAGCGTCATAGGCGGTGAGCAGATAGCTCGCCTCCAACTGGGCGCCTGGGCTCGTGGAGACGTGTTCGTCGGCAATATGTGAGCGAAGAATTTCGATCGGGACGCGCAGTTCGTTGGCCGGCACTTGCCCGGCTGCAGCAGCTGCCGTCAGTGGCACGACAATCTTGTCCAGCGGCTGGTGAATGGCCTGCGCCAGATCCGGTGATGAAACTGCCACGCCGGGTTCCTTGTTCACCTGATCGCGGGCGAAGTTCGTCAGGGCAGACAGGTACTCCAGCTCGCTAAGCCGGTCTGCAAGTGTCTGTGGCACGTAGGAGCTGACCGCCTCGAACGGCCACGCCAGCGGCGGTGCGATGTTGCCTGCCGCATCGGTCGCCCACACATACAAGGTGAAAGAGCCTAGCGTCGGAACCGAGACCCTGGCCGACCATGACGACCAGTCTCCTGGCGTGGCCGGCAGGGCCGGCGTGCGTGCCCCGGTCGCTGACAGGCAAAGGGCGATCCCAGCGCGCCCGCCAGACATGCCGCTCTGGGTGTCGTTGGCGGTGCCGAGGATTTGAACGGTCATCGTCGCCGGATCCGGCACCACGTTCCACGACTGCGGCGGCTGCGTCACGATCACGTGCGGCGGGGCAGCATCCTGACCGACGACTGTCACGGTTTGGGTTGTTCTCACCAGCGGCGCGTTGGTGCACACGACGGCGACGGTGACGCTCCGGTTACCCAGTGGCATCGGCTGCAGGTGCACGGAACCGCTGAACTGGGTTGTGCTGCCGGAGACTGGAGCGATTTTTTGGGTGCCGCCGTCGGATTGCACCTGCACCTCTAGTCCGGCGAACCAGGTAGAGTCGGTCGTGGTCGCGCTGACGATAATGTCCGCGCCGGTTTCGCTCAGGGGCACCGACGCTCCCGGGGCCGGTGAGTTGACCGTCAGACTCGGTACGCCCGCAATGATCAACAGCGGCGTGGACACTGTTTCCGTGCCCTCGCCAGTCGCGGTCGCATTGTGGAAACCAAGACGGGTAAGCGTGACGATCGCAGACCAGGACTGCCAATCGGGGTCACTCGACGTGGCGCTAGCCACCTCTCCGGTGTCGAAGTTGACCGTCACTCCGGTGTACCTCACTATCGGATATTCGTCCCATCTGTTGTCGGTCGAATTCCAGACATAGGTAGTGCCTGCATTTGCCACTCCGGTGATCACGATGGGAACGCCCGGAAGAACCGGCCGTCCTGGCGGGTCGATGGTGATCGACGGCGGAATGTCGTGGGGTCGTGACAGGGGTGCTGAGGGGATTATTCCGGCGCCTGACGGGACCCTTAACGTGGATTCCGCCGGAGCGGCTCCGCCCTGTGCGATGCCAGTTACCGAGGATGTCCCAGTTATCGTGATGGGCACCCCTGCATCCGGACTGACCACGGCGCTGGAAACGTCAGAGACATCTATTTTGAGAGTTGGAACTTGAGCCATGGTCAACCTCCCCGTGTGACGTGGAATCCCTCATCGTAAGATTTTTTAGGACGTCAACGTTCTTGCGCTGAAGCCAAACTCGACAGCAATAGGAACTGACATCGCGCCGGAACCGCGAATAAGGTTCGCTTTGCGTTGGGACTCCTCCTGAAAAGAGATATCCATTTGCGCCTCTGACATAGACTTTGCAGTAAGTGCGCCACTCGTGCGGAGCTAATTCTGTGGCGCATTGGACGGAGGTTTAACCAGTCAAACCGCTTCCGGAGCTGAAGCACCGCTCCGACTCTACGTTCGTTGCTCAGTTGGAAAGGCTGGGTGCTACTGTAGCAGGGCGTTGCATGCCGCAAGTTGCAGTGATGCAGGCACTCCTGAAACAACTCGGGCGAATCCTTGATTGGCGATCTCCTGCTCAATTTAGGCCGGGAGATGAGCAGATTTCCTGCAGCCGCTAAGTAAAGCGTCGCCCTTAGCAACCGTTAGTATGGCACGACCGTTGCTACCAACCTGTCAGCGGCCGACGCTGCCTTTGCGTCCGCCGTGCGTTCATGAAGAGTTTGAGGGTTCCGCGAATTTGTGGCGCCTCCAGCAAGGGAGCTCGCAATGAATCCTGCTAAGCCATTGGCAATGCGCCGGCTCGTCGGCGAGCTGATCTTGCAAGAGCGCTGCTCGGCGGTGCGGACCCAGCACGAGCTGTTTGATCCTGCTGAGTGTGCTCTAGCCCGGAGGCGAAGCACTGAGTGGAAGGAGCAGGTCGACGACGCTCGCGCTGCTCGACAACTGGGGGCCTCGGTATGGCCGTAGACAATAGCGCCGCGTCGGTCATTCAGGTGCCACAGGGCGGTGGTGCGCAACAAGGGCTCGGTGAAAAGTTTGCGCCCGATCTACATACCGGAACCGGCAACTTCACCGTGCCGATCGCGCTACCTCCAGGACGGAACGGGTTCCAGCCCGACCTGTCCCTCATCTACAGCACCGGTCAGGGGAATGGCCCGTTCGGTTTTGGCTGGCACCTCTCCGTTCCCGGCGTCACCCGGAAGACGTCCTCGGGCATTCCCCGTTACGACGACGACAGTGATCTTTTTGTGCTCTCCGGCGCCGAAGATCTCGTTCCTCTGGCGGGTGACCGGCGGCACCGTGTGTACCGGCCGCGCACCGAGGGATTGTTTGCTCGAATCACCCATCATCGACAGGGTCCGGACGATTACTGGCAGGTCAAGAGTCGCGATGGATTGACCAGCCTCTACGGTACGCCCGGCGCTGCGGGCAACGATTCCGCCGCCGTGGCGGACCCGTCGAAACGAAACAAGGTCTTCGCTTGGCAGCTCACCAGCACGAGCGATCCATTTTCCAATCGCATCGAATACTCCTATCTGCGCGATTCGGTCGACGATGGGGTCCATTTCGCCGACCAGGTGTTTCTCGCAGCCGTCCGCTATGCGGACGTCACAAATGGTCCGAGCGGCTTTCTCATCTCGGTCAACTTTGTTTACGAGGACCAGCCCGGAGAGATCCGACCAGATCCATTCTCCCATTACCGGGCCGGATTCGAGATTCGCACGCAGAAGCGGTGCAAGCGGATTGAGATCCGGACCGGTGCCGACGGTTCTACGCTTGCGCGTGTCTACCGTTTCATCTACCAGGACGAGCTCTCTGGCCAGCAAAGCTCGCTGCCGCTGAACCGAGCATCGCTGCTCAGCGAAATCCGCGTCGAGGGCCGCGACGGCTTACGCCCGGCACAACCACTCCCGCCGCTGGCGCTGGGTTATTCGCAATTCCAGCCGGGCAGCCAGCGCTTTCGGCCCGTCGGCGGCGGACAGCTTCCGGCATCATCGCTGGCCGACAGCAACATCGATCTGGTCGGCCTGTTCGGCAACGGCCTTCTCGATATCCTCGAGACACAAGGCGCGGTGCGCTACTGGCGCAACCTCGGATACGGTAGCTTCGATGCGCCGCGCACGCTGCGGGAGGCCCCGGCTGGCCTTAGTCTCTCGAGCCCGGGCGTACAGATCCTCGATGCAAACGGCGACGGCCGCGCAGACCTGCTGATTACCTCGGGTGCACTGAGCGGATACTTTCCCTTGCGCTTCGAGCGAGGGTGGGATCAGCACTCGTTCCAGCGCTACGACCAGGCACCTAGCTTCGATCTCAAAGATCCTGAGGTGAAGCTACTCGATCTCGACGGGGACGGCGTCACGGACGTGCTTCGCTCCGGCACCACGTTTGAGTGCTTCTTCAACGACGCAAAGCAGGGTTTCACCCCCGGGCAGACCCGGCGCGTTGAGCGGCGGGCGCTCACGGACTTCCCTAACGTTCAATTCTCCGACCCGCGCGTCAGGTGGGGCGACATGACGGGCGACGGTCTTCAGGACATTGTTTTCATCCACCAAGGATCGGTCTCGTACTGGCCGAATCTCGGCTACGGCAATTGGGGCAAGCGCGTGACCATGCGTCCGGCGCCGCGCCTCCCGGACGATTACGATCCGGCGCGGCTGGTGCTCGGCGACGTGGATGGGGACGGTTGCGCCGACCTCGCCTACGTCGCGGATGGAAGCGTGACGCTCTGGATCAACCAGAGCGGCAACGGCTTCTGCGCGCCCATCGTCATTCGCGGCACTCCCCGGGTAGCGAGCATGCAGGCGGTCCGACTGGTCGACCTGGAGGGCAGCGGAGTCGGGGGGCTGCTCTGGAGCGAGGACGCCGGCGGCGAGTCGCGCGAGCCAATGCACTTTCTCGATTTCACTGGCGGCAAGAAGCCTTATCTGCTCGAGCGCATGACGAACCAGAGTGGAGGCGAGACACTCGTGAGCTACGCGCCTTCCACCAGGTTCTATCTGCAGGACGAGCTGCGACCGGAGACCCGCTGGAAGACTTCGCTGCCGTTCCCGGTACAGGTCGTGGAACGCGTCGAGGTCTTCGATCACTTCTCTCAACGGAAACTGACCACCCAATATCGGTATCACGAGGGATATTGGGACGGAACGGACCGCGAATTCCGCGGGTTCGCCCGCGTCGACCAGCTCGACGCTGACTCCGCTCAGAGCAGCGTGGGTGCAGGCCATCCAGTGGCTCCCGTGCCTCCCGGTGCCCTCTCGCCCCCTACGGAGATCCGCACCTGGTTTCATCAAGGTGCCCTCGATGCCGCGCCGGCAGCGACTGACACGCGCTTTGAAGCTGAGTTCTGGACGGGCGATCCGCCGCGTCTCCACCGCCCGAAGGCCATGAATGATTTTCTCGATGGCTTGTCGCTCCCTGCCTGGCGCGACGCGCAGCGGAGCCTGCGCGGGAGCATCCTGCGCACCGAGCTCTATGCGCAGGACGGTACCGCTAGAGAGAGCTTGCCCTACCAAGTCAGCGAGAGTGTCTACGGCGTTAGAGAGGAGTCGGCGCCAGCGCCCGGCGAGACACGGCGGCACGTCTTCTTCCCGCATCGACTCGCGCAGCGCACCTCGCAATGGGAGCGCGGCCAGGAGCCACTGACCACCTACCACTTCACCGAGGGGCACGACGCCTACGGGCTGGTCCGTTCGCAGATCTCGATCGCCGTACCACGTGGCCGCGACGAGCGGCAGAAGCTCGCTGCCCCGTCGACGGAGCCGTACTTCGCAACGCACGCACTCTCCGACCATGCGCAGCGGGATGACGCCAACGTCTATTTGGTCGACCGGGTTTCACGCACCACGCGTTACGAGATGCCGAACGACGGCAATGACGATCTCGATACCTTGAAAGCGCGTATCGCAAGCTCATCGTTCGATTCGATGGCCAATTGCATCGGCGAAACCTTGAGCTACTTCGATGGCCTCGGCTTCCAGGGGCTGCCCCTTGGCCAGCTGGGCAACTACGGCGCGTTGGTCCGCACTGAAACGCTCTGTCTTACCCAGGATATCCTGCAAAGCGCATATCAAAGCGGCCCTACGCCTTTGACTCCGGCAGAGCAACCTCCTTACTTGGCGCAGCGCCCTGGAGCCATCTCCTGGCCCGCCGAGTATCCTGCCGCGTTCAAGGCGCTGTTCCCCGCGTCGCTCGCGGCGGACCCGGAGAGGCCCGAGTTCGCGGTGACTTGTGCAGGCTACGGCTTCGCGGCAGCAGACGCGACGCACTCAGGTGGTTACTACGTTGCGACGGCCAGGTCGCTCTATGACTTTCAGGCAGCGGCGGACGGGAAGGCCGCGGACTCGTCGTCGAACAGCGCGACGCGATGGGCAGCAAATCGAGCATTGACTACGAGCCTTTCGGCCTGCTGCCTTTCCGAGTCACCAACGCCGCTGGCCTGACGACGCAGGCCGATCCAGATTACCGCGTCTTCAAGCCGGCGCTCATCACCGATCCGAACGGCAATCGAACGCGGTTTACCTTCACGCCGCTGGGCTTGGTGGAGAGCATTTCGGTGTTGGGAAAGCCAGGCCAGAACGCCGGCGACGAGGGCACGCCTGGCACGGTCTTCAGCTATGACTTCGAAGCTTTCTCCAACTCCGGCCAGCCTATCTGTGCGAGGACGAGCCGCCGCGTCCACCACGCCACCGACACCGGCGTTCCACTACCGGAGCGCGATCAGACGATCGATACCGTTGAGTACTCCGACGGCTTTGGCCGCGTCCTGCAGACGCGGAGGCAGGCGGAGGACGTCCTCTTCGGGAATCCTCTGTTCGGCGGCAACGTCCTCCCCGCGGATCCGAACGACGACGCCGGCACGCGAGCCGATATCGTCGGCCGTTCGCGCGCAAGCACCGACCCGCAGAACGTGGTCGTCAGTGGATGGCAGACATACGACAACAAGGGCAGGGTCGTCGAAAAGTACGAGCCGTTCTACTCAACGGGCTGGGCATACGTCGAGCCGGGCGCCGAGCCGCTTGCCGGTGCGAAAGCGATGCTCCGCTATGATCCGACGGGACGCCTGGTTCGCACGGTCAATCCCGACGGCTCCGAGCAACGCGTGCTGCGCGGCGTGCCCGCAGACCTGACCAATCCAGACCAATTCGCGCCGACGCCGTGGACTGCGTTCACGTACGACGCCAACGACAACGCCGGCCGGACCGATCCCGCCGGCTCAGGGACTTACCAAACGCACTGGAATACGCCCGCGAGCGCGACCATCGACGCCCTGAGCCGCGCCATCGAAGCTGTGGCGCGCAACGGCGCCGATGCGAAGACCGACGCATTCATCACGAGGTTCCACTACGATGTCCGCGGGAACGTGCTCTCGATCATGGACCCGTTGGGCAAGACGGACTTCCGGCAGGTCTATGATCTCGCCAATCGATCGCTTCGCGTCGAGACCGTCGATGCCGGCGTCCACCGCACGGTCCTCGACGCTGCGGGACGGCCGATCGAATTCCGCGACTCAAAGGGTGCCCTCCTTTTGCGCGCTTTTGACGCCATCGGACGGCCCACGCGCACGTGGGCGCGAGACGCTGCGGCAGATACGGTGACGCTGCGCGAGAGCATCGCTTATGGCGACAGTGCAGACGCGGGCATCGCCGGCGATCCCTCCGCGGCGAACCTCAAGGGCAAGGTCTTTCGCCAGAGGGACGAGGCCGGCGTCCTGACCTACCCGGCATACGATTTCAAAGGCAACGCGCTTGAGAAGGTGCGGCAGGTCGTCAATGACGATGCGCTGCTCGCCGCCTTCAATCCGGCGCCTGCGGGCTGGGTGGTGCACACCCTCCGTATCGACTGGGACAGCCCGGCCACGCCGGGATCGATCGATCCTGTCGAGTATCGCATCTCCTCCGCGTACGACGCATTAAACCGCCTCACGCAGATGCAATATCCGATGGATGTGAACGGTACGCGCCGGGTCCTCACGCCCACCTTCAACCGCGCAGGAGCGCTCGATCGCGTCACACTCGATGAACAAGTCTATATCGATCGGATCGCCTACGACGCAAAAGGGCAGCGCACCCTGGTTGCCTTTGGGAACGGGTTGATGACCCGCATCGCTCACGACCCGCGCACATTCCGCATGCAGCGATTGCGGACAGAGCCATTCACTGACGTCAGCGGAACGCCGACCTACCGCCCTTCTGCTCCCGGGGCGCCGCTCCAGGACCTGACGTACGCGTATGACCTGATCGGAAACATTCTCGACATCTTCGACCGCACACCGGGTTGCGGAGTGCTGAACAACTCCGGCGCAGCGCTGCTTCGGCCGCAGGATCCGAAGCTAGCGTCGCCTCTCATCAGCGGGGATGCCCTGGTACGCCACTTCATCTACGATCCAATTTATCGGCTGCTCTCAGCGACTGGCCGGGAGTGCAAAGACATCCAGGCCCCGCGGCCCTGGTCCGACGATCCACGGTGCGGCTTCGGATCCGGCAAGCAGGGAACCCCAAACCAGGACAATGCGCCCAATCTGACCGCGCTTTATACCGAGACCTATCGATATGATCCGGCCAGCAACCTGCTCTCGCTCGGCCACCAGAGTGCCTCAACGTCGTGGGTGCGGCGGTTTGGAATGTCCGGGCTCACGCCCGATCAATGGGATGCTGCTTGGCCAACGCACCTCGGAACCGGAGAATGGCTCAATCCACCTGGCAATCGCCTGACTCACCTTGGTGCGGGCTCAGTGCCAGTTCCGCAGACCCACTTCTTCGACCCGAACGGCAACCTCGCCGGCGAGACCACCTCTCGAGCCTTCGAGTGGGACGAGAGCGATCGGCTCAAGGTGTTCCGGGTCCAAGTCTCCGGAACGGAGCCGTCGATTCACACGCAATTTCTTTACGACTCCGGCGGCCAGCGCGTGAAGAAGCTCGTGCGCAAGCAGGGTGGCCAGGTGGAAGTTACGGTCTACATCGACGGCGTGTTCGAGCAGCATCGGCTCATGCGAGCGGGCGGAGCGACGGAACACGCTCTCTTACATGTCCTCGACGGCCGCCGACGCATCGCGATTGTCCGCGCGGGCGCGCCCTTCGCGGGGGACGGCTCGCCCGACGTTCAGTACCATTTTGACGATCACCTGGGCAGTAGCGAGGTAGTAGCGGACGCCACAGGAAGCTGGGTCAGTCGAGAGGAATATTTACCCTATGGTGAAACCAGCTTCGGAAGCTTTTCGCAAAAGCGATATCGATTTACAGGCAAGGAGCGTGATGCGGAAAGTGGTCTGTATTACTTCGGCGCGCGGTATTACGCTCCCTGGCTGGCCAGGTGGGGAAGCTGCGATCCAATGGGGCACCTCGATGGCCTGAACCTGTATTCGTATGTCTCGAATAGGCCTACCATTTTGATCGACCAGACTGGGCGGGAGGGTGCTGAATCGCAGGCGGACGAAGGAAGATCAGGAGAGAAATTCATCGCTACGAGCCATGTGGCCGGCAACGATGGAGAACACGCCTCTGGCGCCGAATTATCTATTGGATACGGCGATGGGGAGGGGCCAAAGGGCAAGGTGGAATATCAAAGGAGACTCGGAGAGGAAGGAAAGATCAAAGTTAACCTTGAGCACGGCCCTTGGATAATTAAAGAGGACTCCAATGAGCACGTTGAATATGGCGTAAGGGTTGGACCTGCCACGCTTTCTGTAGAAGACGGCAATCCAAAAGCAGCGCTTGCAGTCGATGTCAGTCTTAACGATGTGAAAGTCGAGGGGAAAGTAGAGGCTAAAGCGAGCATTCTGGCCAATTCTGACCCTTACAGTGCCGGTAACGTTGATGTTGTCGGAGAAGTGAAGGTTAAGGCGAAAGGCTTTGAGGCGGGAGTAAAGGGCAACATTTACAGTGGAAAAGTCTTCTTCGGACCTGGTGGTTCAACCTCTGAGGCCATCATGCAAAACAGGCAACGTCTCGCCGAAGCGTCAGGTGATACAGATGTGAAGAATATCAAACAAGAGGTTCAGGAAGATCAAGCTGCTGGAATTGAGCCAAGGACTCCCTCGGTGTCGAAAAGCTGGGAGATCTTCAAGAATGCAGCAAGGTGGGTTAGAGATCTTTGGAACAATCCGGAAAACCTCTCGAACCTCGACCAAAATGGCCGAATGGTTGATCCATCGACGGGGCGTCCCTTTTCGCAGGCGAATTAGCGGTCACCTCAATTATTGTCGACGAGCACGGTTGCGCTGCGCGCATTTGATCGGGAATTTTCAGAAGCGTCACGGGAGCGACCGGGAGATGAATATGAGAGTTTATGTTCGGAGCTGCCGCTCGCCTTTGTGAACGTTAGGAGCGCGAAAACACCTATCCGACGCCAAGATAGTGAGTAGCATAGAGCAAGTGTCATAAACTGTTTGAAACCCAAGGCTTTTAAGGGTGTCTTCATCGTTTAGCTGTGTCCCACTGTCTGCTGGGCGATCTAGCCAGGTACTGAGGCGACATCATGGGGTGAAGCTAAGCCGCAAGCGGCGCCAGCGGGGACAAGCAGAAATCAAGCAGCTTGTATGCTTTCTTGCGGCTGTTCTTGTCATCTACCTATTTGTCATCACTTGGCCAGCTTCGTTTGCGTTCGTGCTTGCACTGCTGTTGTGGTTTTTCACGAGGGATAGCAAGTCTCTAATAGGACGGGCTATCCATGATGCTGCCCTGCCTGTGCTGGTCGGAATAAGCCTGTTTTGTATCGTGACCCTTGCCGTGACACACGCGCCACAAGTATCTGACAATGGCCGTGCGTGGCTGATCGCTGCCGAGCAAACGTTTTTGAGAGCTCGCTTAGCCGTTCACCTTCTCAGCGGGCCGCATTTGACAGTCTATCTTCTGTTGCTTGGCATTCTCCTAGTCCTACTGCTTTTCTTCCACAAATCTCAAGCTATCGGACAACTGATCCGAACTAAGAAAGGGCTTCAACGCCTCCACCTTTGCCTTCTCGCCCTTACCTCGTTTACCTTGTTCGGAGGCCGCGAATTAGACGGGCTCGCACAAAAAGACCACGCGAATCGCCTTCATCAGTTTGAAGTGAGCCTCAGAAGTGAGTTGAAGCCAGCCAAGGAGTTCCTCGCAAAGGAACTGGCCAACGATACTATGAGACAGGCCCTCAAGGACGCGATCCCAGCACTCCCCAAGTCTCGCTTCCTCTATCTGTTCGAAAGGCTCAAAGAACCGCAGTACGTGCAAGTACTGGATACGTCGAATGTGCCGAGCCACTTGACCAAGATTCAGCAAGTTCAATGGCTCTTCGAACATCCGAAACATTATGAATTTGTGCCAGTGGACCCGCCCGTGGACCCCTCGGTTCTGATGAAGACCTTTATCGTCGAGCTTTCCAGGGAAGTGGAAGCTCAAGGACCTGACGGGCACTCACGTGCCCAATCGTCAGCTATGGATTTAGAAAGTCTGGCTCAAAAGCGGTTTGGGCCACTCGCAGAGTCTCCCGAAGAGAGGCAGCGGCAGCAACAACTGATCGGGGATGAAGAAGTCTTTGTATTAAGGTCAAAGAAGTTCTACGGGCAGGCCTCCAAGGGCCTTACCGAAGCTGTTACAACAACATTTTCCGAAGCACTCGGGGCGCTGCTACCGGAGATAACGGCGTTAGCGAAGGAATGGATGAAAGAGTTAATCGACGAGGCTATCGTCCCTCTTTGCGAGCGTCGTGTTGAGGCGCATGCAGAGTCAGTCCTGCAATGGTCTCGGCAGAACATATCCGAATCCAGAATCCAACGTGTTCCGGAGCAACTCAAGCAGAAGTTGCAACCCTCGCAGCAGGTCGCCAAAGAATTTCTCGTTCCCAGGTTTCTTTTGGGCAGAGGAGCATTCCAATCTGGAGACACAGGTTTGCCGAGCTCGGCCGGGATGGCTGAGGCTGAGTTCAGGGATGAGATCCTCCGCAGAGTGAACACCGCAAAGCAGGAGGCCATCGAGAAGAGGGAGCATCTGTCTTCTTTGAGTGGAGGAGCGAAAACGGCTGACTCTTTTCCGCGGCGGGAGGAGCTACGCGAGGGACCGAAGACGAGGGGCAAGTCGCCGCCGAATCGCAGATAGTTCGAAAAGTCAGGACGACGAGGGGCGGGATGCCGCCGAGTTGCTCAGCCTCGGCGAGAGAGGCAGTTGAGAGTGGAAATTGGAGCACGAAACTCTGTAAATGAAGTAGGAAAACCATGGCAAGCGTCACCACGGGAATCCGTCTGTCGCCGTCGCCTGAAAATGTGACGTGCGGAGAGGAAGGGACGAAATGAATTCCGCCAAGACTCAAGCACCCGAGACGAAGCGCACTCAACCGAGCCGCGAGACCTTTGAACTGGTTCGTCGGGGCGTTCGAGACGTTCTCGAAAATACACCCTCTTTCCACGCGCTGCCTGCGCCTGTTCGCCAGCAGATGGCCAGTAATATGGTGGACTTGGTCGCCTATCTTGCCTCGCCGGAAGGAATCAAGGCCACGAAACTTTCCTCTCTCCAGCAGGCGGCAGATGAAAGAAACACCCTCAAGAAAAAGGATGCGTATGCTTTCGCATTGGCTGGAGGGCCTACGGACGCGAGTGCCGGTTCTTCCACCGAGGGAAAGTTCACCGCCCAGGCCGCTTCTGAGGGCGCCCGTGTCGCCAAGGTGTATCTCGAAGGGGTGGATTTTCCCAACTTCGTGGCCGGTCTCATCAATGGTGTCTTTCGGTCTGTCGTAGAGTCGTCGATCGAGCAGATGCGTGCCTACGGGCAACTCGTCGCCGATGTGGCGAAGACCTTGAACCAGTTCCGCGACGACAACGTTACCGATAATCAGGGCAAAGACTATCTCGTCCAACAGTTCCCAGACACTTTCAAGCTGGACATCGATACTGGGGACGGTGTCTCCGCCGCGCCTCGGGTCCGCTTGCGCAACGGAGTCGATGAGGACCAAGCGCTCAAGAAGGTGAACAGCCTGCCCATTGAGGGCGGTCCCATCTCCAGCCTCGATGACGACACAATCGAGGGGAAATTAGTTCCGGCTGCGCGCACGCAACTCGCCACAAGCCGCCAGCAACTCCTCGCTACCATGGTCTTAATGGGCATTAATCGAATCGTCGTCACTGACGGACTCATCCGTCGCGAAGGTACTCTTTGATTTCCAGGCCAAGGGCAACGGGAGGCGAACTCACGCTTGTTGAGGTCAACCGAGCAATTCCATGCGCGCAAAAACCCTGTGGTCATTTGGCCCGAGGGTTTGGCCCGGTACCGGTGGGCCTAAGTTGCCGAAACGCGCAAGGTGCCCGGGAACTCGAAGGGCGCCACAACCGCCGATTGGCCGTTCGGCGAGTCCATCACCGCTGAGCTCCCTTAAGGGAACCGCTTAAAGGGAACAACGTTAAACGTCTGGCCGCGGTCATAACGTCCAATGTAACCGGCTGATGAAGGACGTCTGGCGCCGATGATCTGGCGCGGTGATCCTCCGCGGTTTCGGAGGAGAACCAGGGTGAACGACGACACTAAGGATCGGTGGAGCCGACTGGTTTCAGATTGGGAAGGCACCGATTTG
>WNFA01003180.1_pt1 | contig 17983 bp, 17 predicted proteins | sample 5400481 | NCBI WGS metagenome assembly WNFA01 (sample SAMN13153340, study PRJNA577476) | soil metagenome | isolation source: 120 cm saprolite under Douglas fir tree site 2 hole 1 replicate 2 | place: USA:California | collected 2015-04-18
GATCCCAGGTTCTACAGCTGGTACACCCGCCTGCCCGTACAGCCGGTGAGCGAGCTCACCAACCCCGACTGCCATCGCAAGGGCGAGCCCGGCGCGGCGCTGGCGATCGTCGAGTTCTCCGACTTCCAGTGCCCGTTCTGCGTGCAGGCCGCGCGCGACCTGCACGCGCTGGTGCGCGCGCGCCCTGACGTGAGCCTCGTCTTCCGGCACTACCCGCTCGACGCGAGCTGCAACAGCCACGTGCCGCGCTCGCTGCACCCCGACGCCTGCCTCGCGGCGTGCGCGGCGGAGTGCGCCGGCCGCCAGGGACGCTTCTGGGAGTACCACGACGTGCTCTTCGAGAACAACGAGCACCTCGAGCGGGAGAGCCTGCTCCGCTACGCCCGCGAGCTCGGGCTCGACGTGCCGGCGTTCGCGACCTGCCTCGGCGACCCCGCCACGCTGGCCCGCGTCGGCCAGGACGTCGACGCCGCGGCACGGGTCGGCGTCAGCTCGACACCGACGCTCTTCTTCAACGGGCGCACGGTCGCCGGCGCCCTGCCGAGCAAGTACTACGACTACGCCCTCATCATCGAGCACGCCGGGCACGCGCGCGGCCCGCGCGGCGCCAGCTGACCCGGGAGGTGAAGCGAGCATGGAGCTATCGGAAGACCTCAAGTACCGGCTGGCCTACCTGACGCTGCGGCTGGCGTTCGACCAGAAGCTCTCGCGCGCCGACCCGGGCGCGCATCCCGGCCTGCTCGCGTTCCTCGACGTGCTCGCCGGCACGCAGCTCGCGGCCGACGCGAGCGGCAGGCGCTACGCGTCGCAACGCGAGAAGATCGAGAGCTTCATCGACGCCGAGTTCGGCGAGGAGATGCTCGACCTCGTGAAGCGTGCCGTCGCCGAGATCGTCTAGCCCCGGCCCGCTCGGCCGCTGGCTGCCCGTCGTCGTCTGGGCGGGCGTCATCTGGACGCTCTCCACCTCGTGGTTCGCGGGCGAGCGGACGGGCGCGTTCATCCTCCCGCTCCTGGCGGGGATCTTCCCGCGCGCCACCCCCGGCGAGCTTCGCGCCATGCACCAGGCCATCCGCAAGCTCGCGCACTTCACCGAGTACCTGATCCTTAGCTTGCTCCTCTACCGGGCGCTGCGCGTCGGCCGGCGCTGGGAGCCGCGCGCCGCCGCCCTCGCGCTCGCGCTGGCCGGCCTCTACGCGGCGAGCGACGAGCTGCATCAGTTTCTCGTGCCCGGGCGCACGGCGGCGGCGAGGGACTGCCTGATCGACGTCTCGGGCGCCGCCGCGGGCCAGGGGCTGCTCGCCGCGCGGGCCCTCGGATCACGGCCGCTCAGGGAAGGGTCTGCTTGAGACGTCTCAGGTCGTCGATGGCACGGAGGGCCGCCTCCAGCCACTGTCGCAGGCGCACGGTCTCGGCACGCATCTCGCCGAGCCGCTCGCGCGGGACGTCGTCGAGCGTGGCGCGGAGACGCCAGTAGAGCGCGGCCGCCCCGTCGATCCCGTCGACGCCGTCGCCCGCAAGCCGGCGACGCAGCTCGCCGGTGAACTGCGCGAGCGCCTCGAGCGCGGGCAGCGCCTGCTCGGCACCGTCCGACTGCACGAGCGCCCGATCGAGCATGAACCACATCGCCCTGGCCTCAGGCAGCAACCGGCGTGCCACGCGCACGGCAAGCGAGGAGGACCACCTCGGGCCGCGCCGCGTCGAGCGCCCGCCGCGCCCCCGCACAAAATTGACTGCCTCCGAGGCCTGGGATATGGCACTCCGCCGTATGCGATCCCTCCCGTTCGGCGCGGGCACCCTCGCCCTCGCGATGCTCATCGTGGTCGGCTGCCAGCAGGGCAAGGAAGGCACGGGAGGCGGGCCGGCCGCAACCCCGGACGCCGCCGAGACCGCCGGCGAGGTCGTCGCCACCTTCAAGGGGCACACGCTCACCAGCGGCCGCGTCGCGCAGGAGCTCGAGCGCCTGCCGGCCCCCTCGCGAGCCTACCTGTCGGCGCCGGAGCGCAAGCGGCAGTTCATCGAGAACCTGGTCCTCCAGGACCTCCTCTACGAGGAGGGCGCCCAGGACGGCTACGACCGGGACGCCGACATCACGCGGCAGATGAACGACCTCCGCAAGCGCCTGGTCGTGCAGCGCGTGATGCGCAAGTACCAGACCCCGCCCACGGTCAGCGACGAGCAGGTGAAGGCGCAGTACGAGCAGAACCCGATGCTCTACTCGACCACCCAGGTCCACGCCAGCCACATCCTGGTGAAGGACGAGGACACCGCCAAGCAGATCCTCGCCGAGGTGAAGGCGCACCCGGAGAAGTTCGCCGACCTGGCGCGCGAGAAATCGACCGACGCGGTCTCGGCCAAGAAGGGCGGTGACCTCGGCACCTTCAGCCCGGGGCGCATGGTGCCCGAGTTCGAGAAGGCCGTCTTCGCGCTGAAGCCGAACGAGATCAGCGATGTGGTGAAGACCCAGTACGGCTACCACATCATCACCGTGAGCGAGCGCAAGGAGGGCGAGGCCAAGCCCTTCGACCAGGTGAAGGAACAGATCCGCGCGGCGCTGCGCAACAAGACCGTCCAGGATAAGGTGCAGGGTCATTACGACGAGCTGAAGAAGTCGGCCGAGCTGAAGATAGACGAGGATGCCCTGGCGCGTGTCACGCCGCCAGCCGCCGCCCCCACGACCACCCTGCCCTCTGCCCCGTAGTCGCCGACGTCCAGTGACACGGGGTTGAGCCCCACGGACGGCCCGGGCACGATGCCGGCGCCGTGCCCGAACTACCCGACGTCGTCGTCTACCTCGAGCGCCTCGGGCCGCGCATCCTCGGCCAACCGCTGGAGAACGTGCGGCTCGCGAGCCCGTTCTTCCTCCGCTCGGTCGAGCCGCCCATCTCCGCCGCCGCGGGCCGGCGGGTGACCGCGCTTCGCCGGCTCGGCAAGCGCCTGGTGATCGGGCTCGAGGAGGAGCTCTCGCTCGTCCTCCACCTGATGATCGCCGGCCGCCTCCGCTGGCGGCCGCCGCGCGCGCGCGTTCCCGGCAGGCTCGGCATTGCAGCGCTGGATTTTCCCGCCGGGACGCTGCTCGTGACCGAGGCCGGCACGCGCAAGCGAGCGTCCCTGCATCTGGTGCAGGGCGCCGATGCGCTCGCCGCCCTCGATCCCGGCGGACTCGAGGTCCTCGAAGCGGACGCCTCCGCCTTCCGCGCCGCCCTCACGCGCGAGAGCCATACCCTCAAACGTGCGCTCACCGACCCGCGCCTGCTGAGCGGCATCGGCAACGCCTACGCGGACGAGATCCTGCACCGCGCGCGCCTCTCGCCGGTCAGGCTGACGCGCCAGCTGGGCGACGACGAGATCGCCCGGCTCCACGCCGCCGCGCAGGCGACGCTCCGCGAGTGGATCGAGCGCCTGCGAGCCGAGGCCGGCGACGGATTTCCCGAGAAGGTGACCGCCTTTCGCGCGGGGATGGCCGTCCACGGGCGCTACCGCCAGCCGTGCCCGGTGTGCGGGTCCCCGGTCCAGCGCATCGTCTACGCGGAGAACGAGACCAACTACTGTGCGCGCTGCCAGACCGGCGGGGTGCTGCTCGCCGACCGCTCGCTCTCCCGGCTGCTGAAGAGTGACTGGCCGCGCACCCTGGAGGAACTGGAGGGGGTGCGCGGGGACGGGGGGCGGTAGGAGGGATACGAGATTCGGGGCGTGGGGACGGCGCCGGGAGTACCCCGCGCGCTCACGCTGCGCGGCGGTTGCAGCGGCGGTGCACGATCCACCGGCACCTCGCCGCGCAGAGATCGCGCGCGGGGTACTCCCGGCGCCGTTGCACCACAGCGGCGAATCTCGCCTGGGATGCCTAGCGCAACACGACCCACGCGCCGGTGGGGCGGGGTTCGACGCTGCCGATCGCCGCGGCGTGCACGCCGGCGGCGGCGAGGGCATCGAGGAGGCGCGGCGCCGCGTCAGCCGGCACGGCGGCCAGGAGGCCGCCCGAGGTCTGGGGATCCCAGGCGATCTCGGCCAGGTCGGCGGGCACGCCGGGCGCGATCTCGACCTCGTCGGCGAGCCACTCGCGGTTGCGCTGGCAGCCGCCGGTCAGATGGCCCGCCGCGGCCAGCGCACGCACCCCGGGGAGCAGCGGCAGCCGCTCGGCGACGAAGGCGAGCCTGACGCCGCTCCCGTGCGCCACCTCGTAGCCGTGCCCGAGGAGCCCGAAACCGGTCACGTCGGTGCAGGCATGGACCGTGAAGCCTCTCAGCACGCGCGCCGCGGCCGCGTTCAGCGCCACCATGCTCTCGACGGCCGCCGCGTGCTCGGCCGGGCTTCCCGCGCCCTTCTTGAGCGCGGTCGCCACGATGCCGGTCCCGAGCGCCTTGGTGAGGAGCAGCGTGTCCCCGGGACGGGCGCCCACGTTGCGCAGGATGTGGTCGGGGTGCACGAGCCACCACGCCCGCCTCCTCGGCCTTGGCGAGCCCGCCGCGGAGGATGTCGGTCAGCACCTCGAAGGGCACGCCCTTCTGCGGGAAGCAGGCGATGTTGAGGGCCGTCTTCGGCTCGCCGCCCATGGCGTAGACGTCGGAGAACGCGTTGGCGGCCGCGATCGCGCCGAACTGGAAGGCGTCGTCGACGATCGGCGTGAAGAAATCGACCGTCTGCACGAGCGCCAGGTCGGGCGCGATACGGAACACCCCGGCGTCGTCGGCGGTCGCGGTGCCGACCAGCAGGTCCGCGTGCGCCACCGGAGGGAGCGCGCGGAGGATCTTCGACAGGTCCGCCGGACCCAGCTTGCCGGCTCAACCCGCCGCGCGCGCCCGCGCCGTCAGCCGGAAGAGCTCCCGCCGCGTGCGCGCGCCACTCTCGCCCTCGGGCATGAGCGGACGCTAGCCCGGGCGTCCCGTGCTGTCCACCGGCAGAAGGTGGCGGACCTCACGGACTGCGCTTGAGGGCGTCGTAGAGGTAGCGGGCCGTGTTGAACTCCAGCACGGGTCGGTCGTCGACGTTGAGCCCGACGCCGTCCATCCGGGCGGGGGGAACGCCGCCCTTGGCCAGGGCGCCGGGCAGCGCCTCGCGCGAGAGCCCGACCTGGCTCATGTCGCTCGCCACGCCCGCGAACTCGTACTCCCGCGCGATGGCCCCCGGATCGGCGTGCCAGGCACGGTCCGAGGCGAGGACGATCAGGTCGGTGCCCACCTGGTAATACCCCACGTGCGGGAACTCGGCGGCGATGGTCTTCAGGATCATGCGAAAATCGTCGGGCTGCAGCTCGTAGAGCGGCATCCACTGCGAGAGGATGCCGCCCGGATTCAGGCGGGCGCGCGCGGAGCGATAGAACTCGCGGGTGAAGAGGCCCGACACGCCCGCCACCCAGATGTTCGAGGGCTCCGACACGATGACGTCGAAGCCCCGCGTCGCGCCGTCGACATAGTTGCGGCCGTCGTTGGTCACCACCGTGACGCGCGGGTCGTCCAGCGCATGGTCGTTGTGCTGCGCGAAGTAGTCGTGCGCGGCCTCGACCACCAGCGGGTCGATCTCGACCATCGTGATCCGCTCCACGTCCGGATGGTGGACGACCGCGCGCAGCGTGCCGCCGCCGCCGAGCCCGATGACCAGCGCCTGACGGGCGCCGGGGTTCAGCAGGAGCGGTAGATGCCCGAGGAGGAGCTGCGTGGCGTAGTCCTCCGGCCGGGTGCTCGCGTCGGTCTTGCCGTTGATGCGCAGCAGGCGGAAGCCGTCCAGGTCGCAGACCATGACGCGGCCGTAGAACCCGTCCTTCTCGAACACGACCCGCATGCGGCGAAGCGTGCTCTGGTAATCGGCGAACGTCCGGTTGCGGAGCCCGTGGTAGTAGAGGGCGTGCGAGGGCAGCGCGAGCGGGTGCGTGAGGGGCGAGATCGCGAGCGCGACCGCGAGGACGGCCGCGGCCGCCGCCGCGTGCCGTCCCCGCCCCGGCGCAGGGGCGAGCCCGAGGAAGACGACGGCGCCCAGCGTGTAGAGCACGAGCGTCGCGGTGAGCAGTCCGTCGAACCCGAAGCGAGGCAGGAAGACGAACTCGCCGAGCAAGGCGCCGGCCACCGCGCCGAGCGTGTTGGCGAAGAACACCCGCCCGGCCGACGCCCCCGCGCCCGACCCCTCGCCCGCCGCGATCCGCGCGACGAGCGGGAAGTTGGCCCCCATGGCGAGGGTGGCGAGCGAGACGATCGCGAGCACGATCACGGCGATCGCGAGCTGGAAGGCGTAGTAGCCGGGGCTCCACGCGAAGAGGGCGAAGTAGACCCGCGCGAAGACGTCCGGGGTGCGGAACACCAGCACGCCGCCCAGCGCCGTCAGCGCGTAGAGCTGGGCGACGGCCGCGCACGGGTTCCGGATGCGGTCGAGCCGCTTTCCCATCACCAGGCTGCCGATGCCGATCCCGCCGAGGAAGCCGGCGAGCACGCTGCCGGTCGAGTACACGTGCGTGCCGTTCAGCAGGTAGAAGAAGCGGTTCCAGCCGGTCTCGAGCAGGAGCGCCGCGCCGCCGGTCAGGAAGAACGTCGCGAGGACGAGCGGGAGGCGGGGCGACGGCGCGTCGCCCTTCGCCCGCCCCGCTCCGGCGCCGCGACCGGCCGGCGGGGAAACCGGCACGGGCCGCGCGCGGCCCCACGCCCAGAGCCCCCCGCCGAGCAGCAGCGCGGCCGCGCCGAGGAGGGCGGTCGACACGAAGAGCCCGAGCGACGGCACGAAGAGGAAGGCGGCGAGCAGCGCCCCCGACGCCGCGCCGAGCGTATCGACGCCGTAGACGAGCGAGACGTCCCCGCCCAGCTCCTCGCGGCGCCGCGAATAGGTGCGCACCGCGAGCGGGAAGATCGCGCCGATGGCCAGGGTCGGCGGGAGCATGGTCACCAGCACCACCGCGGCCTTGGACAGGGCCGCGGCCACCGGCCCCAGGTCGTTGGGAAACACGGCGACGAAGAAGGCGCGCCCCGCCTCGAAGACCCGGAGGCTCGCCACGCAGTAGGCACCGAGCAGGATCTCGAGCCACGCGAGGTGGCGCCAGGGCCGCGTGCCGCGCTCCGCGATGCGGCCGGCGGCCAGCGCGCCGAGGGCCAGCCCGAGGAGGAAGACGGACACCACGATGCTGAACACCGCCGCCGTCGAGCCGAAGAGCAGACTCAGCTTCCGCACCCAGATCACCTGGCAGGCGAGCGAGAGGAGGTTGGTGAAGAACACCACGCCGAGGAGCAACGCCCGTTCCGGCCGGCTCATCAGGACTTGCGCAGCTTGCGGAGGTCGCCGACGCGGAGGGTGACGCCCGTCCGGTCGCACCAGTCGAGGAAGGCGATCGCGAACTTGCGGCTCGCCCCGATCAGGTCCCGGAAGGCGGCGGCCGTGATCTCGCCGCGCGCGCGGCAGTGCGCCTCGAGCATCGCCTTCGCCTCGTCGGCCGCCGCGCGCGCGTAGTAGAGGTCGGGCGCGATGCGCGCCACCTTCCCCTCGGCCTCGAGCACGCCGAGCACCGCGACCAGCGCCTTCCGCGCCGCACCCGTCGCCTCCTCGAGCTGGCGCAGGTCGGGCGGGGTGAAGCGGCCCTCGGCGAGGAGCCGCTCGACACGGGCGCCCAGCGCGTGCGCGCCCGCGCGGAGCGCGACCCGGTGGCCGGGATCGCGCACCACGCTCTCCTCGCGGACGAGACGCTGCGCGCCGACCAGCCGTTCGATGCACCAGCGGAACACCCGGGGCGGCACCTCCCAGGGAAGCTGCGTCCGCAGGCTCTCCATCTCCAACCCGGGGGCGAGCGGTTCGGCCCGGTGGGCCGCCGCCACCGCCTCGCAGGCGGCGCGCTCCAGCCGCTCCCACTTGGCCGTGGTGGTGTACGCCTCCGGCGCGCGCGCGTCGGGGATGGGGAGGACGCCGGCGAGCGACGCGAGCGCGGCGGCCGCCTCCTCCTCGCGCAGGTCGAGGGCCTGCGCCACCGTCGTCCGCTCGCTCGCCCACTCGGCCGTCATCTCGAGGTAGGCGCGCGCGGCGGCCGGCGCCTCGCCGCCGCGCAGCGCGGCGAGGAGGTCCCCGAGACCGCTCTCGGAGGAGCGATGCCGGTCGGCGAAGGGGTTCACCACCTCCCCGCCGCCGAGCGTGCGGCGCGCCGTCTCGTCGCGCACGATGAAGCGGTCGCCGCGCATGGCGAGCACTGGCTCGGCGAGGACGAGCTGCGCCCAGGCCGCATCGCGCGGCGCCAGCTCGCTGCGGCCCTCGAGCAGGACGATCTTCGCCATGACCTCGGCGGTGCCGAGGTGCAGGCGCACGCGGGTGTGGCTGGCGACCGGTCGCTTCGCGGCGGGGCGCATCTCGAGCCGCGCGTCGAGCCGCGCCGTCATGCGCGAGAGCCGCTCGTCGCACACCACGTGGCCGCGTCCGAGGTCGCCGCGCTCGACGCCGGCCAGGTTGATCGCCACGCGCTGGCCGTGCTCGGCGCGCGGCACGTGCTGGCCGTGCACCTCGAGGCTCCGCACGCGCGCCGTCTCGCCGCCGGGAAGGATGCGCAGCATGTCGCCCTCGCGCACCGCGCCCGCGACGGCGGTCCCGGTCACGACCACCCCGTGGCCGCGCATCACGAAGGCGCGGTCGACGGGCAGCCGGAAGTAGCCGGGCGGCGGCGCCCCGGACGGCGCGCCCAGCTGGGCCGCGATCTCCGCGCGCAGCACGTCGAGCCCGGCCCCGGTCAGCGTGGAGACGGGCACCACGGGCGCGCCCTCGAGCGTCGTGTCGAGGGTCAGGATGTCGATCTCCTCGCGCACCGCTGCGACGCGGGCGACGTCAACCAGGTCGGTCTTGGTGATGACGAAGATGCCGCGCCGGACGCCGAGCAGGTGCAGGATGTCGAGGTGCTCCTCGGTCTGCGGCATGACGCCGTCGTCGGCCGCTACCGTGAAGAGCACGAGGTCGATGCCGTGCGCTCCCGCCAGCATGTTGCGGATGAAGCGCTCGTGTCCGGGCACGTCGACGATGCCCGCGCGCTCCCCGTCGGCATCGAGGTAGGCGAAGCCCAGGTCGATCGAGATGCCGCGCTCCTTCTCCTCCTTGAGACGGTCCGTGTCCTGGCCCGTGAGCGCGCGAACGAGCGAGGTCTTGCCGTGGTCGATGTGCCCCGCCGTCCCGATGATGAGGGGCATGTCAGAGGTCGACGTCGAGCTCGGCGGGAGCGAAGATGCCACGCAGGTCGAGCAGGAAGCGGCCCTCGTGGATGCGGCCGAGGACGGGCGGGCGCGCGCCGCGGAAGCGGGCCGCGATGCGCTCGGCGCTCACCCCGGGGTGCTCGACCGCGAGCGCACGGCTGGCGAGCGGGACGGCGGGGACGGCGCCGCTCCCCACCTCGCACTCCGACGGCACCACGGTGACGCGATACCCCTCGCCCAGCCGCCGCGCCAGCGCGGGCGCCGCCGCACGGCCGACCTCCTCCAGCTCGGCCAGCGGGCGGGTGAGCCAGCGCAGCACCGGCAGCGCGGCGGGCAGGTCCGGGCTCTCGCGGTAGAGCCGGAGCGTCGCGCCGAGCGCCGCCAGCGTGAGCTTGTCGGGCCGCAGCGCTCGGCGGAGCGGGTTCGCGGCGAGGCGTGTCACCAGGTCGCGCCGGCCGACCACGATGCCCGCCTGCGGGCCGCCGAGCAGCTTGTCGCCGCTGAAGGTGACCAGGTCGGCGCCCGCGGCGATCCGCTCGCGCACCACCGGCTCGCGCGGCAGCCCGAGCGCCGACAGGTCGACCAGGGCGCCGCTGCCCAGGTCCTCCACCACCGGCACCCCGGCCTCGCGCCCGATCGCCACCAGCTCGGGCAGGTCGACGGCCGCCGTGAAGCCGACCACGCGGTAGTTGCTGGTGTGGACCTTGAGCAGCAGCGCCGTCGCCGGGCCGAGCGCGCGGCGGTAGTCGTCGGCGTGGGTGCGGTTGGTCGTGCCGACTTCCCGCAGCCGCGCCCCGGACTTGGCCATCACGTCCGGGATGCGGAACGAGCCGCCGATCTCGACCAGCTCGCCGCGCGAGACGAGGACGTCGCGCTCGACGGCGAGCGTGTTCAGCGCCAGCAGCACGGCGGCGGCGTTGTTGTTGACCACCAGCGCCGCCTCCGCGCCGGTGAGCGCGCGGAGGTCCTCCTCGACCAGCCGGTCCCGGTCGCCGCGCCGGCCGCTCGCCAGGTCGAGCTCCAGGCTCGAGGCGTGGCGCGCCGCGGCCACCAGCGCCGCGATCGCCTCCTCGGCGAGCGGCGCGCGGCCGAGGTTCGTGTGCAGGACGACGCCGCTCGCGTTGACCACGCGGACGAGGCGTGGCGCCGAGCCGGCCTCGAGACGCGCCGCCACCCGTCGCAGGACCTCGTCCTCCGGCGGCACCGGCGTCCCCTCGCGCGCCGCCCGCCGTACCTCGTCCAGCACGGCGCGCGTCGTCCCGACCACGTGCTCCCGCCGCCAGCGAGCGGCCAGCGCCGCGCCCGTCGGGGCGCGGAGCAACCGCTCGACCGACGGGATCGCCCGCCGCAGGTTCGCCGCCTTTGCCACGGCGGCCAATCTGCCTGACCGCGGCCCCGGCCGACAAGTCGCTTGCTTCCCGCGCGCGGGGCGTGCTTGGTACGCGGCATGCGCGCGCTGGTGTGCGACGTGAGCATCCCGCGGCAGGTGGTGACCGGCCTGCTCGCCCGGCTGGACAAGCGCTTCTTCTTCGGACCCTTCGCCCCCGCGGCGCTGCGCGAGCTGCCCGACCCCGAGCTGCCCGCGCCCGACTGGGTGACCATCCGCACCGGTCTCTGCGGCATCTGCGGCAGCGACTACAAGCAGATGTTCCTGAACGGCAGCATGGACAACCCGATGACCGCGGTGATCTCGTTCCCGCAGGTACTCGGGCACGAGGTGGTGGGTACGGTCGAGCGCATCGGGCCCGCGGTGCGCGCCCGGAGGCCCGGCGACCGGGTCGTCCTGAACCCCTGGCTCTCGTGCGCGCCGCGCGGCATCCATCCACCCTGCCCCGAGTGCGCCGAGGGCCAGTACTCGATCTGCCGGAACTTCGCGCGCGGCCTCCTGCCACCGGGCATCCACACCGGCAACAGCAGCAAGGCGACGGGCGGCTTCGCGCCGCTCGTCCCCGCGCACGAGTCGATGTGCATCCCCATCCCCGACGGCGTGAGCGACGAGCAGGCGGTGCTGGCCGATCCGTTCTCCGTGTCCCTGCACGGCATCCTGAAGCGCCCGCCCGCCCCGGGCGCCACCGCCCTCGTCTACGGGTGCGGGACGCTCGGGCTCCTCGCGGTCGCCATCCTGCGCGCCCTCTACCCGGCGAGCCGGGTGCTCGCCGTCGCGCGCTTCCCGCACCAGCGGGTGCTCGCCGAGCGTTTCGGCGCCGCCGTCGTCCTCGCGCACGAGCCGGCGCGGGAGATCGTCGAGCGGGTCGCGGTCGAGACGGGCGCGCAGATCATGACGCCCTGGTACGGGCTCCCCTGGCTCCACGGCGGCGGCGTGGACGTGGTCTACGACACCGTCGGGCTCCCCGCGACGATCGAGGTGGGGCTGCGCGTGGCCGCGGCTCGGGGCGCGATCGTGGTCACGGGAGTCGAGGTGCCGCGCCGCTTCGAGTGGACGCCGCTCTACTTCAAGGAGATCTCGCTCATCGGCTCGAACGCCTTCGGCGTGGAGGAGTTCGAGGGGCACCGCCGCCACTCGATGGAGATCTACCTCGACCTGGTCGCCACGAGGCGCATCGACGTGACCCCGATCCTCACCCACCGCTTCTCGCTCGACCACTGGCGCGAGGCGTTCCTCGCCTGCGGCGAGCAGGGCAGGTCCGGCGCGGTGAAGGTGCTGTTCGAGTACCCCCGGTAGGGATGGCCGATCCGCGGCAGCTCGCGACCGGCATCGTCCGGCGGCTGCGCGAGGCGGGGCACGAGGCCTACTTCGCGGGCGGATGCGTGCGCGACCAGCTCCTCGGGCGCGAGCCGCTCGACTTCGACGTCGCGACCAGCGCCCCCCCGGAGACCGTCCAGGCGCTCTTCCGGCGCACCGTGCCGGTCGGCGCCAAGTTCGGCGTCATCCTGGTCGTCGAGGACGGCATCGCGTTCGCGGTGGCGACCTTCCGCTCCGACGACGCCTACGTCGACGGCCGCCGGCCGAGCGGCGTGCGCTTCGGCTCGGCGCGCGAGGACGCCGAGCGCCGTGACTTCACCATCAACGGGCTCTTCCTCGACCCGCTGGGCGGCGAGGTGGTCGACTTCGTCGGCGGGCAGGAGGACCTGCACGCCGGCGTCATCCGCGCCATCGGCGACGCCGGCGCGCGCATCGCCGAGGACCGCCTGCGCATGCTGCGCGCGGTCCGCTTCGCGGCCCGGCTCGGTTTCACCATCGAGCCCGCGACGCGCGCCGCGATCACGGCCGGAGCGCCGACCATCACCGACATCTCGGCGGAGCGGATCGGCGACGAGATGGTTCGGATCCTCACCGAGGGCGGCGCGCGTCCGGGCTTCGAGCTGCTCGCCGACACGGGCCTCCTGGCGGCGGTCCTGCCCGAGATCACACGCATGGCCGGGGTCGCGCAGTCGCCCGACTACCATCCCGAGGGCGACGTATTCGTGCACACCATGCTGCTGCTGGAGAAGCTCCCCGCGGGCACCTCGGAGACGCTCGCCCTGGGCGCCCTGCTCCACGACGTGGCGAAGCCCGCCTGCGCCGCCGTGCAGGCCGATGGGCGGATCACCTTCTACGGCCACCCCGCCGTCGGCGCCGACGTGGCGGTCGCCGTCTGCCAGCGCCTGCGGCGGAGCCGCGCGGCGTGGGAGCGCGTCGCCTACCTGGTGCGCAGCCACCTCCGCCTGGTGCAGGCGCCGGAGATGCGCCTCTCGACGCTGAAGAAGCTGCTGCGCGAGGAGGGCTTCGAGGAGCTGCTCGCCCTGGCGCGCATCGACGCGCTGGCCTCGAACGGCGACCTCCGCTACGTCGAGTTCTGCGCCCGCCGCCGCGCGGAGCTGGCCGCCGAGGACGACATCCGGCCCCCGCGCCTCCTCGGCGGCGACGACCTGCTCGCGCTCGGCTTCGTACCCGGGCCGCTCTTCGGCGAGATCCTGGCCGCGCTCGAGGAGGCCCAGCTCGAGGGTCGCGTGCGCACGCGCGAGGACGCGGAACGGTTCGTGGCGGAGCGCTATCCCAGGCCCGCGAGGTAGCGCACCAGGAGGCGGACGCCGAACCCGGTCCCGCCCCGGGGCGCGTGGGGCAGGTCCTTCTCCGTGAACGCCGGGCCGGCGATGTCGAGGTGCGCCCATGGCACGCCGTCGACGAACTCCTGGAGAAAGAGACCGGCCGTGATCGTACCGGCTTCGCCGCCCACGTTCTTCAGGTCGGCGATCGGGCTCTTCAGGTCCTCGCGATACTCGCGCACCAGGGGCAGCTGCCAGAGGGGCTCGCCCGCGGCGCGGCCCGCGTCGATGAGCTGCGTCACCAGGCGCTCGTCGTTGCCCATCACGCCGGCGAACAGCGTCCCCAGCGCGACGCGGCAGGCGCCGGTGAGCGTTGCCAGATCGACGATGGCGTCGGGCTTCTCGCGCGAGGCGAGAGCCAGCGCGTCGGCCAGGACGAGCCGCCCCTCGGCGTCCGTGTTGAGCACCTCGACCGTCTTCCCGTTGAGGAAGCGGATGACATCGCCCGGCTTCAGCGCCCGGCCGCCGGGCAGGTTCTCCGTCGCCGGCACGAGAGCGGTCACGTCGACGGGCAGCCGGAGCCGGGCCGCGGCAGCCACCGCGCCGATCACCGCCGCGCCACCCGCCATGTCGTACTTCATGGTCTCCATGCCCTTGGGGGGTTTGAGCGACAGTCCACCGGAGTCGAACGTGATCCCCTTGCCGACCAGGATGACGCGCCGGTGGGCACCCGGCCCCCTCCAGCGCAGCCGGATGAAGCGCGGCTCCTCCCGGCTGCCGCGCGCGACGGCGAGGAGACCGGCGAGCCCCTCCCGGGCGATGCGCCTGGGCGCCCAGGCCTCCGCCTCGAGCCCGCGCACTTCTCGCGCGAGCGCCGCCACGCGCCCGGCCAGGAAGCGGGGCGTGGCGACCGACGCCGGCTCGTTGACCAGGTCGCGGGCGCGGAAGATCTCCCGCACCACGGAGTCGACGGCCGCCAGCGGCGCGCCGAGCAGCGGCCCGAAGCCCTCGCCCACGAGCGTGAGCATCTGCACGCGGGTCCGGCGCTCCGGGTCCGAGAGATAGCCCGCGAAGCGGTAGCCGGCGAGCTGGAACCCCTCGACGAAGGCGGCCGCCGCGTCCGCGGCCGCGTCGCCCAGGTAGGCGGCGACCCGCCGGGCGCGCTGGCGCTCCGCCTCCTGCCGGCCGCGCGCGCCGGCACGCCGCCACGCATCGAGAACGAGCGGTCGCGGCCCGAGCCCGAGCAGCGCGACGGCAGAGTCGCCGTGATGGACCAGCGCCTCCTCGGCCTTGCCCCGGAACTCCGCGACCCGCGCCCGGCGCGCCAGCTGGGTGCGCAGCCTGCGCTGGAGCTTCGCGATCACGGCCTGCACCTGCCCCTCGCTCAGCGTGGCGAGGAGCATATCTTCCCGGGCAGCACCGGGGCCGCCACGACGCACGCGTACCTCGACCATACCCACCTCACGACCCTTCGCAGTCAGTGGAAGGTCCTCTTGGCGAGGAAGAACACGAGCGCGCCGGCGCCCGCGTACGCGAGCAGACCCTCGACCAGACCGAGCCCGGCCGTGAGCGCGAACACCAGCAGCACGAGCCCCGTCCCCGCCACCGCCACCACGCGCTCGATGCGCTCCTCGCGCCCCTGCGCCTCCCGCACGTGCGCCGCCACGGCGGCGCCGCACGCCGGGCAGCGACCTCCCGGCTTGCGCACCAGAGGTACGCCGCACGCGGGGCAATCGACCTTCAGGCGGAGCGGCACCGGGCGGACTCTAGCGCATCCCGCCGAGCCCGAGAAACGAGGAGGCCGAGCGTGCGTGGGAGTCTCTCACGCACGCTCGGCCCGCCCAGAGCCGTCAGTCGCCGCTCGCCTTGCGCAGTTCGTCGCGCCGGTCGGTGTGGATGGTGACCACCTTCCCGTGCTGGCTCTCGGCCGCCTGGGCCTTCGCGGCGTGGAGCCCGCGCCGGAGATAGTCGGCATCGAGCCCGAGCACGTCGCAGATGTTCTGGAAGGAGAAGAGCCAGGTCCGGTCGGGATCCTCGATCCACTCCTCGGCCTCGCGGAAGAGCTGCTGGTTTCGGGCGTCACGCGCGCCGGCCTGCTTGCGATACACGGCCACCGCGTCCTCGAGCACGGCGATCATCAGCCGGCGCTCACCCTCGTGCTCGGTGCGCCGGCGAACCCGGTCGAAGAACTGCGACGGCAGCAGCGTATCGGGCTGGAAGAGCCCGCCCAGCCGCTCGTCGACGGATTCACGCTCTTTCATCTGAACCTACCCTACCCCCATCAATATACTACCGATTTTCACGCAACATAGCGGTCCGTTCCTACAACTGTGCCTTGGACGCCGTGGGCGGCGTCGCATTCAGCGCACGCGGCGGGCCGTTCGGGGCGCGCGGCCGCCGCACGTCGGCGATCGTAGTGTTTTCGAAGAGTTCCATGACCCGGCGCTGACCCTCTCGCCACACCCGCTCCATGCCGCAGGTGCCCAGGAGCGAGCAGTCGGCGTGCTCGCTGGTACACACGTTGAGTGAGATGGGTCCCTCCACCGCCTCGATCACGTCGCGGAAGGTGAGCTGCTCGGCCGGGCGGGCGAGCACGTAACCGCCGTGTGGCCCTCGCCGGGAGCGGACGAGCCCTTCGTGGATCAGCTCCTGGACGATCTTCTCGAGGAACTGCCGCGGCACCTGCTCGCGCTCGGCGATCTCGGCGACCGAGCAGGCGCGCTCGCTACCGTCCTCGTTCGCGAGGTGGATCACCGCGCGCAGCGCGTAGTCGATCTTGCGACTCACCTGCATGATCGCCATGGGACCTCCTTCAGGACTCCCGCTCCGCCACCCACGCCATCTGGATGCGCTCGAGTTTCCCCTCGCTGGACGCCATCGGGTCGTCGCTGAAATCCGGCAGCTCGACCACCCATTTGCGGAGGTCCGTGAAGCGGACGGTCAGCGGGTCCACGTCCGGATGCGCCTCCGCCAGCTCGGCGGCGATGTCCTCCGCGTCCTGCCAGGTGAGCGCCATCGCTAGAGCTCCTCCAGGCGTCGGTTGCCGAGCGCCTCGGTCAGCGAGCGGTCCATGATGCGACGCGCGAAGGGCTCGGTCTCCCTGCCGAGCTCCTCGACCGCGTCGCGGATGGCGACGTGGTCCTCGCCCGCGCGCGCCGTCTCGAGCACCGCCGCCGCGGCGCGAATCCGCTCCGCCTCCCCGTCCTGGAGAAGGCGCGCCTCGCGGGCCAGCGATTCGCGCGTCGCGTGCAGGATCATCTCGGCCTCGACGCGCGCCTCGCGCACCTGCCGCTGGCGCACGTCCTCCTCGGCGTAATCGATCGATTCCTCGAGCATGCGCTCGATCTCGACCTCGGTGAGCCCGTAGGACGGCTTCACCTCGACCGAGCGCTCGCCGCCGGTGCGCAGGTCGATGGCGGTGACGGAGAGGATACCGTTGGCGTCGATGAGAAAGGCGACCTCGACACGCGGCACGCCGGCGGGCAACGGGCAGATCGGGATGTGGAAGCGCGCCAGGCTCCGGTTGTCCGACGCCAGCTCGCGCTCTCCCTGGAGCACGTGGACGTCGACCGCCGTCTGGTTGTCCACCGCGGTGGTGAAGGTTTCCTTGACGCTGGTCGGGATGGTCGTGTTGCGATCGACGAGACGCGTGAACACGCCGCCCATGGTCTCGATCCCGAGCGACAGCGGCACCACGTCGAGGAGCAGCATGTCGCGGCGACCGCCGGAGAGGATGCCGGCCTGGATACCGGCGCCGAGGGCCACCACCCGATCGGGATCGAGGTCGGTGAGCGGCGGACGGCCGAAGATCGCCTCCATCTGGCGGCGGACGAGAGGCACGCGCGTCGAGCCGCCGACAGCGACCACGGTCCCGATGTCCGCGGGCCCGAGGCCGGCGTCCCGGAGCGCCTGGCGGCATGGACCGGCGGTACGCTCGACGAGATCGCGCACCAGCGCCTCGAACTCCGCTCGCGTGACGGAGCGGTGCACGGCACCGAGCGCGATCTCCGCCTGCTCGCCCTCGCTCAGCGCCCGCTTGGCGCGCTCCGCCGCCTGCCGGGCGCGGGCGCGCACGTCGGGGCGGTCGCGCTCCGTGGCGGGCAGCTCGGCCAGCACGAGGTCGGCCAGCCGCTCGTCGAAGTCGTCGCCCCCGAGTCGCGTGTCGCCGCTGGTCGCCAGCACCTCGAAAACCCCGGCACGGAGCCGCAGGATCGAGATGTCGAAGGTGCCGCCCCCCAGGTCGTAGACCGCGATCACGTCCTCGTCGTGCTGGTCGAGACCATAGGCGAGCGAGGCGGCGGTGGGCTCGTTCACCAGGCGCAGGACCTCGAGGCCGGCCAGCCGGCCCGCGTCGCGCGTCGCCTGGCGCTGGCTGTCGTTGAAGTACGCCGGCACGGTGATGACCGCCTGGGAAAGACTCTCGCCGAGCGCCGTCTCGGCCCAGCTTCTCAGCTCGCGGAGGATGTGGGCCGAGACCTCGGGCGGGGTCACCTCGCGGCCCTCGACCAGGAAGCGGACCGTCCCCCCGGCGTGCGCGGCGAACCGGTAGCGCCGGCGGTCCTCGGCGCTCAGGTGCTCCACGCCGAGGCCCATGAAGCGCTTGACGGAGACGATGGTGTCGAGCGGCCGCTCGCCGGCGAGCACCTTGGCGCGCGCCCCGACGATCACCTCGCCGGGCAGGAAGGCCACCGCCGAGGGCAGGAGCACCGCCCCGGTCTCGGGGTCGGGCAGCACTCGCGGCCCGCTCTCCTCGAGCACGGCCACCAGGCTGTTCGTGGTGCCGAGGTCAATGCCGATGATCCGTCCCACGGAATCCCTCTCCCGTCGCGCCCTCGATGTCCCCGAGGAGCGTGCGCAGGTAG
>WNFA01001709.1_pt1 | contig 17981 bp, 20 predicted proteins | sample 5400481 | NCBI WGS metagenome assembly WNFA01 (sample SAMN13153340, study PRJNA577476) | soil metagenome | isolation source: 120 cm saprolite under Douglas fir tree site 2 hole 1 replicate 2 | place: USA:California | collected 2015-04-18
GATCCGTCTTCACCCGATCGCCCGCCTTCACCGGCACCAGGGTTGGGGCGATCACCGCACACGGCACCCCGAGGGCACTCAGCTGCCGGTACAGCACGTACCCTGTGGGGCCCGCCTCGTAGCAGACGCGCAGCGTCTCTGGGGGCCCGAGCTTCTTGGCCAGGCGACGCACGGCCTCGGGCGTGTTCGGGATCGTCCCCAAGAAGCGGACCTCGCCCCCCGGCTCGGCCACGGCCACCGTGATCGTCTCGGCGTGTACATCGAGCCCCACAAATCGGCTATCCTTCTCCATCGACCGGCTCCCTTCGCATGTAGCTCTGCGCTACGGGTTGAGCTTCCGATCCGCAGCGTAACCTACGCTCGCGTACTACGGTACGCTGCGAATCGGAGCCGGTCGTTCCATTGTGACTAGGACCTGGTCGCCACACCGAGGACGACGGCGACCGAGCAGTTGACCGCGCGGCTCTGGGTGCCGAAGCACCACAGTAGGTCGTTGTTCTTCATCGTCAGGTAGAGCGGCCGCTCGCCCTCGGTCCGCGTGCACCGGCAGCGCATGCACAGCGACTGCCCGCAGCAGTCGTTGTAGGAGATGATGTAGTCCTTCCCGTCGCCCGGATGGCGGCAGGTGCCGATCCAGGTGAGGGGCGACATCTCCGTGCCCGGCGGGCAGGCGCTCTGCGAGCCGCCGCAGCACGAGCAGAGGAAGCCGTCGATGGCGCAGTGCCGCCAGTAGTTGCAGCTCTTCGGATCGCCGACGTCGCCGTGCAGCGCCGCGTCGTCGGGCGCCGCGGGGCGCTCGTCGCCAGCCGCGCGCGCGACGGGGAGGAGCGGCAGCGCGGCCGCACCCACCAGCGCGGTTCCCAGCCGCGAGAGGAAGCTCCGGCGCGAGGTGTGCCGCGCGAGCTGCCGCGCGCCCCGTTCCATCAGGCGGTCGAGCCAGCGTCGTCCGTCGGTCATCGCTGCATGGCCTCCCCGCGTTCCTCCGCGCCGCGGAGGAAGTCCTGGATCGACGCCACGCCGCGCTCCTTGGCCTCGAACAGGCTCTCCAGGTGCTCGCGCGTGTTGACCAGCCCGCGCGAGCGCACCGTGCCCGCGGCGTCGAGCAGCACGGCGTAGGGCAGCTTGCCGACCTGGTAGGTGATGCCGAGCGCCGGCGAGAGCACGTAGGGGAACGCCTCCAGGCCCTCGGCGCGCACGAACACCTCATGCTCGTCCCGCGGGCCGTCGCTGGCCAGCACGATCGACAGCCAGTCGCCCTCGCGACGTGCGATCGAGCGCAGCACCGGGAGGAGCGTCTTGCAGACGGGACAGGTGGGCGAGAGGAAGAAGACGAGCGTGCTGCGCCCGTCGGCGCCGGGTCCTCCGAGGTCGCGCGTGCCGCCGGCGAGATCCTCGACCCGCACCACCGGCGCGGGCTCGCCCACCGCCGGCCCCTTCCCCACCATGAGCGCGCCGGCGGGCGCCACCCGCTCGTAGAGCACGCCGATCTGGCGCGCGAGGGCCGCAACCACGCACGCGAGCAGAACGACCACCACCCACAGCCCGAAGATCGAGACGAGGAGCGCCTGGCTCACGCGGCACCTCGCAGGCGGGCCAGGCCCGGCGCGTGCGCGAGCAGGCGATCGAGCGACGCGTAGCACGCGGCGAGCGTCGCCGTCGCGCCCGCGACGGTGAGCGCGTCCACCCAGAGGAGCGCGCGCGGGCGCACGGGCACCAGCCCGGCCAGCGCTACTGCCGCGAGCGCCGCGTTGCGCGCCACTAGCCGGCCGCTGATCGGCCGGCGCACGGCCGGTCCGGCGCAGCCGCAGTCCAGGTCTCGCCGGCCACGTGCCAGGTTGATGGCGATCGCGGCACCGTAGGCCACCAGCAGCGCCGCGCCGGAGACGAGACCCACGGCGCGCTCGGCCGGTGTGACGAGCGCCACCGCGATCGCGGCCTCGACCGCGAGCACCAGGGCCGCGGCCGGCCCGGCGAGCGCTGCCGGCAGCAGCCGGTAATCGGCGAGCGTCGCCCGGAAGTGGCCGAGGTCGGCGAGCTTGTGGCCCGCGGCCACCGCGAAGAGGAGCGCGAGACCCACCCGCAGCGTGGTGTCGACGACCGGGTCCATCACGGCGTGAACAGGAGGCTCGCGGCCAGCCCCGGCTCGGAGACCTCGCGCAGCACGGCGCCCGTCATGGCGTCGTGGATGGTGACGGTGGGGGGCAGCGAAGCCGAGGCGACGAGGACCGGATGCTCGTCCTGGGTCACCAGGATGCGCTCGACGCCCGTATTGGGCAGGACCTTCGTGAGCAGCCAGCGCGTGAAGTTGCCGCTCCTCGCCTGCTGGCCGATGAAGCTCACCAGCGGGTTCAGCACCGGGATGCGTTGCACGCGCTTGCGCGAGGTCAGGTCGTAGACCCACACCTCGCTGCCTGGCTCCTTGTGCGTGTCGGGGCCGCCCTGGTGCATGAGCGCGTAGAGGCGGCCGGAGGCCGCGTGCACGGCGAGGTGCTGGGGGCCGCCGATGCGCCACGAGCCCCGCCGGTCCTCGTCGTCGACCAGCGACCAGGTCTCGCCGAAGCGGGGCGCCGCCGCGCTCACGTCGACCGGATGCACCACGCCCGCGAAGGACACGAACAGCCATTCGTTGCCGCGACGCACCGCCTTCTCGGTGACCGGGTCCTGCTGCGGGTCGAAGAAAGGCGTGCTGCGCTCGAGCTTCGCCTCCGCGCCCTCGTCGTCCAGCGTGACGGTGAGCGCCGCCCCGTTGGCGCACAGCATGAGGAAGCGGCGCGGGCCGGCCGCGTAGACCAGGCTGCACCCCGGGGTGCTGACGTGCGCCGTGCTGCGCCGCGCCTTCACGTCCACGATCGAGAGCGAGGTGGCGGGCGTCAGGTTGAAGACCGCCATGAAGCGCCCGTCGTCGGAGAGCGCGTTGGCCGCCGTGCCCGGGAAGTACTCGGCGCGCTCGGCAGGGATGCCGATCTCGGCCAGGGGCCGGAGCGTCGCGCCATCGTAGACCGTGACCACGTCCGTCCGCTCGCCGCGCACGCCGCGCGCGTAGTACGTCTCCGCGAGGTAGATCTCGCGATGGTCGGGCGAGAAGAGCGGCGCGATGACGAAGCCGACGCCGGCGCTGCCGGAGCTGATCTGGCCGAGCTGCTCGCCCCGGTCGGCGTCGAAGAGGGCCGTGCGGTGGAGCAGGATGTCGCTCAGCCAGAACCAGTGCGGCCCCGGCCGCTCCGGCAGCGTGAGCGACCGGCCCACCGTCTCCGCCTCCGCGGCGAGCGCGACGCCGCCGGCGAGGAGCCAGGCGGCGAGCACGCGCAGCAGGAGGTTCTGTGGCGACGGTAGCGTCATCGTCCCATCCATGGGGCCGGTCGCGGCGCGGTATAGCACGGCGACCGAGCGCGCGGCGAGGCTTCCCGGGGTCCGGGGATCACCGGGCGGGCGGCAGCGGGACGAACGCCGGCAGCGCCTCCAGCCGTTCGAGCCAGCCGCGGATGCGCGGATACGGCTCGAGCGACACCTCGCCCTCGGGCGCGGCCTTGACGTAGCCGTAGAGCGCCAGATCGGCGATCGTCGCGCGCTCGATCGCGACGAACGAGCGCCCGTCGAGGTGCGACTCGAGCAGGCCGAGGATACGGTGCGAGAGGTCGACGGCGGCAGCGTGGTCGATGCCGGGGCGCTTGAACATTCTCGCGGCCCGGGCTCGGGCCGGCCCGAACGCGATCTCACCGGCGGCGACCGACAGCCACCGCTGGACCTACCCCTGCCCCACGGGGTCCTCGGGCAGCCATCGGCCTTCGCGATCGTAGCGACGCGCGAGGTACACCATGATCGCATTCGAGTCGCTCAGGGTCACGTCGCCGTCGCGCAGCACGGGGATCTGGGCGAACGGATTGAGCGCGAGAAACTCCGGGGTCCTGCGCTGCTCGGGCGGTGTGGGCTCGAGCCGCCAGTCGAGACCGAGCATCGACAGCAGCGCCGCCACGCGCTGGCTGTGGCCGGACAACGTGGCGCCGTACAGGACGATGGTGCTCATGGCAGGACCTCCGCGCCACCGCATACCGTAACCTCGGGGCTCGCGGTACCCGCGGGGCGGGAGTCTCACCCGAACCATCTTTTTCCTCCCGCGGCTTGCGACCCGGGCGGCGGGGACCTAAGCTCCTCTTCGTGAGCGGACCACGCGGAGACGGGGGAGCGGACGAGCGCGAGCCGGTCGTGCCGACGGCCGAGGAGTCCTGGGAGCGCCACACCCGCATCCTCGACCTGATCGAGGAGATGCGCGCGGCGCGCGAGCGCCGGCCCGAGCCTCCCGCCCGCTGAGCCGGCTCAGCCGCCGCGCAGGTGCCACGCCTTCGGGCGCGCGAAGGCCGCGATGCCCTCGCGCGCGAGCGTGACCCCGAGCCCCGACGCGCCGCGCCCCGTCCACGGGAGGCGCGGGCTCACCCGGTCGCAGCAATTCCAGTAGGCCGTGCCGGTGCTCACGCGCGCCAGCAGGCGCTCGGCGCGGGCGCGGTCGGGCGTGTAGACGGCGGCCGTCAAGCCGTACTCCGTGTCGTTCATGAGTGCCACCGCCTCCTCGTCGGAGCCGACGCGCTGAAGGCCGATCAGCGGCCCGAAGGTCTCCTCGCGCATGACACGCATCGTGTGGTCGACGTCCACCAGCACGGTGGGCGCGAAGAAGAAGCCAGGACGCTCGACGCGCCGGCCGCCGGTGAGCGTGCGCGCCCCGCGTGCGAGCGCGTCCGCCACCTGCGCCTCGAGCAGCGCCAGCGCCGCCTCGCGGCGGGCGAGCGGGCCGAGGTAGGTGCGCGCGTCGAGCGGGTCGCCCACGACGTAGCCGCGCACCGTCTCCACGAAGGCGTCCACGAAGCGCGGCCACACGCGCTCGTGTACGTAGACGCGCTCCACCGCGCAGCAGCTCTGGCCCGAGTTGTAGAAGGCGCCGTCGGCGACCGCGGTGGCCGCCGGGGCGACCTCGACGTCGTCGCATACATAGGCCGGGTCCTTGCCGCCCAGCTCGAGCTGGACCTTCACCAGGCGCGGCGCCACCGCGGCCGCGACCTTCACGCCGGTCGCGTGCGAGCCCGTGAAGCAGACGGCGTCGACCGGCTGCTCGAGGACGAGCGCGCCCACGCCGCCGGCGCCCGGGAGTGCCTGGAACGCGTCGGCGGGGATGCCGGCCTCGTGCAGCAGCTCCGCGATCGCCAGGCCGGTCAGCGTCGCGTACTCGCTCGGCTTGTAGAGGACGGCGTTGCCGGCGAGCAGCGCGGGCAGGAAGACGTTGGCGCCCACGTACCAGGGGTAGTTCCAGGCCGAGACGTTGGCCACCACGCCGAGCGGCTCCCGCCGGATGCGCTCCTCGAGACGGTCGGCCGGGCTGGCGAAGACGACCTCGTCGGCGAGCACCGCCTGGACCCCGGCCAGGAAGAAGTCGATGCGTGGGAGGAGGCCGGCCAGCTCGCCGCGCCCCTGCGTGATGGGCTTCCCCACCTCGAGCGCCAGCGTGCGGGCGAGCGGCTCGGCGCGCTCGATGGCGAGCGCGCGGAAGCGGCGGATCGCGGCGCAGCGCTCGGCGAGCGGCTTCGCGGCCCACGCCGGCTGCGTGGCGCGCGCGCGCCGGTACGCCGCCGCGACCGCGGCGCGGTCGGCCTCGGCGACCTCGCGCAGCACCTCGCCGGTGGCGGGATTCAGGACCTGCATCCCGGCGACGCCGTCACTCCTTGTCGCGCGGTCCCTCGAAGAGCGCGCGGTACTTCCCGTAGCCCTCCGCCTCGAGGCGCTCCACGGGTATGAAGCGCAGCGCCGCCGAGTTCATGCAGAAGCGCTTGCCGGTCGGCGCCGGCCCGTCGTCGAACACGTGCCCCAGGTGCGAGCCGGCATGCGCGGAGCGGACTTCCGTGCGCGTGGTGAAGAGGCGCCGGTCCTCGCGCTCGCGGACGTTCCCGGGCTCGAGCGGCCGCGTGAAGCTCGGCCAGCCGGTGCCGGAGTCGTACTTGTCGAGCGAGCTGAAGAGCGGCTCGCCGGAAACGACGTCGACGTAGATGCCGGGCCGGTGGTTGTCCCAGTACTCGTTGCTGAAGGGCGTCTCCGTGCCCTCGTGCTGGGTGACCCGGTACTGCATGGGGGTGAGCGACTTCTGGAGCGTGGCATCATCGGGCTTCTTGAAGGTCACGGCATCCCATCCTTTCTCGTGCGTCTCCTGCGCGCGGGCAGCGAGCGCGGCCAGGACGAGGAGCGCGGCGGCCAGCGCGTGCCTCACGGCTTCGGCTCCGCCGCCGGCGCCTCGTCGCCCCACAGCTCCTTCAGACGCGCGTCGCGCCCGCAGTCCCAGCGATAGAACCGGTAGCGCACGGGGTTCTTCTCGTGGTAGCGCTGGTGGTACTCCTCCGCCGGGTAGAACGTGCTCGCGGCCACGATCTCGGTCGCGATCGCCCGCGCGAAGCGCTCGGCGAGGCGCTGCTTCGACGCCTCGGCCAGGCGGCGCTGCGTCTCGTCGTGGTAGAAGATCGCGGTGCGGTACTGGTGGCCGTGGTCGCAGAACTGGGCCTCGGGCGTGAGCGGATCGACGTTGTGCCAGAAGACGTCGAGCAGCTTCTCGTAGCCGATCTTGCGCGGATCGTAGAGGACCTCGATCGACTCGGCGTGGCCGGTGCCGCCCGCCGACACCTCCTCGTAGGTGGGGTTCCGGGTGTGGCCGCCGGTGTAGCCGACCGTGGTCCCGACGACGCCCTCCAGCTTCTCGAAGGGCGGCTGCATGCACCAGAAGCACCCGCCGGCGAAGGTCGCCCGGGCGTGATCCTGCGCGCCGGCGGGCGCGGCCAGCGCACCGGCGAGGAGCATAATCTGGACGAGGGAGCGTCCCGCTTTCATCGTGGAAGCTTGGATGCCGGACACCCCGCCCCGGTTTCTACACCCCGGGCAGCCCGCGGAGCGCGGCGATCGCCTCCTCCACGTGCCGGGTGGCCTGGAACTGCGAGTTGAACACGTGGCGCACGATGCCTTGCCGGTCGATCACGAAGGTCACGCGCCCGGGGAGGAGGCCCAGGGTCGCCGGCACGCCGTACTGCTTGCGCACCGCGCCGCTGCGGTCGGCGAGCAGGACGAACGGCAGCTTGTACTTCGAGGCGAACTTCTCGTGCGCCGCCTCGGCGTCGGAGCTGACGCCGATCACCTCGGCCCCCACGTCCTGGAAGTCCTGGTACTGGTCGCGAAACGAGCACGCCTCCTTGGTGCAGCCGGGGGTGTCGTCCTTCGGGTAGAAGTAGAGGACCACCGCCTTCTTGCCGCGGTAGTCGCCGAGCCGCACCGTGCGGCCGCTTCGGTCGGGGAGCGCGAAGTCAGGCGCCGGATTGCCGACGCCGATGCCGGGCGTGCCGCCGCCGATGAGGTCGAGGAGTCCCATGCAGGCGGGATACCATCATCGGCCGCCACGGCCAACCGCCCAGGCGACGGCGTCCTCGAGCCGGTCGTTGCCCCAGAAGAGCTCGCCGCCGACCACCGACGTCGGCGCGCCGAAGATGCCGAGCGCGCTCGCCTGATCCGTCTGGGCGCGCAGGCGCTCCTTCGCCGCCGGCGCTGCCGCCGCCTCGACCAGCGCGCTCCCCGGCTGCTCGAGCGCGTCGAGCAGCGCGACGATCGTCTCGGCGCTCGCGATGTCGCGGTCGTCGGCGAAGCTGGCACGGTAGACGGCGCGAACGAAGTCGCCGCACCAGGGCTCGGCTTCCGCCGCGCAGGCGACGCGCGCCGCGAGCAGGCTCGGGCGCGGGAAGACGCTCGGCCGGCGGAAGGGCAGCCCGTACTTGCCGCACAGGCGCTCGAGGTCGCGCCACATGTACCGTCCCTTGACCGGGAAGAGGTTGAACGGCGAGTCGGCCAGGCCCTGGCTGCGGAAGATGGGGCCGAGCAGGAAGGGCCTCCACGCGACGCGCACCCCCTGCCCCGCCGCGAGCGCCTCGACTCGCTGCACGGCCGGATAGGAGTAGGTGCTCGCGAACTCGAACCAGAGCTGGAGCGTCGGCTGGCTCACGCGATCCTCATCAGGGCACGGGAGCCCGGCCGGCGCAACATCTTTTCTCCGTCCGCCGCCGGTGCGATGATCGGGATGCGGTGAGCGACGGGCGCATCTGGTACTTCGCCTACGGCTCCAACATGCAGGCGGCGACCTTCCGTGGCCGGCGCGGCATCGAGCCGCTCCGGGCGCTCGCGGCGCGCCTCCCCGGCTGGCGCCTCGTGCTCGACAAGCCGCCCCTCGTGCCGGTGGGCGAGGGCTTCGCCAACATCGTGCCCGACCCGGGCGCCGAGGTGCTGGGCGTCCTCTACCGGCTCGACGGCGCCGACTGGGAGCACGTCGAGCTGACCGAGGGCGTGCGCATCGACAACTACCGCACGGTCACCGCCCGCGTGTCGGCGCTGGCGACACCCGCGGTGGAGGTCGACGCCTTCACCCTGGTCTCCGAGCGGCGGGACGCGACCCTCCGACCGTCGCTGCGCTACATGGCTTGCATGATCGCCGGCGCCGAGGAGCACGGGCTCCCTGCCGAGTACGTCGCCTTCCTGCGCGGCGTGGCGGCCGAGCCCGAAACTGCGGAGGCAGCGGCCTTCCGCCCCCTGCTCGACGAGGCGCTCCGGCGCCGCAGCTAGCCGAGCTAGACGCCCGTGTCGCTGCAGTCGACGAAGAACCCGCAGCGCGGGCAGCGCGCCTTGCACTGCCGGCGCTCGAGCCGCCGGCCGCAATTCGGGCACGCCCACAGGTACACCTCCGGATCGGGCTGTGCGGGAATCTTCTCCACCTGGCACCTTCCTACGGCGTGCCGCCGGCGGGATCAAGCCGCGAGCGCGTTCGCGCGCGCGATCGCACCGAGCCACCCGGCGCTCGGCTTGGGACTCCGCGCCTGCGTCGCCCGATCGACGGCCACCAGGCCGAAGGTCGGCCGGTAACCGAAGAACCACTCGAAGTTGTCGAGCAGGCTCCAGTAGACGTAGCCGCGCACGTCGATCTGCTCGGCGAGGCAGGCGAGCACGCCGCCGAGCGCGCGCTCGACGAACTCGATGCGCTCGGCGTCGTCCTCGGTCCCGATGCCGTTCTCGGTGACCAGGATGGGTACGCCGCGGGTCACCTCCCAGGCGCGGCGGATCGTGGCCTCCAGCGCCTGGGGCCAGAACTCGTAGCCCATCTGCGTCAAGCGCGCGCCGTCCTCCGGGCCGAGCTGCCCCTCGGGGCCGATGCGCGTGCGCGTGTAGCACTGCACGCCCAGGAAGTCGTCGCCCCGCGCCGCTTCCAGGAAGACGTCCTCCATGTCGCGCCGGTAGCGGTCGCGCTCCGCCTCGCCGCCGGCCACCGCCTGGTAGTCGGACATCGCGAGGGCCAGGCCGACCGGCGCGCGGCCCGGGCCGGAGCGGATGGCCGCCACGGCCTTCCGGTGCGCGTCGATGAACACGTCGTTCACCCGCCGGCGAAGGTCCACGTCACGCTTACCGGGCGGGAAGAGCCCGTGGAGATAGCCGAAGGTGGCCACGATGTTGGGCTCGTTCAGCGTGCACGCCCGGCCCATCACGTCGCCCAGGTGCGCGGCGGCGCGCGCGCAGAAGCGGGCGAAGCGGTCGGCGGTCTCCGGGTTGGCCCAGCCGCCGCGGGCGGCGAGCCAGCGCGGCGTGGTGAAGTGGTGGAAGGTGACGATCGGCTCGAGGCCGTGCTCGCGGCAGGTGGCGCACATACGGCGGTAGTGCTCGAGCGCGACGCGCGAGAACTCCCCGTCCTCGGGCTCGATCCGGCTCCACTCGAGCGAGAAGCGGTAGGCGTTGAAGCCGAGCCCGGCCAGGAGCCCGATGTCCTCCGGGTAGCGATGCCAGTGATCGCAGGCGTCGCCGCTCGGCTCCTGGCACGGCGAGGCCGGGTCGTGCTCCCACATCCACCAGTCGTTGTTCCAGTTGCCCCCCTCGACCTGGTGGGCGGCCGTGGCCGTGCCCCACACGAAGCCGTCGGGGAAGCGACGGGCGGCCATGGGCGGGAGGCTACCCGGATTTTTCCGAACCTGCTACACGAGGGCCGCCGCCGGGGACCGGACCGATGCCGCAGATCTTCCACCCGAGCACCAACACCATCTCGCGGGTGTCGATCGCCGCCGTCGTGCTCGGTGTCGCCGCCTTCGCGCTGGTCGGCGGCTCGCTCCAGCGCTCGTCCTACCTGACCGAGGCCTTCGTGCCACGCGAGCAGCCGATTCCCTTCAGCCACAAGCACCACGTGGCGGGGCTCGGCATCGACTGCCGCTACTGTCACACCTCGGTCGAGGAGTCGTCGTTCGCCGGCATCCCGCCCACCGAGACGTGCATGAACTGCCACCGGCAGATCTGGAAGGACAGTCCGATGCTCGAGGGCGTGCGCGAGAGCTATCGTACGGGCCGGGCACTCGAGTGGATCCGCGTCCACGACCTGGCAGACTTCGTCTACTTCGACCACAGCATCCACGTCGCCAAGGGCGTCGGCTGCGCGACCTGCCACGGGCGCGTCGACGAGATGCCGATCACCTGGCGCGTGGCGACGCTCCAGATGTCGTGGTGCCTCGACTGCCACCGCAATCCCGAGCGCTACGTGCGGCCGCGCGAGCACGTCTTCGACATGGACTGGCAGCCGCCCGCGGACCAGGAGGCCGCGGGACGGAAGCTGGTCGCCGAGTACAGGATCATGAACGCGACGCAGCTGACCAGCTGCGACACGTGCCACCGATGAGCCAGGCCGGCCGCGTCTGGTGGCGGAGCCTCGAGGAGCTGGCCGACCCGGCGGCGCTGCAGGCGCTCCTCGCCCGCCAGTACCCGTCCCAGTCTGCCGCCTGGCTCGACCCGATCCGCCGCCGCGAGTTCCTGAAGCTCATGGGGGCGTCGCTCGCGCTCGGCGGGCTGACGGCGTGCACCAGCCAGCCGCTCGAGAAGATCGTCCCCTACGTGAAGGCGCCCGAGGACATCGTGCCCGGGAAGCCGCTCTTCTTCGCCACCGCCGTGGCGCAGGGCGGGCTCGGGACCGGCGTGCTGGTCGAGAGCCACATGGGACGGCCGACCAAGGTCGAGGGCAACCCCGAGCACCCGGCCAGCCTGGGCGCGACCGACGCCGCCGCCCAGGCCTCGGTGCTGACGCTCTACGACCCCGACCGCTCGCAGACGCTCACCTACCTGGGCGACATCCGTCCCTGGAGCGGCTTCCTCGCCACGCTGCGCTCGGCGCTGGGCGCGCAGCGCGCGCGGCGCGGCGCCGGGCTCCGCATCCTGACCGAGACGGTCGGCTCGCCGACGCTCGCGAGTCAGCTCGGGGCCATCCTGCGCGACTTCCCGGAGGCCCGCTGGCACCAGTGGGAGCCGGTGAACCGCGACCCCGCGCGCGCCGGGGCACGGCTCGCCTTCGGCGAGTACGTCGACACGCACTACCGTCTCGCGCGCGCCGACGTGATCCTCTCCCTCGACGCGGATTTCCTCGGCTGCGGCCCGGCGCACCTCCGCTACGTGCGCGACTTCGCCGCGCGCCGGCGGCCGGACCCGCAGGGGATGAACCGGCTCTACGTCGCCGAGAGCACGCTCACCACGACGGGCGCCAAGGCCGACCATCGCGTGGCGTGCACGGCGCGCGATGTGGAGAGCGTCGCGCGCGCGGTCGCGGCGCGCCTCGGGATCAGCGTGCCCCGGCGCGAGGCGGTGCGCCTGACCTTCCCCGAGGGCGTGACCAGGGACCTTCTCCGCCACCGCGGCCGTTGCGCCGTCATTCCCGGCGAACACCAGTCGCCGGCGGTGCACTCGCTCGCGCACTCGATGAACCACCTACTGGACAACGTGGGCCAGACCGTCATCCACCACGCGCCCGTCGAGGCCCGCCCCGAGGACCAGCTCGCGTCGCTCGGCGAGCTGGTGCGCGACATGGAGGCCGGCCAGGTCGAGCTGCTCGTCGTCCTCGGCGGCAACCCCGTTTTCACCGCACCGGCCGACCTGCCCTTCGCGACCGCCCTCGCCGGGGTGCCGCTGCGCGTGCACCTGGGTCTCTACCACGACGAGACCGCCGCCCTCTGCCACTGGCACGTCCCCGAGGCGCACCCGCTCGAGGCGTGGAGCGACGTGCGCGCCTTCGACGGGACCGCGACCATCGTGCAGCCTCTGATCGCGCCGCTCTACGGGGGGAAGTCGGCGCACGAGCTGCTGGCGACGTTCGGCGACCCGCCCGATCGCCCCGGCTACGACCTGGTGCGCGAGCACTGGCGGGCGCAGCACCACGGCGACGACTTCGAGCGGGCGTGGCGGCGCTGGCTGCACGACGGCGTCGTGCGCGGCACGGCGCTGCCGCCGAAGGCGCTCACGCCGGCGAAGAACTTCACCTCCGTGGCCCTCCCCGAGCAGGGCCTCGAGATCGCCTTCCGCCCCGACCCGACCGTCCACGACGGCCGGCACGCCAACAATGCCTGGCTGCAGGAGCTGCCGAAGCCCATCACGCACCTCACCTGGGACACCGTCGCGCTGGTGAGCCCGGGCACCGCAGAGCGGCTCGGCTTGAAGAGCGAGGACGTGGTCGAGCTCACCTACCGCGAGCGCTCGGTGCGCGCGCCCGTGTGGGTCATGCCCGGCCAGCCCGACGAGTCGGTGACCGTGCACCTGGGCGGCGGCCGCACGCGCGCAGGCCGGGTCGGCACGGGGACGGGCTTCGACGCCTACCCGCTCCGCTTCGCCGACGCGCTCTGGTTCGGTATTGGCCTGGAGGTGCGCCCGACGGGCGAGCGCCACCCGCTCGCCGCCACCCAGCACCACCACCGCATGGAGGGCCGCGACATCGTGCGCGTCGCGGCCATCGAGCACTACCTGCACGAGGAGCCCGAGCCGCCCGAGCTGGAGGCAACGCTCTACCCGCTGGTTCCCTATCCCGGCCACCGCTGGGGCATGGCCATCGACCTCTCCGCCTGCGTCGGCTGCAACGCCTGCGTCGCCGCCTGCCAGGCGGAGAACAACATCCCCGTGGTGGGGCGCGACCAGGTGCTGCGCGGGCGCGAGATGCACTGGCTGCGCATCGACGCCTACCACACCGGCCCGGAGGCCGATCCCGAGACCTACTTCATGCCCGTCCCCTGCATGCAGTGCGAGAACGCGCCCTGCGAGGTGGTGTGCCCGGTGGAGGCCACGGTGCACGGCGCCGAGGGCCTGAACGACATGGTCTACAACCGCTGCATCGGCACGCGCTACTGCTCGAACAACTGCCCCTACAAGGTGCGCCGCTTCAACTTCTTCCCCTACGCCGACTGGGACACCGAGAGTCTCAAGGCGCAGCGCAACCCGGACGTGACGGTGCGCAGCCGCGGCGTCATGGAGAAGTGCACCTACTGCGTGCAGCGCATCAACCAGCAGCGCATCGCGGCCGAGAAGGAGGAGCGGCCGATGCGTGACGGCGAGGTGGTGCCGGCGTGCGCGCAGGCCTGTCCCGCCGAGGCGATCGTGTTCGGCGACCTGAACGACCCCGCGAGCCGCGTGGTGAAGCTCAAGGCCGAGCGGCGGAACTACGACCTCCTGGCCGAGCTCAACACGCGCCCGCGCACGACCTACCTGGCGGCCCTCAAGAACCCCAACGCGGAGACCATCTGACCGTGGACACCGCGCCCCAGCGGCCCGGCACGCCGCCGGTCATCGAGCCCGGCTACACCTTCGGCTCGATCACCGACAAGATCAGCGCGATCGTCCTGCGCCAGCGTACCTCGCGCGGCTGGCTCGTCGGCTTCGGCATCTCGTTCGCGTTCTTCCTCGTGCTGGTGAACTCGGTCGGCTACCTGCTGCTGCGCGGCCTCGGCATCTGGGGCATCAACATCCCGGTCGCGTGGGGCTTCGCGATCGTCAACTTCGTGTGGTGGATCGGCATCGGGCACGCGGGAACCCTGATCTCGGCCATCCTCCTGCTGCTGCGCCAGGAGTGGCGGCAGTCGATCAACCGCTTCGCCGAGGCGATGACGATCTTCGCGGTCGCCTGCGCGGGCCTCTATCCGGCCATCCACGCCGGACGCCCGTGGTACGCGTACTGGATGGTGCCGTACCCGAACACCATGTCGCTCTGGCCGCAGTTCCGCAGCCCGCTGGTGTGGGACGTGTTCGCGATCAGCACCTACTTCACGATCTCGCTGCTCTTCTGGTTCATCGGGCTGATCCCCGACTTCGCCACCCTGCGCGACCGCTCGCCGAGCCGCCCGGGCCGCTTCGTCTACGGCATGCTCGCCATGGGGTGGCGCGGCTCGGCGCGCCACTGGCACCGCTACGAGACGGCCTATCTCCTGCTCGCCGGCCTCGCCACGCCGCTCGTCGTCTCGGTGCACACGGTGGTGAGCTTCGACTTCGCGGTGGCGCAGCTCCCCGGCTGGCACACGACCATCTTCCCGCCCTACTTCGTCGCCGGCGCCATCTACGCGGGCTTCGCCATGGTGCTGACGCTCGCCATCCCGCTGCGCGTCGTCTACCAGCTCGAGGACTTCATCACCGCGCAACACCTGCAGAACATGGCGAAGATCCTCCTCGCCACCGGGCTGATCGTCGGCTACGGCTACACCATCGAGGCCTTCATGGCCTGGTACGGCGGCAACCCATACGAGGAGTTCATGATCTGGAATCGCCTCACGGGACCGTATGCCCCGCTCTACTGGGCGCTCCTCTTCTGCAACCTCGTCACGCCGCAGTCGCTCTGGCTGCGGCGCGTGCGCACGAGCCCGTCGCTCCTCTTCGTGGTTGCGCTCATCGTCAACGTCGGCATGTGGCTCGAGCGCTTCGTCATCGTCGTGACCTCGCTGCACCGAGACTTCCTCCCCTCGTCGTGGGGCATGTACTACCCGACCATCTGGGACTGGGCGACCTTCGCCGGCACGCTCGGTCTCTTCTCGATGCTCTTCTTCCTCTTCGTGCGCTTCATGCCGATGATCTCGATCTTCGAGATGCGGACCATCCTTCCCGAGGCGGAGGTGAAGGAGCATACATGAAGCGTCCGCCGATCTGGGGTCTGCTCGCCGAGTTCGAGAACCCGACCGCGCTGGTCGCCGCCGCGGCGCGCGTGCGCGATGCCGGCTACAAGCGCATCGACGGCCACACGCCATTCCCGATCGAGGAGCTGCCCGAGGCGCTCGGCGTCAAGCCGACCATCCTCCCGCTGCTCGTCCTCTGCGGCGCGCTCGTCGGCTGCGTCGGCGGCTACTTCATGCAGTACTACGCGAGCAACGTCGCCTACCCGCTCAACGTGGGCGGACGCCCGATGCACAGCTGGCCGATGTTCGTCCCCATCACCTTCGAGCTCACCGTGCTCCTCGGCGGGCTGACGGCCGTGATCGGCATGCTCGCCCTGAACGGCCTGCCGATGCCCTATCATCCACTGTTCAACGTGCCACGCTTCGCGCTCGCGACGCGCGACCGCTTCTTTCTGGTGATCGAGGCACGCGACCGGCGGTTCGACCGGCAGGGGACGGCCCGCTTCCTGCGCGAGATCGGGGCGCGCGAGGTATTCGAAGTTGCGCACTGAGCTGGCCGCCGCCGTCCTGACGCTCCTCGCCGCCGCGTGCCGGCAGCAGATGGACGACCAGCCGCGCTACAAGCCGCTGGAGGCCAGCCGCTTCTTCCCCGACGGGCAGTCGGCGCGGCCGCGCGTCGAGGGCACCGTCGCGCGCGGGGAGCTGCACGAGGACGCGGCGCTGTACGCCGGCAAGGCGGGCGACCGGCTGGTCGACAGGGTGCCCGTCGCGCTCACGCCCGAGCTGCTCGCGCGCGGGCGGGAGCGTTTCGACATCTACTGCTCGCCCTGCCACGACCGGGTGGGGACGGGCATGGGGATGATCGTCCGGCGCGGTTACAAGCAGCCGCCCTCGCTGCACGTCGAGCGCCTGCGGCAGGCACCGGCGGGGCACTTCTTCGACGTGATGACGAACGGCTTCGGGGTCATGCCGGCCTACGCGCACCAGGTGGCGGTGCGCGACCGCTGGGCGATCGTCGCCTACATCCGGGCGCTCCAGCGGAGCCAGCGCGCGACGCTCGCCGACGTGCCGCCCGCGGAGCGGCAGGCGCTCGAGACCGAGGGGCCGCGATGAGGGAGGCCGGCGCGACGCCCCTCGACTTCGAGCGTCTCCGGCGCCGCGCGCTCGTCGTCGGCGTGCTCGCGCTCGCCGCCTGCGCCGCGGGCGGACTCCCGAGGCCGGCCGACTTCTTCCAGGCCTACCTGATCGGCTACCTCTACTGCCTCGGCATCGCCCTCGGGTCGCTCGTGATCCTCATGCTGCACTACCTCACGGGCGGCGCCTGGGGCCTGCTCGTGCGGCGCATCCTCGAGTCCGCGACGCGCACCCTGCCGCTCCTGGCGCTCCTCTTCGTGCCGCTCGCCGTCGGGGTGCGCGAAGTGTACGTCTGGGCCGCGCCCGGGGCGCTCGACGACCCGCTGCTGCGTCACAAGAGCGCCTACCTGAACGTACCCTTCTTCCTCGCGCGTGCCGGGATCTACTTCGTCGCCTGGCTCGGCTTCGCGTACATCTTCAACAAGTGGTCGCGCGAGCGCGACGCCCGGCCCGATCCCAACCCACGGCGCTTCACTCTCCTGGCCGGCCCGGGCCTCGCGCTCTACGGGCTCACGGTCACCTTCGCGTCCATCGACTGGGCGATGTCGCTCGAGCCGCGCTGGTACTCGACCATCTACCCGGCCGGCTTCGGGGTCGGCCAGGTTCTCTCGGCGTTCGCCTTCGCCATCGTGGTCGTGGTCTGCCTCCGCCGGCGGGAGCCGTTCGCCAAGCTGGTCACCCCTGGCAACCTGAACGACCTCGGCAACCTGACGCTCGCCTTCGTCATGCTCTGGGCCTACATGAACTTCTCGCAGTTCCTGCTCATCTGGTCCGCCGACCTCCGCGACGAGGTGCCCTGGTACGTGGCGCGCCGGCAGGGCGGGTGGGCGGCGCTGTCGATCGTGCTGATCGCGCTCCACTTCGCGCTGCCGTTCGTCCTCCTCCTCTCGCGCCGCGTGAAGCGCGACCCGCGGCTCATCGGTGGGCTCGCGGCGGGCATCCTGGTCATGCGGCTGGCGGCCGACCTCTGGCTGCTGGTGCCCGGCTTCCAGCGCGTGGGGCTCGCGCTCCGCTGGCTCGACCTGGTGGCCCCCGTCGGGCTCGGCGGCATCTGGCTCTGGGCCTTCCTGGGACAGCTCCGCGACCGGCCGCTGGTGCCGCTGAACGACCCCGCCGTGGAGGAGGCGATGGCGCATGCCCACTGAGTCGCAGGGCCACGAGCGCACCGACGTCAGCGTGCGCGGGGTCCTGGTGGCCGGCGTCCTGCTCGTGGTCGGCGCGATCCTGGCCCAGCTCGTCGTGGGCGTGCAGTTCTTCGCCCTGCGCGGCGCGCGCGAGCGGGAGACGCCACCCGTGATCGCCGCGGGAGCGCCCGAGGGACCGCCCGAGCCGCGCCTCCAGACCACGCCCGCGGAGGACCTGGCTGAGGTGCGCATGCAGGAGGAGACCACCCTCGACGGCTACGGCTGGGAGGACCGCGCGGCCGGGGTGGTCCACATCCCGATCGCGCGGGCGATGGAGCTGGTCGCCCGGGAGGCGAAGTGAGAGCCGTCGCGCTCGCCGCTCTCGGCCTCGCGCTCGCCACACCGCTCGCCGCCGACGAGACGCGCCCGGCCGCGCTGCGCGACGTGGGCATCGACCAGCGCCTGGGCCAGCCGCTGCCGCTCGACCTCGCCTTCCGCGACGAGAGCGGGCGGACGGTCGCGCTCGGCGACTACTTCGACGGCCGGCCGGTCCTGCTCTCGCTCGTCTACTTCGGCTGCCCGATGCTCTGCGGGCAGAGCCTGAACGGACTCGCGGCGAGCCTGAAGGCGCTCTCCTTCGCGCCGGGACGGGAGTTCACCGTGCTGGCGGTGAGCTTCGACCCCAGGGATACGCCCGCGGTGGCGAACGGCAAGAAGGCCGCCGTGGTGGCGCGCTACGGGCGGCTCGACACCGCCCCGGGCTGGCACTTCCTGACCG
>WNFA01002334.1_pt1 | contig 17981 bp, 15 predicted proteins | sample 5400481 | NCBI WGS metagenome assembly WNFA01 (sample SAMN13153340, study PRJNA577476) | soil metagenome | isolation source: 120 cm saprolite under Douglas fir tree site 2 hole 1 replicate 2 | place: USA:California | collected 2015-04-18
ATATTCTTCTTATTTGAATGGCATTGCCCCTTGCGGGTGCCAGGAACATGAGCATACTTTTCGGGAACTTTCACAGACCCTGTTACCGGTTGGCTATGCAACTTGACGAAATAAAAGAAGTAGAGTACCGTAGAGCGGGAAATATTCGCGGGAAATATCCGGTTATAGAGGTTTATCTCCAGGCTTAGGAGAGGTTTCGTGGCAAAACAGTGTACCTATTGCGGGCAAACCCTGCCGAGAGACGATGCTCGGTTCTGTAATAACTGTGGGAAAACCCTCCCATCTCCGGCGGATAGACCCCCATCCGCAGACGATCAATCGGAGAATGCAACGCCATCAACTCAACAGCCCTCTCCTCCCGCCAGGCAACTGAGAGCTACAGTTGTCCCTCAGCAAAGTCCCCGCCCAGCCTTACGTGAACAGATCGCGCAACAGCCTTATTCCCGCTCGGCTAAGTACTCTTTGCCACGTAGACCGCCGCCATGGATCAACCAGCTCGAAAAAAAAGTATACCATGCGCAATCTCTAGACAAGCACGATGATCACATCGCAGACGTGCCAGCTATCTCCCAGGATCACAGGCAGGACGCGAACAAGACGCCAGGAGATCTGGAGCATGAACAACCTGAGATCGAAGCGCCTCCAGGCGATGAAATACCTCCAAACCATGCGCAAGCAGGTGGTACATCTCCAGAAGAGTTGCACCCACCAGTGTCTTTGACCGGCTCTGCTCTACGTGAACTGCGTGTAAAGGTCTGGGAGCAGGACGAAGGTGTAGGCTCTGCTATGCAAGATGAGGAGCATGGGGATGATGACCTGCCAACTATGTCTCTTGTCGTGGCAGATACTCCTGGGCTTTCTCATCGATCTCCCTCTCTATCTGCTAAAGAGAAAGTTGCCGGCGAGGAGGAAATAGTAGATGACTTACCTACCAGGCCACTGCTGGTCACTCCTCCCCAGGCCTCAACCCCCGATGAGATCAGCAGCGATCTTTTCCCGGGTTTCGACGAGGTAGAAGCACTGGATACGCGCCCACTCCTGACGCAGCTCCAGGGAAGGGCCCTGTCACCGGCAACAGGTGTACCCGCGGAGCCGCATAAGCAAGCATTCGGAGATCAGCCTGGGCCTGCCCAGGTGCAAAAACCTATCACCCCAGCTCCGTTTCCTCAGCTTCGGATGGAACCTGCGCAAAGGCATACTCCTCCAGTATCATCGGCTGCGCCCCCGCTTGCCCGCCCAGAGCATAGGAGGAAGAGCCGAAGGCGCCTCGCACTTGTGTTCGGCCTGCTAGTGATCCTGTTGGCTGGAGCAGTGGTCGCCTGGATCATGCTATTCCAGCCCTTTACCGTTCCCCCCATTACACAAACGACGCGGCCTTTTCAGAATACCGATCTCGGTGTGTCGTTACACTATCCACAGGGTTGGACAGCGCGGGTTGATAAGCAAAATGGAGCTGTCTACATTTATGATGATAACCAAACTGACCAGGTCGATATCCGTGCCGCCGGCACTAACGGCCAGAGCATCGATCAGTACATCAGCAAACAGGTAGCCTTGCTGGGTATGACCGGGCAAAAAACCGGAACTTCGCTTTCAATTGCAGGAGTATCCTGGCAACAGGTACAGGGAAGCGTCCTGCAAAGTGGAGCAAGCTATACAGCAGCGCTGCTTGTAACCACGCATGGCGATCGCTACTACGCAATCATACAATTGGCACCATCGACAACCTTTGCGCAGGAAGATCAATTGGTCTTCTCCGGCATTCGCGCATCATTTCAATTTACTTGAGCATTCTACCCGTATGATATACTATCGACGACTAACTAGAATTATTCGCGCCACGTGCGCACCCATGAGAAAGGAGCGCGCAGCAACAATGCAGGCTGCGCATATCAATCAGACCTATGGATGATATTCGATTCGAACGGCATTTCCGCACGCCTTACTCAGAAAGCTATTACATCATGCAGGGTACAAGCTTGCAGAGTAACAATCGCCTCGGAACCGTCGATATTCACTTTACAACGACCGCCGTCCACGGCACACTTATTTTAGAACGCGAACTCGAAGAAGCCGATTTAACGAAACTCATCGAGCAGATCGACGAGGACCTCGTTCTCTCCGCCGATATGCCTCGCGATGACTTCCTGGTCAGCGTCTACATCGGCAGAGATGTCGGCTTCTATAGTGACGAATATTTCGCCGATGAAAACGACACCGATACTGGTTACGGCGATGAAGATGAGGCATAAGCCGGTAAATTAATCCTCCAGCAGGCCGCGCCGCATCGCATATTTTACCAGTTCGGCGCGGCTATGCAGATTGAGCTTATCCATAATATGGGTACGGTGTGTATCTACTGTTTTCGGGCTAATCACGAGACGCTCTGCTATCTGGTTGTTTGTGTGCCCCTCTGCCACCAATTTCAATATTTCACGTTCGCGCTCGGTCAAACTGCTGTAACTATCCTTCTCTTCACCTGAACGCACCCGCTGCAGATAATCACCCACCATCACCGATTGTGCGGTGGGAGACAGGTAAAAATTCCCATTCTGAACCACGTGCAGGGCAGAAATCAAGTCTGTATCCGCTGCCTCCTTGAGCATATAGCCTGATGCACCTGCCCGCAGCGCCTGGAAGACGTACTCTTCATTTTCGTGCATTGTCAGTATCAGCACCTTGACGTCGGGTAATGCCCTCTTGATTTGCCTCGTTGCTTCAATGCCATTCATATCTGGCATCGTAATATCCATCAGGACGATGTCAGGGTGGAGACGCTGTACTTCTTGTAATGCCTGGCGGCCGTCATGTGCTTCGCCGACTACATCCATATCCGGCTGCGCATTGAGCATCATTTTAAGTCCGGCACGTAAAATGGTATGGTCATCTACCAGTAATATGTGTATATTCATAATAAGTAAGATTCCTCGTTTTTCACACCACCAACTCGCTGCTTGCCCGCGGCTTCGATGATCCCGTTGCAGATAATGGAATACCTACCTGTATCGTTGTGCCTTGCCCTGGAACAGACTGAATATCAAGTGTCCCATCAAGCAGAACCGCACGCTCGTGCATTCCTGCTAGCCCCAGTCCACGCTCCTGGCCGGGCGTTTTCAGGAGCGCCTCGTAATCAAAACCATAACCATCATCAACAATTCTGGCGCATACCCGATCTGTGTCCTCTTTCAACATAATGCTGACTTTGCGAGCGTTCGCGTGCTTGGCTGTATTGGTCAAACACTCCTGCACAATCCGATACAGGGCTGTCTCCATTTCGGCAGGTAATCGTTCTTTAAAACCTGTCGCGTGAAAATCAACCACGATGGAGCACTTCTTCTGGTATTCCTTCACATACCAGCGTAGTGCAGGCAGTAATCCTAAATCATCAAGTGCGCTGGGTCGCAGATCAATACTCAGATTGCGAATAGCGCGCAGGGTCGAATGCGCCAGGGCACGCGTATCGGCAATGCGTTCGCGCGCATCCGCTGTTTGGACGGACTCCTCGAGTACTGCAAGACTGATCAGCAGCGAGGTCAGCACCTGGCTGGTTTCATCATGCAGTTCACGGGCAATGCGCTGGCGCTCCTGTTCCTGGGCATTAATGATTTGACTGGCTCGTAAACGTGAAGCCTCGTCAAGCGCGTCGAGTACCATATTAAAAGTGCGAGCAAGCTGATCCGCCTGCGAGTCGATACCGGTAAGCGGCGCTCTTAACGAGCTTTCGCCGGCTTGCACCTGCTTCATTACCTTCCCCAGGTGCAATAGTGGCCGGAAAGCGATCTGGAGCACGACGAAATTGAGCACCACGCTTACCAGCCAGCCGATGGTAATAAAAACAACCAGGGACCATGGCGTTGCAACTGGACTCGTGTTCAGGTGCGTGGCCAGCCATGTCCCGCCGGTAGCGCCAATAAAGATGATCAGGCTGTTGGCGATAAGCACCTTGTAAAAAACAGGAATGCCAAGCAGTGCTTTGAATATACTATTATTGCGCCGCTCATACTGTTTATGGGAATGAGCCATAGCTAGCTTCCTTTATCTAGAGTACTTTTATTCTACCTCTCATTGTAGTGATATGAAACCTACAATGTCAAATTAGTTCCTGTCGCCCAAGATGTAGTGGCGGGGCTTGCCCCCGCCAGGGAGCTGACTATGTCAAATACGCTCGCATGTGCACGCTGAAATCAGGTGCATGGCAGGTAAATATCAGGTACTCACCTGATGTCTCCTCTTTGCGTGTTACAGTAAGCTACGTTCAAAGAATACATCTTGGGCACGTAAACTCTTCTCAATTGCCGCAAGATGCGTTACAATCAGAATGAGACAATACTATCCCTCTCACAGGAGCAGACAGGGGGAGCGTGAATTCCTCCCGCCGCTCCAGTGCACGGGGTATCCAGTGTGTGGATGTTTATGGTATAATTTGCCACACATTTAAAGAAGGACTTTTGCTTGCTATCCAATCTATTTTCTAATCTGTCCTGGCAAGACGGCTTGCCTATTGAGGAGGCAAAGTGAGTTCTCTTCCAAACAAAAGCTTGCTCGACACAATGACGCAGAAGTTGGTCGAGAGTCAGGTCTGGCGCTCCATATTTCGCCATGGCTATCCCGATACCCCGCTGAACCAGTCGCTGGTGATGATGGGCAACGTCTTTCTGCACTTGCACCCGGTCAAGGTCAGTCGCCAGGCCATGAAGATCACCTATACCTGGTGTATGGGCGGCATCACATTCTTCTTGTTCCTCCTGCTGACCCTCACCGGCGTTTTTCTGATGTTCTTTTATGTCCCTGACACCAATCAGGCCTATGTGAACATCCAACAACTGAATACCATCGTCTCGTTCGGCCAGCTGACGCGCAACATGCATCGTTGGGCGGCACACTTGATGGTCGTCTCGGTCACCCTGCATATGATTCGCGTCTTCTATCACGGCGCGTACAAGCCCCCCAGAGAGTTTAACTGGGTGATTGGAGTCTTGCTCTTCTTTACCACCCTGTTCTTAAGCTTTACCGGGTATCTCCTGCCCTGGGATCAGATCGCTATCTGGGCTATCACCGTCGGTACTAACCTGGCGCCCTACACGCCAATCCTCGGCGACGCTGTGTATAAAGTGCTCGTAGCTGGTTCGTCAGTGACGCAAACCACGCTGGTGCGTTTCTATGTGGGCCATGTGATCTTTTTACCACTGCTTGCAGCATTGTTGATGGCCGTTCATTTCTGGCGTATCCGTAAGGATGGCGGCGCTGCCGGGCCTCCACCCCCGTCTCGTAGAGAGTTGGAAGCGCGAGCAGAGCGTACCGTAGTTGGCGCTGCTCGCCCATAAAAGGCATCGTGCAGTGGTGCAATCGATGGTACCCTGCTGGTTCTCTTGAGTGAGAGGATATATGCATCATGTCAATTGAACAAAAAGAGCCAGGAGTGCAGACACAATCGTCTGCCACCCAGCGGCGCTATCGTACGCTGGCCGTGGTCAGGCAAGAAGCGATCACCCGTGTTGAAAAGCCGCTCGAAGACTCCGTGTTCGTCTGGCCGCACCTGCTTGTGCGCGAGTTTTTCGCTTCAACCATCGTCATGGTGATGGTGACATTGCTTTCTCTCCAGATCGATGCGCCGCTGCGTGACCCGGCCAATGCAAACGTGACACCAAACCCGGCCAAAGCGCCCTGGTACTTCCTGGGCCTGCAGGAGTTGCTGCACTACTTCCCGCCTACCACGGCTGGTGTGCTGGTCCCCGGTTTAGTGCTGGTTGCGCTTGTCGTTTTGCCCTATGTTGATCGCAATCCCAGCCGCGCCTACGCTGATCGCAAGGTAGCCATTATCACCTTTACCATGTTCGCGGTGTTCTGGGCCGTTGTCACACTGGCGGGAAGCTTTTTCCGTGGCCCCGGCTGGATATGGACATGGCCATGGGCTGGCATGTACTTCGACCTGTAACATCCAGGAGAGACAGAGAGGATTACAATGAGTATCGATACTCCTCCCATCACACCGCAGCAATATGAGGTGTTACATGGTGGTGGTGCTGAAGCTGCGGAGATAGCCAAACAGCGCCTGTCGCGGCGTCGCTTCCTCCGCAGGTCTATGCTGGCAGTGTTCGGGGTGTCCACTACCGCCGCCGTGGCCGGCGCGCTCTTAATGACGTATCCGAACCTGGCAGGTCAATTCGGGGCCGATTTCGATATCGGTTCGAAGACAGGCTTCCCTGCGGCCCTGCCCAAAGACTTCGTCCTTAACCAGGCCGGCGTGTTCTATCACCAGGAAGCCAAAACCTACCTGGTTCACCTGTCATCGGGTACGCCGCTGTTATTGAGTGGCACTAATCTTGCAGACCAGTTAGGTTCAGAGAGCATCGTCAAGGACAAGGATGGCTCGCTCTGGGCTGCGCTGTACCAGCGCTGCGTGCACCTCGGCTGTACCTACGCCTACCGCCTGGACTGCCAGAGCTTCAAGTGCCCCTGTCACGGCTCGCACTATAACGTTGATGGAGAGTACCTCGACGGGCCGGCACCCAGGAGCGCCGACCGCTTTGCCCTGTCCTTTGTCAGTGCGGGTGGTGGTAAAGTAGACGTGGTTGTGAGTACGGGTACGCTCAATAATACGGTGGGTCACCCTGATGCGACTACGCAAATTATTGCACCACCAGCCGTGGGATGCAGCGCCTAGGTGGCCCTGGTTCATTTTATGAATAAAGTTGTAGCTTGAAATTCTTCCACTGGCCGCTGGTGCGGCGAGCCTGCGGCCCAGGAGGAATGTAAGGAAGTGTATTTATGGTAAATCCCGTACAGGCTGCAGTAGGTATCATCGTTCTGCTGGTTACCGTTGGGGCCTTACTCTACATATTTTATTCTCGCACCAACGCGGTAGAGAAAACGGGGTATGGCGCCCTCATCATGCTGTCGATTATCTCTCTCATGATACCCGGCTTCTGGATTGTGGAATCGAACAACGAGGCCTCGGCACAGCTCCTCCAGCACAATCTCGCTGTCCAGCGAGGCGCAGCGCTCTTTTCCCAGTATTGCTACCAGTGCCACGGCATCAATGGGCAGGGTCTGGCTGGCCCCAAGCTCAATGGAAGTACCACTGTCAATGGCTTGAGCGATGCTGACATCATACGCATCATCAGCGCTGGCGTTCCCGCCAGTGTTGATCCAACAACTCTTGCCCAACTCCAAATGCCGGCCTGGCTCGACCAGTACGGCGGGCCTCTCACGCAGACCCAGATCCAGTACCTGTTTGCACTCATCCGTTCGGCTGATCCAGCCTATCTGACCAAAAATGGCTTTCCGACTGGCCCCGGCACCAACGGCTTCGACCAGGTTCCCGGAGAATTGAAGAGCTCGAACCCCTCTGCTTACCAGACCGCAGTGGCGCAGGCAACTGCCGGCGCTGGTGTAGGGCAGTTCGGCACACCTGTTGATATGACCAGTAAACAGTCGATTACTATTGACATCAACAACTCTCCTGCCGGCGCAACATGTCAGCCTGCTTGCTTTACTCCCGCGAATATAAAGGTCAAGGTGGGAACCACCATCACCTGGGTCAATAAGAGCACCACGCCTCATACCGTGACGGCGATTAAAGGGGAGATTCCGAGCGTTGAGAATCCTGCATCGCAGATCTTCGACTCAGGTGCCACCAAGCTGATTCTGACAGGCCAGTCATTCACCTACAAGGTGACTATGGCCGCCTATAACTTTAATTCAAATCATCTCGTCGTCTACTACTGCCAGGTTCATCCTGTGATGACGGCTGTACTGACTATCGTGCCATAATCGTCCAGGGGAGGTATTGCTATCCATGCAACAAGCACAACAACGGTCAAATGGGACCGGGGCGCCCGTGCAAGCAGAGCGTATTTCATGGGCGCGCGCGATGATATTCGCCGTTGGCTTCTTTTTTATCGGAGCCTTGCTTATCGGGCAACTCCCCGGCTATATTTTTGACCAGATGACGGCTTCCTCACTAGTTGGCCTTGAGCAGGGCTCGCTCGCACTGGCTGCCATCTGCCTGGCCGGCTTCATTGTCATTCAGGTCGTCGTAATGCTCTTTGATCCCAAGCCGGTCGTGCCGCCGGCTGCTATCGGCGGCCTGGGCTCCATTTTCACCCTTGGCGGCCTGGCGATCATCCTCGCGGCAGCTTATACCAATAACCAGTACTTTCCGGCCGCAAATGTCACATGGAATCCCGTGCTGGGTGGGAATGTGCTCTGGTTCCCGGCTCAAGCGGTTGATCTCATCATGCTTGGCTCGGTCATCTTCGGCGTCGGCGTAGCCATGCTTTTTTTCAGCGCCCTTGCTCAGCGCGAGCAGCGCGACCCCGACCGCAGTGATCCCGGCACAACTCCCGTCATTCGCGCCATGATCAGCATCGGCATCGCCCTGCTGATCGTGTTCATGCTCTTCTATACCTTTGTGAGCGCTCCGGGTTTAGCCAAAGCAATCGATCCACAATGCCCGTTCGCGATTAACCCTGCCAGAGGCTGCCCTGGCCCCATCACTGGACTATTCATCGTTAACACGATTTTCAATATCGTGCTGGCAATCGCCGTTCTCTGTACGCTGGGCGCCTTTACACTCCGCTTTCACTACTTGCTGCGCCCGGTGCGCAAGCGCACTATGTCTGGTCTCTACCTGGTCGGCATCAACCTGGCGCAGGTTGGCGCGGTGTTCCTGCTGGTCTGGTTCGTCATCTACCCCCTAATTGCCTGGATGCACTCCTGGTCATTTATCGGCCTTGGTAGTTACCTCACGCTGTGCGCAAGGCAATCTGCTATTCCGGCTAGCTGTTCGTTCTCACAACAGGCCGGCTATATCATTGACGCCGTAGTTACCACGAACTTCTTCATCTTACTGATGGCTGCCGTCTTCGTCTGGCGCAAGAAGCGTAATCTTGTGATCGTTAGCAGTATCACGATTACGGCGGTGCTGGCATTAGCAACGCTCGTGGTGCATATGCACCCGGATGAAATTTTCGTTGCTCTGCTTTTGTGTGGCGCCGGTTTGGTCCTCGCGGCCATCTGGACAAGCGTCGCCCGCCGCGAATTTGCCGTCGTTGGCGAAAATAACCTGGGCTGTGTTGGCCAGTGGTTAGTCGTAGGCACCTGCCTGATTATCTACCTGGCAGCCTTTGCCTTCTTCTCAATCCCGGGATTTCGAGAGACAAACCCCAATGTTCCTTTCGTTCCCGGCCTTGTCCTCAACAACAGCACTCCAGTGAGTCCCGCTCCAGGGAGTCCCGATGCCATCGTAGCGTTCATACTCATGGGCTTGCTTGCCGGCATCCAGTTCTACTTCCTCGTGCGCAACCGCTATCGCGTCTAGGAGGCTCTCTTGCAGTTGTACCTTCGTAGTAGATAACAACGACAAGGCGAAAGGCTTAAAAAACCTTTCGCCATTTCATTGTTTGGTGCTATACTTGTGTTACCTTTCATTTCACTCGGATTTGATGTAGATTAACAAACTACTCCGGCCATCGTAGGGTGCCGATTATGGGTTTTAAGAAAATAACCCGGATACTCGTAGGTGCCTCAGCAAAGCGAAGCGGAGCGCGTATCACTACTTCGCGCCCACAGCCGATGTATCGGCCTTTGCCGGCTGTTCCGATATCCCTCTTAATTTATTACAATCCATTATCGTACACCCGATTATGAAATTTACCAACCAAAGCCGGTCTTGTCATCCTGAGCGAAGCGAAGGATCTCTATGGTGCAGGTATGTTAAGTACGTAAAGTAGCGACGCGGGTCTTGTCATCCTGAGCGAAGCGAAGGATCTCTATGCCCATCGAGCCAGACCCTCGCGGAGTTTACCCTGAGCGAAGCGCATGGGCTCAGAGCCTGCCCTTGAGCGCAGCGAAGGGGTGACACTGGTTGGCAACTTATGCACATTGACGAAATACTCCGGCCACATCGTAGGTGCCGATTTATCGCGCACACCGCCGATTTATCGGCCCTCTCGGTAGATGTGATGGTGTCCGCATTTAAAAGTTACTCTGCATTATTGTGCTTCTACAGTTGTAGAAGATAAATAAAGTCATTCCTGGGTAAATAAAGCCGTTCCGTTAGTGGTACTATATGGAAGGCGGTGATGGTGTGATACTTGTCCGGGGAGTAAACTGGAAGCGCTGAGTTTTGCAGAAGGAAGACGAATATGGCTCGTATTGTTGTGACCACCTTTGGCTCAACAGGTGATCTCAACCCCTTCATTGCGCTAGGAATAGCATTGCGTTCGCGTGGACATGAGGTTCTTTTCGCGGTTGAAGCCAATTTTCAGCAGCAACTCAGTCTGCTGGGATTTCCTGTGCATCTATTAACAGGAGACCAGGAGAAGGCTTTAGCTCCTTTTCACCACCAAATTTTTGACAATGGCCAGCCGCTTACCTCGTTAAAACTCTTAGTTGAACATTACATCCTTCCGGCTCTCCCTGCAAAAGTGGCTGAATTGCGCGCGATTTGTCAGCAAGCAGATCTGCTCATCTCGGTCGCACCGCAGTTTGCCGCCTCCATCGTTGCCGAGTTGCTGCACATCCCCTGGATATCAGTAATCCTCACCCCCTCCACACTCCCTTCCGCCTCGATCTCGGCCCAGCCGCTGCCTGTGCAATTACCTGCATCTTTGCAACGCTTGAGTAATCGCTTCTCCTGGTTTGTTGGGGGCATAGTTCTCCGCCAGATCGTAGACAAACCGATTAATCAACTTCGGCGCACATTCCTTGTCCCGCCTCGTTCTAATCTCATGTGGACAGGCAACCTTTCTCCTCGGTTCACGGCTCTAGCCGTCTCCTCTGCACTGGTGCCTCGACCAGATGACTGGCCGCAGTATGTTCAGATGACGGGATTTTACTACTGGGATCGTCCGTCGAACTGGCAGTTTCCAGAGATACTCAAAGCATTTCTCCACGGAGACAAGCCCATCGTGGCGGTTACGGCTGGCAGCGTCGCGCCTGAAGAACGAGCCTTATTTATTTCGTATTATCAGACCAGTATAGAAAGTATCCTTGCGCGTGGTGCACGAGCGCTTGTCATCAATGCCCCCGAAGACGCTATCTTTCCAGAGCGGCGGGAAGATGTGCTGCAACTCCCTTTCGCACCCTTCTCCGAAGTATTTCCCGCTTGTGCCGCAGTGATTCACCACGGAGGGATCGGGACCATCGCGCAATGCCTGCGGGCCGGGGTTCCTTCTTTGGTTGTGCCAGGAGGCGTGGATCAACCTTTCAACGCTGCACAGGTAGTCCAGCGCAAAGCGGGATTGTGGATTTCACGAAAGCATTACACGACGAGGCGAGCAGAGCAAGCCTTGAAAACGCTCTTATCTACGTCAACCTATGGAAAGCGCGCGCGAGAGATCCAGGCTCAGATTTTGCAGGAAGATGGAGTGGCTGCATTATGTGCCGCGGTTAAGCAGGTCCTGCACGATAAGACAGAGAACTAAACTTGAAGGTGAGTTATTTGGCCGGCCGTTCGAGTTTAACCCCACAAATCCCCCTGAGTTGTATTGTTTTCTATGGGCTTTTTGGGGAGTGTCCGTCGCTCTCGCGCTGATTGCTTTGGTTTAGGCTCCACGAGCGGCGCTAGTGGTTCTTCTCCTGCTTTATCCAGGATTGCGACTGTTGCCTCAAAAATTGAACTGCGTAGTATGTGCACTTCGGGCCAGAGACCGATGACTGCTTCCAATGTGGCATCTTCACAAGCTGCCAGTGCCGGCCAATGCGTTCTTATCCAGGTTAGCACTCGCGATAACGATACTGGTTCCCTGTCTTCCCCTTCGCGCCTCCCATCCCCTAACCATTTTACGCATGAAACTCGCATCTGTTCTAACCAATCAACGCGGTAGAGGCCAACTCCTGGGGTAAACGCAATGCTTTCTCCAGCAACCCGTTCGGCTGCTCGCAACAGTTCTGAACGCCGGTAACAGTGCAGCAGTTCGTAGCAGGCACGCTCGGACAGCAGGCCCGCGTTTTCAATGCGCTTGCGCACGCTGTCAACATCAATTCGCGCTAGCCGTTCGGCCAGGTCATCATAACGACTGCGCAGGACTTTTAGCAGGTCCGTCGCAGAAAGTTGGCCGTCATATTCGACGATAGGAAAATTTGCGCCGAGACTGGTAAATCCCTCGCGTGCTTGTACTGGAATGGCCAGTACCAGGTCGCCGCGCTCCACCAGGTGTTGCAATTTCGCTATTTTGCGCTCTCGATATGAGGTTGTCCAAAATCCAAGTATTTCTACATAGATACGCCGATTGCCACGAGTGAGTGCGAAGTCAGGAATGAAGATGCCCTGTAATGTGGTTGATGATGCAGTTTCTCCTACAACGGGATTCAATAAGAGCGGCTCCGGTTCACGTTCCAGTTGCCATCCATCGGCTCCATCGCTATTGGCAAGTGCATGAAATGCTTCGGCGAAGGATTGCTCTATGCTGCTGTCAAAGATGGATGAGGCGGTTTGAGAGGGTGGTGATGAGGGTGTGGGTGATTGCGTAACAAGCGTGGGTGATGAAGGCGTGGGTAGTAGTCTGAGCACGTTGGTATCTATAACAAACCGATAGCTGCGTTGCAAAAAATACACGGTTGCCTCGGCCTTGATGATAGCAGAGGAAGGAAGAGTAGAAGAGCGGGCAGACCGGTTCGGGGCAAACCCCGCCCCCGCGTTATGATGGTAGTCCATGAGCATTCTACAGAGTCTCGCCAGGCGCAAACCGTACTGCTGGGGCGCGCCCGTCATTTCCTGTGGGCCGTAGAGGGTCAGATGAAGGATAGCTGGTGAGGTGCTGCCGCTAGCCGGGTCTGCTTCATAAGCCAGGTCGTAGTATACACCCAGTTTGCGTGCCAGGTAGCACAGGCGCTTGATGATAGCACCGATACCAGCAGTGTATATGTCATTGCCTGCACGCTGCGCCCGCATAAAAGCATTGCAATCTATCACAAAATGGACATCCGAGGCGTTGAAGAGCGCCGCTTCAAAGACCCACTGGTTATACAGTGCTGCAACTTCGGCGGAGCTGGGTGGCAGGGGAGCATCACGCACCAGTAGAGCCTCTACGTCGCTGTCAAGCGCCAGGAGATATTCCAGGTCTGGGACGCTGAGTGCTTGCTGCTCATCCTTGCCACAATAGAGAGCGGCGAACTTCGCTAAAGCTTCTGGTCTCACCCGCGTATCAAGAAAGCCGCTGTAGTGTTCATTGACATAGTTGAAGAGCGCTAGCCGGAGATGGAGAGGAGAGGCTATGCCACCCTCCTCAAAGCGGGCCAGCGTCTCGCTGCCCAGGCGTTGTACGGCAACCTGCCAGGCAGTTTGTCGCCAACTATACCATGCGCTGAGTGTGGTGATCAGGCAGTGCGCAAGACGATAATCGCCAATACATGCGCGAGCATCATCAATGGAAAAATGCCGCTGCGGTTGACCTAGTAGTTGCTCATGATAGGCAACCAGGCGGTCAATTTCAGTATGCGGTTCACCGGGGCGTAAAAAGTGCAGGGAGACAAAAAGTTCACCACCACGCCGGTGGACGTGTTTCTTTATATCTTGCAGACTGAAACGCACGAGCTTTTTCCCCTGTGAAATTCACAACAGCAAGGCAAGGTTCAATGTGAAGAAAAGTCCTTGACCGTTTGAACAGTCACCCTGATGAATGTTGCCAACTGAATGGGGGAAGGTGCGTCCTGCGTCCTGTAGGGACAAGGGGCGGCGTGGGGTGGATGAGGGGGCCTTGTGCTTGTCCTGGTGGGGATGCGACCGGGTGGCCTCACGCAACCCAGACCACTCGTCATGCCACCAGGACAAGCACAAGGCCCCCACCCTGCTCCACGTCCACCCCTTGTCCCTACAAGGCGGAGGCAGACATTCCCACTCATTCCCCGATTCGGTTGGCAAAAATCATTAGGGCTGGACCTTGCTGTCGGGTAGGAACTGTCAAGTTCATTTGAACCATGCCCAACTATTATAGTGCCAATTCTATGACGCTGTATAGGCTCATTTCCAATTTTCCAGGGTCTGTGAATGTTCCTGGTATGGACGATTGGCCTGGCCCCCCACCCCTGGCTACATTCGGGTTCTACCTTCTGCGATTAGCCATGTCTTCTTCGGTTGTACCGCTTGTGACCAATTCGTACAAGATGGCCTGGCCGGATTTGGGGCGCAGTACGCGCCCAAGACGCTGGATATACTCGCGCCTGGTGCTGTTTCCACTCACGATGATGGCTACGCGGCAATCCGGCACATCCACCCCTTCATTGAGTACGCGACCGGTGACCAGTTTGGTGTATTGCCCGGTGCGGAAGCGCTCGAGAATCGCGCGTCGTTCCTCGGTGGGAGTTTTATAGGTAATGCTGGGCAGGCAAAAGCGGCGGCTGATCTCATCGACAACCGGGTTAAATTCGGAGAACAGAATTACCTGGTCATGCGCATGGAGGTGCAAAAGGCGCTCGATTTCGGCATATTTGGCGGGAGCATTCATGGCAATAGTGCGCGCCTCGCGCCAGGCGAGCATGGCCTTACGCGCTTCAGGGTCGCGCGCACTGAGGAAAATGATCTTTTGTTGAAACTCTTCGGGAGAATGAATGACGATGCGACGGCGCTGCAAGAATGAGCGATAGACACGCCACTGCTCGTTATAACGAGCTTCATCTTCGCTTGAGAGGGCAATAGCGCTGCGCACCTCTTGATATTGGGCAAGATAACGTCCCTCGGTCAACTCGGCAGGCAAGCGCCGGTACACTTCCGGACCAATCAACATGTCCAGGTCAACATGGGCCATATCGCTGCGCTCCGGAGTGGCGCTGAGGCCAAGGCGCAGGGGAGTAAAGGCGCTTTCAGCTATGAAACGATACGTTGGCGCGGGCAGGTGGTGGCACTCGTCAAAAATGAGCAGTCCAAAGCGTCTCAGTTCGCGTGGATAGAGGGCAGCCGAGTCATAGGTGATGATGGTGATAGGTTTCATCTCCTTTTCGCCACCGCCAAAGACGCCTATCTCATCTGTGTCGAGCGCTAGAGAAGATGCTAGAGCGTCACGCCATTGTTTCAGCAGGTCAAGGGTTGGCACGACTGCCAGTGTCCACAGGCGTGTTTCGTGAATAGCCATCGCCGCTACCAGGGTTTTTCCGGCACCGGTGGGCAGCACAACGACGCCTGCGCTTCCCGCAGCTAGCCAGCGGGTTAAGGCTTCGTCTTGATATGGGCGCGGCTCTAGTTTGAGAACAGTCTCAAAGGGTAAGGCGGGCCGTTCCTCAAAGGCAACTGTAAAAGGTGTTTGTCGTTTTCGTAAGGCGCTTTTGATGCCGGCAAAGTGTATGGGTTGGGTACGTAAAAAATGGTAACGTTTGTCGCGTCTCATAGTGGCGAGCATAGGGGCGGGTAAGGATGTGCCAAAGAGCGTTTTAAGCAGTTCGGGTGTTGGTAGATGCAAGAGTTCCCCTGGAGGGATAATCACGAGGTCGCGCCCTCGGAGGTCAAGGGAGGTCATCACAAAAATCCTTGCTGTTACTCATTAATGCACATTAACAAATTACTCCAGCCATCCGTAGGTGCCGATTTATGACTCTGTTGGGAAAATAGGTAGAGACCAGTTGGACCAAGCAACCAGCAAAGGAAAGAGATGTGCGAAACAGGCAGAACAGGCAAAAGCGCTTACAGGACAACACGATGTTGTCGAGCTCGGTAGATGTGATGGTGTCCGCATTTAAAAGTTACTCTGCATGAATAGGCCAGGAACGCTAGTTGATTAGCGCGTCCTGGTAGACGATCTTGCTTTTGCAGCTAATTTGATAAACGCTTCTTCGAGTTGACGTGTCGCTGCTCCTAGCATTCTTTCTGAGAGCATTATAAGCGGAAAGTTCGATGCCCGGCAATTTCCACAGGCTCGTAATAAGCAAGGCAACAGCAATAATAAGCAATAGTATAGCAAGAACGCGCTGTTGATCTGGACGCATTACAATATCCCCCACTATTGTTAACATAAATCAGCAACCTCTATAACCTGAACGATATCTTTGTAGCTAATAAAGTGTTCATCTTGTTTGCTATGTTCCTGGTCAATAATCCACAGTATAACGTAACCAGCATCCTTGACGATAGCTTCCATTTCTCTACATTGTTGCATATTGTAGTAGATAAGCCTTGTACCAACTGGTAACGGTCTCTGATCTTGTGTTGTCATCTGCTCGTGCTCCTTTATGCTTGCATGCTTGCATCTCTGCATTCTAATGCTGGTATGCTCTATCACATACGTTATAGCTTATCTGAGTGAGCACGTCAAGGCTTTAACCTGTTAGAATACCAGGAAACGATAGGGCTATGAGAGGCTTATGATTAGGATACGATTAAAAGAGGTGTTGCAAGAGAAGAATATAAGCATGAGCAAGCTATCAAGAATGTCGGACCTATCGTTTAGTACCGTCTCACGCATTATTAATGATAAATCCTATTCCCCTACCATTAACACATTAGAGCGTATAGCTAAGGCTCTAAATGTTCCTCTATCTGAGTTATATGAAGAAACACCAGACTCAGACTAACTTCCCCCAATAAGTCCTAAATTCAGAGAAGCTACGGTTTTGTCCCGCCCTCCACTCCTGTCAGGCCAGGCGAAGGCTCGCCAGATGAGGGCATGGGCCTGGCTATCATGCTGCGCAGACTCACTCGCGTATAGATGCCGCCAGCCACTGCGAGTAGCCCCAAACCGGTGAACACCGAATCTACGGGGCCGAACGAAATGCCCAACACGCTCGCGTGGAAGCCGCGCAAGACCGTGCTCACCAGCGACCCCGCCAGGGCAACCGAGAGCAGCGCCGCCAGCCTGCCCACTGGGTTGATGACCGCTGTGACCCGGCCCACGAATTCGCGCGAGGTGCTATCGAGGGCGAGCGGTCCAGCCGTGACGAGAACCGCTGTGGTGGAGACACCGAAGAGGAATGCCGCGGCCAGGGCCGGATAGAGGCTGGTCAGGTGCGACATGACGATGACGAAGAGTCCGGAAGTGACCAGGGCGATCCACAGCAGCCGCGCCAGGCCGATCCGCTGACCGACGATCGCCACGAGCACTGCCCCCACTACAGCGCCGATGCCGAAGTCTGCCCCCAGCAGCCCGTAGTCGCTGGCGGGGGCGTGTAGATTCTCGGTAATGAAGAAATAGCCCAGGGATTGCAACGCACCGAAGCCCAGCCAGGTCAGCACCTCGGCGACCAGGATGGTGCGCAGCACCACGTGGCCGGCGACATAGCCCACCCCATCCAGGAACTCGCGCGAGAAGTGGCCGGTCTCGCCAGGCGCCAGGCTGTGGGCCGAGGGCGGTGCCTGGATGGCGAGGGTCGCCAGGAACACGACCACGAACGAGAGCGCGTTGAGCACGAGCGCCCACACCACGCCCAGGCCGAAGACGAGCACGGCGGCCACCGGCGGCCCAATGATGACCGCCAGACCCTGGATGGCCTGGAACGTCTCGAGCGCCTGGTCCTGCCGCGCCTGTGGGACGATGTCCTTGATGAGGGCGAGCTGGGCCGGGATGAAGAACTGGGCGAAAATGGCGAGCAAGGCCACGTCGGCGTAGACGACACCGAGTCGCCAGAAGAGTGGGAGCTGCACGTGGCCGATCAAGGGCAGCGAGAAGTTCGCGGCGGGCAGTATCAGCAGCACCGCGACGATAGACTGCAGGGCCGCCATGGCGATCATGGTCTGCCGCTTATCCCAGCGGTCTACGAACACGCCCGCCAGTGGGCCCGCCACGATTTGTGGGAGGGCGGCCGCCAGGACGACGCCACTGACGGCCAGCGGTGCCCAGGATTGGCCCGCGACCAGGTAGGAGGCCACCCAGAGCACGAGCGCGGTATCCCAGGCATAGTCGCCCACGCTGGAGATGGCCTGCCCCCACCAGAGCCAGGCGAAGTTCGGATTGATGAAGGCCGCCCTGGCGAGATGTTCCAGCCGCTGGCCCAGGGATACGGCGGGGGGCACGGCCTGGAGCGGCGAGGTTGGGGCGGGACACCGCATGGGC
>WNFA01001710.1_pt1 | contig 17980 bp, 9 predicted proteins | sample 5400481 | NCBI WGS metagenome assembly WNFA01 (sample SAMN13153340, study PRJNA577476) | soil metagenome | isolation source: 120 cm saprolite under Douglas fir tree site 2 hole 1 replicate 2 | place: USA:California | collected 2015-04-18
CGGCTGGCAGAGAGCAACGAAGCCTGGGACTCAGTTTTGAGCGTGAACTCAGACCGTCAATCCCCCTTGCTCGAGCTTCAGCCGACCGCCGCTCGGTTCCTCCCCGAGGCGATCCGCCGAGTCCGCTCCAATCCGGCAATCGGGGCACTTCTTCTGGCAGCGGTTGGAGGCCTCGGTGCGGCGATCGCGTTCGGTCACTCATTCGCTTTAGAGATTGTGGTGATTGCCCTCGCAGCAACCGCTCTCCTGGCCGTCGCATTCATTGCATGGTTTGGCCTGACCGTCTTCGGCGCGCGGTGGACCGTATACGCGGATCGCTTGGCGCTCATGCGACCTGGTGCCAAGCCCATTGAGATTCCGTTCGGGGAACTTGCGTCAATCAGACTCGAATCGATCAGCGGCTTCGGGATGCAAGATCCGATCTACGTCTTCCTGGACGCTTCTGGATCCCTTTTGTTCTGGACTGTCGCGAGCAGATGGGACAGCGGTGACCTGGAACTACTATGGAAGCACCTCGGCATACGGCCCGTCAGTGCTCCAAGCACCATTGTTGACTACAAGACGATGCCTTACCGTCGGCGTTACTGAAGGTCCTATCAATGCCCCCGGAGACCGGCGTCACCATAGCCAACCTGTTCCACTGGCATTAGGCGACTTAGGTTCGCGTTATGTAAAGGCTGCTGAATTGGTGTGGGCCGTAGTTTCCGTAACGCGAACCGGGACGTCACAGTTGTGGGCGCAGGGATCAGGCTCGGCAGATAACGGATTGCTTCGAGACGTCTAGCGCGGCTCTTCAGATCCAGATGCGGTCAGGTCATTCTGCTTAAAGACGACACGGGGTCGTCGCCAGAACGGAAAGATCAGCAATCCAGTGACGCTGTCGGTTTTCCAGTCGCTTCCCTGGTGCGACTGGACAGCCCAGCTACTGGGAGTCGAGCCCCGATATGTAACAGCCAACCGGCAAGACGACGAGAGGCCAAAGCCAACGCAATTGAGCGCCTCCTGTTCGGTGGCGAATTCCTCATGCCATCCACCGTCGAAGAAGACGGTGTAGTGATCCGCATCCACTTGCAGGTCAACCGTGAAACCGGTGTCGCTGGGCGGTCGGATGGAGATCGAGTTCCCTGCACGGGTGAAGTCTGCCTCGGGGTATCGCGCCAATTTGGCGACTAGTCGATCAATGGCATCCGGACCAAACTCTATGTGGAGGCCCCTCACACTGCAGCTAATTCGCAGATTCGGTTCGGCCGTTATTACGACCTGCCTGTTCGAATAGGCGATCACGTTGAATGCGTAAGTCCCAATGTGCTCCTTGTCTTCCACCCTAGGCTCGTCGGCGTCATGGATCGCCAAGAGACTGTCGAATGACTGTGTTTTTCCCCCATTGCTCGGTTCAGTGGAGCTTTGCTCGTGGGTCTGCTCCAAAAAGGAATCCTGGCGATCCGGGTGCCTGGGTCATACGTGATCGCGTCGACGTCAAACCACCGGTCGTGTATTCGGTCGATCGCTAAACCGAGCTTCTCGGGCTCGCGGATTGTCATGGTCATTTGGCGAACCAGACCGCCTTGCCGGACCCGGGGTTCCAATGGCGCCGATAGGAGCTTATGAAGAGTATCGCCTCTGCCAACTATTCATCCTTGCTGCGAGCTGCTCTGCGCTCATCCCGTACGTGTCTAGCAGGCGGCCACCACTCGCTGGGGCGAGAAGTTGTCGCCATCCCGAGACGGAGGCATTACCGGAACGGTGAGCGGCGTAGGAGAACCGCACCTGTTTCGCCGGCGGGAATGGCCATCGCTGGTAGACAACCTCCGCACGGAAGGAGTGCACATCAGGCCAGCCATACGATCGCGTTCCCACCAACGTGCCGAACGTGAACCCGCGTGGATTGAGCGATAGACGGAAGTGCGGGCTCACCAAGAATGCGATGGATACAGGAATCCCCAGTCCAAAGAAGACAATCGCAAACCATCCCCAGAACCGAGCGTCCCCGAGCGGCGCCTCAGGCATTGGCGCACCGGATCTGACCATCAGGAGACCGACCGCGACAAAGGTTGTCGAGGCAAGGAGGATCAATAGCCATTTCGCCGTGCTTGGACGAAGGACGAGTCGTTCCGGCTCCAGAAATGAGTCAGTGTTGAGATCCACGCCGCCGTGCGGCGGAGATCGCTGAATTAGTGCACCGATGATCGCGGCAACGATCGTTGGCGTGAGACATGCAATCAGCACTACAGCGCCGCGCGATCCTCGTGGTACGTGAATCGGCAGGGTAGGTACAAGGAACACGATGAGAACCACCAATGCGGCGCCGGCGATAGCGCCCAGAGCTGCGCCGCGTAACGCACGAGACAACCACCGTGGCACGGCTGAAGAGCATACCCAGGGCCCCGGTCCCGAGCTCATTTGCCAGTGCTCAGGCTTGGGGAGGTAGCTTCCGTAACGCGAACCAAGCATCACGCTTGCAGGCACCCCGATCAACCTCCACTAATCCCCCGGTTGACGCTTTAACGGCGCCCCCGCTTGACTTCCGGCCGTCTCGCCGCCTGCGAACCCACCATCCTCCGAACAACCAGATCGGGATGTAGATCGCCCAAATGGCCGGGGCGAGCCGCGCCGGAGCCATTGACCCAGCCACTGCAATCGCCGCGACAACGATCAATACTCCAACGTAGCCAAAGATTCGCCGCGCATCGGATGCCCTTTCAGAGTTGGCAGATAGCCTCTCTTGAATTCGGATCTCGGTGTAACCCCATCCAACGGCGCTCACAATCATTGCCCCGCCGATCAACATCAGAAGCCAAAACGAGCCAGATCGAATCGGCTCAACTGCAACCTGCGTCATGACAAAGCCGCTAACGATCGCTGCTCCGACCAGGACCAGAATGACCACGTTCCAGACGTTTCGGGCATCCGTGCCTGCAGCGCTGTTGTCGGAAGCGGTCACGTTGGCAGCCCCATCTAACTGCCTTTGATCAATGCAACGATCTGGGCAGTCAAGGCGACACCCGCAGCAGCGAATGCCTGCAGCCATGAATGGACTCCGCCACAAGCCAGATAGGAACGGTATTGCTGCTCGGTAATCGACTGAATGCCGTTACGCGACTCCACGCCGTGGCCGCCGCTGCCGATAGCGATCAGATTCCCACCTGGCCCGCAATCCTGATAAGGACTGACCGCATTCACGGCGATCACGACCGCAATGACAACAGCGACTCCGACTGCAAGACCAAACAGGCTCCGTGGGTTTCTGAACAGCGCACGACTCCGCCTCTGAAGCAGACTGACGAAAAGCAGCGCCACCGCGGCAAGGCTGAAGACGTATGGCACCGGGCCAGAGGCAATGCCGCCCATGAGGGATAGACGAGCTCCGCTGTCCAAAATCAAGATTGTTGCGATCAAGCAACTGGCGACTAGCGCAGCGCTAGCCGCAACGAGCCAAGCCTGGATCGCCACACTTCCTCTCACAGCATCCTCACGCGGCGTGAAGATCGTACGGTCTGCGCGCCTGGCGACGGCCGGCACAGTTTCGCAACTGGGTTCGCAACACGGTGCGCAGTCAAGGGTTTCCGAAGGGTCGCGCGAGGGGTCGCTCGAGGGGTCGCCGCCAACTCGAAAAGCCGGTCTGAACCGAGTTCAAAACCCGGTCTTGCTTTCCGGACAGTCTCCGTAAACACACACGTGCACTGCCAGCACAAATTACGCGTGTTCGCGCGAGTCAACGTCGTGTTTCAGACCTCGTGAGAAGGTCGCTGTGTCTGATCGTTCAGAGGGACATCCGTAATCTGAAGTAGTCCAGTTCGACGTCGACCGAGCAGCTGATCGGAACCAGCATCGCAACCGATTGATCCGTCTGTTCGAGGGACCTCATGTCCGATGAAAAGCGCGCCGGCGGGGTGGCCAGCGTCGGCGGGGAACTCCGCCCGCGGATTGAGACTCCTCACGGCGGGCAGTCAGCGCCTCGGCCTTCGCGTGTGCCTTGTCTCGTCGAACGAGCTCGCGGCGCAGAGCGAGGAATACGCTCGCGGCAGCTAGGCGGCGAGCGTGACGCGAGGTAATGCTCAGTTGCGCGGCGATCTGGCTGAAAGTCAAGCCGAGTCGGTGAAGGCGATGGACCGACAACAAGCGGTACAGCCGGCGGTTCCGGTCCGGATGAGCGCGGAGCTCCTCAACGAGGTCAAGTTCGCGGTCACGCCAAGCCCTGGCTTTCGGCAGGGTGCTCTCGACGAGCGACCATGACTGCTCGAGCTCTTGGTCAGAGAACTCCGCGGGTGCAGGCCAGCCCCGGCGCGGTCGCCGATAGGACACGAGCTCCTCAGCGTCCACGTAGTACGCGCCGTGAGGTCCTCGAACCGCGTGGAGCCGTCCGGTTCGAATATGGAGTCGCAGCGTCTCAACGTGGCAACGAAGGCGACGAGCCGCCTTGTCCAGTTTTATGAGCCCAGCCCGGTCCATCCCGACAATCCTGGCAGATTCAAGGTAAGTGGGACAGTTCTGAATGGAGATTGTATAGGTGTGAAACATCACGCGCCGCGCTGGCGAGAGTTGACTTCGCCCCGCAGGCGACCAGGGGTCAGACTCGGACCCCGATACCCACGAGATTCGCTGACCCTGAAGATCGCGCCGCCGCGCATCGTCCCGATGTCGGATGAACACTTCGCCCGCGCGGTTGAAGTCCTCGCCGAAATGTTGGGGATCTAGCGCGTGAAGGGGATTCCCCTTCAACCAAGTCCGTGATAAGACGTGTCCGTGTCTGACAAGCCATCGCCATTCGGGAGCAGCGGTGTGCGCGTGGCGACGTATACGCGAATCTCCACCGACGAGGACCATCAGCCGTTCTCGCTCGAAGCCCAAGCGCAGCGTCTGGGTTCGTACATACAGAGCCAGGACAGCTGGCAGCTGGTTCATCGCTTTACCGATCAGATGAGCGGCTCGACTCTGGATCGTCCCGGCCTTCAGCAAGCGTTCGCTTACGCGCGAGCGAAGCGATACGACATGCTTCTCGTCTACCGAGTCGACCGTTTGTCGCGCTCTGTCCGGGGCCTGGCGCAGATCCTCGAGGCCCTCGACCACGCTGGCGTCAGCTTCCGCTCCGCGACCGAGCCCTTCGACACGGGCACGGCGGCGGGTCGGATGATGGTCCAGATGCTCGGCGTATTCGCCGAGTTCGAGCGCGCAACTCTGATCGACCGCGTGATCGCTGGCATGGAGCGCAAGGCGGCGCGCGGCGAGTGGCTCGGGCGGGCAAGCTCCTTACGGCTATCGCCTCAATCGAGACACAGCGCTCTTGGAGACAAACGAGGCGGAGGCGCCCGTTACACGCCTGATCTTCGATCTCTACACCAAGAAGCGACTCGGCGCACGCGGCGTAGCGACCTACCTATCGCACCACGGCTACCGATCGCGGCCTGGCCAGCTCTGGAGCCACGTCAGCGTGCTCAACGTCCTGCGCAATCCCGCGTACGTGGGCAAGATCGCCTTCCGCGACGTGCAGTACGACGCGCCTCATGCTGCTCTCATCGAAGCTGACGTCTTCGCCAAGGCACAACGCCTTCTGCGACTGCGAGGAGAAGACGCCTCGGCGCGGCGCAGCAACACCACGGACTTTCTGCTCAGCGGGCTCGTCGTGTGCGCGACATGTGGCAGGCGGTACATTGGGACAGCTGCTCACGGGCGCAACGCGCGGTACCGCTACTACACGTGCTTCTCGCGGAACCGCCACGGCCGGCAAGGCTGCCGCTCTGATGTCCTAAGGGCAGATCTGCTCGACCAAGCGGTCCTCGAGTCTCTGCTGGCCACATACGCTGACACAGAAGTCGTCAATGCGGCAATTGAGAGTTGGCGCACGCGAGTCGCCAAGCAGGAACCCGACACCGCGTCAGAGTCGCGGCGGTTGGAGAAGGAAATTTCAGGCGCTGAGTCAGCTGTGCAGCGTTACTACAACGCGTTCGAAAGCAGCCAGCTGCCGGAAGCGCGCTTTGTCAATCGAGTCGCCGCGCTGGAGAGCCGCTTGACCGAACTCCGCACCAGACTCGACGAGCTGCGCGACTCCGCAAGGAACGCCGAGGCACCGAGCAAGGATGCGGTTGACGACTCGGAGGACGCTATCCGCGACGCGATGCTCAACGGAACGCCCGGTCAGCGCAAGGCGCTGCTCAAGGAGCTCGTCGTCGAGGTAAGGGTCGAGAGCCGCGACAGCATCATTCCGACCTTCCGCATTCCCGCGACCTCGGTTCGCGTTACGGAAAGCATGGTGGGCCCCGGTGGACTCGAACCACCTACGACCACCCGGCCGGCAATCCTATCCGGCCGAGGTCATCGCTCGCTCAAAGCTATCGAAGCGCCTACGTATTTATTGAACCCCACAGCTTTCTGCGCACCTCAGGGGTTTCGAGGCCGAGCTGCTGATTGAGCCCGCAACTAATGGTCCGCTATAGGCTGACCATCACAGAGAGTGGCTAATAGCCTGCTGTTTACTTCCTGTGCGCGGTCAAGAAGTCCTCGATCTCTTGCCGAAGCTCTGTCTCGACGTCGGCAATCTCCTTTACCTGAATCCATCGGCCGAATGGCCACCATGTAAGACGCGCAAACCTGGAATGAGCCGACCAGCCTGGACCTACTGGGGAACCAAATAGCACCTCAATATTGAGGGAAATGCGATTCCAATACGCGCCAATATTGCCTCCTATATCGTGAAACGCAGCGGCATAGTCACGTTTGAGGCGTTCAGCGAGGTCTTCCACTTGCGCCTCAATATCCTTGGGAAGGCGAACCAACTTACCAGTCCCAATGTATTGGGAAAGGCCAGCGCCACTTTTTGGATCCAACCGCCACTCGAAATACTTCCTTGCCAACCTTGACGCCATTCTCAACCCAGGCGTGGCCGGCCCAACCCACGCGCAGTACGTTGTTTGCATTCAGGACTCCCGCGGACCCGAATATTGGCCCCGCGCGGCCTAATACGGAATTGCCGGCCGCCCATCTGCTGAAACCTGATGCCTCCGAACCCCAAGAGAGAACTCGGCCTCCGCAATACATTGCTCCCAAGTAAAGGCCGAACTTCGCGTCATCGGTTGCAACTCGATAGGCATTCGTCGAGCCCCAATCATTGGGATTCGACAACTCTCGCACATTCTGCTGTGCGAGATAGCCGGGGTCTGGAGCGAAGGCATTGTAGTTGGGGTCGTCGTTTTCCGTTGGTCGAATTTGCGGAACCTGTGTAATCGCCACGTTCCACGCTGCGCCCCAGTTGCATTGCCCGAGACTTGACAAATCACAGGACAGCCCCGACGGATCAGCGCCGTTGAGTGGGTTGCCCAGAGTATATGCATATGGCGATTTTGTCCTGTTCGTAAGCGGATCACTTGAGTTGAATTGGCCAGTCGCCGAATCGTAGTACCGTGCCCTGAGGTAGTAGAAGCCGGACTCTGAGTCCTGGTACTGACCACAGAATCGGAACGGGTTGGTGATGGAGCCTGTGCTAGAAGCCAGGCCGCCGTATGGGTCGTAGGTGTAGGTCGCCTGGGAGACTCCCGTTGAATTGGTGACCAGGCGGGTGGAGCCGATCTGGTCGTGGTGGTACCACAAGGTGGTGCTCCCACTGACCTGCTCGAGCGGGAGCCCGCCGGGACCGTAGATGTAGCTGGTCGTTCCATCCTTGAGCAGCAGGGGCAGCGAGCCGGCAACATCCCAGAGGAACTGGATGTTGCCTCCAGCCTGGCAGGGCTGACTGGAGGTGCCCGCGACCTTGCACATGCGCAGGCCGTCGCCGTTGTAGCCGTAGCTGGTGGTGCTGGCGGCGGCGTACTTGGTCAGCCGGTTGGCCTGGTCGTAGGTCAGGGTTTGGGCCTGGCCGACGCTGGGCGTGACACCAGTCCGGCTGCCCCGGGTGTCGTACTGGTAAGTGGTCGCACCCGAGGGTGGGCTGGCGCAGGCCGCCGAGCTCGATGCCGTCCAGCAGAGCTCATCGGCGTTGTTGAAGGCTTGAAAGACCGTGCCCTTCTTGGTCAAGTTGTCGGCGGCGTCGTTGGTGTATGGAATGCTGCCCGTGGGCGGCGAGGCGCAGGCGTTGGTGCTGCTCGAGCCGGCGTAGCAGACCTGGTTGAGCGGCGTGTACTTGTAGGATCCGGTGCCGGACGCGGCCGAGGTGTCACTGGCCAGTTGGTTGAGCGCGTCGCGCGTGTAGCCTGCTGAGAAGAGCGTGGTCCCGCCCATTACTGACGCAACTGCCGTCATCTGGTCGGCGGCGTTGAAGGTGAAGGTGTCCACGACTCCCGAGGCGGCGGGGAAGGTCTCCGCAGTCAGGTTGGAGTCGGGGTCGTAGCCGAAGCTGGTGGTGTTCGAGTTCCAGTCCTGGACCGAGATCCAGCGGCCGGCGTTGTCATAGCCTCGAGTCACGCTCAGAGGGCCGGGATAGGTGATTGTGGTGGGCAGGTTGCGCAAGTTGTAGACCCACTGCACCTGGACACCGTTGCCGTTCTGGTAAATGACCAACCGGTGCAGGCTGTCCCAACCCCAGCTAGTGGTTCCAGTGCCGTCGGTCATAGCGGTGCGCTGGCCATCGGCGTCGTAGCTGACAGTGACGTTGGGCGTCACCCCGTCGCCATAAGCGACGGCAGTCAGTTGGTTGCCGGTGTCATAGGTATACGAGGTGCAGCCACTGGGTGACTGAGCCGCGCAGTTGCCGCCCGGGTCCTGCTTGCTGACCAGGTTGCCGTAGGAGTCATAGACGTAGGTGGTGACGTTGCTCAGGGCGTCGGTGACGCTGGTCACGTGGGCCAGGCTGTCGTACTGGTAGCTCTGGATGGCGTTGCCCTTGCCGTCCTTCTGGTCGAGCACCGTGCCGTCAGAGTTGTAGTCGGTGGTCAGGGTGGTCTGCGGCGAATCGGCGCGCTTGACCTGGGTCAGCTCGTTGTCGGCGTCGTAGACGTTGGTGGTCAGGTTGTTGTCACCGTCGGTGACCCTGTCCAGGTTCTGGTTGGCCTCGTAGTGCCAGGTCGTAGTGTGGTTCTCGGGGTCGGTCAGCCCGGTCCGCTGGCCGAAGTTGTTGTAGGTGTAGGTCGTAGTGGCGTAGGGGTTGGCTGTGAACTGGTCGAACTTGACTCCTGTCGTGTTCGAGGCATTGCCGAACAGGCCGGCAAAGCCGGTCCCGGTGACGTTGGTGTCGGTGGTCTGACCGCTCCAGTTGACCGGCTCCGACGTTCCGTCGGCCCAGACTTTGAAATAGAGAGTTGAGCCGGCGACCCGGAAGCGGAACCACTGCAGGGCGGTGCCCGGCGTGTAGTTGACCCGGACGCTGCCGATGTTGGTGTGGACGGTGCCGCCCCATTTGCCAAACAGCTCGACGTGACCAGCCCCATCGAAGCGGACCCCGTAGTAGGTAGCAGCCGCGGCCGACATGCGGAGGACCGCGCCCGCCTTATTAGTGGTTGCGGCGACCTGCCAGCTGACAAGGATCTCGCCACCGTCGTTGGCGAGGGCTGGCCCCAAGCTCTCAAACGAATCGGACGAGGGCTTGGCGATCTTGCCCTGAGTTCCGGTAGTCGAGTAGGTAGCAGTCCCAACCTGCAAGGTCCAGAGGTTGCCATCCGTGGCGGTGCCCCAGGACCCGCTGACCGGGGTGCGGACGAAGGTGTCCTGCCGGCTGGTGTTCCCGTTTGGCGAAACGGAGGATGTCATCCAGCCCTTGCTGTTGAAGACGTAGGTGGTCAGGTTGCCGAGCGGGTCCTTGACGCTGTTCTGGTAGCCGTTGGCGTCATAGGTGTAGATCCACGTCTTGTTGTCGGAGTCAACCATGGAGGTGACATCGCCCGGATGGACGGCATCGGCGCGGTTGTAGGTAATTATCAGGGTCTGGCCGCCGCCAACCAATGGGCGAGACGTTGAGGTCAGGTCGCCTGTCCCGTTATAGACGTTGGTCGTGGTTACGCTGGTCGCATCCAGGATCGTAAGGGGTTCGCCAAAAGAGTTGTACGTATAGCTGGTCGTACGCCCGAGACCGTCCGTTTCACTGAGCACGTTGGCGGTTGCATCGCGGACCGTGGTGACGGTCTCACCGTTGGGCCCGACCGCCGCCGTCATACCGACGGCCGCTGGATCAAAGGAGTAGGTCCAGGTCGCCGCCTGGGCGGTTCCGTAGCCGACCGTGCGCGAGAGCAGGATCCCGTTCAGGTACTCCTCCTGAACCTTGTTGCCCTTGGGGTCGGTGACCGTGGTGACTCCGTTTGAGTAGTCGAAGGTGGTGGTCCGGGTCGGGCTCATGGGATCGTCCTGGCTGGTGATGCGATGTGTGCTCGGGTCGAAGTGGTTGGTGGTGACCCCGTTGTTGGGGTCGGTCATGGTCAGCATGTAGTGGTTGGAGTCGTAGGAGAACTTGTTCAGGCCGGAAGCGACATCGGTGGCCTGGGTCAGGCTGAGGTAGGTGGTCGGGTCAGCCGAGTTGGTCCCATACTGGAAGCTGACAGTGCGCACCGGCGAGCCGTTGTCGGTGATGGTCTGGACCAGCTTGCTGGTGCCGATGGTCTGGTAGGCGAAGGCGAGGGTGCGGCTGTTGGGGTCGGTGACCGAGGCCAGGGTGCCGTCGCCGTTGTAGGCCATGGTGAGGGTGTAGGCGGCCAGGGCGTGGCGGTCGACCAGTTTCTTCAGAGTGCTGAGGTTGCTGACCGCGGGGTTGAATATGGTCTGGTTTTGGCCCGCGTCGGTCAGGGTGAAGGTGCTGTCGCCATTCTTGACCAGCGTCACATGCTCACTTGGCGGACCGGCATAGCTATTAGGCGCAGTGAACGTGAAGACGACAGCGCTGCCGTTCTCTTCGTGCACCGTTGCGTTGGCTGAGCCGTCGAAGGTCAAGTACTGGTTGAAGTTGTTGGTCCAGCCATATCCGGTCGAAACGATCGGACCAAGGGTCGTCGTACGCAATGATGAGTACGTACGGGTGAAGTCCAGGTCGATGCGGCCGGGCACATGGAAGTCGGTGAAGGTGTGGTAGAACTCGCCGGTCGCGTCGTTGATGGGGCGTGCGGTTGAGCTGGCTGTGCAGGAGCAGAGCCAGTTCGACTCGCCGCCGCTGAGTTCGTCGGCGGTCACGCCCTGTCCAAGCGAGTAGGGGCGCCTCCAGTCCTCGGATCCGTTGTTGATTGCGTGGCTGGTCGCCCAGACGGTGTTGGCGTGGTTGGTGTTGCCGGAGGAGTCGCGGTAGGTCGAGGGTATTAGGCCGCTGGAGAAGATGCCGCCGTCGTTCTGGTCGGGGATGATGTGGGTCGAGGGCAGCTTGCTGATCGGGTAGTCGTTGAAGCGCCACAGGACCTGGGTGTTGCCGTCATTTGTGAACTGCTGAGTCGGCGGCGTGAAGTTCGACGTGTAGCGGGCAGTGTTGCTGACCCGGAACTCGTCGAAATAGGCCCCATAGATGCCCGCATTGTCCATGAACCCAAAGGGAGCCGCCGGGACCGCCGCCGACCCGGTAGCCACGCTGCAGCCGGAGACGAGGGTTCCGTTGATGAAGCCGCGGACAGTTGTGCCGTCGTAGCTGAGGGCGACGTGAGCCGGCGTGGTCACCGAGCTGTCGAAGGCGAGGGGAAGGCCGCCTGGGTCGCTGGGAATGGTGCAAGACCCGCCTCCCGGCCAGGCGAAGTAGGTCTGGAGCGGGCTACCACCGATGTTGAAGTTCAGGCCGGCGATCGGGTTCTGGTCGGTCGGATTGTTCGGCGTCCCGCTTAGCACGCCGAGGGCGCTGTGCCCACCGGTGGTGGCGGACGAGCTGAAGCCCCAGAGCCGCTCCTCGAGAGTCCAAGAGCTCATGGCGGGAACGTTGTTTCGGCTCACAAAGCCGTAGTGGCTGAAGGCCTGGCCCTGCCCAGGGCCGCCGCGCATATAGAGGTAGGTGCCGAAGCTGCCCGGACCGGCCGCGGGCGAGCCGATCGTGACCGCGGCTGAGGTCACGACATCACCGACCCCGCTCGCGTTGTTGGCCTGGACCTGGAATGTATAGCTGGCGCCCCCCGGCAGGTTGGGGATGTTGGCGCCGGTGCCGTTGCCGCTGACCGTGATAGGGGTGCTCGAAATGCCGTCCACCACCGGGGTCACCGTGTAAGTCGTGATCGGGCTGGTGCCGGCATAGCCAGGCACGGTCCAGGTCAGGCCGGCTGAGTTGGTGCTCGCGGTGGCGACCAGGTTGGAGACCGGTCCGGGCGCGTAGCCAGCCGCCGCATAGTGAACGGCCACCTGTGACGCGCTCAGAGACGAGGAGTAGATGGCGAGGTCGGCGATGTCGCCCGGGAAGGTGTAGCGGGTGAGCTGGGCGTCGAAGTTGGGCGTGCCAGCGTAGTTGGGTCCGCCTCCAGAAACGGCGCTCGACTTTTTGCCGTTAATGTATATCCGGGTCGCTGTACCGTCGGTCGTGGCGACGATGTAGGACCATGCTCCGGTCGGCAACGCGGCCACGGTCGTGATCCCCGCCCAGGTGATCTTGCCGCCCTGGCCGTTGGTGGTCCCGTCAAAGGTCATCACGTAGCCGTTGCTTGAGTTCTCGCCAGTGCCCGACTGCGGAGAAATCAGGACCGTGGTGTCGTTAGCCGGCACCGAAGTGGGCTTCAGCCACAACTCGACTGTGACCCCGGCTGGCTCGAGCAGCGCGGTGTGGTTGAAGCGGACGTAGGCGTTGCTTCCGCTGAAGTTCGTCGCCTTGTTGGCGATGTTGACGGTCGGCCCGGTGTCACCTTGGGTGTAATTGTTGAAATACTGGCCGTTGAACGTTTGCGTTAGGTCGGTGGCCGCGTTGCCGCTCGTCTCGCCCAAGGGCCAGAAGCCGACCGGTGAGTCGGCGAGCACAGTGTCCTCATAGATCGGGAGCGCTGATCCGCTCGGCGTCGCCGCACTTGACGTGTTTGAAGGCACGCCCAGGCCCAGGCTATTGAGGGCACTCACGCTGAATGTGTAGCTGGTGCCGCCCGACAGGTTCGAAATCGTCTGGCTGGTCGCGGTCGAGTTGAAGGTTATGGGCGTCCGCAGGTTGCTCCCGACCTGGGGTGTGACCACATAGCCGGTGATCCCACTGCCGTTGAAGGTGGGTGCCGTCCATGACACGGTGACTTGGTTCTGTCCCGCGGTCGCCGAGACGTTGGTCGGCGACCAGGGCAGACCATTGCCCGCCTGCCAGTGGTTTTGAACCTGGGTAGCGGTCAGCGCCGTTGAGTAAACCGCTGCCTCGTCGACTTTCCCGTTGAGCAGGCCGGTGCCGACATAGCGCCCGTTTCCAATCAGGATCGGGTTGGCGCCGGTGTTGGGGGTCGTCGTTAAAGTAACCGGCTGTTCCAGGTATCGAAAATCCCAGGTGCCGCGGAAGGTGTCATTGCCTCCTTGATCGGTGAAGTAGCCACCTGGCGTCGTGTCGTCCACGTACAGCGTGACCGTATTTCCGCTCAACTCGAGAACGACATGGTGCCGCTTGCCGTCCAGGACATTCAGGCCCGGGTAATAGATGTCCTGGCCCCACAGAGCCACATAAAGCCCTGCTGTGTTGACAGGAGGATTGCCGCTCACCGAATTCGCCGGAAGGACGATCAAGCTAAACATCTGGTTGGTGGTGCCGGCGGCGGCACCTGCGTCGAACAGGTACTGGGCAGTCTGCGATGAGGTCTGGAACCAGAGCTCGATGCTCCGGGTGTTGTCTCCCTGCAAAGTCGTCAACGCCGGCGCAGTACCGTAGCCAGTGCTGCCGTCGAGACTCACAGACGTGCCGCTCGCCGGCTGGATGAGTGGCGTCTGACCGAGTGTGAACGTCCCCTGGTACGTGCCCGAATCGGCATTCTCGGCGTCGGCCATGGTTGAGCCCGATGTCTCATCGAGGTGCCAGTAGGCCACCGGGCTGTCTGCCTGAACGGTTGTCGAGTAGCTGCCCGGTGTCGCGCCCCCTTGCTGGTGCACGACCTGCAGATAGGGTGGGTTGCTGCCTGAGGCCGGGTTGAAGGAGAGGACATTGGTCACGTTCTCGGTCGGTTCTTTGACGATCAGGCCGTCGTTCGCAATGGTGCCGTTGACCCAGCCCTGGACGAGTGCGGTAGGAGACCAGCTGTACCAGACTCCCGTCGCCGCGATGCCATTGGTGGTCGCCGCCGCAGTACCGGCGAAGTCGCCGCCTGGCGCCGTCCAGCTGTTCGTCCCGTCGTACGTGTTCCAGGTCGCACCCGTCGTCCAGGTATGGGTCAACTGATAGACCCCGAGCGAAGTCCCGGTAGTGGTCGACGCTGAACCCAGATACAGCAGGAGCTTCGCGCTGACCACTGTGTCGGTAGACGGAATCGCCGCAAGGTTGAACTGGAGCAGAGCACGCGAGGCGTTCGTGCCGTCGAAGCCGGCATTGAGCACCGTTCCGCCACAGAAGTTCGTGGTCGGCGCGCCGGCGCTGAGGTAGCAGTCCTGGACGTCGCCGACAATGAATGTTGGATCGATAGTGACCGGCCACTTACGCGCGTTGTTGCCGAGCCAACCCAGGTCAGCCTTGAGCGTCACCGTGCTGCCCGTGCTGTCTTTCGCCTCGGTCAGGCCTATCGCCGATGACCGCGCTCCGCCACCCTTGGCGCTATCAAACATCGCCGGTGCCATCAATCCGAAGATTGTCTGGCCGGACCGATCGACAACCCCGAAACCATTGGTCGATTGCTTCAAGGTCAGTCCCGCGCTCATCTGCATTTCGTAGCTGAACTGAGACTGGGATGCGGGACCCTGTAGGACCAGGCTTTCTTCGACCGCGTCGGACTGGGCGTCGACCACCAACGTCACACCAGGCAGCGCGTTGCGGTAGGTCGCAACGGAGCCTGCCATTGCGCTGGAGCCCTTTGCGCCTTGCAGGCTGATCGTGAGCCAAGCCGAACCCAACGCGATGCGGATCGGCGCGCTGCCGATATCCGCCGGAAGGTAGACGCTATAGCGGTTGGCTCTGTTCTGGTAGGCATACTGACCAAGCCCACTCTTGACCAGCGAGTCGTCGATCGCCTGCCATGTCCCGCTGGCGTCCCGATAATTCACCGAGTCCGCGTAGACAAATGTGGTTAGCTGGCGCCCTCCGGTTGCAAAAGTCCTCGAGTTCCGAGTGCGCAAATTGAGCTTCTCTGATCCTGCCGACCCATTTGATCCAGACTGCTTCGCTTTAGACGTAGGCGCTACGTAATTGACTCCTTGTTTTGCCGGAGGCTGATAGGCCGGATCCGCGCCAGTCTGTGCGATCGGATTGGCCATGTGCGAGCTCTGGGTTGATGCTTCGTGAGTCCAAAGTGCTGCGGCCTGAGCTGGTGTCGGGGCCTGCAGGACGAACGACCCGACCAACGCCGCAGTGAGTGCAATCGACCTTATCAGGCCGACTTGGAAGGCTTGCTTGATCAACCAATCTGTACTGCGGTGCGCAGCCTGGCACGTATTGTTCATTCCCCGCTCCTCGTACCGAGTCGGAAAAGTGGCTTATGTTTGTCAGCCGACGCTGGAAGTCGTCCGAAACGCTTGCGCCTTCAATGGCAGCCCCCACTACCACGAATGTCGGAGACGATAAGTGGGCTGTCGAGTAAAGAACAGGGAACGGTTCCCTTGACTTTCCTAAGTCGATTGGTACCCAGTTAGCGCATTGGCAAGAACAACTGCAGCCTCAGCGAGTGAGCGGGCACCCAGTTTGTCCCTGGCCGTCGTCAGGCTGTTGCTAATCGTCTTCGGGGCTCGCTTAAGCACGGCAGCGATCTCTGCGCGTGGCAGCCCGGATGCGAACAACTCGAGAGCGCGGCGTTCAAACGCAGTTAGATTCGCATTCTGCGCAGAGCTGTGCCCCGCTCCGGCACGCGGATCCAGATGCGACCCGAATTGTTGTTCCCCATGCAGCCCAATCCGCTCCATTCGAGGTCAACTGGACGATATGAGGCAGGGCTAGCATTGTCAAGCAGCAGTTACTTAACAACTTGTCCGAGGCCAGTCGCTGGCCAGGTTAAGGTCTCAGAACATAGACGATTTCGGTCATCTCGCTCGGGAAATTTGGATGTCGTTTGAAAATCGGATTGCCCTGGGCAGGGCTGCGCTTGTTTCCGTGAGAGCTCGATCAGTTTGAGCGCCTCGCGATCGGTTTCGACCGATTTGAGCGAGACTCAGGCCAGCCTCGAGCCGTGCCTTTCGTACCCGCTCGGGATCGACGACTATTCCAGGGCCCACGCTGTACGACGTTGGAGCTGGTGTGTTAAGTATTAGTTAAGCGGCCGATCTTTCGACGCCAGCTAGCGGCTCAGATCACTCGGACATGGAGGACACATGGCGACATATAAGCCAGGCGAAAAGGCGCCCCAGACCGGAACCATCCGATGCGTGAAGCACCCGGAGGTCGTCAAACACATCAGGCAGGGCGAAACGTTCCCGCCGTGCGATAACTGGGGCGATCACACTGGGCCTGGAAACGTCTGGCAGTACATATAGTCGTCAGCGACGTCAGATGGCGTCGAGGCCTGGATTGCAAACGCCGAAAGAAGGGCGTCCAAGGCGCGGATGACGATGGCAGCCCAATTAACGCCAATGTCTCGATGACCGGCTGGTATCGAGTCGCGATGTCATATCGGATTTGCGCTCCGCCTTAGTCATCGCCAGCACACGCCTCTTTGCGGGGGAGCCTAGCTTGAGCGCCCGCCACATATAGGAGATGCGACCGGAGCGGTCGCCCGCAAACGGGGCAGAAAACCGTCGGCGGGCATTGCGATAGCTAACCGGGGTCAGGCCCTGGCCACGGGAAAGCGGTCGATCATCCGGTGGCTTGGCTGTCATTGGCTGTCACTCGCAACGACAGCGCACGTCAGTGGACGAATGTGAACTTGGCTGTACGTCTGCGGACCCCCGCAAACGGTTTTGAAGACCGCGGGGCTGCGGTCCACTGACGTCCGGCAGCGTCCGCAGCAGTTCAGTCGCAAGCGGAAGTAATCCGTGAACGTCCGCATTCATGTGCCTTTGTCCGCCGCCTTGGCTGTCTTCTTGGCTGTCAGCGATCCGAGTTGATTCGAGATCCAGCTGCCTGTGTCGTGCCGAATCTCTGATTTCACGACCGACCCGATACCTGTGCCGCGACACGACTGCCGGGCCTTGATGGTCCGTGTCGCCCCGGCAGAACACAAGGCGGTTCGAGTCCCTCACGGCGGGCCATAGTCTCCGTAACGCGAACCAAGTGATCACGCTTACTGCCAACGCGATCAATGTCCAGTGAATCCCCAAGTTCAACCGACCTTACGCTGCCGCAGGCTCCTAGAGTCCTACCACGGGATCAACGGCCACCTGCCCCTTGCGTGCCAGCGTTTCTGTCGCTCGAGCCCTGCAGTCCAGCCGTGAGGGGCTGAGTGGCACATCCACCACCTTAGCCGGAAACCAAGCTTCGACTCGAGTGGTCCGCAGCCAATCTGGCCGCGATGGAGTTGTTGCGAAACGACAACCAACCGTTTGGCAGGCCAAACAAGAGAAGGAGCACGAGGGAGAGGGTTGGCACCTCTGTCGCCTTCCTGGCGACCGCGAACACGTAAACGACCACCCACGCAACCCCCAGCAACGACAGCAGCAGACCCCATGTCACACACCGAGCGGCGAATGTTGCATCCTCGACTCCGACCAAGTCGGCATTCAGGTTGCGATTGCGGGTGCCCAACGAATCGATCAGCCGAGTAATGGGGTTTACCGCCTTCTAGATTCCGGAGCGCAGTACGCACAAGGTCGAGCTTGAGGAGTCAGTGGTTTGACGCTCGGATCCAGGCGCCTTCGGTTCGCGTTATGGAAAGCCCGCCGAATTGAAGTGGCCCGTAGTTTCCCGTAACGCGAACGATTAAGGAGGTAATCGCGTCGCCCGCGCGGAACCTGCGCAGGCTCGACGATCGCAAGAGCTGCCTGGAACTACGACAGATTGGGTGCCTCACCGGTGGACCTGAGCGGACGCGCGAGCGCCCCGATGCGCTTCTGGATGTCGTCGTCAGCAAAAAACAATGAA
>WNFA01001712.1_pt1 | contig 17974 bp, 21 predicted proteins | sample 5400481 | NCBI WGS metagenome assembly WNFA01 (sample SAMN13153340, study PRJNA577476) | soil metagenome | isolation source: 120 cm saprolite under Douglas fir tree site 2 hole 1 replicate 2 | place: USA:California | collected 2015-04-18
TCCTAAAGGCCTGGCACGAATCAGTGACAAAGGGGACGCCCTACGAGCAAGAAGAGCGCCACCGCGGAGTCGACGGGACGTACCGTTGGTTCCTGGCGCGTGGCGTGCCGTTGCGCAATGCGGAAGGACGCATCGTAAGGTGGTACGGGACGAACACGGACATTGAAGATCGAAAGCAGGCCGAAGAGGAGCTGCGACGCCTCTCTAGGCGACTTTTGCAGTTGCAGGACGAAGAGCGCCGGAGGATTGCCCGAGATTTGCACGATTCCACAGGCCAGGACCTCGTCGCTCTAGCCACCATGCTTGGTCAACTCCGCAGTTCAATTCCTTCAGAACAGCGAAAACCACGCAAACTCCTTTCCGAGTGTAGAACCTTGGCCGACAAATGCATCCGCGATGTCCGCACCCTTTCCTACGTGTTACACCCACCCGTGCTGGAAGACTTTGGTTTGGCAGACGCGATTCGTGATTATGTGGAGGGCTTCACCAAGCGGAGTGGAATTCAGGTGGAGTTGGAGCTCTCACCGCGCATCGGACGGATGGCAAGAGAAATTGAGCTGGCTTTATTCCGGGTGGTACAAGAAAGCCTCACCAACATCCACCGCCATTCGGGAAGTCAACGAGCCAAAATACGAATTCATCGCAACTCGGAACTCACGCTGGAAATTAGCGACCTCGGCCAGGGAATATCCGCCAGTGAGCCAAGACGAAAAGAGGAACCCCGGTTCGATATTGGCGTTGGCATCCCCAGCATGCAGGAACGGGTGAAGCTGATCGGCGGGCAGCTTGAAATTGATTCCACCAGTCACGGCACATCCGTGCATGTGACAATACCTCTTGGGGGGAATGAAGGTGAAAAAACTTCGAATTCTGATCGCCGATGACCACGGGCTGGTACGGCGAGGTGCACGAAGCGTCCTGCACTCCCGACACGGGTGGAAAGTTGTTGGCGAGGCAACGAATGGCCGCGAGGCAGTGCAAAAGGCGCTGGAACTGAAACCAGACGTTGCCGTGATCGATATCAGCATGCCGGAACTGGATGGAGTCGAGGCAGTACGTCAAGTCCGAGCGGCAGTTCCGGATACTAAGATTCTTGTGCTCACGATGCACGAGTCAGACCAGATGGTGCAGCGTTCATTGGAAGCCGGGGCTGACGGGTACGTTTTGAAATCCGATCTCACGGACTGTCTCGCGAAAGCCGTGAAAGCAGTTTCTGAGGGCAAGCGTTTCCTCACCCCAAAGGTGTCTGAAATCGTGCTGGAAGGATTTCTCAAAACAGCAGGCCAGCATGAAGAAAGGGCAGGGGCCAGACCAACTCCACGCGAACTCGAAATCATCCGTCTCCTGGCAGAGGGGAAGACGAACAAGGAGGTTTCTGCGCGGCTGGGAATCACGGTCAGGACCGTTGAAACGCACAGAGCTAAAATCATGCTCAAGCTTGGAGTGCATTCACTCGCCGAGTTAATTCACTTTGCTTTAAGCCAGGGGATAATCTCAGCGCAACAAAAGTAGGCCGCGCCCCTACCGAGACGCCGCCAACACTACTACCCGTCACCAGGCCTGCAGCACAATCCGTGAAGCAACTGGTAGCATTGCAGTAAGTCGTGCTGTTCGTTAGAGTTGTATTGCCAGCGCCCGGGTGGCGGAATGGCAGACGCTGAGGACTTAAAATCCTCCGGGGATTTTTCCTCATGTGGGTTCGACTCCCACCCCGGGCACCAGTCTTTCTTATTGAAACTGAATGGGTTGTAGGATCGTCGCCTTCACTGTACCTCTGGTGTACCTCACCTTGCGAAAGTACGAGTGGGTCCCGACTCCAGGCGCGCGCCAAATCCGCCTCTAGTTGTTCTTGTCGCGAACGCACCCACGGTGCGTAGTGCTTCTCCGTAATCCGCATACTTTGGTGGCCCAGCAAGACTGCAACTCTTTCTATAGGCACGCCGGCGAGGAGCAGCTCAACCGCGAACGTGTCACGAAAGCGATGCGCATGTCCGTCTGGTATGTTTGCAAGCTTGAAGAGCCTACGCAGGCGTGTTTGCCAGCTTCGTACAATGCTTTCTAGTTTCCCGCTGCCACTCCAAAAGAAGAATTTATTTGTGACTCTTGGCGTCTCTGCAAGCGCGGACACGACAAATTCAGGAAGAACTGTATTCACGGCGACACCAGTCTTTTGGGTGTAGAGAAAAACACGGTTGCCTTCGAGCCTTTCGGTATTGAAGTTGACTGCGTCTCCGATCCGCATGCCGCCGTATCGAAGCAGTAGCACAAGGCCCCGAATACGCCGACCGTTCTCAACACCATGACTTGGCATTTCTTCCTTGTATCGTTCGGTTGCTAGAAGAATTCGACGCATCTCTTCGTTGTTGAATGGAAGGGTTGGACTGAGTGTTACTTTGGGTGCCTGGAGTTCGATCGCGGGATTATCCGAAATCCAATTCCGTCTCTGTGCAAACCGAAAAAATGCGCGCATGCGTTCAAGCTTCTTGGCGCTTGAACGTGGACCGTCTTTCCATCCTGAACGAAACGTCCCCAGTGTAGACAAATCGAATTCGTCGATGAACTTCGAACCATGTTTCTCTGCATATTCCTCCATCTGCCGCCGGAGCAACTTGTACTTTCTGATTGTGGACTCGTGCAGCTTTCGAGCTTCGACATCGACAAGGAATTCTTTCCAGCAGTCGGAGAGGGGCCTACGTATTGGACGCGAGCCGCGGCGGTCCTCGATTTCCCAGTCACGGATCACCTCTTGGGCTCTCTGCCAATCGCGCACTTTGAGCGATTCGCGTATTTCTGCGCCGGATAGAAAACCATCCACCCAGATCGGACATTGGCAATGGCGGTGCTTTCGGCCTTTCGCCCGATGCTTACAGCTTTTCCGATGACGGCGGTATATCGTAAGCATTCAGTGCGCTCCTACAGACGCACATGTTTCGTCGCGAGCCGGTTGTGAACTCGTTGCAGGACAGTTTGCGGAATGCGCAGCGTGAGATAGCGCCTTTTGTGGCGCGGGTTCCGGTCTCCGATCACAAGCACACCAGGCTCATGCTCGAAGAGTTCGCGGACTTTATCTGGGCTTAGGTTCCACATCTCCGCTACCTCGGTAACCGCATAGTGACGTTCGGCGGGTGCGACGTTTTCCTGCTGTGCTAGGGCTTCCATGGTTCCTTCCTTCACCTGTGAATTCTGGGGACAGAAGATTTACAAGATTGTGTTACTTGCTCGCTACTTTCTGAGGCGCTTCATCGAACATGGTTCGCACACTCGGCTTTGTATGTGTCGGCTCCTGAGTGTTCGGCTTCTCGACCTGTGATACGGCCGGTTTGTCTCCGTGCTGCGCGAGCCATTCACGGAATTCAGCGTCCTTGTTAAACAGGATCTTGAGAGATTCTGCGACCACAAATGCGGGGGTGCTGCCTATGAATTCGGCATACTTCCTGAGTTTGCCGTCGATCTCTTCCTCAACGCGAACCTGAATCGTCGCATTGCGACTTTGTTTTGGTGGTGCCTTTAGGATTGGCATTTCTTTTCTTCTCCTTCCTGTGGGCCTGCTGTGCAGGCCGTCACACCCGACTCGGTACATCCGTGCATGGTTCAGCGATGGGCCTTGTCATGATAAATCTCATTTGGGCTGGAGCGACCGCCACGGTTTCCGTGGCAACGAAGTGGGGTCGCTCCAGCCCAGCTCGGTGTTTTGGCCACGTGCAAGAACCACATTGAAATCGTAAGTAAGCTCTTTCAGATGAATGGTCTAAGTTCTGTCTTGGAGTGAACGGCGAGGTGAACGATACAGTGAACAGCATCTTCGGTGATGCGTTCACCTCGGAGAAGGGCGTCATACGAACTTGCCGAGAGGCGCGGTTAGATGTGAGAGAGGCTCTGTAGTCGAGCCAAACGCGCTGGTTTGCTTGCAGCTGGTTCCAAAACTGCGCCTTACTTTTCCCCCAATGCGTTCCGGCGAATGCTCGAAACCGCCGAGCTACGAGATAGCCTGAATGCGACGCCACAAGGGAGAGAAAGTGAGATTCCGCATCGGTATACGCGAGCGCTTTGATGGCTTCGACTTGAGGTTTCTCTATGTTCATGAGTTCTTGATTGCCCTAGCCTTCCGGGTTCCGCTGGGAGACTCCAGGGAAACCTCAAAAAGCCCCCTATAACTACCTATTCAGTGTTTGCGAGGGAAAATGTGTCGCTCAAAAGCAAGAAATGTTGAAAATTCCTCTAAACTGCCAAATTCCCGGTACTGGGAGTTGGGGGCTGCCAGTCACTGGACGCATCCAAAAGGCATTGCGGTCGAGATTCTCCTGGAGAGGGCGCAAGAACTTAGAGGCGCAGGAGCGCAGCCATAAGGCACTCTAGTTTCCTACCATACCGATTCAGCTCAAGCACTGGTCGGAGCTGAGGTCGCGACAGGCGTTCCTCGTAGAGAAGCATTTCGTTATGATGTTTCGGATCGTCCAGGTTGGCCAGTAGCAACTCTCGTTCTAAGTTCCTGTCGTCTTGGGAGAGGATATGGACGCAAGCGGCCCGAACACGATCGTGCTCGTCCTGGAGGCAATCATAAGCGCGAGCGATGTTGCGGTGCATCAGATGGTCCTGTCCCATTCGTTGCTAACGAAGACTCGAAGCTGCTCAAAGTCGCCAGATTTCCAATCGCTGAGGTCTCCTTCCTCGATTGTCATTCGCGTGGCAATCCGCCAGCAAAGCTCAGTTTTATCCGTGAACCGAACGTGAAGATATAAGAGGCCTTCCTCAAATTTGTGTTCAACCCAGTCCACGACCTTCCCATGTAAGCCGCGATACCGACGACCGGGAACGAAGCTGCGGGAGTCCGGGCCGGTGGGGTTGTGCTTCCTCATGGACGGTGTCCTTTCTTGGGTGTTGCGCGATGCCGTAATCCTCGCGCCGTCGATCTCGCCTTCTTGGAGGACTTTTGGCTCATGCGATGCCGGTTTGCCACGGCATTCTTTCTCCCTGAGAATTGCTCCCTGTCGTAACGGTCTTCGTCCGACATGTCCCAATTGGGTAGGATGACGACGCGAGGCGGAAGCCTTTTCCGCTTTCGTCTTTCTTCCGAGTCCCGGATTTCGAGATAGATATCGTCAGGGTCCTTTAGCTTTTGGCTGAAGTCGCGCTGAAATTTGTAAGCCCACTTGGCGTCGTTCTCGACGATGGCTTCAAAGTTGTCGAAGAATTCCCGGTTAGCATATACACGCGCAATTTCAACATCGGAGCGAGCGTGCTGAATGAGATCGCGTTGGAAGAATGGAATGGTCTCCAGTCGCTCCAGGCCAACAATGAGCCGATCAAACGCTTGGTTGAGTTCTACGACCTGCTCAAAAAGCCCGAGTTTCATTGGCTGCCTCCACCTCTTATCGATAGACGACAAGAGCATTCGGCACGAGTAAGCAGGCAACGGCATTGAGGGGGCAGATTGGGAGGGAGCAAACTGACGGGCTCAAAAGGGATTTGAGCCGGAAACGGTAGTTGCGGGCTGGGTTGCGCCCACCATGGGAAATGGATAACTTCTGTTGCAGCCATCGTTGCACCTCAGACGTGCACTTTGGTCAGGGGCGCGGCCAGTGTTAGCACACTGGCGCGTCCCGCTCTGTCAATCTTTCTTCTTCCGCCGTGGTTTCTTTCGGTATTTCTCAGCCTTGTATTTTCTAGCCTTACTGACGTCTTCCTCCGACCATAGGCGGACCTTCATTCTGCCCAATGACTGGATCGGAGGCGCCTCAATCCGGTGTTCCCGAATCCATCGGTGAAGCGTGTCCGAAGTAACACCGAGCAGATTCGCAACCTGAAGTGTCGAATACGCTTTCGTCATTTAATATCAGGCACCCTACCTGTTATTGTCAAGCGAAAAATGGGCTGAAGGCATCCGACCCAAATACGAGGTTATCGCATTTCCAATCGTGGTCCCAAGAAGGGATTCATCGAAAGAGCAAATCAGGAACAACCTCGAACTGGCCTCGGGTTTCTGGGCCGTGGTCGGTGAAAAAATCGATCGGCAGCTGTCTTTGAATTTTCTCGCGTGAGGGATCGTTACCGTATGGCCGGGGCCCTGCGGCAGGGTGACGCCGGTGGCTTATAGCCGGCGTGCGCCGGACGCGCTCAGAATAGACTTGCAACAACACAGCGCAATTGACTTGTGATGGCACGGCGTAATATACTTGTATTCGCACGGCACGATAAACTTGTAATGGAACGGCTACGACGAGGCTCTATGGCGGCACCGAACGAAAAACTGGCTGAATCCCTCGATGTGCTCAAGGCGCTTCAGGAAGGCGGCCGCCGTGTTTTCCGGTTCGACGACTTAAGCCGCGTTCATCGCCAGCGCCTCGTGGAGAACGGTTTTCTGCAGGACGTGATGAAGGGATGGTTCATTTCATCGAGCCCCGGCGCGCGCGAAGGCGACAGCACACCGTGGTATGCGTCGTTCTGGGAATTCTGCGGGCGATATTGCAAAGAGCGTTTCGGCGACGAGTGGCATCTTTCGCCGGAGCAGTCGCTTTGGCTGCAGGGCGAGAGGACCGTCATCCCAGACCAGGTCGTGGTGAACAGCCCGAAGGGCACGAACAACGAAATCAAGCTCCTGTTCGGCACGTCGCTTTATGACCTTAAGGTCGCGGCGATGCCGACGGCTGCCGTTCTCGTGACGAGAGACGGCCTGCGCCTCTTCTCGCCGACGGCTTCCCTTGTAGGAGTAGGGGAGACTTTCTTCGCGCGCAATCCGGTCGAGTCTCAAGTGGTTCTGGCGAGCCTCCCCGATGCATCGGACCTGCTGCGCCTGCTGCTCGACGGCGGCAACTCGACAAAGGCGGGTTATCTGGCCGGTGCGTTCCGGCGCATCGGGCGCGCCGAACTGGCGGACGAAATTGTCCGCGCGATGAAGCGCGCCGGATATGACGTGCGGGAAAGCGATCCGTTCGAAGCACATCAGACGTTCGGCAGGCCGAGAGCGGGAATGCCGCCCATCGTGGGCCGCCTGGAGATGATGTGGGAGCAGACGCGCGATACGGTCATCAAGAATTTCCCGAAAGCGCCGGGCCTGCCGGACGACAGGGCCGCGTATTTGCAAAGCGTCGACGATATCTACCAAAGTGACGCCTATCACTCGCTGTCGATCGAAGGCTACTCCGTCACTCCCGCTCTGATCGAAAAAGTACGGCAGGGCGGGTGGAATCCGGACCGGAATGAAAGGGACCGCAAGGACCGCGACGCCCTGGCCGCGCGCGGCTATTGGCAGGCGTTTCAGGTAGTCAAGCAATCGGTCGGAGAAGTGATTGCCGGCGAGCGTCCGGGTCCGCTCGCGCGCGTAACGCACAAAACCTGGTACCAGGAATTGTTCCAGCCCTTCGTGACGGCGGGCTTGCTCCGTGCGGGCGACCTCGCCGGATACCGGAACAGCCCCGTCTACCTGCGCACGTCGCGCTACGTGCCGCCGCGGTGGGAAGTTGTGCGCGACGCCATGCCGGCGCTGTTCGATCTGCTGGAAAAGGAAACGGAGCCCTCGGTCCGCGCGGTGCTCGGACACTGGCTGTTCGGCTACATTCACCCGTACCCGGACGGAAACGGCCGCATGGCCCGCTTTCTGATGAACGTGATGCTGGCGTCGGGCGGGTATCCGTGGACGGTTATTCGCGTAAGGGACCGCAAGAATTATCTCGCCGCGCTAGATCGCGCCAGCATCGACGTGGACATCAATCCCTTCACAACGCTCATAGCGCAGCGGGTGCGATGGGTCCTTGAGAAGCACGACCTGGAATTTCCCGAGCCGAGGGAGAGATTTATATTCGACCGCGAGGTTGTCCTCTTCTACGGACAGGACGGAAAAAAGCGCGTGCCGTGCGCCATCAGCAGGGAAGCGCTGGATGATGATTTCCGGGGCGACAATCGCGACAAAGTCGAAGTCTTCCAGGAAAACCGCCGGGTCATTGAGCAGGGCGCGCGACAGAAATACGCTGCCGGCGACACGGAGACTGACGGGTCCGTTCTTATCCACTCGGGAGAGCTGGCGAAGCCAAAAGGGGCAAGGGAGTAAGCGACATGGCGCTGGGCCTAGTCGCACCAGCCAGGCCCTGCAGGGCTACAAGCGACAGGACGCTTTGCGCGTCCTGCTAATTCGTCCTTGAAGATGCACAGGACATCTTCTATTTCATACGGCTTCAGGACGCGAAATTCCTTTGGCAATTCGTCCACGTCCAGAACCTTTGCGGCATTCAGGCCAAGAGCGTGGGCCCCCGCTCTTGTGCCGGCGTGGAGATAAACCCTGTCCGGAAACAGGTTCAACTTGGCGCCAATGCGCTGACTTGTATCGTAGACGTAGAGCTCGCCGAGCCCGGAGATCGGTTCGAGAGCTGCTTCGATGAGGCCGAATAATTCAGCAAAGCTGGAAGCCCGTTCCATGCGCTTTGTCAGTTGTGAAAGGACGCCGGACGCGCGCTCCAATGCGAGCTTCGTGAGGCGGCGCTGATGGGAGTAGCGCTTGCCGTGGCTGTCTACTGCAAGTGCCGCGTTCCTGATTGCCGCCAGAAGGGACGGCTGCCGAGAAAACCAGTCAAGCTCGGCTTGGGCCCTCGGCCTGATCTGGCGGATGTAAGCGCGAATGATAGCGTCTAACGCCATATTTTGGGGGCCGCGGCATCACGAAGCCTGAGCTGCTCGAAGCACAAGCTGTGGCATCGGATAAATATCGTGAGTACTGTGAACCTCAGCGGTTCCAGACTTCGATGTGTGAAGGTCGAAGATTCGCCCGATATCCCCGCTCGCGCTACGTAATCTCCGGCACAAAACATTGGCCAAGGCTGTGTCTTCGACCGAGACAATTACCTGTCGGCCTGTCCGGCGAATGGCGGTCAGTACCTCAACGAGGTTTAGCGCACGATAGTCATCGATGTGCTGGTCCGGGTCGTCGAGCAATAACGATCGCACCGTGGTCGTTATGACTGTCGGCTTTGCCCTTATTGGTATCGGGGCATACCAAGCGTTCAAGAATCCAGACCATTTCAAGGCTTCGGTGTTGAGCAGCATCTCTGGCGTAGTCGTGAGCTTTATCGGAGGAACGTTCTTAGTTTTGTACAAGTCCACAATGGCACAAGCAAAGGACTACGTAACGATACTGGAACGCATCAACGCCGTGGGCATGAGCGTGCAAATCTTGGAGAGTCTGACGGGTAGCGATAAATGCTCTAAAACATCAAACCACTGCCGAAGTTGCAAAGCAATTATTACGCATGTATTCCTCCGAAATAGATGAGGGTGCCACTCGTTCGAGAACAAGGAAAAGGCGGTTAGTGACATGAGTCGTGGAAGGAACACATTGGAACGGCGTTAGCAGGGTGCTGACTACACGCTGGAAGCGGTCGCCCAAAGCCGAGTTCATCCTCGAAAGGATTGATAAGAAGTGGCCGACCTCTTAGGGGTTTCGAATCGCTGAAGAGGGCCGTAGTCCCTCAGTACTATTGCTTCCAAGGGCCGCAAAGGTAGGATTGCCACAGTGGGACCTCCCGGCCCGAAGGAGCAGCGTTGGCAGAGACGGCCCTTTTTGTGCCGAAAGGAAGTTCGCATCCCTATGAAGATGTATGTGAATCTTTATAGCCTAGATAATCCAACCTTCGAAGTCGCACCCACAATCGACATAAGTTGCCACGGTGCCCGAGTTGTGACGAAGACGATTTGGCAGCCAAATCAACAGATTTCGGTCCGGTCAATCCGTGGCAATCTCTACTCGCCTGCCCGCGTCGTTTACTATCAATCCTATATGGACAAATTCTCTGTAATCGGAATCGAGATATATTCTTCGACGGCGGCTGGACAAAACCCAGCAGATGAAGCATCTGAAAAAAAAAGGGTTAGGTCTTCTTCGGCATGACGCTACTATCCGGTACCTGTGATGTCAACGCGGTGACCGAGGCGGGCGTGGTTCGGGTCAAGGTTTGAATCCGCGTGCTTCGCTGGGTCAGACCCGGCTGCGGCTTCAGGTCAAACTTAACGAGACTTGCGAAGCATTCAGTTGCCGAGTCTTCGCCAACCCCATTTCAACGCGACGAAAATGACGATGAAAAGAATTATCCAGAAGACGGCGCGAAGCAAACAACCCATTCCGCCAAAAAAGAGAGTTCTGATCTTGTCTTTCGAATCAGTAGGGCTCACTTACTTGTTATGCCCTGCGTCACTCGGCACTACCGATGTTTTGGAATCGTGGAACGCTTCATTAATCGCTTCCAGACAGAGCAAAGCTTCGGCCCATGTTTTCTTCGATTCATCAGGGGTGACATTCGTTAGAAGTTCTGGACAGACCTGTCGGGCCTGCTCGCATGTAGACTTAAGCCGAATCCAATAATCGAGTGTTATGGGCGTGTCGGGGTGTTTTTCTTCCATGTATTTGGCCCTGCTTAACAGTTCGTCTATCTCTTCAAGAAGAGTCCTCATTTAACCCCTCCCTCAACACATCATAGGGAGGGGGCTTAACCGACGGAAGCAGAATCGGCGTTTGACTTTCTTCATCTGCAACAGGCTCGACATCAAAGACTAGAGCCATGCTCTTCCGGCTCTTTCCAGTCAACTGCTTTCGGTTGATTCTGCCCATTCGAGAATGACGAGAAATCTATCGCGGAGTTCGATGGGAATTGTGTCAATCCGTTGTTTCAAGAATTGGATTCATTTCTGCCTCGGGTGAATAAATTGGCGGAGGATGCGGGATACGAAGAATAACACACCGTTCGTGTTATAAAAGTGCATGGCGAAAATCGTTGAACAGTGGCTGCTTTTCAAATACGTCGGCCTCGAACTTACGCCGTTGTCGAAACCGTTCAAAACGAAAGAGCAAGCCGACAAGGCGCGGCTGAAATACTCGGAGCGGGAAAGAAGAAAGATCGGGGTCGGGGTTATCAAGAGAGTGCGCTAGACGCGGTCGCAATTCGTTGAGTAACACGCAAGCTCTCTATGTTGCTTGGCTTCAGCCGTCCGGAGGCATTCAATTCGAGAAGTTCAATGTCGGTGAGAACACATTCAGCGACGACATACACATGAGCGCCGCCGGACGTAATGAACGGATCTCGAAAATCAAGATTCAAATCTTCTAGTGTCCGCAAAGCATCCCGGAGTGCGGCCCGACGTCTTTCCCTGTCAAACATAGGCATACCACTTATCGCGAACAGAGAGTAATGCCGCTGTTCTCAACGCTGATGTTACGCTACCTAGTCATAATCAGTTAGGCGCTATAATTCTTAGAATAGGGACATTGAAAAAATACTGGGCAGTACAAGGTAGGGGTGACGTATTGGGTTGGCCGACTTATTGACAGGTCTGTAGTCACGGCACTTGCACCGGGGAAACCAGCACGGATGCGTCCCGTCTTGCGGGGTGTTCTTCGAGTGCAGGGACAAGACTTTTTGGGGCGAGGACGACGACTCTGCGGGTAGTGTTCCAAAATGAGTGGTACTACTTTTTTGAAAGCTCGCTCTTGAAATGACTTTCAACATCCTCACGGGTCAGCGGATTCCCTGCGTTGTTCAGAACGACCGAATAGACGATCTCAAGCTGACGACCAATCTCCCAGTGATGTCCGAAAGGATCAACTACGCGCCCCAATCGCCAGCCGTGTTCCTCCCCTACCGGGAAAACCTCTGATGCACCAGCCTTCAGCGCCCTCAGAAAGACAGCATCCGGATCCGGAACGGTCAAGATCATGCGAACAGAACCTCCACCGAGAGACCGGGGGCTGAAATTGCCGTGCTCTGGAGACTCGTCACTCAGCCAAAATTCGGCGCCATCAACGGAAAGTCTTGCCACCACGCTTCCACCGGGGTCTTCCAGGCGAAAGACCTCAGTTGCTCCGAGTGCAGATTTGTAAAAGTCGACAGCTTGCGCACTATTGCGAACCGACAGCCAGGGAGCGATCGAGCATCGGAACGAAGCTGACACTGCTGGATCTAAAACCATATGACCCTCCTGAGTGAAGAATTTTCAGGGGCACGTCCCATTTTTAAGCCCTTATGCATGATGTTTTTTTCCAAAGTACGCTCCCGCCAGCATAAAAAGTCGCGCACCCTCGTCCGTCAGCATAATTGGTCGGAATGCTAGCAGACGTGAGGCAGTGTTATAGACCGTAGCGTCATGCGACGCAGCCACCAGCCGCTTTTGATTTTCTTTCCCCACAAGACAATGCTTCGCGCGGTGGTGAAAATTCGCGCACGCTTCGGATGCAGTTCGAGAGTTTTCAAGACTTTATCCCCTGCGAGATAGACCGACAGGTAAGCGGAAACACGATGCACGTCAGCGAAGCGAATATCCACGATCTTGCCGCCGCCGATGGATGCCCACGCTTTAGAAAGCCACTTTTGCGAGATGTACTGACCCACAAGTAGATGCAAATGGGTAACCCCGCTCTTATGGAACTCCAGCGCACCGACGAACGGCAGCGACTTTCCAAACTTCCGAGCCAGCAGCACGCGCATTTTTGCCCAACACTCGCGTAGGTGACGATCCGTCCTAACCCCCTTCGGTAGCTTCTTATCGCGGCACATTTCGACATTGGAGCGATCAAGAGGCCGAAAGGGTTTTGGAATGCGATTGTCCCAGGCGCTGGCTCGCTCCTCATGGGACAGGTCCCTTCCCGACTTGGGAAAAAGTGAAGTGACCTGTTTTGCGCACGTGCGTCTGTGACGCTCAATCGCGACTGACCGTCTTCGCCTCTGGTCTAGAGAGGCATGATTTTTTGACGGATTCCGCACGCGTGCGCGTGTGACCCATTCTAATTCGTTTGCCTCTGTGCTGTGGTCGGAAGAAAGGCTAGAAAGAGGTGTACCGCACATGCGTCACGTGACGCGTCGCGTTACCGGACGTCTTTCGTACCGGAACTCCACTTGTCCGGCAGCGTTTATCAGGACTTAGGCCAGTCGCCCAAGTAGCCCTCATTCATCCACACGAAATGTTTCACTTCGCGGAAAGGAAGTGGAGGATCTCCCTCATCACGCGTTCTGCCTGATCAGTTTGAAAGAGAAACTGAGCATGTGCAGAGCCATCTAGAATGATCAGCGCTTTTGGTTCGGGAGCTTTCTGGTACTGCTCTTGAATCCTGGGGAGACGTGGTCCATCTGCGTTTGCGTCGTCGCGTGCCACTATGAATAGCGAAGGGCACTTGAGCTTCTCTGCCGGACCGTTCGGGTAGGCGCCAAGGAAAACCACGCGATCGATCTCACCTGGCTGGGAGGCAATCGATGCATCGCCAGCAGCTCCTCCACCCATGCTCCCTCCAACAACCGATACAGTCTTCGCACCCGTCTTTCGCAGATAGCGAACGGCCGCCAGCACATCCAAGTGGAGCGGTGCGCTCATGGGGACAGAGTCACCTGGGCCGCGCGACATACCATAGCCGCGGAAGTCGAACGCTAGAACTCGAAATCCTGCCGACGCGAGCGTTCGAGCCTGCTTCTCCCAGCTTTCCTTGTTGAAGCGGCCCCCGTGGGCGAGCACCAGCCCGCGTTCGCCTTTTCCGTAGATGTCGGCATAGACTACGCCTCCGTCCTCGGTAGGAAAGGAGACATGCTCTTGCGCCGCGACGAACTGAGCTAGGAGAAGAGTCGCTAGGAGCGCCCTGAGGACAAACATTCGGAAATTATACAGCCAGCAGGGAGCGGATTTCTTGACTAACTCCTGGTTAGTCGCGTCAATCAGCTATCGCCCTCAATCCTTTGCATACCTGATTATGATCTAGTCTCTGAGACGAGGAATTTTTCTCTGAGCGACACGTAGCACTCGGGCAGCATTTCGCACCAAACTTTAAGGGACCCGACACAATTCCCTTGAACCCGGGGCTTGGATTAAGGAAAATCCTCGCATAGACGGGGCTTTTGATGTAACCAACCCTCTCGGTGGATTACTGTGGGTTGCCCCGCGCCATCTGTATGCCACTCTCTTTTTGGCTTGCTGTGCGAACTTCCGGAGCAGCTCTGCTCCTTGGCCTGTTGCGCAGAGTCGGATTGAGAGAGATTCAAGTCTTGGATAAACTCATTAATTCTGACGCCCCGCCTAAGGTCCTCCAATCTGAAGATCAGCGCGAGACAGTAAATCGCCCGAATCTCCAAGGTGAAGAGATGAGCACACCCACAACAACGCCACCTTCGCGTTCTATACACAGTGTCGATCTCCGACGCAGTAGTCGCATCGAGCAACGGGTTCCGCTACTGATCCGCGGCGCTGATCGCCGCGGCGAAAATTTTCAAGAGATAACCTCCGCAGTTGCCGTGAATCTTCACGGCTGCCGCTATCGTTCCCGTCATGACTATGTTCACGATGGGTGGGTCAATATGCAAGTCACTGGAACCGATGGCACCTATTCACCGGTCATCCGCGCGCGTGTTCGTTCTGTCCTTTCTGGCCAGAACCCGCGCGAACTTTGCCAGGTTGGCGTCGAATTGGACACCCCGGGAAACATTTGGGGAATCCCTAGGCCACCCGAAGATTGGCAGCGACTTCTCGGCGGGAGCAATTCCTTCGTAGGAACAGCGACTGGTGTGGCTCCCGCACCGGCAACCTCAGGTCCGCTCACTTCCTTTGATGGAAAGCCGTCAACGTCTACGGAGCGGAGATCCGAAGTCACGGTGTTTCCTGGCCCTCCGATTGCCGCCGCCCCCGCGGCAGAAGTTGCGTCAGCGCAGGCACCCGCGCCTGCCAAGACCGAGCGAATTGTCATTACCTCGGAGCAGATCCTCCAGGCGCTGAAGAGTCAGATTCAGGTCGCCGCGAACAGAGCCGTGCAAGCTTCACTCACTACGCAACTCGATCAAGCTGTGAAGCTTGCTCTAGATAAAATTGAGGAAAGCTGGCGAGCCAACGCCCACCAAGTCGAGAATTTCTCTGCCGACCGTATGGCAGAAATGCGTAACCTATCGGAAAAGCAGTTTGTCGCCTATCGCGCTCACGCCGAAGAGCTTTCCGGCCGCCTCCAGGATCTCGGCCGTAATTCCCAGCAAACTCTTGCTGACGCACAGAAGTTTGTCGAACGCCTCGCCAACGAAATATCGCCTCAGCTGCATGCTCGCCTGATTGAGTCCTTTGATCGTGCCAACAGTGAATTTGAAGCTAAGGCCACCCAGGTTTTCGGGCAGCACTTGGTTCGGCTCGACGAGGTCACGCAACTCACGGCGCGCGAGGCTCGTTCACAACTCAACGAGAGCGTAGCCGAGGCACATTCCCTTTTGTCTTCTATCGGCGGCAGCGTTTCCCAGGAATACGTCGATTCGCTTGTCCATTCCTCAAGGGAACAGACCCTGGGCCGCCTGGAAGAACGCCTTGCTGAACATTACACTGCCTTCGAACAGCAGAACGATCTCGCTCATCGTCGAATCGACGAGATTGCCCGTCAACTTGAGAGTCTCACCGCCGAGACCAGGCAGGCACGCTTGGAACACCAACAAGACCTCTCGGGACTCCGCTCTCTCCTGGTCAACGCGAATACAGGTGTGACACAAGAGAGCCTCGATTCGCTTCTGAACTCTTCGCGCGAGAAGATTCTGAGCCACCTCGAGTGGCGCCTCGGTGAGGTTTCCGGCCACTTCGAACGACTTCTCGGCGAGGTCCGCAATCGCACCGATAATTTCTCCCAGCAGATCGAACGACTCTCCAGCGAGACACGCGACCATTTGGCAGAAGTCAAAAGCCTGGCCGATCGATCCCTCCGCGAACTTCGTCCACCGGATCTTTCCACCATCGATGAGTCCCTGGATCACGCCACGAAGGAACTTGAAACTGCAGCCGCTCGTGTTTCCGACCGTGAACTCATCCGTTTAATGGAACAAAAACAGGCCATGTCTAGGGAAGCCTCACTGGAACTTGAGGCCCGCACAAGCGAAGCGCGGTCTCTCCTGCAAAAGTCAGCCAACACAACCCTTGAGGAGTTTCAGCGCCGCGTTGAGCTCCAAATCGATCTCATGCTCGAGGAAGTCAATGAACGCGTTACTTCCTCCATTGCTTCGCTCGAAGCCGAAAGCCGCACTGCTATCGAGTCGCGCCGTCGCACTCTGGAAACCGATGTCGCCCGGGCCGCCGAGCAATCCGCCATGGAATTTCGCTCTGGCATTAAAGCATTCCTCTATTCGTGTCTTGTGGCTGCTGTTGGCGCAGTGGATCAACATGCACAAACCACGCTCGCGGGACTCGCAACTGATCCCGGCAGCTTGCCGCGTGCACTCGACGCTGCCGGCGGCTCCTCCCCGAGCCCCGACGATCCTGCCACACAACCTAAGAACTTCTAACCGTCACAATAATTTACGCTCGTCGCCATCATTTGTTGCGAGAACCCAGATTGTTTATCTCCATTAACCGTACTGGCTGAATGTCAAAGTTAACCAACAGTTGGCGGTGCGACTAGTGCAGGTTGACTGGTTGCGACTTCATGTAGTGCAGATTGGGAAAAGAGAAATGCGTGTGTTTCAGCAAGGCTGGTTTTGGGCAGTTACTTCGACTCGAACGGCGCGATTCATGGCTTCTTGCGCACCATCGACGGCAACTTCACTACATTCGACGCTCCGAACGCCGCCGCCGGCTTCTTCATGGGCACTACGCCTACTTCCATCAACAACAGCGGGATTGTCACCGGATTCTACGTTGACACCACGCAAAACTCGGAACTTCGCGTCTTCCTTCGAGCTAGCAACGGTGCCTTCAGCAACTTTGCCACCCCTCAGCTTGGGACCTTTGGCGGTGCCGCGTCCATCAATTCGTCGGGAGCGGTCGCGGGTAACGTTCAAAACACCGTTTGCACTAGCGTCTCTTGTGCCAACGTGCCGATAAGCTTCCTGCGCGCTGCCAACGGCACTGTCAACTCGGTGAACGATCCGGAGGCGGTGCAGGGTACCTTTGTCATTGGCATTAACCCAGCGGGGGTGGTCATCGGGAACTACATTGACGAAAATAGCGTGCAGCACGGCTTCGTCAGGACGCCCTGAGCTAGCCACTCTATGTGGCTGCTTTCCTGGATAGTTTCCCAGGAGGGCAGCCTTGCAGGGGAGTAAGTCATGTCCATGCGGAAGATAGTTGCGAGCCTGATTGTCGCGACGGGTGTCGCGGCGGTCCTGAGCATGATTCTGAGTGGTGACGCGGTCATCGCCCAGAATATCTCCCCTGAATACACCTTCTTGGTGGCTTCGGGGTTCCTTTGCGACTCCGGCAGTTGCCCAGCGGTGGCCAGGTCGGCACGCCGTGATACCTACGAGCTCACCGGCGCGGGCACATTCAACACCCAAACCAAGTCGGTAAATGCGGCCGGCACCTTTGCTCACAAAATCCCGGACGGGGCCGTGGTCGAAACTGGTGTCTGGACCTCGAATCAACTGATTAGTTTTGATTTATACGGCGCTGCGCCGAATGCGCTTCGGCAACGAGGCATAGTTGCAGGAGTTCCAGGCTTCCGCCCCAATCCATCGCCGATGTCCTTCGGTCCTGTACCTATCGGCGGCCTGGCGGTATTTCGTATCCGCCTGCTGCCTGCTTCGGGAATGCCAATGAGCGCCGTGCTGCAGGTAAACTGCGCTTTGGCGGACGCGCCGCGCGATCGCTCGGCGGACGGGATCCGCCTCAAACTGGAAAAGAGTCCCACCGAGTTCTCCGAAGAATTGGGCGGAAGCGTGATGTTCCTGGTGATGCCGCCGCAGACCCCTGCGCCGGGCAAGAGTAAGCAGCAGGAACCCGGCTCGGATGCGACACCAACTCCAAATAATTAGAAGCTGCCTCCACAACCCCTCTTTGCGAGAGCACGGCTTTTTCGGTCAAGAACAAGTCCTGGTAAACGCGGTTACCGGAAAAGTGGGTACTAGGATCAAAAGTCCGGTTACCCGACTAATCAGGAGTTGACACAGATTTCTTGATGGGTTTAATGCTTCTTCTGCGCCTGGCCTTCTAAGTCGGACTCCTGCGCAGAGGAGAAACCAATGAAACGAGTTCCTAGAGTGACTCACGATCACGTCGTGCG
>WNFA01009110.1_pt1 | contig 17957 bp, 12 predicted proteins | sample 5400481 | NCBI WGS metagenome assembly WNFA01 (sample SAMN13153340, study PRJNA577476) | soil metagenome | isolation source: 120 cm saprolite under Douglas fir tree site 2 hole 1 replicate 2 | place: USA:California | collected 2015-04-18
GTCCAGGCAGACCCGATCGCCCAGCACCGACGACGGCCGCTGCAGCGGAATCGAGCCGACGAATCGGCGCGGCTCGGAGCCATCGTCGCTCAGCAACGGCGAAAGGTCCAGACGGTCTGCTCGCGGATCCCCAGTAATGCGCTGCGACAGCAAATCCGTCCGGCCGATCGCATCGTCCAGTCTTCGCAGGCCGAGGCCCGCCAGGATGTGACGGATCTCCTCGGCGACATGCGTCAAGTAGGCCTCGAGCATCTCCGGTGTGCCGGCGAACTTGGCCCGCAATTCCGGACGCTGCGTCGCGATCCCGACCGGGCAGGTGTCCAGGTGGCAGGTGCGCACCATGATGCACCCTTCGGCCAGCAGCGCCGCCGTGCCAAAGCTGTATTCGTCAGCACCGAGCAGTGCGGCGATGACGACGTCGCGACCGGACTTGATGCCGCCGTCGACGCGCAGGCGAACCCGATGCCGTAGGTCGTTGATCCGGAGGGTCTGTTGTGTTTCCGCGAGGCCAATTTCCCACGGCATCCCCGCGTTCTTGATCGATGACAGCGGGCTGGCGCCCGTCCCGCCATCCATGCCCGCGATATGCACCACGTCGGCGAGGCCCTTGACCACGCCGGCGGCGATCGTCCCAACGCCCGACTCGGCGACCAGCTTGACCGAGACGGCAGCGAGGGGATTGACCTGCTTGAGGTCGTAGATCAGCTGCGCGAGGTCTTCGATGGAATAGATGTCGTGGTGCGGCGGCGGCGAAATCAGGGCGATCCCTTGCTGGGTATGGCGGAGGCGGGCGATCTCGGCGGTCGCCTTGTGACCCGGCAGCTGGCCGCCCTCGCCGGGCTTCGATCCTTGAGCCATCTTGATCTGCAGCTCATCGGCGAAGACGCAATACTCGGGCGTGACTCCGAATCGCCCAGAGGCAACCTGCTTGATCCGCGAGTTGCGGTCGATCGGGAGTCCCTTGGTGCGGTATCGGGCCGGATCCTCCCCGCCCTCTCCGGTGTTGCTCTTGCCACCGAGCCGGTTCATGGCGATCGCGATCGCCTCGTGTGCCTCCGCGGCGATGGAGCCGTGCGACATGGCACCGGTCGAGAAGCGCCGCAGGATCGCGCTGGCCGGCTCGACCTCATTTAGCGGTACCGGTGGGCCTGCCGGCTTCATTACCAACAGGTCTCTCGGATAGGTCGGGGGACGGTCGTTGATCAGACGAGCAAAGCGCTCGTACGCGGCATGGCCGTTGCCATCCGGTCCGGTGGCCACCGCGCGCTGCAGGGCGTGTGCCGCGCCCATCTCTTTCGCCGACGCCGCGGACACCATGGCCAGCTGTGCAACCGCCGCCTCTTCTTCCGCCGCCTCTGAGGACGTGGCCGTGTCGTGTCCCGGCACAGCCTCGTGGAGCGCATCGACGACATCGGGGTTCGTCGCGTGATATTCGGTGCCCTGCTTGTGGTGCTTGAAGAAGCCGGGGCTCACCAGGGTCGGCGACGCGGCCGCAAAGCCGGCGGCATGGTGCGCCAGCACTTGCTCGGCGAGATCCTCGAAGGTCGCTCCGCCAACCGGGGACGGTGTTCCGGCAAACGCGAAGTCGACCACATCGGCATCGAGCCCGATGATTTCGAAGATCTGCGCCCCCTGGTAGCCATCGAGCGTCGAGATGCCCATCTTGGCCAGCACCTTCAGCGTGCCATCCTCGAGCGCCTTGACGTAGTTCTCCTGTGCGCCCCGGCCATCGGCAGCCTCCCCTTTCAGATGGCCGGCCGACGCCAGCGCTCTGATCGACGCCATGCCGAGACGCGGACAGATCCCCTGTGCCCCATAGCCCAGCAGGCAGACGACGTGGTGGACCTCCCGAGCTTCATCCGTCTCGACCACCAGGCTGGTCCGGCCCCGCAGGCCCTGGCGCATCAAGTGGTGGTGCACCGTTCCGACGGCGAGCAGCGCAGGGATGGGTGCCCGCTCCGGCCCGGCGTCGCGGTCGGTCACGATCAGGACGGAGGCTCCGAACTGCGCGGCGCGCTGCGCGTCCTGCGCGAGCCGCTCGCAGGCCGCCCGCAGTCCGGAGGGCCCGTCGGCCACGGCAAAGGTCGCGTCGAGATCGCTCGACGCAAAAGGGGTGCCCAGGGCGCGCACCGCCTCGAGCCCCGATGGAAAGAGGACAAACGAATCGAGCTGGACCAGGCGAGCGGCGGCCGGACCGCCCGACAGCAGCGGCGCGGGCGGCCCAAGATAGCTGCGCAGCGACATCACCAGCCGCTCCCGGAGATGGTCGATCGGTGGGTTCGTCACTTGCGCGAAGCGCTGCTTGAAATAGCTGTAGAGAAGGCGCGACGGCCCCGCCAGCACCGAGAGCGCTGTGTCGTCCCCCATCGAGAAGATCGGCTCCTTGCCCTGGGTCGCCATCGGTCGCAGCACGTAGGTGAACTCCTCCTTCGTGTAGCCGAAGGCGGCCTGGCGGGCCACGAGGTCTGGCGTGACTTCCTCGTCGGGTTCCCCCGCTTCGACCGATTGCAGGTTGTCATCCAACCAGGCACCGTAGGGCTCTTGCGCGGCGAGCCGGCTCTTGATGGCATCGTTTTCCTCGAGTCCGCCGCGCTCTGGATCGACGCAGAGCATCTCGCCCGGTCCGAGTTTCCCGCGCCGGACCCGGCCATGTCCGTTGACATCGACGGCGCCGGCTTCGGAAGCGCAGGCGATGAGTCCGTCCTCGCAGACGGCGTAGCGCAACGGGCGCAGGCCGTTGCGGTCGAGGACGGCGCCGACCCGCATCCCGTCGGTGAAGACCAGCCCGGCGGGCCCATCCCAGGGCTCCATCAGGCAGGCGTGGTATCGGTAGAAATCGCGGACCGCCGGATCGACGTCGAAGCCCTCCCAGGCTTCCGGCACCAGCATGGCCAGCCCCTGACGGACGTCGCGGCCACCACGGACCAGCAGCTCGAGGGCATTGTCGAGCATCGCCGAGTCGGAGCCGCGTTCATCGATCACGGGCACCAGCAGCGCCTCGTCGGCCCACCCCTTGGCGCCCAGACGGCCCTCGCGGGCGCGCATCCGGTTGACGTTGCCCTGGATGGTGTTGATCTCGCCGTTGTGGCAGAGCATCCGAAACGGCTGAGCCCGCTCCCAGGAGGGGGCGGTGTTCGTGCTGTAGCGCTGGTGGAAGATCGCGAAGGGGGCGATCAATCGCTGATCGCGGAGGTCGGGGTAAAACGCGGCCAGCTGATCGGCGGCGCACATAGCCTTATAGGTCAGTGTGCGAAACGACATCGAGGCAACATAGGCGCCCAAACTCGCCGCCCGTACCGCGCGCTCGACGCGCTTGCGTGCTCGATAACATCGCGCCTCGGCATCGGAGCTCGACACGGAGGCGCCAACCGCGATGATGGCCTGCTCGATGTGTGGGGCGGTGGAGCGGGCCAGGTCGCCGAGGGCATCGGGCTCCACCGGCACCGGGCGCCAATCGATCAGGTCGAGCTGTTCGGCGCGGCAGGCCTCGTCGAACAGCTGGCGAGTCAGCCGGCGTTGCTGATGACCGTCCGCTCCCGGGGCATTCGAGAGGAAGACGACGGCCACACCAAGCTGGACACCGGGCTCGACATTGATCGAGGCTCGCTGCATCCAGTCGCGAACGAAGGCATCGGGAATAGCTAGCAGAAGACCAGCGCCGTCGCCGGACCGATGATCCGCGGCCAACGCCCCCCGATGGCGGACGCGATAAAGCGCTGCGAGGGCGGCGTCGACAATACTTCTGCTGGCTCGCCCTCCAGCGTTAGCGACGAAACCGATCCCGCAGGCGTCGTGCTCGAAGCGCGAGTCGTACAAGCCCGCGTACCCCAATGTGAGGTACCCACGCTATCGTCTATTGCGGCTTCACGCCACGGACGATTCGACCAAAAGAATGGCGCGTGGTCGTACCTTCGACACAAGCGGGCCCCGGGAGCGACGCCTGAGGCCGGTGGCCGGGCGGAACGCCCGCGAGGAACGAGCCGCGACCCGCACCAAGGCGGAGCGGCGCTACAGACAGCCGCTCTGCGCCGGCATCCATATCGCCGCCCCCTTCGCCGCCCTGGAACTCGGGGATAGCACGTGGCGAACCCCTCGCCGAGAGCCATGCTAGCCGTTCCCGCTTTGCCCTGTCAAACGTTTGGCTTACCCGAATCTCATGAATCCTCGACGACGCCAAACGTTTGTCGTCCGGTGAGAGCGTGCCCCCGGCGAGGTGGCGACCGTTCCGTTTAGCCGGAGTCGTGCACAACGGGTTAACGTTGGACCGAGCGGCGAACAACCTGGGTGATAGCCGGGAGGGGCGACGGGGTGGGGGAACGCGACGCGCGCCGGGGACGAACCATCGTGACCCTGGAGGATGTGGCTCGGGCGGCGGGCGTGCATTATTCGACGGTTTCCCGCGCCCTCGATCCCGCCACCGTGCGGCGGGTGAGCGTCGACACCCGCAAGCATGTCCAGGCCGTGGCGAAAAAGATGGGCTACCAGCCGGACATGGTGGCCAGCGGTCTCAAGCGTGGCCGCACGCAGACCGTTGCCGTGATCGCCGGCGACCTCGGGAATCCCAACATTGCCCCGGTCCTGCGCGGCATCGCCAACGAGCTGGAGAAGGCGGGGCTGATGTCGTTGATCTCGGAGACGCAGGACGATTCGGCGCGGCTGGAACGGGTCCTCGACCACTTGATGAGGCGCCGGGTCGACGCCATCATCATGACCGCCGCTCGACTCAAGGACGCTCCCACGCTGCGCCGGCTCCGCCGTCAGGGCATCCCGCTGGTGCTGGCGGTTCAAAACGTCCCCGGGATCCGCTTACCCGCCGCCACCAATGACGACGTCCTCGGCGGCGTACTCGCTGCCAAACCACCGAAGGGATCACCCGAAGAAGGCGCCCTGCTGATGCGCGAGCTCCTGGACAAGAAAGGAGCCCGGCCGACCGGGATCTTCGTGCATCACGACCTGATGGCGTTCGGAGCGCTGACCGCGGCCGAGGAGCGCGGCTTGACGGCTCCCAGAGACCTGTCCGTCATCGGCTACCACAATTTGCCGCACGATGATCGCATCGTGCCGCCGCTCACCTCCATCCGGCAACACCGCGAGGAACTCGGCCGGATCGCCGCCGAGATCCTCGTCGCGATACTCAACTCGCCCGGCCGTTCACCGGCACCACGCCGGATTGCCCCGAGCCTGGTGGTGCGCCAGTCCACCGGGCCGCCCCCAGTGCGGATCCTTGAGACCGTGCGAAAATCGTAGGCATGACCCCGGTCACTGAGCTAATCTCCGTTCGTCATACCGACCTCTACATCGGCGGTTCCTGGCAGCCGGCCTCGGACGCCCAGCGGATCGAGGTCCAGGATCCGGCGACGAGCGAGGTGATCGCCACCGTCGCCAGCGCCTCGGTTCAGGATGCGATGCGTGCCGTGCAGGCGGCCTCGGACGCGTTCCGCCCCTGGGCCGCGCGGCCGCCTCGTGAGCGCTCCGATATCCTGCGCGAGGCGTTCGAGCTGATGCTCCGCGACCGCGAAAAGCTCGCCGAGTTGATGGTCAGGGAGAACGGCAAGACGCTCACCGAGGCACGCGGCGAGGTCACTTACGCGGCCGAGTTCTTCCGCTGGTTCTCCGAAGAGGCGGTGCGCAACATCGGCTCCGTCTCGATCTCGCCCAGTGGTGCCAACCGCATCCTGGTCGAGCATCAGCCGATCGGTGTTTCCGTGCTGGTCACGCCGTGGAACTTCCCGGCGGCGATGGCCACACGCAAGATCGCGCCGGCCCTGGCGGCCGGCTGCACCGTCATCCTCAAGCCGGCATCGGAGACGCCGCTCTCCGCGCTCGCAGTCGCCGACCTGCTGGAGCAGGCGGGCGTCCCGAAGGGCGTCGTGAATGTGATCCCCTCGAAGCGCTCGTCGGAAGTGGTCAAGGCGATGCTCAAGGACCCACGCGTGCGCAAGCTGTCGTTCACCGGCTCGACCGAGGTCGGCCGCATCCTGCTGGCGCAGGCGGCCGAGAACGTGATCAGCAGCTCCATGGAGTTGGGCGGCAACGCGCCCTTCATCGTGCTCGCGGATGCTGACCTTGACGCCGCGCTCGACGGCGCGATGGTCGCGAAGATGCGCAACACCGGGCAGTCCTGCATCGCCGCGAACCGGTTCTACGTGGAGTCGCCCGTGGCGGAAAAGTTCTCGACCATGCTGGCCCGCGCGATGGGCGCTCTGCCGGTCGGCTCAGGCCTGGATCCCAACGTCAAGGTCGGACCGGTCATCAATCAGCCGGCGCGCGAGAAGATGCTGGGGTTGGTCGAGGAAGCGGCCGGGCATGGGGCGCGGGTGCTGACCGGGGGCAAGGCGCCGAATCGCCCGGGATATTTCGTCCCGCCGACGGTGCTGAGTGAGGTCCCACCCGACGAACACATCCTCAAGGAGGAGATCTTCGGGCCGATCGCACCGGTCGTCACCTTCCGCGATGTCAACGAAGCCATCGAGTTTGCGAACCGGACGGATCGCGGCCTTGCCGCCTACGTCTACACGCGCGACCTCGCCAAGGGCCTGGCGATCGCTGAGGCGATCGAGTCCGGAATGGTGGGACTCAACCGCGGATTCATCTCCGACCCCGCGGCACCGTTCGGCGGGGTCAAGCAGAGCGGGCTCGGCCGCGAAGGCGCGCACGATGGGCTGCTCGAGTTCCTCGAAACGAAGTACATCGCCACCAACTGGTAACGGTCGCCGGTCCAGCCCTTCTCGCTGGGCGCCGGGTGGCGGGCCGGCGACTTGACCTGCACGAGCGGTAACCATAGGATTGAATTTGCCCTGCCGTGGCAGGTTGAGCGAGGGATTGCTTTTCCGGTCTCCGGAGGAGGGGGGATGCCTATAGGCCGAGTAACCGGGCTCATCTGTTTCGCGCACCACACACGGAGGAGGAGCTATGCGTCGAACACTCAGTGTGCTCACCATCGCGACAGTCGTCATCGGGGCCGGCGCGATTGCAGGCTCAGCGGCGTCGCCCAAGACACCACCAAGCAGCCAGGAGATCGCCAAACGAATCCTGGCCACGCCCGCCGGAAACGCGCTGACGCCGACCGCCCGGATCGCGATGGAAGCCATGGCCCGCGGCGACCATCGCGCCGCCCCAGACTCTAACGGCATCTCACCGGCAGCCGTCCGGCAAGCAAAAGGCACGAAGCCGGGCGGCGGTCCGCTGCCGAATGTGCGAGTCAACGACCCGAGCAAGGACTCGAATCAGGCCGATCAGACGACCCAGAGCGAAACCTCGATCGCGGTTTCCGGCTCGAATGTCGCGGACAACTTCGGTGACCCCTGGTTGGCGGCCGACAGCACCGGGACGATGTACTACTCGAATCTGGTTCTGGATTTCACCTCCTTCTCGCTGCTGGTGGGCGTGGCGGCGTCGCACGATGGGGGGAAGACCTGGAGCCAGGCAACCCCGATCCCACCGCCTCCCGGCAACCAGTTCGGGTACTTCGCCGACAAGGATGCCATGGTGGCGGCAGCAGGGCCGGGCAACCTGTACGACACCTGGGACGATTTCACATCGACATTTGACTCGACGACCGGGGCTTTCACCGCGTTCAGCGGCCTGCCGGTGGCCCATTCCACCGATGGCGGCGGCAGTTGGTCGATCAACTACGCCGACAAGACCGTGCTGTTTTCGTTCGATCCCACCAAGCCGCCGGACTGCTCGTTCCACCAGTACATCGGCGCCATGCCGCTGGCCGCGGCGGATGGGACCGTGTACGAGGCGGCCCTCAAGTTCGGCTTCAATGATCCGACCTGCACCGGGGGCGTGCCCATTACAGAAGAGGAATGGATCTTCGCCTCGCATGACGGTGGGCAGACGTTTCCCCAGAAGGTGAAGATCGCGGACGTGTCCGCGTCGACCGGCGCCTTCTTCGGTGCTTTCCAGCTCGGACCCAGCCAGTTGATGCGAAATCTCGAGCTTCCGACGCTGGTTGCAAAGGACGGCAATCTATATGCCGCCTGGAACGATGGCGCGTCGGGTCACAGCCACGTGGTCCTCGCAACCTCCAAGGACGGCGGAAACACCTGGAAGACCTCGCAGGTCACCTCGGGGGATAACGATGAGGCGCAGCCGGCGCTCAGTGCCGATGGTGGCGGCCTGCACCTCCTGTATTACGAGATCAGTCCCGTCGGTGATGGCACCAGCCAGCTCGACACGCTGGTCTCGAACTCTCGCAATGGCACGAGTTGGACGACCAATCGCGTGACCAGCCAGTCATTCCCTGGCGTCTTCACGTTTCCCCAGTTCGACCCGATCATCGCCTTCACCTACATGGGCGACTACATCGCGAATGTAAGCGACGGGTCGCACCAGTACTTCGCCTGGGGCGACAACCGGGATATCGTCACGAACTTCCTGTGGCCCCAGGGCCGTCACGATCCGGACGTGTTCTTCGCCAAGCAGTAGACACGCGCAGACGTCAATCAGAGAGCGGCCAAGCAGCCGCTCTCTGATTACGACCACGGTGCTCGGCGACGTCGTCCCAGCCGCTGCGGAGGGCGGATCATTGGATGCTGCGCGCGACCAACCCGCCGGCAACCGCGGTTGCCCACCTCGAGTCACTACTCGAGTGAGCGGTTACGGAGTCGCCGCCGGAAGCCAGGCCGGTCGGGCTGCCTCGTAGCGCGCGATCGCGGCCTCCTGGCGCTGCGTCAGCGCAATTTCGTCCCAACCGTTCAGCAGGCACTCGCGGTAGAACGGGTCGATCGCGAACGACGTCTCGAATCCGCCGCCGGCAACACGCTGCGCCGCTAGGTCGACGGTGACCTCCATGCCGGGCTCCTCGGTTGCAAGGTGGATCAGCTCCGCAACCTGGGACTCAGGAAGCTCGATCGGGAGCAGGCCACAGCGAAAACTGTTGCTCCGGAAGATGTCGCCGAACGACGGCGCGATCACGGTGCGGAACCCGGCGTCCAGCAACGACCACGCGGCGTGCTCGCGCGATGAGCCACAGCCGAAGTTGGCGCCGGTGACCAGCACGGACGCGCCCCGGTACTCGGGCCTCTCCAGGATGAAGTCGCCGCTACGCCGCCAGTCGTAAAACAGAAACGGGCCGTAACCCGAGCGCTCGATCCGTTTGAGAAATTGCTTGGGAATGATCTGATCGGTGTCGACGTTCGCGCGGTCGAGCGGAGCAACGACGCCCGTGACGCGGGTGAAGGGTTCCATCAGTTCCTCGAGAATTCTCGGACATCAACGAGGTGGCCGACGATCGCGGCCGCGGCGGCCATCGGTGGGCTGACCAGGTGGGTCCGGCCTCCTCTCCCCTGCCGGCCTTCGAAATTCCGATTGCTGGTCGATGCGCAGCGCTCGCCCGGGCCGAGGATGTCGGGGTTCATGCCCAGGCACATCGAGCAGCCGGCATCGCGCCACTCGAAGCCGGCCTGGCGAAAGACCGCATCCAACCCTTCGGCCTCGGCTTTCTGCTTGACGCTGGCCGATCCCGGCACCACCATCGCGCGGACCTTCGGATGCACCGTGTGGCCGCGCACGACGGCCGCCGCTAGTCGGAGGTCCTCGAGACGGGCGTTCGTGCAGGAGCCGATGAAGACGCGGTCGATCGCGATCGCCTCGATCTTCGTTCCCGGCTCGAGCGCCATGTAGGCGAGTGCCCGCTCATCGGTTTCGGTTGCGGGGTTCGGCACGCTGCCCGTCACCGGCACCGACTGCCCGGGGTTGGTGCCCCAGGTCACGTACGGCTCGAGTCGCCCAGCGTCGATCGACACCTCGTGGTCGAATTCCGCGCCCGCCTCGGTCGACAGTGCTTTCCGCGCCCGCCTCCGTCGACAGCCCCCTCCAGTGTGCGAGCGCCTCCTCCCACTGCTGACCGCCGGGCGCGTGCGGTCGCCCTTTCAAATATGCGAACGTCGTCTCGTCCGGCGCCACCATTCCCGCGCGAGCGCCACCCTCGATCGTCATGTTGCAGACCGTCATCCGGCCTTCCATCGACAAACCGCGAATTGTCGACCCGCGGTACTCGATGACATGCCCGCGGCCGCCGTCGACGCCGATCCGGGCGATGATGCCGAGCGCGACATCTTTGGCGGTGACGCCAAGCGGCAGTGCGCCGTCGACGGTGACGGCCATCGTCTTCGGCCGGCGTTGCCGCAAGCACTGCGTGGCGAGGACGTGCTCCACCTCTGATGTCCCGATGCCGAAGGCGAGCGCGCCGAATGCGCCGTGGGTCGAGGTGTGCGAGTCGCCGCAGACGATCAGCAGGCCGGGTTGGGTGAGGCCCAGCTCCGGCCCGATGACGTGGACGATCCCCTGGCGCGCATGGCCCATGCCGTACAAGGGAACGCCTTCCCGCCGGCAGTTCGATTCGAGCGCCGACATCTGGCGTTCGGCCACCTCGTCGGCCGCCGGCCGCCCACCGCGAGTCGGCACATCATGGTCCATGGTTGCGACCGTGAGGTCGGGCCGCCGAACCCGCCGATTAGCCAGGCGCAAGCTCTCGAAGGCCTGCGGTGAGGTGACCTCGTGGACGAGGTGGAGATCGACGTAGAGGAGATCAGGCTCGCCGTCGCCTGCGGCGACGATGTGCTCGTCCCAGATCTTCGCCGCCAGGGTTCGCGCCTTCGCGGGATTCGTTGAGCCCACGGCGTCCATCTACCTTGTTTCGGCGAGGGCCCGCACCCGCAACGCGAGCAGGAGGTCGAGTCGGGCGTCGGCGTCCTTCAGATCGACGCCGGTGACCTCACCGATCCGGCGCAGCCGGTAGTGAAGCGTGTTGAGGTGGATGTGCAGGTCGCGCGACGACTGCCGGAGATTGCCATGGCGCTGTAGGTAGACCTCGAGCGTCTTCAATAGCGGCGTGCCACGGGCGCGGTCGTAGTCGACCAGCGGCGCCAGCATCCGACCGGCAAAGGCGTCGAGACCGGCCCGATCTTCGACCTGCGCCAGCAACCGGTAGACGCCCAGCCGCTCGTAGTTGATCACCTGCTCGCGCTTGCCGAAGCGCACCATCAGGTCGAGCGCCCGCTGCGCCTCGATGTAGGCCGGCTTGAAGTCGTCGGGCTTCAGACAGAGCCGGCCGATCGAAACCGACACCGTGATGCCGAGCTCCGACTCGGCAACCGCCTCGCGGACCCGCGCCGCGAGCGTATCGCCGTCCGGATCCGTGCCGTCGGCGTGTTGGGGCACCAGCACGATGACGCTATCGCTGTGCGCGCTGACCAGGTGACGCGGATGCACCCGGCGAACGGCGCCGGTCACCACCTGGAACAGCTGGTGCTTGAGCGCGATGACGCGTCCTTCCTCGTAGCGCCGCTCCTTGATGAACTGCCGGAAGTGGTCGACGTCGACCACCAGCAGCCGGTGCGGAACCGACAGGTCATACCGAAGATGTCGCGCCCGGCGCTGGACGTTGGCCTGGTCACCGAAGGTGCCGTTGAGGAGGTCATCGACAAGCTCGCCGCGCACCCGGTCCTCGGCTTCGGCGACCTCACGCTGCTTGATCATCTCGAGCGCGATCACGGTGGCGGCGTGCTCGACCGCCATCATCGCCAGCTCTTCGAGATGCTGCGGGTGATCGATGATCGAGAGGTAGCCGAGATTCTCGCGGCCGGCGAGGACCGGCGTGATGATCCGGGGCGCGGTCAAGCCCAGCTCGGGAAAGGGCGGGACCTTGTGGGGCGCGCGGCCGCGCACGACCTCCTGCAACATGCTCTTGATGGCGGCCGCCTGGCGCACCTTGAGCGGCGTGCCGTGCTGGCTCAGCGTTTGCTGCCGGTGCTTGTCGGTGACGCCCGGAACCACGTGGCTGGCCAGCAAGTGGAAGTTCGCGTCCTCGAGCGAGATCGAGCTCTCGACCAGCTCGCCCAGCGTCTTGACGATCGCATCCAGGCCCTGGCCGTCGAGGGCCAGGTGGGTGAACTGCGTGTGAATCTCGATCGAGCGCCGAAGCTGGGTGTTCTGGGCGTTGATGATCCGCTCCAGGATCGGGTTCATGATCTCGAGGTAGGACACGTCCGGTGGGATCCGGATCAGCGGAATCTTGAACTCGTCCGCCTGGCCGAGCATGTCGTCGGGGATATGGGGCAGGTAGCGCTCGGGCTTGATGACCAGCCCGGCAGAACCGACCGCGGCCAGGTTGCGCATCAGGTCCTTCTGCGCCGCCTCGTCGTCCTTGATGGCGAAGGCCACCGTCAGCAGGAGCTCGCCCTCGGCGAGCCAGCTGATCGTTTCTGGGGATTCGAGCACCTTCACCCAGGTGATCGTGCGGTCGAGGCCGCTGGCCCCGGCCAGCACCTCACCCCTCTTCAATCCCCCCAGCGCCATCGCTTCCCGGACAGTGAGCGCCATGGGAGTGACTAGTATGCCTCAAGCTGGGGCTGGTGTGAAGCACCAAAGGAACCAATGACTTTTGGTTGGTTTGCACAATAGACTCGAGGGGCGGAGGCTGGTAGCGTTTCGGGTTGAGTCAACCGGCGTTGATGGGGATTTACTCACCCCCGGAGCTGGGCGGCTCGACAAGAGCGGCGGCCGTGGCCGCAAGCAGGGTGGTACCGCGGGAGGGGATCCTCTCGTCCTTGCAGCAGGTTCGTGTCGTTCGACCAAGCCAGCTGCATCGAGGAGGAAGGTACCAATGGCCAGCTACACAATCGAGATCCCTGACGGGCTGCACCACGAGATCCAGGAGCGTCGGCACCAGATCGACGTGGCCGGCATCTGCACGGAGGCACTGACCGCCGCCGTCGCCGTACGGCACACCGAGACCCATCCGTTTGGGCACGGACACGAGGTCACCGAAGCAATCAATCGCATGTTCAGTGGTTGAGGGGCGTCGAATTTATGAGTACTGAAATGATCGACCGCGTGGAGCAGGAGGTGACAGCGTTTGGGCCGGCGCCACTGGAGCGCACCAGCGGCAACTTCTGGCTGATCGAGACGCTGCGTCGTTGGGGTATCACCGCCTATGCGGGCGTCAACGGAGGCGGCTTGATCCACGTGGCCAAGCATCTCGAGCCACTGTCCGACCCGTCAGAAGTCGGTGACGGCGTGCCGCGGATGCTGACGATGGGCGAGTATGTCGCCGGCTTCGTACCGCTCGGCTATTACCTGGCCTCCGGGCGGATCGCCGGCTGCATCACCACTACCGGCGCGGCCACCAAGCTGGGCGGGAGCGGGATGACTGACGCCAAGTTGCACAACATCCCCGCCGTGTACCTGATCGCGCTCAACTCGACGATGTCGATCGGGCAGGCTCCGCTCCAGGACGTGTCGGTCCACGGCATGAACATCGTGCCGCAGCTCCAGGCGGAGCTGGGCGATGGCTGCATCGTGATCGACGACATCGACACCATGGAAGAACAGCTCGAGCGCGCGCAGTCGATCCTGCTGGAATCAAAGCCGGTCGCCATCGCGTTTTATCCGGACATCCTCTCGAAGAGCGCGAACATCGACGTGCCGTTGCGTCCGCGACCCCGGGGCTTCCGAGCCCAGGACGTCGAGCGCTTCGTCGAAGAGTTTCCCCGTGTCGCCGACGGTCGCCGGGTGGTGATCTATGTCGGCAGCGAAGCGGCGCGCTGGCCGGGCATGCCGGCGCTCACCACCAGGCTGTCGGAGCTGCTGCAGGCACCGACGGTGTGGTCGGTCAACGGCGCAAATGCGATTTCCCCCGACAACCGCTACGGCTTCGGCTACATCTCGTTCGGCGGCAACGACGAGGCGATGAAGCTGTGGCGGAGCGTCGGTCCCGACGATTGCGTCATCACGCTCGGCTTCGATCCGGGTGAATACTCCCTCAACCTGGCGACGATTCCCGCCGGACAGGTCTGGAGCTTCACCGGCTGGACCGAGCAATACGGCCACATCGCGGGCGAGTTCCGTCACCGCGTTCGCGGCAACTACGACGTCGTGCGCGGCGACCTCGACGCCGTCCTTGGCGAGGTCATCCCCCGGCTCTCCAGCCGAGGCGTCGGGCGGCGTTCGCCAATCGACTTCCCGGAGCGGCTCAATACCCGTCAGATCTCGCGCGACGTCCGCGAGGGAAGCGTCGACTTCATCGCCTTCTACGAAAAACTGCACCAATCGTGGCGGCCGAACAGCATCGGCTTCGACGACGTCTGCATCGCCTACAAGGACCGGCAATACGTGACCCAGCGACCCCATCCAGACATCCCCTTCCACACGACCCACGACGGGTCGGCGATGGGTGGTGGTTTCGGGCTGGGCGTCGGGGCAAAGATGGCCGAGCCAGGCCTCCACACCTTCGTCTTCTCGGGCGACGGCTGCTGGCGCCTCTTCGGGGGCGCGCTGGCCGACGCCGCCAACCTCGACCTGCGGCTCTTCATCATCAACAACGGTGTCTACGGGATCGTCGACAAGGGCCTCGAGGTCGTCATTCCCGACGTCGAGAAGCGGCGCTACCACTCCACACTGCCCTCGATCGACTTCGTCGGTGCGGCACGGGCGCACGGCTGGGGCGGCTACCGGGTCAAGCCGGACCTCAGCAATCTCAAGGAGATCATGGATGCCTGCTACGAGACCACGGGTCAGTCGACCGTGATCGACGTCCCGGTCGATGCCGACCAGGTGATCGGCCTCAATCCGCGGCTGAACAACCTGACGACCAAGACATATCTCTAATGGCCAAGGTCTACTACGACGACGACGCCGACCTGGCGGCGCTCGCCGGCCAGCGAGTCGCGGTCATCGGCTATGGGAGCCAGGGCCACGCGCATGCCCTCAATCTGCAGGACAGCGGCGTCGATGTCGTGGTCGGCCTCTACAAGGGCAGCAAGTCGTGGGAAGCGGCCGAAAATGAAGACCTTCGCGTCGAGACGGTCGAAAAGGCCGTCGAGCTGGGCAACCTTGTGATGATGCTCGTACCCGACCAGACGCAGAAGCGACTCTACGACGAGGCGGTCAAGCCCAACCTGAAGCCGGGCAGCGCGCTGATGTTCGCGCACGGCTTCAACATCCACTTCAGCCAGATCCTGCCGGCGGCTGACATCGACGTCGCGATGGTCGCGCCCAAGGGGCCCGGCCATATCGTGCGCCGCTTGTTCAAAGAGCGGGTCGGCGTGCCGGCGCTCTTCGCGGTTCACCAGGACACGACCGGCAAGGCGCGCGCCCGCACGCTCGCCTACGCACGCGGGATCGGCTCGACGATGGCCGGCGTGCTCGAGACGACGTTCAAAGAGGAGACCGAGACCGACCTCTTCGGAGAGCAAGCCGTCCTCTGCGGTGGACTGACCTCGTTGGTCAAGACCGGCTTCGACACGCTGGTGGAAGCCGGCTACCAACCCGAGCTCGCCTACTTCGAGTGCCTGCACGAGATGAAGCTGATCGTGGACCTGATGTACCAGGGGGGGATGAGCTACATGCGCTACAGCATCAGCGACACCGCGGAGTTCGGCGACTACGTCAGCGGGCCCCGCATCATCAGCCCGGCCGTCCGCGAGGAGATGCGCCAGATCCTCCGCGAGATCCAGGACGGCACCTTCGCGCGCACCTGGATCCTGGAAAACCAGGCGGGCCGACCGGCCTTCAACGCCTACCGGCAGCGCGCCAAGGGCGAGCTGATCGAGAAGGTCGGCTCGGAGCTGCGCGCCATGATGCCCTGGCTGAAGGCCGACAAGAAGGCGAGCAACTGATGGTGACCCCAGGCGACGTACGGAGCGACGATCGCGTTTTCATCTTCGACACGACCCTGCGCGACGGCGAGCAGTCGCCCGGCGCCTCGCTGACGCCGGACCAGAAACTGGCGATCGCGTGGCAGCTCGCTCGCCTGGGCGTGGACGTGATCGAGGCCGGCTTCCCCCTCTCCAGTCCCGGCGACTTCGAGGCGGTCCAGCGGATCGCCCGCCAGATCCGAGGGCCGATGATCACCGCGCTGGCGCGCGCGGCCCGCCCCGATATCGATGCCGTGTGGCAGGCCGTCCAGGATGCCGAGCGCAAGCAGATCCACATGGTGCTCTCGGTGTCGGACATCCACATCGAGCGGAAGCTGCGCTCCAACCGGCGCGACGTGCTGCGCCGAGGCGTCGAGGCGGTTTCGTACGCGCGCTCGCTCTGCGACGACGTCGAGTACTCGCCGGAGGATGCCGGCCGCGCCGATCTCGAGTACCTCTTCGAAACGCTCGAAGCGGTGATCGACGCCGGCGCGACCGTGGTCAACATCCCCGACACCACCGGCTACACGCTCCCCAACGAGTTCGGGGCGCTGATCGCCTCGATCCGCGAGAACGTCCGCAATATCGACCGCGCCCTGATCAGCGTGCACTGTCACAACGACCTCGGCCTGTCGACCGCGAACAGCATCGCCGCGGTCTTGAATGGCGCCCGCCGGGTCGAATGCACCATCAACGGCATCGGCGAACGGGCCGGCAACGCCTCGCTGGAAGAAGTCGTGATGATCCTGCGCACTCGCGAGAAGTCGCTCGGGTTGATGACCGGCATCGACACCACCCGCCTGGCGGAGGTCAGCGCGCTGGTGTCGAGACACACCGGCATCCCGGTGCAGCCCAACAAGGCGGTGATCGGAGCGAACGCCTTCGCCCATGCCTCCGGCATTCACCAGGACGGCGTCCTCAAGGACAAGCTGAATTACGAGATCATGCGGCCCGAAGAGGTGGGGATGGGAGAGAGCCGGATCGTTCTCTCCCCCAGGTCGGGGCGGCACGCATTTCAGTTCCGCCTCGGCGAGCTGGGATACCACCTGTCGGAGGCGGACTTCGGCCGGGCCTGGGAGCAGTTCCTCGAACTGGCCGACCGCAAGAAAGACATCCTCGATCGGGACCTGGAGGATATCGTGCGCAGCACGCAGTCATCCCCGGGCAGAGTGGGAGTCGTCGCCTGATGGCGGTCGAGCCCCTGGCCCCCGAACCGGCACCACCTCCGCCAACCAAGGCGGTGTATGGAGGCTTCGCCTACTTCAAGGGCGAGATCGTGCCCTTCGGTGAGGCGAATGTCAGCATCGGCACCCACGCGCTGAACTACGGCACGGCGTGCTTCGAGGGGATCCGCGGCTACTGGAACCCCGAGCAGCAGGAGATCTACCTCCTGAAGCTGGCAGAGCATTACCAGCGGTTTCTCAAGTCGTCGGCGCTGCTCAAGATCAAGCTCGAGGAGAACGTCGACCGGCTCTGCGAGCTGACCCGCGAGATCGTCCGCCGCGACGGCTACCGCACCGACGTCTACGTTCGGCCGATCGCTTACAAGTCGTCCGCCATGATCAAGGTCGACCTGCACTCGTCCGAGAATGCCGTAGCCATCTTCGCCATGCCGATGGGGGCCTATTCGCCCATAGACGGGTTGCGGGTGACGATCTCCTCGTGGCGGCGCACCAGTGACAACAGCATCCCGGCGAGGGCAAAGATCACCGGCGCCTACATCAACACCGCGCTGGCCACCGAAGATGCCAACGCCGCCGGCTACGACGATTGCCTGATGCTCACCGAGGATGGCCACATCGCCGAGGGGGCCGCGGCCAACTTCTTCATGGTCCAGGGCCGCACCCTGGTCACACCACCCGTCACCGACGACATCCTGGTCGGCATCACGCGCGCCGCCGTGATGCGGCTGGCGCTGGACTTCGAGCTCGACGTCATCGAGCGGAGCATCGACCGCACCGAGGTCTACCAGGCCGATGAGGCGTTCCTCTGCGGCACGGGCGTGCAGGTGGCGCCGATCGTCGAGGTTGATGGGCGCCCGGTCGGCAGTGGCCGGCCCGGCACCATCACGCTCGGACTGCAGGAGGCATACTTCCGCGCCGTGCGGGGCCAGGACCCGCGCTACCGGCAATGGTGTACCCCGGTTTATGGGGGGATGCCCCGAATTACCTAGTCAAGTTGCAAGGCGGAGGCAGGGACTGTTAGGCTTTTCCGACAACTGAATACCGACGGTTATCAAGAGTGGCGGAGGGACCGGCCCAGAGATGCCTGCCAACCTACCGGGTTACCGGCAAGGTGGAAAGTCCGTCAGAC
>WNFA01002649.1_pt1 | contig 17948 bp, 21 predicted proteins | sample 5400481 | NCBI WGS metagenome assembly WNFA01 (sample SAMN13153340, study PRJNA577476) | soil metagenome | isolation source: 120 cm saprolite under Douglas fir tree site 2 hole 1 replicate 2 | place: USA:California | collected 2015-04-18
CGGTTACGGCATCAAATGCCAAACAGTCTGTGCCAGTCGTGCAAACCGGTTTCTTCAGCACCGACAAATTGTCCGTGTTGATGAAGGGCGTAATCCAATCCACAGACCCGTTCGTCATTGATGACGGCTGCGGTAACTCGGTAACGTATTCATCGCATAGCGAAGCTGATATGGCGCTCGCAACAGTGTTGGCGCTTGAATATGGCAGCAAGCCAGAACTGATTGACGCCGAGTTCAGAAAGTCGCCGTTGTACCGAGAAAAATGGAATCGTGATGACTATCGTGATAAGACCATCGCGATGGCAATAAAATCCGCCGAAGAGTCCAAGTCGAAGACTTCCGGCCAAATGTCCATTGTGACTCAGACTCCTGCGCAAAGTGCGATGGAGACTGCGGCTACCGCTAGTGCCACTGCGTTAGCGGCTGCGCCTATCACGGTTCCGTACAGCGAAGAAATCATCCCGGCATTCGACCCAACGGTCATCACCGGCATCTACAAGAAAATTGTAGACCTCGTGTGCCGAGGCACCACCATCCCGCCGCAATTCGCGTTCTTGGCGGCCAAGGTTTTCATGGGCGCGAAGATGGCGGGTAAAGTCACCTTCGAGAATCTTGCAGACAACTCTTGTTATTACGGTGCAGCCATTGCAGAGACTGGAACGGGCAAAGGTCTAGCGTGGAAACTTTTGATGGAGAATTTATTCAACGCCAAAGGCATTCTTGATTGCGGGGTTGAAATCATTGACTCTGCCGATAGCGGCGCAGGCTTAAGAGATACTTTTCTGGAATTGCCTGATGGTCGCCCGCTCATTTGTTACATTGATGAAGTGACTTCACTAGGCCACAAGGGCAGTGATAAGAAGCAACCGGAAATAGTGGATGCCATTATTGAGATGGCGAATAAGACCACGGTCAGCCGTACGCTCGCCGCAAAGAAGAATCAAAAGGCCCACCGCTCAAAGAATGATGCGCACCTATCATTATATATGTGCGGTCAAAATGGCGAAGTTTTCATGTCTAGCTTCGCTGGTCGAACGAAACTCGGTTTGTATGACCGTTTTTATCCAGAGTATTCCGAGCCAGTCGAGGCCGGAGATTTGCCAGACGTTCATCCGGGCGAAGCATATCGGTTGCTAGAAGAAATTAACAAACTGAAGTTCTCCGGTCGTATGACCATGACGCCGGAGACGAAGCAAAAGTTAAATGATTACTGGAAGAGTCAGCCTGAGAAAGTCAGAAAGAAGCCGCGTTTCAAAACGTATCTGACTCTTGATATGTACATGGCGGCGTTCGGTCGCGGCCAGATGGTCGCCGAGCCGGAAGACCTCGGTGTCGCAATCAAGATTTTCGAGCGCCAACTTATCATCCGCAACGTTCATTTTACGGAAGAAGCTCCCGATAAGATTGGGATTTATGAAAGCAAACTAAAGATAATGACTGAGTTGATGCGCCGCCAACTGAATACCGGTGAACCAATCGTGGTGGTCGCTAAATCCCTCCGTGATTTTCAAACGGCCACGCGAGCATACGCCAACAATGAGTTACACATCTTCAACATCGCGTGGAACAATTGGAAAGGTCTGATGGCCTCAGTGAAAGTTAAAGCCGAGAACGGTCATTTCTACGATAAGTTTGTGCCAATGCCCAATGAAAATGAAACTTGGGCTCCACCACAATAAATTCCCCATCCCTCCTCGGTATGGGCGCGGAGGATGTGTCTAGCGGCGCGTCCTTCGCCTTTCATTTTCATTTTGCTGCCGCAACCCGCTGCACTCGGTAGTACGTCGGCAAACAAGGCGACGGTACTCAGCATCATCTTTGGGAAGCTTGAGTCCTCAGCTTCCATGATTGCGAAGAGTGGAGTGTCGTCGCCGAAGATTTTCAGGAGACAAAATGCAGATGACTATTGCAGATATTTTTGTTCAGGCGGCTCAAGTGTTTCGAACAAGCGTAGAGCCTCTTTCAACTGAGCAGACTCAGGCCCTCGGTGAAGCCATTCAGCCAGCTTTACGTCGTATTTTTGGTGCATCATCTCAGCAAGTTTTGGGTGTTTCCTCGCAGCCTCCAAAGTCTTGTTAATTTCCTCGGTCCGTTCCGGCAAGGTAGTCCTGATTGTATTGAGTACCTCAACGTGTGCCAGCAACTCGGTTTCGAGCTTTTTAGCGGATTCCCACACAAGAGCGAAAAATCTCTCGAAGTCCGTCATGGTTTCTCCTCATTTAGCTCGGCGATGGCATAGATACGTTAGATAAGTGATTTTCAGGAGTCAACAGTGGAAAAACAGAACACACAAACGCCCGGAACACCGGGTTCAGATAGACAAGCGGAGATAGCCGAGACGCTGAGAAAACTAAAGCAGAATCTCACAAAACGTCGTAGCCGCGCTAAAGATAAAGAGGATGAAGAACTCGTGAAGTGGGAAGTCTCTTTCGACCTCGAACGTCTCAGCAAGGGCGGCGGCCTCATCGACATCCACGAGGTCGCGCCATTTGCCGATTGCGAAACCCTCCAAGAGTATTTGAGCACGACGAGAAAATTTGCCTACGCGTTCAGAGCGGAGGGTCAAGATTGCAAGGACATTCAACCTGGGGAAACGATTAACGGATTCATGCTTCGTGTTCAGAAGCTTTGGTATTCAGCGCCGCTAGGCACCGTCATGCATTTCGTCCGCTTGGATAACTGCGAGTTTGACGACGACCTCGGGTTTTCGCGCGCCATACCCGTTGATTGGAGCAGTGATTGGACTCCCACACCCGGTTCGCTGACGGCTGAGGAAATCGCGGCTTTGCCAATGGTTGGAAAACCTGAGCCGGAATGGAAGAAAGAAGGATTCGAAAACTGGCAAAAGTGGAACGAGCACGTTCAGAAGAAACAAAAGCTGAAAAAAGACCTAGAGGAGTTTGAGAAGACTCTCCCAACGCCTGAAGAGTTGGAGCGGCGTCTCCGGACTTCAACCCAACAACCAACAGAGGGTACACCGACGCTTCTGTATCATGGCGTCATCATAGAACATTAACTTTGACCTTCCGCTAGCCGCAACACTGGCGGAATTGCGGCAGCCTCGGGCACCTTTCTCTCGGGGTTGCCGCTGCTTTTTGGAGACTTATGACAACCGAATCAGAAGAAGTATGGACTCGTGATTATGAAAATGTTTGGTACGTCGGCTACATCACTAAATACGACGAGCATTTTTGGTTTGTAAAACTAGAGGGTGCTTGCACCGGCGACCAACGCTATCGAGTTTTTTGTCACCGTAGCGTCGTCGCTGAAGACTTCGAGTTGAAAGAAAAAGCGAGGACCGAGGGAGCACGCATTAGCTATACATGGCTTAAGCGTCATCTCGCCGACTTTGACCAGTCTGAGCAATCTGCTAAGCAAATAGGCGATTACATGAAGGCAAACAATCTCGAATTCTCAGAAGAGAATTTGGAGAAAAGTTTTCAAGCCCTCCGAGCACAGGGAGTTTCATTCACGGCTGCGATAGTCGCACCGGCAGCCGCAGCATCGGCTCCGGTGATACCGGCTGCTCCAGCCGAGGAACCGTTGCCAGAAGTCCCTGGCATGGGCGCGCCACAGATTCATACAGTGGCCGATATCAAGAACATGCCTCCCGAGCGTTACCGCAAACTTTATGGCACTACACATTGCCCTAATCTTCCATTCAGGGCACGCGTAAACGAAATCCTGAAGAGGGGGAAGTAATGTCACTTAGATTACGCGAGTTGAAAGCCCAGATGGAAGTAGAGGGTGAAACCATCGAGCGCACGGAATTCGAGGTTAAAGAGTGGCAAAAAATCCTGCTTCGCTTTCCGCAGATTAGAGATATCGAGGCCAACTTCCGCGTCTGCCAGGATGCCTGTGACCCAATGGACGTGTCTCTTGACAATATCGTCTTACTGCTCGATGACTCGACTCCGGATGGTCTCGTACACCGTCTTTCTCTCAGCGACCCTGAGACCATCAAGCGCGAACTTATCGACAAGATTTCCGAGCTTCACGGTGATTTGACAAATGCTACCGACGTTGTTAAACACCGCAGAAAGCTGATGTCTTTCTGGAGCTTAGAGAATCTTCGCAGGGAGCTTGCGAGACTAGAGACCGTCACAAATCTGCAAGACAAATCAACGACCGAGCTTCGTCAAATTGTGAGACAGGGCAGACCATCGATTCCCGGCTATCCCGAATTGCCGCGCAAGACCATGGTCAATGGGGAACTGGTAAAACTCGACGCTGCCTGTATCAAAAGACTCGACCGCGAAGATTTGAAAAAACTTATCAGAATCTACGGCGCAGATTCCGTAAATTCCAGATTGAGAGGAGAATAAATGCCAAACATTATTTTGACAGAAACAGAGTTGCAGGTAATCCATGATTGGGAGCGTTCGCGAGCAGGCCAGTTTCTGCTCGAGGGCAATCAGAAGAACGTGGATATTGTCATTCCTATTGCTCGTAGCAAAGTCGGTGGAATCACGTCCCGAAACTTAGATGAGGCGGTTCAAATCAGTCTTCCTTCTCTAACTTTCATGCCCGGCCACGAGCCCGCTGTCATCAAACAGCATATTGCTCAAAAGGCAAAGGACGCCGCTGATAAGGTACAGGCGAAAGCAGATGCGGATGCACTTGAAGCAGTCCGCAAGCGCGAAGCAAAGACCAGAGCAGGAATCAATTCCGACCAGCGCCGGATTACTACGGAACTAGACAGAGTTGATAGAGACAAGGCCGCCGCTGCACAGATGGTCGCGCCAACTGGTGTCAACCACCCCGCGTTTATTCAGAAGAATGCCGAAGCCAAGGCTCAGTTTGAAGATTTGGTTTCTCGCGGCCCCTTAACGTATAGATGCAATCGTGAGGACCGAGCAAAAACCGAGGAGCGTCGGGGCGAACTTCTATCCATACAAGTGTGGGCACGCCAGAACGATAAGAACGGTAAGCCTGTGCTCATATATTCAGAAATGGTTAAGCAAGCCGAGGAACGAATTAGGCAATTTGAGCAACAAGATTCCCGCCGCGAGATGAGCTAGATAACGAGTTTTGTAGGCGCAGCCAAGCGATGCAAAGAAAAGCGCCCAAGGCTGCCACAATAGCCCGGCGCATTGTGAGAAACAAACATGAATAAGAAAAGTAGTAAGGCACCATCACTGCCTGCAGGCGAAAGTGGTGCTCGTAGTTATAAAGCCGATTCCCGCACTGCGGGAGCCGCAGGCACGCGTTCTGTATCGAAAAAGCTGGCCGCAAAAGCCGCAGCCAACGCGAAGAAATAGGTAAAGGAGAAATACTCATGGAAGGTACAACAGGCCGCAAGGACAACTCGGAAACAGCAGCCTTGAGAAAGGACAAGCCGAAGCCCGAGGTCGTGACGACAATCGACCGCGATAAGAACAAGGGTAAGGCGATTGAACTAGCGAAGAAGCAAAATACCATGGATGACGGACAGCTTGCCCAAGTCCCAGCAGGGAAAAATTTCCCAACCACAACGGGTTCTGGGAATTAGCATCAGCAGAGCGACGAATGTAGTCGCTCAAGGTCTTAAAGCATCTCGCCGCGCCAAAATTGGCAGAGCTTTGATGCAGTGGTGAAATGGTTTTTCGTCTCGACAACGAAAAACTTAAAAGGCCACAAAGCGGGTAGAACAAAGTGAGCGGACGAATCCTCTTTAATCTAAAAGAGACTCCGCTCTGTCGAATTTGTTCTTGTCCCGTACTCTGGAATACGCCGTCCAAATGTCGGTCTCTGAATGCATGCAGAGAACGCTCAGGCACCGCTGTTCCACAGTAGAAAAACACCAAAAATCCCTCCAAAGAATTTAGACCAAGCGTCTCGGACAATCTTGGTAATGGCTGACCTTCGACAAGTCAGGTCGTTATCGGTGCGTTCCGAGATGTGCGACTCGACTGTTCTTTGGAGAGATTCCAATTTCAGTTGCGCTCTTGCGCAAAGAGAGGAGAAGTGCCGGAAGTCAAGCGAGATAAGCACCGCCACCGTCTTTGTGAACACAGTAGGAGGCGCTCCCAATGTAAAGAATGTGGTGGCAGCCAAATTTGTGAACACGGCAGACAACGTTCCAGATGCAAAGAATGTGGCGGTAGCCAAATCTGTGAACACAACAAACAACGCTCTCAGTGCAAACAATGCGGCGGTAGCCAAATTTGTAAACACGGCAGACATCGTCCTATCTGCAAAGATTGCGGCGGGAAGTCTATTTGTGAACACGGAAGAGAACGCTCTCACTGCAAAGAATGCGGTGGAAGTTCGATTTGTGAGCATAACAGATACCGTTATAGTTGCCGAGATTGCGGATACCTATACCTTTGTGCGCATCATATAGACCGTACGGTCTGCGTAGCATGCGGCGGTTCTCGCGTCTGGGCCAAAGAGATTGTTGAAAGGGGCGATACAGCGAAGCAAGAAAAAGGGTCTTCCTGAAGTAAGCATCACGGTCGATGATGTTATGACTTTGTTGACGCCGGGAATTTGTCCAGCTCTGGGAACACCACTCACGTCAGGCGTGAAGAAATCGCCTACATCGGTGGCGAGAAAATCACCTACATCTGCAACCTTAGACCAGTTCTACGCTACCTCAGGCTACACGACCGAGAATGTGTCTGTTCTATCCAGCAGAGCCAATACCATAAAAGCGGACGCCTCTCTATCGGAAGTGCTTCGCGTCGCCGTGTGGATGTTCACAAAATCAACCGGACGAACTGCTTCTCCAGACGAGATAGCGCAGATTGCGGAGCGTACCCAATCTTTTTGGAATATGGCTTTTTCAAAAGCGGCATAATTTTTATTTCAATCGGCGGCTGGTCGGGCTGTCTGCAGTAGTGAACATCAATAATTCCACCAACAAATTGTCAACCTCATATTCGTTCTGGACTTCGAAGCCAGAGCCCATTACATCCACAACTTTCACTCGGTTGCAACCGAGCAGGGCTATAAGAGCCCAAGGAAATCATCATGACACAGCTACAGAACCCCCAAGGTCAAGACCCGTTCACGCAATTAGTTCAGGCGGAAGTCTACGACCCGGTCACCGGGCACATTGATGCCGTAGCGACAATGGAAGCGCAGAGAGTAATCTTCGCTGATTCCAACATCGTTAGAACGGCGAGCGGAGCGGTAGACCATTCCGCGACCCTAAGCAAAAGAATATCCGCAAAACGGGTGTACCTAGCGACGCGCCCTTAACAATATGGCTAACAAAATCATCTCAGGCAACGTCGGCGTGTCCAACGTTGTTATTGTCTACAGTCACTTAAAAAGTGCAGTACCAATTCAAGTCGCGGTCGCTGACGTTTCTGGAAATCACTCTAGCCCCGCCTTGCCTGTCGGCACCTACATAGTTTCGGCAGTAGACCCGGCTGGTCTTGTTCTTTTTAATAAGGTGTCCGTTGTTCTAGACGGAACAACAGACGTTACGGGAGTAAACCTCCGTAGCCGCGCCAAAAACGCCAGCAACGCACAGCCCTTGTAAATAGAAAACAAAAGTTCGGGGCTTAAACCAAATTGGAGAAGGCACTCTCGCGGGTGCCTTTTCTTTTTCACCGGCAGTCTGTCGGCTCCGGTCCACATCAACAATTCAACCAAACGCCGTCAATCGGCAAAAGGATAAATTATGTCAGCAGAAAAACAAATCGAGCCTGAATCAACGGCAGTTTTTAGCAACGTGGAGGACTGGCTTGAACATCTTGAAAAAGATGGCGAGGTTTACAAGTCGGAGCGCAATATGTCTACCGAGAGTCCCATTTCTTTAGCGGACTTGCGAGGAGATTGTCGCGAAAGTAAGTGAATGTTTGGCTGCAAATTGGGCATTCGATTTTCTTCTCGCGGAAACTCTTCATCCAAGTGACCAAATCTTCTTGCGATTCGACAGTTATCATGCCGAGGCTAGGAATGCCTTTGCACTTCGAATTCTTGCAGCGTACTCCGAGTTCAACAATTTCCATTTTCAGACCTCGCTTCATTCTAGCATGCGCCGAGCACATCGAGTTTCAGGCGCAAAGGAACAAATGCCCCTCTGCTGCCATTGCAAAATGCAACCGCGATTCAAAGGATTGCTGCTGTGTGAAGATTGCGTCCAGAAGTTCCGTGAGAATCCTGCAGGGTTGAAATCTGCGCCATTGCCCGAACGTCCGACCCCAAAAATTAAAGGTCCTAAAAGTAGTGACAACGGCGGAGCCGGTGTGTCATATCGAGTCGCAGGCAGCAAATGACAAAACTTCTATTTGCTGTTACTTCGTATTTCCATGATTTACAAAGAGGCTGTCATCAAGCGATTCGTAACGGCGGCTGGGGTCAAGATGTTGCTGCCATCGGCGCAGATTTGCGTTTCTTTATTCCATACATGTATGCCCCAGAGGGTAGCTCTGTCCCGTTCATGTGTACCCCAGAGGGCAGCTTCGGCGGCCATTATTATGATTTTATTCCGTTAGCAAACCCTTATCAGGGAGAGCATTATCCAGGGGAGAACTCCATAAGTTACTACCCTGGCAAGTCCTTTGCTACTGCATGCATTAGACCTGCGTATGCGGCTTCACTTATGGCTCACCCTACCGAGATATTTTTGGATGCTGAGTCACGTTACAACCACATCTCAATTTTAGTTCAAAGAATTCTTAGGTGGTCATTGTGTGAGGGGTATGATTTTACCTACGTAGTCGCTAACGATACTTTCGTTGTGCCTCGTCTAGTCTTTTCTCCAGGCTATGAGTTGTTTGATTACAGCGGAGTATCCGACCAGCCGGAGCTTCCCTTTGGTCAAACGGTCGACTGGTATTGGTATAAGGAGAAAATTCCGAACCTGTACGGTTGGTTTGGCGGCGGCACTGGCATCATGTTTTCCAGAAAAGCAGCTAGGCTAATTGTAGTAGAAAATCTCCGGCGGCATTGGATAAGCAAATATGATTTTTGGGGATTCGGATACGATTCGTTATTCGGACAAATCCTGGGACCGCACATCAAGTCCGGCTCAATTCGCGCAAGGAACTATGAGGGAGCAAGTTGGCACTATCAGCATTCTGAGGGTGAACAACGGTACGTGGGCGTTTGCGAATGGCAGCGTGAAATGCAGGAGAAACAAAACCAATAGCTTCACACGCTGGTCCTAGCCGTGGCGGTACCAGTGCTGGAGCATACCGAACGGCGGGCAGTAAGTAACGCCCAAAGAAAGGGCTTGACAAAGGTACTGGTACCTGTTATAGTGTTTTGGTAATTCATTCTTATCCGTGCGTCGCGTGAGCCGTCAAAACGGACGTTAGGGTCGCACGGTAATCCCATCGCCATTAGAATCCCTTCAGAAGAGGGGCTCGTAGAGCGCAGGAAATTCTCTATGAGTTCCAAGAAAAGTGCTCCTGTTGTTCCCGCAGTTGTTTCCCCCAAGAAGAAAAAACCCCGTAAGCCCGTAGAGATTCCTCAACCGCTATCGCTAGAAGAAATCGCTCTCTACAAGCAACTCCCCTCGCTGACTCTTGAACAGATTGCTCGAATCTTGCAGAAGACTACCGCACAAGTGCATGAGATGTCCCGTGCTCGTGCCGCTCGTCCACTTCCTGTATTCAGGTCAGGTAGAACCACCTGCTCTACTTGGGCAAAGATTCAAACGTGGATTGATGAAGGTTTTGAAGAACGTAAGGCGGCTTAAGACCGCCTCCGTATCTTGAGATACTGCTTCTCCACCTGCTCAAGCGCCTCGCGGCTCCGCTCCAGCGACGGCTTGATATAGTGCTTGCCAGTAACGTCCGAGGCAGATATTGAGTGCCGCAAAATGTGCTTGATTGTCAGTTCTGCAACCCCCTCGTCGTGTAGGATGGTCGCCAAGCCCCGGCGAAAAGAATGGAACGCATGCCATTCGATTCTCGCCTTCTCAAGCAACGGGACAATATCACGCCGGGCTAGATTGCCTTCGATAACAGGTTCCCCGGTCTCTCCGTGAAAGATGTAACCATCCCCAGAGTTGTTTCGAAGATGTTCAGCAAGAACCTTTTTAACAATTTCGACAACCGGAACCGGTGCTTTACTCGCCTTAGTTTTCCCTTCGACGACTTCTCCGTCTACGATTGCACGACGAATGTTCAAAACCTCGCCGTCATAATCTTCCCACCGCAACCCTTTGACTTCGCTCATGCGCAAGCCGGTAAATGTCGCAACCATAACAATCGCCTTCGCCATCGGCTTCTCAAGAGCCTGCATAATCGCATGAACCTCGGGGAGGCTGTAAGCGTATGTGTCGGATTCGTTGCCCTCCGGCGCGGCTGCGTCGCGAACGGGGTTGAAGTCAACCAGCCCGTGGCGCACAGCGTATCGAAACGCGCTGCTCAGGAAATTTTTGGCGTTGCGGTAGACAGTGTGTGCTCGGAGATTTTCGCCATCACTTTCAGCCAACCGGCGCAAAATCCTGTCGACATCCGGGGTTCGTACTCGGCGCAATTCCGTCACCGGCAAATGCGGCTTGACCAGCCGGAACATATCCTGATAGCTTGAAATAGTCTTGCTGCGGAGCTTGCGACCACGGCCACCTTCGCCTGTGGTGAGAAAGGTTTCCAAGAATGACTGGAGGGAGTCAACGGATTGTGGCCCTCGGGTCTCGGCGTTGAGCGGGGCCAGTATTAGGTCGGCCAGCGGCTGGACGGATTCCTTGGTCTGATGCTCGCGGTCAACAGGAGCCAAATTCTTGTACACGTCTTTGCGAACCTTGACCCCGTTCTCAAGCACCGTTTCCCGGTATTTCAGCCGCCACGAACTGCCCCATTTGATAATCGAGCCTCTTTGCATGACGCCTCCTGATGTACCCATGATACCATGCGGTGGGTACACGTTGGGTACAGAAACGCTGGATACCCGCATTTTTACTGGTGATTTTTAGGCTTGACAACGGTTTAGGAAACCGTTGCTCTATCCATCTGAGCTACAGCCCCACGGACGCTATCCTCTTATTTTATATCCATTTGCGAAGGTTGCGCCGAACATTTGGATCCCTCCGAAGCAGGGCTTGTCGTAAAAACGTTGTAGCAATTCCCACTCTGATTCTCCCTTCCATCTCGACACAATTTTTTCGATGCAGCGGATGCAAACGATGCGTTTGCGCGCCGGTGGGACCTTCCTCAGGATAGAGGCAAATAAGCGGACCCTGGGATCGCCCGTCCTGAAGAAGCCGCTGCAAGCGGATCTGCGAGAACAGTCGGATGGAATCCTGATCGCCCGCTTAACGTGCCCCGTTCGATTCTCACCGGAAGAGTTTTCCTGTCGCGGGGTAATGGAGGTGAAATTTGGATTACGTACAGCCCGCAGAGTTTCTGCAAGATGCCCTGAAGGCGGCGGTGAAGAAGGCCAACCTCCCGGTGCGCGATCTTCTGCTCAGGGGATTTCTCGCGGGCGCGCTTCTCGCGTACGCCACGTCCCTTGTGATGATCGTGCTTGCGCAAGGCTTGGCGCCCATTGTCGGAGCCATTCTTTTTCCGGTCGGCTTTGTGATGTTGGTGCTTCTGGGGCTGGAGCTGGCTACCGGAAATTTTGCGCTGCTTCCCGCGGGACTAGCCGCAGGTCAGGTCTCTTTTTCGCAATTGCTTCGCAACTGGTCTTGGGTTTACGCAGGAAATCTGTTGGGCAGCGTGTTTTATGCGGTCTTGTTTTACCTGGCCATCACGAACTGCGGGGCGAGCGCCGGCGGCGCTATCGGCGACCTGCTGAAACAAGCCGCGCAAAAGAAAACGCTCGGCTACATGGCCCTCGGTCTGCGCGGGTGGGAAACGGCGTTCATCAAGGGCGTGTTGTGCAATTGGATGGTGACGCTGGGAGCGGTTCTGGCCCTGGTGTCGCGCTCCACCGTGGGAAAAATCGTAGCGATGTGGCTGCCGATCATGACGTTTTTCGCGCACGGCTACGAACACTCAATTGTGAACATGTTTGTGATTCCCGCTGGCAAGCTTTTTGGCGCCCCTGTTTCGCTGAGCCAATGGTGGCTGTGGAATCAGATTCCGGTGACGCTGGGGAACATTGTTTCTGGCGCGCTGCTGACGGGCTTGGCTCTCTATGTGACCAATGCGCCGAAGAAGGCCGCGAGCGTGACGCTGACCCTCGAAGGAGTGCCCGCACCGGGGGTGCGCATCGAAGAGGCCGCGAGCTAAATCGGCCGCTGCAAGGAGCCCAAGGAGCGCATGTGATGGAAAGGCTGGTAGTCGTCGGCAACGGGATGGCCGGAGTCGGGTGCCTCGAACAGATCCTCAAGTACGCGTCGAAATTTGAAGTGACGGTGTTTGGCGACGAAACGCACCTCAACTACAACAGGATTTTGCTTTCCTCGGTGCTTGCCGGAGAAAAAACATCGGACGAGATCATCCTCAATAGCTTGGAGTGGTACGAGCGGAACAACATCCGGCTCCGCCTCGGCGTGCGCATCACCGGCGTGGATTCCGCGGCGAAGACCGTAACGGGCGATGACGGAAGTGTGACCCCCTTTGACAAACTTCTCCTGGCAACGGGCAGCTCGCCATTGATCCCGCCTATCGAGGGCTCAACGAAAAAGGGCGTCTATGTCTTTCGAAATCTCGATGACACGCGCGCGCTGCTGGATTGCTCGCGGAGCGGAGCAAAGGCGGTGGTGATCGGTGGCGGGTTGCTCGGGCTCGAGGCCGCAAGAGGACTGCAGGTGCAGGGTTGTGACGTGACGGTCGTGCATCTGATGGACCGTTTGATGGAGCGGCAGCTCGACTTCACAGGTGGGAGTTACCTGAAGGCGAAGATGGAGTGCCTGGGTGTGAAAGTGCTCCTCACCCGGAACACCAAGGCCATCCTTGGCGCAGAGAAAGCCGAAGGAGTGGAGTTTCAAGACGGCACATCCATCGAGGCCGATTTTGTGGTAATCGCCGCTGGGATTCGCCCAAATGCCGAGTTGGGGCGGAAGGCGGGCCTGGTGGTGGGGCGCGGAATCGTCGTCAACGATCACCTGGAGACGTCTAACCCGGACGTTTTTGCGGTAGGTGAGTGCGTGGAACACAACGGCGTGTGTTACGGTTTGGTCGCGCCGCTGCTGGAGCAGGGCAAGGTTCTGGCCGCCACAATTACTGGAAACAAGGGCCCTGTGTATGACGGCACCATACAAGCCGCAAAACTCAAAATCATGGGCGTGGATGTTTTTTCGGCGGGAGAATTCGGTGAAACGGCGCCCGGCAGCGATGTGGTGCGATTCGAAGATCCGGCGCTCGGCATTTACAAGCGGCTGACGCTTCGAGAAAACCGCCTGGCGGGGGTGATTCTGGTGGGAGAGACGTCGGACAGCCACCGATATATGGACTGGCTGCAATCGCACGCGGATCTGACGAACCTCCGGCGGCAGTTGCTCTATCCCCAACCCGCGGCGGATTCGGGGCTCGACGTTGCGGAGATGCCCGACAGCAAGGTGGTCTGCGGTTGCCACGGCATTTCGAAAGGCGCGATCATTCACGCGATTCGTGAAAAGGCATTGAGCACACTGGGACAGTTGAAAGAGTGTACGCGCGCTTCGACGGGCTGCGGGAGCTGCACCGAGCTTTGCCAGCAGTTGCTGAAGGCCGCAGGGCCAACCGTGCAAGTGGAAGATAGGAAGTCGCTTTGCAAGTGCGTCTCCCTGCCGGAGGAGAAGTTGCGTGAAATTGTGCGCAGCCAGCGCATCCGCTCAGTGCAGGAAGTCCTGGACATCTACGGCAATGGAATCGGATGCGAAGTCTGCAAGCCGGCGTTGAGCTACATGATGGACGTGGTGTGGTGCGGCGGGCATGCCGAAGACCGCTCGGCGCGCTTCATCAACGACCGCGTGCACGCCAACATTCAAAAAGACGGCACCTTTTCCGTGGTGCCGCGGATTCGTGGCGGCGTTACGTCTCCCGAGGAGCTGCGGCGCATCGCGGACGTCGCGGAAAAGTACAAAGTGCCAATGGTGAAGATCACCGGGAGCCAGCGGATCGATCTTCTCGGCGTGCAAAAGTCGGACTTGCCGAAGATTTGGGCCGACCTAGGAATGCCCTCCGGGCAGGCGTACACCAAAGGTGTGCGCATGGTGAAGACCTGCGTGGGAACGGACTTCTGCCGCTTCGGCGTGCAAGATTCCACGTCTGCGGGAATTGAAATGGAGCGGCGTTTCGAGAATCTGTACACGCCGCACAAATTGAAGATGGGCGCGGTTGGTTGTCCGCGGAATTGCGCGGAAGCGACGGTGAAGGACATCGGACTGGTGGGGCAAGAGGGAAGCTGGCAGGTTGTCGTAGGCGGCGCTGCGGGAAAAAAGGTGCGAAAGGCGGATTTGTTGGTGACGGTGGAATCAACGGAAGAAGCGTTGCAAGCGGCCGCACTGTTTTTCCAGTATTACCGGGAAAACGCCAACTACCTGGAACGTACCTACGATTTCGTCGAGCGCTTTGGAATTGAAAAGGTGCGACGCGAGACGATTTACGCTCCGCTTGCCGTGCAGCAGGGGCTTCGGGAGAGATTGCGGAAGTCGAAAGCGTTGTCACGCGACGCCTGGTTGGAGGGCGATCAGCCGAGGCACCCGACGCAATTCGTTCAGATACAGCCGATGGAGAACGTGACCGCGTGAACGCCCAGAAAAAATGGTTTTGTGTTACGGCTTGCGAGAACATTCCACTGCGAGAAGGCCGTCTCGCGGTCCTCGGCGGGCGGCAGATTGCGATTTTCAACCTCGGAGACCGCTTCCTCGCTGTCGAAAACCGTTGCCCTCACCGTGGTGGCCCGCTGGTCGAAGGAATCGTCTCCGGTACAACAGTTGTGTGCCCGCTGCACGCATGGAAGATAGATCTCGAGACGGGAAGTGTGGCTAATCCCGCGAGCCCCGTTGCCTGCGTCACCACTTATCCTGCGCGCGTGAAGGATGGCGTGGTGCAATTGCAGCTCCCCCTTACGGCCGCAGCCGAAAAACTCGAAGCGGAACCCTGCGTGCACCGCGACCGCCCGATCCGCTGGGTGCAGCGGAAGCAGCCCGCAAGCAATTCAGGCGCGTCCAGCGTATTGTAAGAAGCGGGAAATCCGCAGATGCCCGGGAAAAATTTTAAGGGACTACGGGTTTTGACGCTGGAAAGTCGTCGAGGCCGCGAGATGAGCCGGCTGATTGAGACCTACGGTGGCCGTCCGGTCCTCGCTCCTGCGATGCGGGAAATCCCTCTTGATTCGAATCGTGAAGCTCTTGAATTTGCAGCCGAATTCCTAGATGGAAAGTTCGACATCGTAATTTTACTGACCGGAGTCGGCACACGCGCGCTGGCCCAAGTGGTTCAGACGGTCTATCCCATCGGTGCGTTTCTGGACGCCTTGCGAAAGGTCACAGTCGTTGCGCGCGGCCCGAAGCCGCTCGCGGTGCTCCGTGAGTGGAATGTGTCGGCGAATCTCGTTGCGCCTGAACCGAATACTTGGCGCGAGGTGATTAAGGTGCTCGTCGGAAGCGGAAAAGATTTGCGCGGCGCGCGAATTGCCCTGCAGGAATACGGAAAACCTAGCACGGAGTTGCTCGCGGCCTTGCGGGAGCGCGGTGCTGAAGTCAAGTGCGTGCCGGTCTATCAATGGGCCTTGCCGCAAGACACCGGACCTCTCCGGCAAGCCGTGGATTCTGTCACCGATGGGAAGATCGACCTGGCGCTCTTCACCACGGGCGTGCAGATCACGCACCTGTTTCAGGTTGCGGAGGAGCTGGGCAAGGGGAATGGACTTCGCCGCGCGTTTGAACGAATCGTGGTCGCCTCCATCGGCCCGTCAACTTCGGAGACGTTGCGCGGTTACGGTATCTCCGTCGACTTGGAGGCTTCACACCCGAAAATGGGCTTCCTCGTCAAGGAAGCTGCGGAACGGTCCGAAGAGCTTGTAAGCAAGAAAAGAGGAAGGCAAATCGAGGGCGCGTCTGCCGGATCAGACTAAACCGAAATAACGGGATTGGTTTCGGCTGATGCCTCCGCGCCTCTTGTCGCCGCGGCATCTTTTCTGTCCAGCTCCAATCCTTTTTTATTTTCGTGCAGCGTCAAAATCTCTTCAAATCCCGGCGTTCCCCGGCAGGCGGCACCTGCACCCTCGGCGACCATGCTCCCGACAATCAGCAGGCTGGGTGTGGGAGGAGCCAGCGTTGCGGATAACTCGCTAAGCGTCGTTCGAATCAGCTCCTGCTGCGGGAGGGTCGCATTCGATACCAGCAGACAGGGTGTATCGGGAGCAAGCCCGCCTCCACGAAGGTCCTCGACCAGTTCGGAAAACTCACGGCCGGGCATGTAGAAGACGAGCGTCGTGTCGGAGACTACGTTCGAACGCCAGTTGCGAAGTACTTTTTCATCGCACTGATGGTTACTGACGAACAGCAGTTTCGAAGCGCTTCTTCGTTCCGTCAGCGGGATTTGCGCAGCGGCGGCCGCAGCCAGCGCTGCGGTGATTCCCGGAACGACCTCAAACTCGATTTCTGCTTGGCGCAGCGCTTGCATTTCGTCTTGTGCGCGGCCAAATATGAGCGGATCTCCTCCCTTCAGCCGCACTACCGTCCGCCCTTGACGCGCCTCGGCAATCATGCGCTCATGGATCTGCTCCTGCGTGATCTTTTTTTGACCGCAACGTTTTCCGACATTCAGGACAACGGCGCTCGCGGGAATCACCTGCAGCACCTCGGAGAAAACGAGGTCATCGTGGAGGACGACGTCAGCGCGGCGTAGAATTTCGAATGCACGGAGTGTCAGCAGATCGGCGCGCCCTGGGCCCGCCCCGATTAAATACACCTTCCCCGGTAAACTAAAATTCCGCGGCACGATTCTCCTTGCTGGACGCCTGATCGGTCTTGAGATGAAGAGCCCGGCGCCAGCCTCACGGAAAAGAGTAGCATTGTGGCTTGAGGGCGGATTAGTTGAAATTTGGTGCGCTTGAATCCAAATTCTGAATACATCGAGCAAAGAAGAGCCTATTTTTTTGGCCTTTTTGTCCGCTGGCTGCGGGGATCACGATGAGCATGCTTTTTCAGAAAAGAATTAAACGCAGCTGCAGTGACTTGATCTTCCAGGCGGCGGAGCCGCTCCATGGGCGGGAGTGAAAGGGCGCGAACACGCTCGCGCTCCCCCGCAATTTGGTTCAGCCACGCCTCGTACTCCGGCCGAAATTCTTCCTCCAATTGTTGGCGGAGCCGTTTTGCAAGGGCCGGGCTCTTGCCACTCGTCGAGATGGCAATCTGAAGCGGCCCGCGCCGGACAACGGCTGGATAGAAGAAATCACAGAGGGCAGGAACGTCAACGATGTTGCAGAGAACGCCGAGCTGACGGGCTTTACGGAAAATGCGCCGGTGGAGTTCCGGAGAATTTGTGGCTGCGATTACCAGAAAAGATTTCGAAAGGTTGTTCGTCCGGTAAGGACGCTTCTGCCAGATGATTTTCTTTTCGCGATGCCAGGCGCGAATCTTCGCCGTGGCCTCCGGCGCAACGACGCGCACTCTGGCCCCGGCCCTAAGAAGCCCCTCGATTTTTCCTTCGCTGATGCGCCCGCCCCCCACGACGAGGCAGGAACGTTTCTCCAGGCGGAGGAAAATGGGAAACAGATTCATCGCGCAACCTTCTCCCGATACTGTGTCGAGAGGCTGCACTCGGCGGAAGTCCTTAACGAACATGCAACCTTAAGGCCTCGCGACCCCTCTCGCGCGCTCACGGGGGCTTCGGCGGGCTGCCCGGAGTCGCAGGATCCGGTCCCAAACCCGGAGCGATCTTTCTCATCCCCAGGTTCTTGAAAATTGTCGGCCAGTATTCCTTCAGCAAATTGTTGGCGGCCCCGAAGCCCACGCGAATCCCATAGCGCTGAAATGTTTTTCCCGACGTCTGCTCCGCCGCGGGAAGATACGTGTTCGCCAGTCCCTCCCCCGCCAGCGGGCCCAGAAGTCCAGACCAGTTGAAAACTTCTTTTCCAGAATCGCTGCGTGTCAAGACCGTCCGCCGCAGCGCATATCCCACACGCTG
>WNFA01002853.1_pt1 | contig 17941 bp, 18 predicted proteins | sample 5400481 | NCBI WGS metagenome assembly WNFA01 (sample SAMN13153340, study PRJNA577476) | soil metagenome | isolation source: 120 cm saprolite under Douglas fir tree site 2 hole 1 replicate 2 | place: USA:California | collected 2015-04-18
AAAGTGCCGGCAACTATAGACCAGCCATCGAGGTACGTTCCCATCAGATAGGATGCGCTCGTCGTTGTAAATGTCCTTGAGGAACAGGTTGAGAGCGGTGATGCGCTGCGTTAAGCCTTTTTCGATCGTTTCCCACTCCTCGCTGGTGATGATGCGTGGCAGCAGGTCGTAAGGCCAGATACGTTCGGTTCCCTCGTCATCTCCATAGACCGTAAAAGTAATCCCCTCGTTCAGGAATGCCGTATTCGCCGCTTGTTGTCGCTGGTATAACGTCTCAGCGGGCATTTCTAGTAAACGATGATACAACTCCTGGTAATGGAGGCGCGGCCTGCCATCGAAATCCAGCATCTCGTCAAACGACGTACCGAGTGGATAATTTGAGAACGGGGGAGGCAACGTGGGCTGTCCCATGGTATCAGGTACAATCACGGGCAAGGTTCCTATACTTTTCTTCCTGGAAAACGCTATAAAAACACGAGATTACGCATTCTGAGGCAGCAGCGCCGAGGGATTCCATTGTTTTAAGATAGCGGTACGGTAGTAATAGTACCTTTCAAATGGCGAGATTGTCAAGATTTACCGGTCCACGCAAACAGTGGTATAGCCTTGCCGCACACCAATAGGGTATAATTGGGAAGAGTTTGAGTTATCATCAATGTAGAAGGTTGTCTGAGCGACGGCCACCGTCGCTAGTTGAGGAAGCGAAGAAACCATGCAAATCAGTGTTGGGTGCGAATTCCGTTATGAGGCCACCTGGTCAACGCCGGCTGTCATGCAGGTGCAGCCATATCAGGAAGCAACACAACTTCTCCTCCATGAAACCTGGCAGCTCACGCCGCCGCTCACCCTCCATTCCTTTACTGATCTCTATCACAATACCTGCCAGCGCATGGTGATACCTGCAGGCAACCAGGTACTCCGCTACGACGCTACGGTCGAGGTCTCCGGGCAAGCAGATGAGGTCTCACTCGACGCGGTACAGCTGCCTGTAGAAGTACTGCCGGGTGATGTGCTCCATTACACATTGCCCAGCCGCTTCTGCCTCTCGGACGTACTCTCAGACAAGGCCTGGGAGCTTTTCGGAGCTATAGAGCCTGGCTGGGTACGTGTCCAGGCTATCTGCGACTGGGTATACGGCAATATCCGCTTCCAGTATGGCACCAGCAATTCGCTCACGACTGCCACCGATGTATACGCACAGGGAGTAGGTGTGTGCCGCGATTTTGCGCACCTGGCTGTGACCTTCTGTCGAGCGCTCAACATTCCTGCTCGTTATGTGTTTGGCTACCTACCAGATATAGGGGTCCCCCCACCGGACGCTCCCATGGATTTCTGTGCTTGGATGGAGGTCTACCTCTCTGGCCGCTGGTGGACCTTTGACCCACGCAACAATCAGCCTCGCATTGGCCGCGTTCTCGTCGGCCGAGGGCGCGATGCCCTGGATGTGGCAATGGTAACGACCTTCGGGTCTCCTCATCTCGCACAAATGACAGTATGGGCCGATGAGCTTCTGCCCACTCCCAATAATCCTGACGAACCCGTGGACGCCCAGGTTCGTTTGACGAGAGGAGATCACTAGCAAGGATGAACCAAGAACCCGTGGATATCGAAACTCGGATTGCAACTCTCAATCTCCTCGACTACAAGGGAATCGACTGGAAACGTGTACGACGCACAGCTTACTTGATCTATCAACACTTCCGTTATGACTACCCCGGGCCCATCTACGATCTCAAGCAACGTTTATCGATTGTCCCACCCGACACTTACGGAGACCAGCGGTGTATAGTTCATCGCCTGGATGTCTCTGCCCATATCGCCGAGACATCCAACCACGTAGATGAGTTTGCGAATCACGTAATAGACCTGTCTATTCCCTATATCGAACGATCCATTGACTTTGAAGCATGGATCGTCGTCGAGCGATTTGCAGATCATGGGCCGCACATCCTTCCTCACGCCGCGCTCTCCGATCCGCGTTACCTTGAGCCCTCGGCGCTTACGAAACCTGACGATGCCCTCCGAGGGGTCGCGACTACATTAGCCGCTGGGGATCAAGGAGGGCAACCAACAGACCTGGCCCGGCGTATCAATGATTGGGTTCACCACGCGCTCCGCTATTCACATGGAGTAACAGATATCCATACGACAGCCGCCCAGGCGCTTTCGCTGGGACGTGGGGTCTGTCAGGACTATGCCCATGTCATGATTGCTCTTTGCCGCCTCTGCAGGCTACCTGCCCGGTATGTATCCGGCCACTTGTTGGGTGAGGGAGGTACACATGCCTGGGTCGAAGTGCTGTTTCCAGCGCTCGAACGGCCCGGCGAAGTCACCGCGCTGGCATTTGACCCAACCCACAACTGTGAGACCAATCTGCACTACCTCACCATCGCTATGGGACGAGATTACTACGATGTTGCCCCGACATCGGGAACATTTCAAGCCCCCTACCGGGGGCAACTCACAGCGAACAAACGGGTCGGGCCGATTTCACTGGAGTACGCCGATACAGACTCTGGCCGTGGCACAAAAGATGAGTGAAGCAGTGGTGGCCGGGCATATCTGCCTGGACGTCTTCCCAACGCTGGCGGGAGGCAACATCCTGTTCAGGCCTGGGCAGACCATCGAAGCCGGCCCTGTCGTCTTCTCGACGGGCGGACCAGTCTCCAATACAGGGCTGGCCCTCCACAAGCTGGGAGTCGCCACCCGCTTGATGGGTAAAATCGGCACCGATCTCTTCGGCCAGGCTATATGTCACCTCCTCGAATCTCACGGGCAGGGGCTTTCAGATGGCATGATTCTCGCGCAGGGTGAAGCGAGTTCCTATTCGATTATCCTCAGCCCACCCAGCACCGACCGCATGCTCATTCATGCCCCCGGCTGTAACGCGACCTTCGGAGCCGAGGACGTGCGCTACGAAGAGCTGGATACAGCGAGGTTGTTTCATTTCGGCTATCCACCGCTCATGGCGCGCATGTATGCCAACGACGGCATCGAGCTGGCAACCATCTTTCAGCGAGTCAAGGCGCTTGGCCTCACAACCTCTCTCGATCTCTCGATGCCCGATCCCAGTAGTGCGGCGGGTCGCGCTAACTGGCACGCCATTCTCGGAGCAACGCTGCCCTACGTCGATGTTTTCCTGCCAAGTGCAGAGGAAATACTGTTAATGCTGCGCCGCCCGGCGTTTGATCGCTTCGCCGCCATGTCGGAACACTCCAGGCCACTGGATCATATCGACCCTCATATGATCGCAGAACTGGGCCAGGAGCTGCTGGACATGGGGACGAAAATCATTGTGCTGAAAATCGGCGAACGAGGATTGTACCTGCGCACAGCAAGTGCAATGGCGCTCACCCAGATGGGTCGCTGCCAGATCGCCGATGTGGCGGCCTGGTCGGATCGAGAGATGTGGTCACCCTGCTTCGCAACTCAGGTTGTCGGCACAACAGGCTCAGGAGACGCCACCATCGCAGGTTTCCTGCTGGGACTGCTGCACGCCATGACACCGGAAGCGACACTCTCGGCTGCCTGTGCGGTAGGAGCATGCAGCGTCGAGGCAGTCGATGCGCTCAGCGGCGTGCGAACCTGGTCCGAGATCGAGGCTCGTCTCGCTGCCGGTTGGGCACGCCTGCCGATTGCTCTCGACACGTCAAGCACCGGCTGGCGCTGGGATACCGACCACAACCTGTGGATTGGACTAATGGACGCCTGTCGATAAATACACACTATTTTAGGAAGGAAATGCACCATGCTTACCAGGCAACAATTGGTGCGAGCACAGGCTCGCGCGCGCGATTATCTGGATCACGCAGGGATCGTGCTGACAGAGGAAGAGGCGAATAACATCGAGGTAGCCGACTTCGGCCTGGACGAACCAGAGATCACCGGATTGGAAATAGTCGTGTACATCAATACCGAGCGGGTCTGCGCCAAGGAGTTGGTACTCTTTCCCAGACAGACATGCCCGGAACATCGTCATCCTCCCATCGGCAACGAGCCTGGCAAAGAGGAAACGTTCCGTTGTCGCTGGGGTATCGTCTATCTGTATGTCGAAGGCGAAGCCACTGCCAGCCCAGCCGCGCGGATTCCGGCAGGACGCGAAGCCACTTACACCGTCCGTCACGAGATCGTGCTGCACCCTGGCAAGCAGTATACGATTCCGCCCGATACCCTGCACTGGTTCCAGGCCGGCGACGAAGGCGCCATCGTCTCAGAGTTCTCGACACGCAGTCGTGATGAGTTCGATATCTTCACAAACCCGCAAATTCGTCGAGCCACCATCATCCAATAGTCGGCAGATGCGCCCCGGTAGCAAGTCTGTTCCTTGTTCTTGTTGCTGCTAGTCTGCTGGTCGCGGGTCGTCCTGCGCCGCCATACGGTAGTGCAAGTGGTGGTAGGATCGCTCGTAAGTATTGTACTGACTATAGCAGTGATTCTGCTGCGTGGCATATAGGCAGCTTCTACTTTAAATTCTCGTGTAAACGTTTGTTGTGTCTTCTGCTTGATCTCTTTCCTCCGTCTGTAGAGTCACGCTTTCAGGTTTACCTTCTCCATATCTCCGGCTTAAGACCATTACCAGTTGTCGTATCAGATCATCTTTTTCCTTCATCTCCCTGTGCAGGCGGTCCAATTCGGATTCCTGCATTGGACGAATTTTGAAGTCTCTTTCTGTTGGCCTGCCACAGTTGAGGCAAAAATTTGTGGTGTCAGAGTACTGAAGACCACAATACAGACAATCTTTTGCCATATGTGTTCTCCTTATCTTTCCCCTGCTATCGACTCGGATGGTAATTTGGGATGATCCGCATCCCACGCTTGCTATCCAACTCCCGTCTTGCTTGCCTGGGGCATTCTCCCCCTAAGAGGATAAAATACCGAGCTCACTGCTCCATCACAGCAACGGGGTGCACTTTCACAAAGACATCACACTTTCTCATCGGCATCTTTCTGCCTGGCAAACAGACTCCTAAAATGCTTCCAGGTTGATTATGCGGCATGTGCTTGAGCCTCAGTAGGACGGTTGTCCGGTGCAAAAGGGCTGTCGAATGGCCCTCAACACAGAAATATGGTATAGTCACTACGTGTAAGTTTTCGGTCCCTTACGGGAAGGAAGGAGCAACAAGCGAAAGCATGCGCCGGCTGGCTGCGACCTTGATGAAGGCCTCACTGCTCTGTAGCAAGCCCTTATGGTCGCGCGCCAAACGCCGCCAGCGCGTAATCCAGGCAAGGATCCGTTCGACAATCCATCTTCAAGGAGAAACTCATGCCCGAACCGCGCACCTTTCATTTGCCGACTAACACCGCGCTTTTCTGCATCTGCGTCCAGCGCCTCGACCAAACCAAGGCGCTGCAGCGTCACTGCCCCGATATCGTCATCTCTAACAGAACCGGACTAGGGGGTCGACGATGATCGAACATCCTGCCTTCACAGTCGAGGAGTGGAGCGTCCGCGAGACGGGTCTCCACCTCGACACCCTGGCGCAGACCGAGTCCCTTTTCGCCCTCTCCAACGGACACATCGGACTGCGGGGCAACCTCGACGAGGGGGAACCGTACGGCCTGCCCGGCACCTACCTGAACTCCTTCTATGAGCTGCGCCCTCTGCCCTATGCAGAGGGCGGATACGCCTACCCGGAATCCGGGCAGACGGCCATCAATGTCACCAACGGCAAACTCATCCGCCTGCTTGTCGACGATGAACCCTTTGACGTTCGCTACGGCGAGGTCGGGGGCCATGAGCGGGAGCTCGACTTGCGCAACGGGGTGCTGCGCCGCAGCGTCCGCTGGACCACCCCCGCGGGGCGCACGGTCAAGATCTCATCCGTGCGCCTGGTGTCGTTCACCCAACGGGCCATCGCGGCCATCTGCTACGAGGTCGAGCCGCTTGACGCCGAGGTGCGTATCGTCCTGCAGTCGGAGCTGGTCGCCAACGAGGCGCTCCCACCTCAGAGTAAGGACCCCCGGGTGGGCGCCGCGCTTGAGTCCGCGCTCGAGAGTGAGGAGCACCTGGCGCAGGGCAACGGCGGGCTGCTGGTCCATCACACCCGGGTCAGCGGCCTGCGCATCGGGGTGGCGATGGACCACAGCATCGAGGGGCCACCCCAGATGGTCGTCGCGTCCGAAAGCGTCCCCGATGTCGCCCGCGTGACCGTCACCACGCGGCTGAAGCCGGGCGAGCGGCTGCGCATCGTCAAATTCATCGCCTACGGCTGGTCGAGCCTGCGTTCGCGGTCTGCCATCCATGACCAGGTCAGGGCCGCGCTGTCGGCCGCGCGCTTGACCGGCTGGGAGGGCCTGCTCGAGGAGCAGCGGGCCTACCTGGACGACTTCTGGGCGCGTGCAGACGTCGAACTGGAGGGCGATCCGGAGATCCAGCAGGCGGTGCGTTTCGCGCTCTTCCACGTCCTGCAGGCGGGAGCGCGTGGGGAGGGGCGCCCCATCCCGGCGAAAGGACTGACGGGTCCCGGCTACGACGGCCACGCCTTCTGGGACACGGAGATCTTCGTCCTGCCAGTACTGACGATGACCATGCCTCGCGCCACCGCCGACACGCTGCGCTGGCGCCACTTGATTCTTGGCAAGGCGAGGGAGCTTGCGCGCCAGCTGGGCCTACGCGGCGCCGCGTTCCCGTGGCGGACCATCCGGGGGGCAGAGAGTTCGGGGTACTGGCCTGCGGGCACCGCCGCGTTCCATATCAATGCAGACATCGCCTATGCCGTGGCCTACTACCTTGAGGCGACCGAGGACAGCGCATTCGAGGAGGAGGTGGGTCTCGAGCTGCTAGTCGAGACGGCGAGGCTGTGGTGTTCACTTGGGTACCACAATGCCGCCACCGACCGGTTCCGCATCGACGGCGTCACCGGACCCGACGAGTACAGCGCCATCGCTGACAATAACGTCTACACCAACCTCATGGCACAGCACAACTTGCGCTGGGCGGCAGAGGCGGTGCAGCGCCACCCCGAGAAGGCCCGCGCCCTTGGCGTGGACCCCGACGAGGCCGCCGGTTGGCGCGAGGCGGCTGAGAAGATGTTCATCCCCTACGACGAGCGCCTGGGAGTGACCCCGCAGGCCGAGTCCTTTACCGAGCACGAGGTGTGGGACTTTGCTGGCACCGCGCCGGACCAGTACCCCCTGCTCCTGCACTTCCCGTACTTTGACCTCTATCGCAAGCAGGTCGTCAAGCAGGCTGATCTCGTCCTCGCGATGCACCTACGCAGCGACGCGTTTACGCCAGAGCAGAAGGCGCGCAACTTCGCGTACTACGAGCCACTGACTGTGCGCGACTCCTCGCTGTCGGCCTCCACGCAGGCCGTCCTGGCCGCCGAGGTGGGCCAGCTCGACCTCGCCTACGATTACCTCGGTGAAGCTGCGCTCGTAGACCTCCACGACCTGCATCACAACGTGCAGGACGGGGTTCACATGGCCTCACTGGCGGGGGCCTGGACGGCGCTGGTGGCGGGGTTCGGTGGTATGCGCGTGGAAAACGGCTCGCTCTGCTTCGCGCCACGGCTGCCAGACGCGCTCGGACGGCTCGCCTTCCACCTCCTGTTCCGCGGCTGCCGCCTGCGCGTCGAGGTGAGAGCGACGGAAGCGACGTACCGCCTGCTCGACGGCTCGCCACTGAAGGTGTGCCATCACGGCGAGGAGATACTCCTACCTGTGGATGAGGCAATCACCAAGCCCATCCCGCCCATCCAGGCGGGACCGCGACCAACTCAGCCTCCAGGGCGTGAGCCACTGGCGCGGGGGGCACGAGCGCCCTCCACAAGGACGCCGGCTTGAGTGGGTCGGCGGGCGCTGCGGCACTCGGGCCGATGGCGAGCCCAAGTGACGTGTGGATCCGTTGTCTTGATGCCAGACAAGATGCAATGACGGAATACGCAACGGGATAACCTAGGAGAGGCGATGAGCCTCTCCTAGGCGTGCCACGCAACCAGCATCGCTGTTCACAGCCGTGTCCGGGTCGGCTTCAGCTGGAGCATAGAAGATGCCCGCTCGGTCCGTAACGCCATCGGTACCACCCTCACCCTGCTTGCCGATGCCGGAGCACGACAAGAAGCCATTGCGCATGATTTTCCCCAACAGGCATATTTCGCCCTCTGGGCTATCGCCTTCGAAGAGGCTTTCGGCGGCTCAATACACGAGCGATTTTGCCATGAGGATATCTGGCTTCCCAAGCCCATTGGCATCCGGGATCACGCCCACAATGACGTAGCCCAGCTTCTGGTAAAATTCATAGGGATGGTGCTTCAGGTTCCTGAGGTGGGCCAGGTGGTCCCAGACGCGGGGAAAGAGATCGATCCCAGCAAGGCTGGTCTGCTGAGTTTCGTCATCGGTGCCAAGGGTAATGGTGAGCCCACCACGCTCTTTCACGCGCTCTTCCAGGTCAGCCACCAATCTACGCCCGATGCCTTGGCCTTGCTGGCTGACACGCACCACCAGGGGATGCAGTTCCCACACGTGGCCACGATACTGGCTGATACCACCGATCCAGCCAAGGACGGTCCCATCCGCATCCTGGGCAACTCGACTGATGCGCCCTGCTGCAAAGGATTCTCGAACCTCCTCCACAGCAGATTCCAGGTCTGGCCACGCTTCTGGCCAGTTGACAGCAAAGCCCTCCACCAACAACACCGCAACCTGGCGGATGGCTGATTCATCGTCAGCATGAAGATCAACAATGTGCATATCCGCGTTCCCTCCTTTATTCCTTGTTTAAGGATAGCACAGACAGCGAACTGTCCGACATTTTCTTAATTCCTTGACAAAATTCGGGCCAATACCGTACACTTGCTTACACTAGGCGGTTTGCCAGATACTCTTGAGAGAATAGAGGCAAACTGCATATCACCCTCAAAGAAACTAACGCGATCATCTCACTTTGCAAGCACTTATAGCTGAGTAATCGTTCCTTCTGGACGATTCGCAAAAGGAAGTGTCCTATGGAAAAGCAAGAAGGCAAACTTCGCCGCGAACTCTCTTTCTTGGAAGCTATCGCGCTCTCCATCGGCATCATGGCACCAACTGCTGCAATGGCCCTCAATGGCTCACTCGCTGCTGGCATTACGGGCAGCGGGGTTCCTCTTGCCTTTCTGCTCGCCACTATTGCTGTTGGGCTGGCCAGTTTCTCTTTCATCCAATTCAGTCGTTATTTCGCTCATAGCGGTTCAGTGTATGGCTTCAACGGCATTGCTCTAGGGCCACGTGTGGGTTTCTTCTCTGGTTGGGCGCTTCTGGGTACCTACCTGGCCTTTACCTGTGCATCGACAGCAGAGGTCGGGAACTTTGCCGAGGCATTCTTTGCTGGCTTGCATGTTAGCATCGACTGGTTGCCATTAGCGATTGTTGCCGGCATCATTATCTGGCTATTTGCGTATAGCGCTATTACCCTATCAACACGTCTCACCCTCCTAATGGAGGGAATCTCAGTCCTGCTCATTGCTATTTTGACAATCGTCATCTTTGCCAAGGTAGGCTCTGCGGGTCAACTTACCGCTCAGCCTTTTACTCCGGGGAATCAACCGCTCAATAATGTTGGCCTGGCGGCGGTTTTTGGTTTCCTCTCGTTCGCCGGTTTCGAGGGTGCTGCTACACTGGGTGAAGAGACGCGCAATCCACGCCGCAACATCCCCATAGCTATTCTTACTGCCGTTGTTGGCACCGGCATTTTCTACGTCGCTGTTACGTATGCGCAAACCGTCGGCTTTGGGACGAGCGCTTCGGGCGTGAAGACTTTTGCCAATTCGACTGCACCGCTAGGCGACCTGGGTCAGCGTTATATCGGGAGCGTCATGGCAACTTTAATCGACTTTGGCGCGACGATCAGTGCGTTCGCGAGCGCACTTGGGACGGCCAATGCAAGTGCGCGCATTCTCTTTTCCATGGGACGAGACGGGTTCATGAGTAATCGTCTCGGCACCACAAGCCCCCGCACCAGCTCACCGGCCATGGCAGTAGCTATAGTGATGATTATCACCTTTGCCATCGTTCTCGGCTGGAGCAGGGTTCCCGGCATCAATGGAGCTTCCCTCTTTGGCTTCCTGGGGACGATTGGCGTTTTCTTGATCCTGGTAGCCTATATCCTGACCAATGTAGGAGCGATACGCTTCTTTGTCGCCCGCCGGCTCTGGACCTGGCAATGGATTATCCCTGTTGCAGCCACCCTCGTACTAGGGTACACGCTTTATAGTAATCTTTACCCCGTTCCTGCTGCGCCCTACAACATCTTCCCTTATGTAGCATTAGCCTGGCTTGTGATCGGGCTGGTGATTGTGTTTGTCAGCCCCGCTCTTGTCAGGCGAATTGGCCTACACCTTGAAGAAAGTGAGGGACTACATCTTGAAGAACACGCAGGACCAGTATCTTAGGGTAACAATCCATTAGAAGCGAGAACAGCCGAGATATTAAGAACCCAAGCGGGAATCGATCGGGGCATGAGGTCCGGGTCCCAGGCCGAGAAGCCCATGGGTTGCGCCCATACAGCGGTTCATGACGACGATCAGCCCTGCTGCTTCAGCTATCCGCCGGGCCTCCTCCGAGGCGATCCCAAGTTGAAGCCAGAGCACCTTTGCTCCGATTGCAATGGCCTGCCGTGCGATCTCGGGAGCTTCCTGGGCGGGGCGGAACACCTCTACCACGTCAACTGGCACATCAATCTCAGCGAGCGAGCGGAACACGGGTTCTCCAAAGATCTCTCCGCCGCGTGGGTTCACCGGCACGATACGGTATCCCTGACTTTGCAGGTAGCGCGGCACCTGGTGTGCGGCTTTTGACTCATCAGCGGAGGCTCCTACCACCGCGATGGTCCTGATTTCGGCGTAGATGCGCGAGAGTTGCTCACGCTCAGAGGCTTCTATCAATTCCATCACCTCTCTTCTGTTTCCCAGGGTATGGGTCTCCGCTCATCGACTACGGCAGTTTGCTATTGCTTTTGCTCGACGAACTCACCCTCGATCATGATCTGGACCTCGTCGCTGACGATCCACTTGCCATCGAGCATCATGTTAAACGTCAGGCCGAAGTCCTTCCTGTTGATCTGACCCTCGGCGCTGTAACCGATGCGGTGGCCCATATTGGGATCATTGAATTCCCCATACCGCACCACGTTCAGCGTCACTGGCCGGGTGTTGCCCTTGATGGTCAGGTCGCCGGTCATGGTGTAGCGATCCTGTCCGGCCGCTTCGATCCTGGTGCTCTTGAAGGTGAGCGTCGGATACTTGTCGACTTCCAGAAAATTCGATGACCGCAGGTCATTATCCCGCTGGGGGTTGTGAGTGCGGATACTGGCCGTCTGGATGGTGACCTCCACCGATGACGCTTCGGGGTGGTCGGGGTCGATATGGCCAGTCGTGCTGATCTCGGGAAAGTGACCGCGCACCGTCATCATGCCCAGGTGCTTGGCGGCGAACTCGACTTGCGTGTGGTAAGGGTCAAACTGCCAGCGACTTTGGGTTCCGGCTTGCGGTTCATTCTGCGTTGTCATGTCATTGCCTCCCTGTAAACGAAATAGCTAGATTCTGTGAAATAGCTAGATTCTGTTAGGAAAAGGGAACGGGCAATCCTTCTCGTTCCCTTTTCGATTCATACTTTCTTTACGGAAATAAGATTATACCAGGAAGCTTCTTTTGTCAAGGATGTTCTTCTTCTCCCGGTGAGCACGTTCCATGCCGCTTTGTGTTTGGCGGGGATGGCGCAAAGTAGCCATCTATTCGATCTCCCCGCCGACCTCGCGGCGTACGATCTTTGTACCTGCGACCATAGCTTGCATTTTCGCGAAGGCCGCCCAACGTGCTGTCTGACTGAATCCGCAATCAGGCAAGATTTGCAGACGTGTGGGTTCTACATACTTGAGCAGCAGGCGTATCCTCTCGGCCACATCTGCCGGCTTTTCGATATAGTAGGATTTGACATCTACCACGCCTGCTCCTATTTCGCGCTCTCCAGCCATCTCGCGAAGCAACTCCAATTCAGCCATCTCGCGATTAGCAAATTCCAGGATAAACTGGTCAACTTTCGCATCTAGTAAGCGCGGGAACAATGGACGATAGAGCCGTTTTCCTACAGGTTTGCAGCGATAATTACCAAAGCAGGTGTGCATAGCCAGCCTGGCGTTCACACCTTCAACGGTTGCATTCCAGAGGGCCACATAATCGTTGACTCGCTCCGGATAGACCGCGAAGGAGGGTTCATCGATCTGTATGAACCCTGCCCCAGCCTTCACCAGATCGCGTAGTTCCTGGTTCACGATGGGGGCAAGCGCCCAGGCTATCTCCATCCGATCCCGGTAGATTGTACCCGGATCGAGCCTGCCGGAAAGCGTAAAAGGGCCGGGCACTGTGGCTTTGAGAGATTTGCCCGAACCTGCAACGGCCCTCTGTAAATAACGGAAATCAGGCACCGTCCGCAGGCCTTCGGGGGCATGTATCGGCTCCAGCACTTGCCATTTTGGCCGCATATCATGGCCTTCGGGACCCATCGTGCGCCTGGGTGGTAAAAGGCGTACTCCTTGCAAGTGGTCGTAAAAGCCCATTACAAAGTCTAGGCGGCGCATTTCACCATCCACCAGGATATCTATGCCTGCCTTCAACTGATCGTTGATCGCGATATCCGTAGCATCAGTCAACGTTTCTTCGATATCATGGGAACCGTACTCTCCGCGCTTAATAGCCTGGCCTGCTGTGAGTAACCAGCCGGGCATAGCGTAACTACCCACAGTCGTAGTTAGCAACAAGTTAATTTGATCGTTTACCACTTGTTTCTCCATGTGTCACATCTCGTTGCGTGCCTTGCGGATCCAATCGAGAACATCCCGCGTCAGGTTCGTGATCCCGGCAAAGTCATCCCTCACTCCTCACCTGACAAATGCCTTGACCACTTTACATATGCCCCTGCCTTGATTGCGCAAGCGGTAGCGGCCGGTCGCCGACGGTATGACGATCGTTTCAGCGTAGTGCAATGGGTGAGTGCCATGCTCTGATTCGACCAGCACCTGTTCTCCCTCTACCAGGTTGAGTACGTGAAAGTGCTCTTTGCCAGTATCGCTCTCGAAGCGTTCGCCGAACTCTGCACGATGAATGGCGAAGAACATCAGGGGATGCTCCCCGATGCGATATTCCGTCCAGCCCTCCCCTTGCTGGATAATGCGCGGTGAGGGTATCAGGTTCTGCTGCACCCAGCGCGTCCGGCGGCTAAAGTCTATATTGTCCCAGGCACGTTCGATATGAATGGGGCGGAGTTCGCCGGTGAGGTCGCGCCGCAGATAATCGTAAATCTTGAACGTGTACAGGTATGGTGTCGAGCTAATCTCCAGGACAACATTGTTAGCTCCGCTGTTATGCACTGTCCCTGCGGGAATGAGAAAGAGATCGTGCATGCGTGTCGGCCAGGCGTTCACGAATTCTTCCGTATCGAAAGCAATCCCTCCATCGCGTGCCCGCTCTGCCGCGAGACGAAAGGCATCCGGATCTATGCCTTCTTTTAAACCCAGGTAGCATAGCCCGTTTTCACCAGCTTTCAAGACATAGTAGGTTTCATCCTGGGTATAGCTCAGCCCAAATTCACGTCGCATATACTCTGTCCGGGGGTGTACCTGGCAGGAGAGATTGCCGCCAACAAGTGTGTCATCGTAGTTGAAACGGATGGGGAAGCTAGTGCCGAAACGTTCAGCTACCTTTGGCCCTTGCACGTTGATGGTTTCCTGGGCAATGAGCATCTCAAAGGGGACCTCGAGCCTGAGTTCACCGTCTCGAAAAACGACGCCGTTTTCTGGCGTAATGAGCTCATACGACCAGGCATAATTTGGCTTGCTGGGGTCAAGCTGCATATAATGTTTCATCCACTGACCGCCCCACGCGCCTGGATAAAAGACAGGCTTGACCCGAAATGGCTGGCATGACAGCGCAAACAAGGATGCTCGCAGAGCAGAACCTTCTACGAATAGCGGGTACTGCGGATTAGCCATATCGAGGTAGAGGTCAAGTTCAGGCAGCAGCGCTGTCTTGTGGTGCTCCATCACAGGCCAATCTACCCAATACATGCTCTTTACTGCTGGATAGATGGGTGTACCAAGCAAGATATCGCGTCCTACTGATGCCATGCTGGTGATGTTTTCTTTAGGTAGATCAGCCCATGCTTTTCCCCCCTCAAGGTTCAGCAGTGCACTACCCTGTCCGAAGCACACAACTAGCTCAGCCTGCTGTACTTCCTCCAGTACCCTGTTTCGCACATTCCTCAGCTTGTCAGGATCGAAGAAATCGCGCAAGTTGCCCTGGTAGAGCTTACCAAATACCACGTCGCCATTATCCAGCGAGTCGGCCAATCGATGAATACAACCCGATACGCTGCGAGTACTTCCTGCAAGCCAGCCTGTAGTATACCCCAGGCTACCCCGCTCATCCCGTCGATTGTCCAGAGGCGAACACTAGTGTTTACCAGCCGTTGACCAAATGCTGCATAACCTGCAAGTAAGTGGCCTTCGGCCAGGGGATACGTAGGGAAGGTATCATAGGCTGTGATCTCTGTAAGCATAGTCGCTCACTCCATCTCGCCAAAATTGCTGGTGATAAGAGCGCAAAGTGCAATAGCAGCCGCTTCCACCTCAGGTTGGCTGTATCATTTTCTCGAATCGCTGGCAAGCATCTTCGACTGTTTTCAAAACCGGGTCAAGTTCCTCACGCAATTGCGTTAGCTTTTCTACTATTTTTTGCGAAGTACCTGGCTCGATATTCAATGACGGCTCTGAACCCTGACCATTATCGTGTACGGGTACAGTATGGCCTTGCTCATAGAACTCCTTGATGAGAGCCTGCTGAAAGGCGACCACGTCGAGCAGTTCCAGTACAACGCGCAAAGTCACTTCATTAGTTGACATGGCCCGCCCCAGCCATAAGGCCGTTTCCCGACGGCTCATGACATCTTGAGGGACATCTTTCTTTCCTTGCCGTCGCAACATAATGCGTATCTCCTTACTTGTAGATGCCTGCTGTACGGCGCGCATGTTCGACATACCATGCGTCAGTCATGGCATCGATTGCCGCACGTTGTTCAGATGTCATCCCCGCGTTATGGCTGGGGAATACGGGCAACCGAATGCCACGCTCATCCAGGTCCTGCGCGACCCCGGCCACCAGCGACTGCATGATAATGCATGCGGCGATGGTGGAGGCCGATGCAACTTTTTGCTGGAAACCCGCAATCGTGACCAGGGCATCTCCCTGAGGTACGCAGGTATCAATAACCTCGTCACATACCTCGAACAGCCGTTTGCCGGTGCTATGGCGAGACGTGCTCTCACTGCTATGGGCCAGCGAGGTAATCGCGACCGTCTTCAGCCCCTGTTCTCTGGCACTCAATGCAACATCAATGCCCATCGCGTTCACACCAGAGTTGGAGATCACGATCATGACATCTTTCGGGTCAAGCTTGTAATTCTCCAGGACAACCCGCCCGAATCCCTCCACTTTTTCCAGGTAGAGCGCCTGTCGCAATGCCTGGTTGCCGAGTACGGTGGGCATGTATGAGGTTGAAAGCTCATGAATAGGTAGCCAACCAGGATAGCTTCCGATGCGTGGATAGGTATCCATTGTTGGAATAAATGAATGCCCTGAACCAAACAGCACGATAAGGCGATCGGCTGCGATGGCGTCGGCACCCCATTTTGCAACCTTGCTGATGGTCTCTAACTGGGTTTTTTCGATCTGATTGAATACTTCACGGAAAGCGTTAAAGAATTGGCTGGATCCCATCCTGATCTCCTTCCAGGCTGCGATGATCTACAGTATGGTTCGTATTGACTATTCTGAGACATCTGTGATCATGGCTCATCAGCACTTAGGATACGCTTCATGCTCCATAAGTACCAGCTTGCACAGTACCCAGGCTACTCCATCCTCATCGTTGGATGGTGCAACCAGGTCAGCCGCCGCCTTCACCTCCTCAGGGGCGTTGCCCATCGCCACTGCCATTCCCGCAATCCCAAACATACTGATATCGTTGTGGCTATCACCGATGACGAGAATACGCTCTAGAGGAATAGCCAGGTATGTGGCTAAGACCTTGAGCGCCTCGCCCTTATTGATTCCTGATTGAGTGATCTCCAGGTAAGTCGGGGCCGAGTAGGTCAGGTAGATGGGCAGGTTGAGAAGCCGCAGCTTCCTTTCGATCTCCAATAGGTGACGTGGTTCGCCGCAAATATTGATCTTGGTAGGTTCGGCACATGCCTGCAAGACATCATCCACCCTGAGAATCTCAACCTGAGAGTCTTCAACGCCGGTGATATCAATTTTAGAAATGGCTATCAGTTGCTCTAGCTCCTCAATGCCTCCTTCATAATACAGGTGGTCTGGTTCCTGGGAGATAATGGGTGCTTCTGCTGCACGCGCCAGTTCTACAATCTCCGCGGCTTCTTCTCGTGCTAACGGACGATGGAGAATTACCAGGTTATTGGATGGATCGGCGATATACGCTCCTCCAGAACCAATATATGGTAGGGTCAGACCCAGTTCTTTCAATAGTGGCATCATCTTCAGCTTCGGGCGTCCTGATACCAGCGTCACCCCGGTCCCCCTGGCCTGCGTTTCGCGAAGCAACGGCGCAATACCACTCGATAGTCTGTTCTCGGAAGTTACCAGCGTGCCATCAACGTCAATGGCTACCAGGTCGTATATGCGCTCACTAGCGGAGGCGGGCGACCATAAAGGCCCTCCCCGCGGCGCTCCACCACCCTCGCCCCTACAGATACCTATGTCAACAGGCTGTTCATTCCCGATGGACATGCGTTCTCACCCCTCACTGGACTGCGGGAGCTAAATATGCGGCAGGCGCTGGCGGTACCGCGCCAGGGTTCTGGCGTTCGCTCGCAGCGCTTCCTGCACAACACCGGCATTGGGACAGCGAATCATGGGTGGCACCTGGCCCGCTTCGACGAAATTTTCAATGACCGATGCTACGATAGCATGAACCAGAATAATAGCTAGCGCGGTAGAGGCGCCTCCAGTTGTCCCAAGCTCCGGCATCGTCTCGATAGACACCAGGGTATCTCCTGGTGGAACGTCATGATCGAGTACCAGGTCTACAACATCAGCGAGGTGTTTGCCACCTGGATGCAGCGATGGAACAGAGGATGAATAGCGGCGAGACGTAACCCCAATTGTGTAGAGGCCCTTCTCACGAGCCGCTAACGCTACCTCTATGGGAGCATTGTTGCGACCAGACGCGGAGAAAACCATCATTACATCCTCTGGCCTCAGCTCATATTTCGGCAATACAAAGCGAGTAGCATAACCATCCCATTTTTCGAGAGCAATACATTTCTCCGTGCCTTCATGAAACATCAGACCAGGATCAAGCAAGGGACTGACGGCTGCCAGCCCGCCGGAGCGATAAAATGCTTCCTCCGCTGGCAAATGGGAGTGCCCTGAGCCGAACATATGGAGTACACCATCTCGGCGTAACGATTGCGTGATGACACGCGCGGCTTCTTCGATGTGAGAAGCTTCACGTTCCATGAGTGCTTGTTGAGCCGCGATCATAGCCTCCATATAGCTACGCCAGTAGGCCATAATGAAGATTTCCTCCTGTCTCTGCTATTTATTCAGCCTGGCTTTCTTACGCGCCGCCTCCCACTCCATCGGTTTCTGGCCACCGAACGGCACCAGTTGAATCCAGATGCGAATGCCCTGCTGGTGCAATTTTTCCGTATCCTCGATCTCCTCAGGTGAAAGGTCGCAGTTTGAGGCTACATTGCGCGAGTTCGCCTTGTGGGCCATCGCACCATAATTGATATCTGAGGCCCTGTAACCTTTCTCCAGTAGGCGCAGGAATGTTTTGGGAACCTTCGCGAGCAGGATGATGCGATCATGACCACTACTCAGACCGCGCAGTTTCTCGGCAACTTTATCGATGGTGAATGCTTCGATCTTGATCCCCGAAGGCGCGGCAA
>WNFA01006330.1_pt1 | contig 17935 bp, 19 predicted proteins | sample 5400481 | NCBI WGS metagenome assembly WNFA01 (sample SAMN13153340, study PRJNA577476) | soil metagenome | isolation source: 120 cm saprolite under Douglas fir tree site 2 hole 1 replicate 2 | place: USA:California | collected 2015-04-18
GATCTGCGTGGACACGCCCCCTCACCCCGACCCTCTCCCCGCACGCGGGGAGAGGGAGCGCACGCGCCGTGCCCGCGGCATCCACTACTCCAGCCGATCCATCACCCCTACTTCAGCTGATCCGCCACCTTGGCGAGCCCCGCGCGCGCGCAGGCCTCGTCCTTGTCCTGACCGGGCGCGCCGCTCACGCCGACGGCGCCGATGGTCTCGTTGCCGACCATGATCGGCAGGCCGCCGCCGAGCGGGATGACGTCGGCGAGCATGCGCTGGCCCACGAGCCCGCCCTCGGCGGTGCGCTGCGCCCACTCGGCCGAGGAGCGGCGGAAGGTGCGCGCCGTGTAGGCCTTGCGGCGGGCGAGCTCGGCGGTGTGCGGCGCCGTGCCGTCGCCGCGCAGGAACGCCAGCATGTGGCCGGCGCGGTCGACCACCGCGACCGACACCGCGTGGCCGTCCTTGATGCACTGCTCCATGGCGCCGGTCATGATGGCGCTCGCGAGCTGCATCGACACGTTGCGCTCCGTGCGCACGCCCTGCGCCGACGCCGGCGCGCTCAAGGCCGCGACGGCGAGCGCCGCGATGACGATCCGATGACGCATGTTGTCCTCCCCGCCTGAAAATTCGTCCGCTGGCCCAACGGCTTGGGTCCCGGTCACCTTAACACGGGCCGGCCACAGCCGGGCCACAGCCCGGCATTGCGCTCCCACCGTCAGTTGGCTATACGGACAGCCACGCTGTACCACGGATCAACGGCCTGCCCAGGTCCGACGGGGGAACCGGGCGCGGCACCGCGCGCCCCGCCAATCCTAAAGATTTTTCAGAGAGCTGATGATGTCTTCAACCTTCGACACGGTCGCCAATATCATCGCCGAGACGTGCGATATTCCGCGCGAGAAGATCAAGCCGGAGAGTCACGCGATCGACGATCTCGGCATCGACAGCCTCGATTTCCTCGACATCGCCTTCGCGATCGACAAGGCGTTCGGCATCAAGCTCCCGCTCGAGCAGTGGACGCAGGAAGTCAACGACGGCAAGGCCACGACCGAGCAGTACTTCGTGCTGCAGAACCTGTGCTCCCGCATCGACGGTCTCGTCGCCGCCAAGGGGGCCTGACGCCCTCAAACAATGCGGATTGAGTATTTCCAGCTGATCGACCGCATCGTCGACCTCGACCTCGGCGGCCGGACGATCAAGGTCGACGCCCAGGTCCCGCAGGAAAGCACGATCTTCGAGGGCCACTTCCCCGGCCATCCGCTGATGCCGGGCGTGCTGCTCATCGAGGCGATGGCGCAGACCTCGGGCTGGCTGGTCATCGCCGCGACAAAATTCGAGCGGATGCCGTTTCTCGCCGCCGTCAAGGAGGCGAAGCTGCGCTCGTTCGTCATCCCGGGCCAGCTCCTCGCGATCACCGCGACGCTGATGCATGAAGGCTCCGGCTTCGCGGTCACCAAGGCCTCGGTGACGGTCGCCGGCAAGGCGACCTGCAGCGCCGAGCTCACCCTGCGCACCATGCCGTTCCCCGATCCGAGGCTGCGCGCCAACATGGAGGAGATGGCGGGGCGGATCACCGGCATCGGCATCGTGTCGTGCCTCGGTGAAGGGCTGGACGCGCACTGGTCCGGCCTGAACGCGGCGAAGCCGGTGATCGACGCGCAGAGATTTGCGCCCTACATGGTCCATCCGCTCGCCGCGATCGACTTCGACAAGCAGATTCCGAAGAAGGGCGACCAGCGGCAGATGGAGCCGTGGCAGCGCATCGGCACCTATGCGGCGGGCCTCGCGCTCGATAGTGCGGGAGCCAAGGGCAACGCCGAGCTTCTGGGGCGCATGGACATGATCGTCGCCGCGGGCGGCGGCGAGCGCGACGAGAAGGTCGACGCCGCGATCCTCACCGCGCTGCCCAAGGCGGCGCAGCCCGACCTCTTCCTCAACGAACGGCTGATGAACGACCTGCGGCCCACGCTCTTTCTCGCGCAGCTCTCCAACCTGCTCGCCGGCAACATCTCGATCGTGCACGGCGTGACCGGCTCCTCGCGCACCTTCATGGGCGAGGAATCCTCCGGCGTCGACGCGGCGCGCATCGCGCTCGCGCGCATCGCGGCGGGACAGAGCGACATCGCCCTCGTCGGCGGCTCCTACAACAGCGAGCGCTCCGACCTGTTGATGCTGTTCGACTTCGGCGGCTACTGCCTCAAGGGCGAATTCCGCCCCGTGTGGGAACGCGAGGCAAACCCCGGATTCGCGCTCGGCTCGCTCGGCGCCTTCCTGGTGCTGGAAAGCCGGGCGCACGCGGAAGCCCGCAAGGCGACTCCGATCGCGCGCCTCTCGGCGGTCGCGAGCGGCTACGCCAAGCGCGCGCCGGGCGCCATCGCCGGCGCGCTCGGCAAATTGTGGGACAAGGTCGCGGGTGCCGTTCCGGCCGCGAGCAGCGCCGTCATCTCGGGCGCGACCGGCGCCGCGCCGGCGACCGCGGAAGAACAGGAATTCCTCGGCCGCCATGCCGCGCTGCCGGTGCGGGGTACCGGAACCCTGATCGGCCACGGCATGGAGCCGCACATGGTCATGAACATTGCGCTTGGCGCGCTTGCGGTGAACCGCGGTAAGCTGTTTCCGCCGTGCGGCGGCGCCGCCTTCGAGCGGCCGATGGACGGGACGCTCACCCACGCGGTGGTGACGGGCGTCGGCCATTGGCGCGGCGAAGGCCTCGCGCTCGTCGAATCAGTACACTGAGACACACGGGAAGAACGGAGGCCGTCATGGCAAGCGATCGCGACAAGGCGGGCCGGCCGGTGGTCGTGGTGACCGGCATGGGCGTCGTCACTTCGCTCGGCGCCGGCAAGGACGACAACTGGCGAAAGCTCGTCGCGGGCCAGTCCGGCATCAGCGCCATCAAACGTTTCTCCACCGAAGGCCTCAAGACCAGGATCGCCGGTACTGTCGACTTCGTCGACATCCAGCCCATGAGCTCGCCGGCGCTCGCCGGCAAGCTCGCCGACATGGCGGCGGAGGAGGCGGTGGCCGAAGCGGGCATCGGCAGCGCCGGCCATTTCCCCGGCCCCCTGTTTCTGGCGGTGGCGCCGGTCGAGGTCGAATGGCCGCAGCGCCAGGAGCTGGCAAAAGCCTCGGGCGCGAACGACGCGGTCACCTACACCGACCTGATCCGCGCCGCCGCGACCGGCAAGTTCGGCCATTACCACGATCGTTTCATGTTCGCCTCCGTCGCCGACGGGCTGGCGCAGAAGTTCGGCACCGAGGGCGCGCCGATCTCGCTTTCCACCGCCTGCGCGTCGGGCGCGAGCGCGATCCAGCTCGGCCTCGAAGCGATCCGCCGCGGCGAGACCGACGCGGCGCTCTGCGTCGCGACCGACGGCTCGGTCAACGTGGAGAGCCTCATCCGCTTCTCGCTCCTTTCTGCGCTCTCCATCTCCAACGAGCCGCCGCAGGGCGCGGCAAAGCCGTTCTCCAAGAACCGCGACGGCTTCGTGATGGCGGAGGGCGCCGGCGCGGTGGTGCTCGAAAGCTACGCCGGCGCGAAGGCGCGCGGCGCGAAAATCCTCGGCGTGCTCGCCGGCTGCGGCGAGCTCGCCGACAGCTTTCACCGCACGCGCTCGAGCCCCGACGGCAAGCCGATCGTCGGCTGCATGCGCAACGCCCTCGACGACGCCGGCCTCAAGCCGGAGGCCATCGACTACATCAACGCGCACGGCACCGGCACGCCGGAGAACGACAAGATGGAGTGCCAGTGCGTGAGCACGGTGTTCGGCGAGCATGCCAAGCGGATCCCGATCTCGTCGAACAAGTCGATGATCGGCCACACGCTCTCCGCCGCCGGCGCCGTGGAGGCGGTGGTGACGCTCCTGACGCTGGAGCACCAGCGCATCCCGCCGACGATCAACTACAACGTCCCCGATCCTGCGATCACGCTCGACGTGGTGCCGAACAAGGCGCGCGACGCGCGCATGGAACGCGCCATCTCGAACTCGTTCGGCTTCGGCGGGCAGAACGTCTCCCTCGTGCTGGCGCGGGAGCCGGCCTGATGGCCGACGCGGCCCCGCAGCGTGCCTTCGTCACCGGCGGGGTGAAGGAACTCGCGGCCGCCTATCCGAAGCAGACCTTCGCCGCGCACGCGCTCGACCTCTCCGACAAGGAGGCGGTGGAGAAATTCGCCAAGGCGCTTGCCGCCGAGCCGCCGTACTCCGGCTTCGTGCACAATGCCGGCCAGAGCTACGACAGCCTCGCGGTGATGATGGACCAGACGAAGGCGGAGGCCGCCATGCAGGTGAATTTCTGGTCGTTCACCCGCTTCGTGAACCTGCTCACGCGTCCGATGATGCGCGCGCGCTACGGCCGCATCGCGGTGATCGGCTCGGTGACCGCGCTGCAGGCCAACCAGGGCAACGCCGCCTATGCGGCCTCGAAGGCCGCCCTGCTCGGCTACATGCGCACGCTCGCGATCGAAGTGGCGCGCACGGGTGTCACCGTCAACTATGTCGCGCCCGGCTTCATCGACACCGCCATGATGGAGCGCTACGCCAAGTTCCGCGAGCAGATGGAGGGGCAGATTCCCGCGCGGCGCTTCGCGACGCCGGAGGACGTCGGCAACGTCGTCGCCTTCCTGCTTTCGCCGCAATCCGCCTATGTGACCGGCGCGGTCTTGCCGGTTGACGGCGGGCTTTCCGCGGCATTAGGCATCCATCGCTGAATCCCTCTCATCATCGTCTCCAGCCCCAAGATGCGCGCGCTCACCCTCGTTGCCGACCGCAAGATCGAGCTTGTCGATGCGCCGCCGCCGCCGCCGCCGGAGGCGGGCCAGGTGCAGGTGCGCGTCAAGGCGGTCGGGCTCAACCACCTCGACCTGTGGGGCTGGCGCGGCATGGCGTTCGCCAAGCGCAAGCTCCCGGTGGTGGTCGGCGTCGAGGCGGCGGGCGAGATCGCGGCGGTCGGCGCCGGCGTGACCGCGTTCAAGCCGGGCGATCCGGTGGTGATGTACGGCGCGCTCACCTGCGGCACCTGCAAGGCCTGCCGCGAGGGCCGCGATAATCTCTGCGAGAACGTGCAGGGCATCCTTGGTTTCCATGTCGACGGATTTGCGCGCGATCTCATCAACTGCGAGGCGCGCCTCGTGATCCCGGTGCCGGCGGGCGTCGCGATGCGCGACGCCGCCTGCGCGCCGATCGCGTTCGCGACCGTCGAGCACATGCTGTTCGACAACGCCAAGCTCCAGCCCGGAGAAACCATCCTGGTGCAAGCGGGCGGCTCCGGCATCGGCAGCGCGGCGATCAAGATGGCGAAGGCGATCGGCTGTACCGTGATCACCACCGTCGGCGACGACGCCAAGATCGAGAAGGCGAAGGCGCTCGGCGCCGACCACGTCATCAACTATCGCACCGACCGCTTCGAGGGGGTGACGCGAAAGCTCACCGCGAAGAAGGGCGTCGACGTGGTGTTCGAGCACACCGGCGCCGAGACCTTTCCGGGCTCGCTGCTCGTGCTCAAGCGCGGCGGCCGCCTGGTGACCTGCGGCGCGACCTCGGGTCCGACGGTCACGTTCAACCTGATGCAGCTCTTCCAGCAGCAGTACAAGATTTTCGGCTCCTTCGGCGCCTCGATGCGAAACATCCGCGACAGCCTCGCCAAGATGGCGGGCGGGCTCACGCCGGTGATCGACATGGAGGTGCCGCTCGCCGAGTTCGAGCGTGGGCTCGCGCGGCTCGAGAGCCGCCAGGTCTTCGGCAAGATCATCGTGAATTTTTAGCATGGCGCATGTTCTTATCGGCGAACCGGTGTCCACTTCGCCGGAACATGCGCTCTGATCGGAGCGTTCGCGCCGATGAAAGCCGCGTTGCGACGTCTGGGGCGGGGCGCGAAGTTCGCGTTCGATTCCGCGGCCGGCATGCTCGTGGCGCTGCTGCTGCGGGCCGTCCGCCATTTCGACCGCATCCGCACGAGCAACCTGTTCGCCGCCTTCCTGCGCACGGTCGGCCCGTGGCTGCCGGAGCACAGGATCGGCCGCGCCAATCTGGCGGCCGCCTTTCCTGAAAAATCGCCGGCCGAGGTCGAGCAGATCCTGATCGGCGTGTGGGACAATCTCGGCCGCGTGGTCGCCGAGTTCGCCCATCTCGACCGCCTCACCATCGGCGATCCCAACAACCTGCCCTATCTCAAGTTCGACCGGGCGAACGCCGCGCGTTTCGACCGCGTGCGCGACGACGGCAAGCCGGCGCTCGTCTTTGCCGCCCATCTCGCCAACTGGGAGCTGCCCGCCATCATGGCGGCCGCGTTCGGCCTCGACGCGCTGGTGCTCTATCGCCGCCCCAATGTCGGCTCGATCGCCGACGCGGTGATCGCGCTGCGCAAGGACAGCATGGGCACGCTGGTGCCGACCGACGCCATCGCGCCGTTCAAGCTGGCGCGCGCGCTCGAGGCCAATCGCCACGTCGCCATGCTGGTCGACCAGCACTACGTCAAAGGCGTGGAGGTCACCTTCTTCGGCCGCCGCTGCCGCGCCAATCCGCTGATCGCGAACCTCGCGCGCCACGTCGAATGCCCGATCCACGGCACCCGCATCATCCGCGTGCCCGACGGCAGCTTTCGCGGCGAGATCACCGAGGAAATCCCGCCGGTGCGCGACGCCGAGGGCAGGATCGACGTGCAGGGCACCATGCAGGCGATCACGACCGTGGTGGAAGGCTGGGTGCGCGAGCACCCCCAGCAGTGGTTGTGGCTGCACCGCAGGTGGAGGGATTGAGCCGACGCTGACTCGTAGGGTGGGCAAAGGCGCGAAGCGCCGTGCCCACGCAGATTTGCATCACCGCGTGGGCACGGCGGAGCAATCGCAATGCATAACTCTATGCCCCGGCCGCCTTTGCCCACCCTACGGCTACGCGCTCCTTGCAATGACGGAAATTACCTTCCCGTCTTGATCTTGGTCCACAATCGGTTCAGCACGCGCTGCGTCTTCAAGTCGCGCGCCGAGACCGTGTAGAGCCGCGCCATCGCCGCTTCGTCCGGATAGACGGTGCGATCGTCGATCACCGGTTTGTCCAACAGCTTCTGGCTCGCGAGATTGCCGTTGGCGTAGTGGATGAAGTTGCTGTTCTTCGCCGCCACCTCCGGCCGCAGCAGGTAATCGATGAGCGCGTGCGCCTCGTCGACGTTTTTTGCATCCTTCGGGATGGAGAGATTGTCGAAAAACATCTGCGCGCCTTCGCGCGGGATCGCATAGCGGACCTCGACGCCGTTCTTCGCTTCCGCCGCGCGCTTCTGCGCCTGCTTGACGTCGCCCGACCAGCCGACCACGAAGCAGATCTCGCCGCTCGCGAGCGCGTTGAGATATTCGGAGGAATGGAATTTGCGCACGAAGGGCCGGATCTTTCCGATCAGCTCCGCGGCCTGATCGAGATCCTTCGCTTCGGTCGAGTTGGGATCGAGGCCGAGATAGTGCAGCGCCGCCGGCATGATGTCGTCGGTCGAGTCGAGCATCTGGATGCCGCAGCCCTTGAACTTCGCGAGGTTCTCGGGCTTGAACACCATGTCCCAGCTGTCGATCTTGCCGTCCGCGCCCAGAATCTCGCGCGCCTTCGCCGCGTTGTACCCGATGCCGGTCGTGCCCCACATGTAATTGACGGCGTATTCGTTGCCGGGATCGTAGACCGCGAGCCGCCTGGCAATTGCCGGCCACACATTGACGAGGTTGGGAAGCTTCGTCTTGTCGAGCTTCTGGAAAACGCCGGCCGTGATCTGGCGCTGGAGGAAATAGCCGGTCGGGACGACCACGTCGTAGCCGGATTTGCCGGCGAGCAGCTTGGTCTCGAGCGTCTCGTTGGCGTCGAACGTGTCGTAGCGCACGTCGATGCCGGTCTCCCGGGTGAACGCGCCGGTCACAGTCGGATCGATATAGTCCGACCAGTTGTAGAAATTGACGCTGCGCTTCTGAGCTGACACGTGCGAAGACGCGACGAGCGCAAGGCCGAGGGCGGCCGCGAGAATCGCATGTCGGGGAAACGCCATCGTATGAGGCAGAGCCTCAATAGTAGCGATGCCGCCGCCGCCGCTCATAGCGCGGCTCGCCGGGCGGGGGATACCAATTCTGCATGCAACCACGGATACCAGGGCCGCGCGGCGCTCGGACGTGCGTCAGCTACGAGCGCCAGAAGGAGCGTCACAAGGATGAGCAGGATCTTTTGCATCGTCGTCTCCTCTGCCGCGCCCCGCGTGATCAGAAGCGCGCCGCACCATAGCGTGCTCCGGCAAAATTGCGTCAGGATTCGGTCGGCAGCCCGGCGGCTTTCCACGCCTTGAGCCCACCGGCGAGATGGGCGTTGAACTGGCGCCCTGCCGCCTGCGCGATTTCGATCGCCTTGATCGACCGCATGCCGGAGCCGCACGAAAAAACCACGGTGCGCCCTTGCGGATCGGGCAGGTCGTCCGGATCGAAGGTGGAGAGCGGGGCCAGCACGGCGCCCGGGATGCGCTCGACCGCCGTCTCGTTCGGCTCGCGCACGTCGATGAGCAGCATCTCGCCGGCCTTGAGGCCTTGCTCGACTTCTTGCGGCGTCAGGTCGAGCACCTCGCCGCGACCGAACAGACCGTACATCGGCAGCCTCCATTCGCTCCCCGCCCTCCCCCAACGTGAGCGATCCGCGCCAGGAATCAAGAGGGCCTGCCGGGCCGCTCCGCCGCGGACAACCCAAGGGATTGTCCCGACAGGGCAATCCGTCGATCGCGCGTCAGATGGTGACCTGCGTTCCGACTTCCACCACGCGGCCGGTCGGGATCTGGAAGTAGCTGGTGGCGTCGTTCGCGGTGCGGGCGAGCGCGATGAACAGCCGGTCCTGCCACTGCGGCATGCCCGACCGCGCCGCCGGCTTGAGCGCGCGGCGCGACAGGAAGAACGAGGTCGACATGATGTCGGATTGCCAGCCGAGCTTGCGCGCAATGGCGAGCGCTCGCGGCACGTTCGGCGTCTCCATGTAGCCGACGCGTATGATGATGCGGCTGAAAGTCCATCCGACCGGCTCGATGCGAACGCGCTCCTCGTCGGGAACGCGCGGCGTATGCGCGACCTTCACGCTCACGATGACGTTCTTCTGGTGCAGCACCTTGTAATGCTTGAGGCTGTGCAGCAGCGCGGTCGGCGCGCTCGTCGGGTCGCTGGTGAGAAAAACCGCGGTGCCCGGCACCTGCAGGGGCGGCCGCTTCTGCAGCATGGCGACGAGGGAATCGAGCGGCGTTTCGAGCCGCCGCGTCTTGTCGTACAGGAGCCGGGTGCCGCGCCGCCAGGTGTACATCACCACGAGCATGACGCCGCCGAAGGCGAGCGGGACCCAGCCACCCTCGACGATCTTCAGGAGATTGGCGGCGAGGAAGGTGGTGTCGACGAGGACGAACGGCACGATGAGCGCCGCCGCCGCGAGCGGCGACCAGTGCCACACTTTCCAGATCACCACGAAGGCCATCATCGCGGTGACCACCATGGTGCCGGTCACGGCAATGCCGTAGGCCGAGGCGAGCGCGCTCGACGAGCGGAAGAGACCGACCAGCAGCAGCACGCCGATGAGCAGCACCGCGTTGACCCGCGGCATGTAGATCTGGCCCTCCTGGCTCTCCGAGGTGTGGCGGATTTCCAGGCGCGGCAGCAGCCCGAGCTGGATCGCCTGGCGGGTGAGCGAGTAGGCGCCCGTGATCACCGCCTGGCTGGCGATCACGGTCGCGGCCGTGGCCAGCGCCACCATCGGCAGCAGCGCCCAATCGGGATAGAGCAGGAAGAACGGATTCTTGAGCGCCCCGGCATCGGCGAGGACGAGCGCGCCCTGGCCGAGATAGTTCACGGCGAGCGCGGGCAGCACGAGGCAGAGCCAGGCGAGCTGGATCGGCCGTTTGCCGAAATGGCCGAGATCGGCATAGAGCGCCTCCGCCCCGGTCACGGCGAGAAACACCGCGCCGAGGGTGAACAGGCCGATGACGCCGTGGCTCGCCAGGAACGAGATGCCGTAGGCGGGATTGAAGGCGAGCAGGACGTGCGGATCGGCCGCGACGTGATAGATGCCCGACGCCGCGATAGCGACGAACCACACGCACATCACCGGGCCGAAGAAGGTGGCGACGCTCGCGGTGCCGTGCGACTGGACCGAAAAGAGCGCGACCAGGATCACCAGCGTCAGCGGCACCACGTAAGGATCGAAAGCCGGCGTTGCGATGTTCAAGCCTTCGATCGCGGAGAGCACCGAGATCGCCGGCGTGATGAGCGCGTCGCCGAAAAAAAGCGCCGCGCCGATGATGCCGAGCAGCACCACCCAGTTCGAGTGCATCGCGCGCTGGGCGAGCGCCATCAAGGTGAGCGTGCCGCCTTCCCCATTGTTGTCGGCGCGCAGGAGAACGACGACGTATTTGAGCGTCACGATGATGATGAGCGACCACAGGATCAGCGAAAGCACGCCCAGCACGGCCGCGCGCGTCGGCGCGCCGCCGACAGTGGCGGCGTTGACCGCCTCGCGGAACGCGTAGAGCGGGCTGGTGCCGATATCGCCGTAGACGACGCCGATGCTGCCGACGGTCAGCGCCAGCAGGCGGGATCCGGACTGCGGGATGGCGGCGTGCAGGACGGGAAGATCGCTCCCCTGGGGAGCCGCAATGCTGTTGGCCATGGGTTCGACCGTATGCTGCAATGCAGCATCAACTGGGGTCGCGCTTATATCACCGCCAAGGCCAACGCGTCAGGGGCCCCGGCGGCAGGCGCCGCCCAGCCATGCGTTTTTCGCGCAGCAGCATGTGGAAAAGGCTCGGAAGGGATGAATCGCGGGCAATCAAAGCGCGCCTGAACCGCCTTACCGGACGTTTTCCCCGCTTGCGGAGAGAGCCGGAGAGAAGGCGCGTCGCCCCACTTATTGCGTAGCAGCCCCCTCCCCGCCCTCCCCCCGCAAGCGGGGAAGGGAGCGAGGCGCCCGGCCCGCGGCTCAGTCGCCGGCGACGGTCTCCGCAAGGCGCAGGAGCTGCAGCCGCACCTTCGGCTGCTTGATGCGGGAATAGGCGCGCACGAGACGCAGCGCGCCGTCGGTCTGCAGGAAGCGGAAATCGATGTCGGACGAACGCTGCTCGTCGCGCGAGCCTTGGAGGCCGGAATAGAAGAACGTCACGGGCACGTTGAGCACTTCGGAAATGCGCTGCAGCCGGCCCGCCGAGATGCGGTTCGTGCCCTTCTCGTATTTCTGAATCTGCTGGAACGTGACGTTGAGCGCCTTGCCGAGCTCGGTCTGCGACCAGCCGCGCTGCAGACGCAGCGTGCGCACGCGCGTGCCGATCTCCATATCGTTCGGGTCTCCCCGGCGTGGCTTCATCGCCGCGCGGCGATACGGCGGATTGGACGTCTCGATCGACTGAACGGCGCGTTCTGCACTCATCTTAAGGGTCCCCTTGATTGGACGTGCCCGCGATGATTGAAGCTACACAAATCCGGCTATAGGTAGAATTCCCTCATTTCCTAGAGCCCTATAAGAGCTTCCGCCGAAGGCCCAAGCCGCGCCAAAAGCGGGCGTCGACCATGCCCGTCGATACCCGACCGAGCCCGGCCAGCGGGCATCGCATGATCGTGATCGCAAGGTCCTTGCGTCCGCCCTTGATGCGCGATGCATTCTGCCCGCCATGACGAAACCGGAAACGGCATGCCACGAACACCGAACCGCCGGACGGATCGCCCATGCGTGAGCGCACCCTCCTCGCGACCGGTGTCGTCGGCGCCGCCCTCGCCGCGATCTGCTGCGCAACGCCGCTCCTCGCCGCCGTCTTCGGCGCGGTCGGGCTGACGGCCTGGCTCGCCAAGGCCGACTATGTGCTCATTCCAGCGCTGATCGCGTGCCTCGGGCTGATCGGCCTTGCGCTCTACCGGCGCCGCCGAAGCGTTCGGGGACGCGGATGATCGTACAGAGCATCATCACCTGCCCGGGTTGCGGGACCGCGAGCATGGAAACCATGCCGACCGATGCCTGCCAGTTCTTCTATGAGTGCAAGGGATGCGGCACCCGCCTCAAGCCGAAAACGGGAGACTGCTGCGTGTTCTGTTCCTACGGCTCGGTGCCATGTCCGCCGGTGCAGGAGGCGCGCGCCGGCGGACAGTCGCCGGCGTGTTGCACGCGCGATTAGACGTTGGCGCATGTCCTTGCCGGCGAACCGGTGTCCACCCCCGGATCAAGTCCGGGGGCAGGCTTTCGCCGGGACATGCGCTGGCTACGGCTTGAAATCCATCGGGATCGGCGGCTCTTCGCGCATCAGCGTGATGGTCACGCGGCGATTGGCGGCGATGTAGGGATCATCGGGAAACAGCGGCTGGGTGTCGGCCTTGCCGATGACCTGGAGGAAGTGGCTGAGCGGCACGCCCTGCTCCTCGAGGAGGCGCCGCACCGCGTTGGCGCGGTCGGCGGAAAGCTCCCACGCGCCATAACCGGGGCGCGCCGGAGTCTTCGAGGCGGCGGTGTGGCCGCTGATCGAGAGGCGGTACGGCGTGCCCTTGAGCGGCGCGGCGATCTTTTCGATCAGCCGGCGCGTGCGCTCGTAAGGCTCCTTCGAGCCTTCGGGAAACATCGAGCGGCCGTCCTGGTCGACGATCTCGATGTTGAGACCCTCTTTGCTCTCCTCGATCATGATGTGCTTCGAGATCTCGGTGAGCTCGGGCATGTCCTGCAGCGCCTGGCGCAGCGACGCGGCGGCGAGCGCGAAGGCGCGGTCCTCCTTGAAGCGCGCGCCGTCGGCGCGGTTGCGTTCGTGCTCGTCGGGCGTCGGGTTGGCGGAGGCTTCCTCCGGCGGGATGTGGGCGGCATTCTTGAGCTTGGGCCGCGTGGGCAGGCCGGGCACCTCGATGATGCCGGAATAGCGCACGTTCTGCTGCACGCCGAAGGCATCGCGCATGGAGCCGGCGACGATCTGCAGCTTCTGCTGGTCCTGGTTGGAGAAGGCGACCAGCATCACGAAGAACGCAACCAGCAGCCCCATCAGATCGGCGAACGTCACGAACCAGCCGTGACCGCCGCCGTGCCCTGCTTCCTTGCGCCTCGCCATTGGCCGCTCGGGACCGCGCCGCTCCTAGGCGGGCACCGCCTCCGCCTCCTCCTCGAGACGATGCCTCTCCGGCAGGTAGGCGAGGAGCATCTCGCGCACCAGCGTCGGGCTCTTGGAGTCGCGGATCATCAGCACGCCGTCGATGATGAGGGTGCGATTGATCTCCTCGTCGACGAGCTTGAGATGCAGCTTGTCGGCGAGCGGCAGGCAGACCAGGTTCGCGACCGCGGCGCCGTAGAACGTCGCGAGCAGCGCCACCGCCATATAGGGGCCGAGCTTGGAGGGATCGGTCATGTTGGCGAACATCTGCACCATGCCGATGAGCGTGCCGATCATGCCGAAGGCGGGCGCGCAGTCGCCCACCGCGCGGTAGATCTTCTGGCCCTCGTCGAGGTGGGTGAGGAAGATGTCGCGGTCGCGCTCGAGATTGTCGCGGATGAAATCGACGTCATAGCCGTCGGCGACGAAGCGGATGCCCTTGGCGAGGAACGCATCCTCGATCTCGATCTTCTCGAGCCCGATCGGGCCCTGCTTGCGGGCGACGTCGGCGAGCGCCGCAATCTCCTCGACCAGGTCGCGCTGGGTCGTGCGCCGCAGGGTGAAGGCGAACTTGGCGCCGAGCGGCAGGCCGTGGAAGATCGAGGCGAGCGGGAAGCGGATCAGCGTGGCGGCGAACGACCCGCCGAAAATGACGATGAAGGCGTGGGTGTCGAGGAACATGCGCAGGTCGCCACCCATCATGATGAGGGTGGCGAGCACCACGGCTCCGGCAAGGAGTCCGAGGCCGGTTGCAATATCCATGAAATAACTCCAACCCACAGCGCCGCAGCGCGCCCGTCCCCTGGTCGGACGCGTCGTTTCGACCCTAGCGGGCCGCTGTTAAAGAGGCGTAAAGGATTGAGGGCGGGGCTCTTTTTACCTCTCAGCCGAAGCCCTGTAGGGTGGGCAAAGGCGGCCGAGGCGCTGGCGCGATGGCACGGCGCGCATTCCGCCGTGCCCACGCTGTCAACGCGGTCCGCGTGGGCACGGCGCGCACGCGAGGCCGCGTATATGGGTCGCGGCGTGCCGCGCGCCTTTGCCCACCCTACGAGCCGGCGCTTCCCGCTCGCCGCCGGCTGCGCTAAATGACACTTAAGAAATAAGAGGTTCGAGGAGGTCTGCATGCGCGACATCGGCCATTTCATCGGCGGCAAGGAGGTCAAGGGCGCCTCCGGACGGGCCGGCGACGTGTTCAACCCCAATACGGGAGAGGTGCAGGCGAAGCTCGCATTTGCGTCCAAGGCCGAGGTCGAGCAGGCGATCGCCAACGCGGCGGCGGCGCAGCCCGAATGGGCCGCCACCAATCCGCAGCGGCGCGCCCGCGTGCTGTTCAAGTTTTTGGACCTGGTGCAGAAGGAATTCGACAGTCTCGCGGAGCTGCTCTCCTCTGAGCACGGCAAGACCGTGGCGGACTCCAAGGGCGACATCCAGCGCGGCCTCGAAGTCGTCGAGTTCGCCTGCGGCATCCCGAACCTGCTCAAAGGCGAATTCACCACCGCCGCCGGCCCGGGCATCGACCTCTTCTCGCTGCGTCAGCCGCTCGGCGTCGTCGCCGGCATCACGCCGTTCAACTTCCCGGCCATGATCCCGATGTGGAAGTTCGCGCCCGCGCTCGCGTGCGGCAATTCCTTCATCCTCAAGCCGTCGGAGCGCGACCCGTCCGTGCCGATGCGGCTCGCCGCGCTGCTCATCGAGGCGGGCTTGCCGCCGGGCGTGCTCAACGTCGTCAACGGCGACAAGGAGGCGGTGGACGCGCTGCTCACCGACCGCCGCATCCAGGCGATCGGCTTCGTCGGCTCCTCGAGCATCGCCGAATACATCTACACGACCGGCTGCGCGCACGGGAAACGCGTGCAGTGTTTTGGCGGCGCCAAGAACCACATGATCGTGATGCCGGACGCCGACATGGACCAGGCGGTCGACGCGCTGATCGGCGCGGGCTACGGCTCGGCCGGCGAGCGCTGCATGGCGGTCTCGGTGGCGGTGCCGGTCGGCCAGAAGACCGCCGATACGCTCGTGCAGAAGCTGATCCCGCGCGTGGAGTCGCTCAAGATCGGACCGTCGAGCGACAAGCAGGCCGACTACGGGCCGATGGTCACCAGGGCGCATCTCGACAAGGTCAAGGGCTACGTCGATCTCGGCGTCAAGGAAGGCGCCAAGCTTTTGGTCGACGGCCGCAACTTCAAGCTCCAGGGCTACGAGAACGGCAACTTCATGGGCGGCTGCCTGTTCGACCACGTGACGCCCGACATGCGCATCTATAAGGAGGAGATCTTCGGGCCGGTGCTCTCCGTCGTGCGCGCCAAGGATTACGACGAGGCGGTGCGGCTGCCGTCCGAGCACGACTACGGCAACGGCGTCGCCATCTTCACGCGCGACGGCGACACCGCGCGCGATTTCACCAACCGCGTCAATGTCGGGATGGTGGGCGTCAACTTCGCGATTCCGGTGCCCCTCGCCTACTACACGTTCGGCGGCTGGAAGCGCTCCGGCTTCGGCGATCTCAACCAGCACGGACCGGATTCGATCCGCTTCTATACCAAGACCAAGACGGTGACGGCGCGCTGGCCGTCGGGCGTGAAGGAAGGCGCGGAATTCGTCATTCCGACGATGCGGTAGCAACGTGATGCGCGCGGCGCGAATTTTGCTCGGTGCGTTCGCGGCGATCATGCTGGCGGGCAGCGGCGCCGCCGCCGCGCGCGATCTCCTCGGCTCGCTCGTGCCGACGCCGATCTCGCGCTTCTTCGCCGCGCCGCCGAGCGGCGTGGCCGACGGCATGCCGCCGGTCGAACAGCCCGATGTGGCCGGGCGATGGATGCTCGACGCGTCGGGCGTCGGCTTCTGCTACGTGACGTTCAGCGGCCGGCCGGGCAGCGTGCGCGGCCTCATATCGCCGGAGAGCGGCTGCCCGCCCGCGCTGTTCGCGAGCCGCCGCTGGTTCGCCGATCCGGCAGGGCTCACCATCACCGACATCCGCGGCGCGCCACTCGCCCGCCTCGCGCCGGTGCGGCGCGGCAAGTTCGAAGGCGAGGCCGGCGGCGGACGCTGGGTGTCGATGACGCGGTGATTTCTTTCTTTATTCCCCTCCCCCCGCGAGCGAAGCGAGCGGCGGGGAGGGGAAAAGAGAGTCAGTCAGCTTTGCACCTTGCATCTCGGATCGCGGCCGACCGCCGACACCGTGACGGTGACGATGCGGTTCTTGCGCACGTCGATCTCGCAGAACGGGATGAGGCGGCCGTCGCGCTCGAACTGCAGCGTCGCGGTGCCGACGCGCTGGCGCAGCACCGCGCCGCCCGCCTTGGCGGCGTCGACCCGCGCGGTGCCGAGCGCGAGCGGCGGCACGATGAAGCCCGGCTGCACCTTGACCTCGACATAGCCGACGTCGTCGGTGCAGGCGGCGAGCGCCAGCAGCGCGAGCGCACCGGCAACACGGCGCACGTCACGTCCCCGTCTTGGGCGGCGCAATCGCGTTGATGAAGTTGTTGAGCATGTCGGAGGCCGCGTGGATCTCCTTGGCGAGGTCGCGGATCACGCGCAGCGCCTCGGTGCCCTGCCGGATTTCCATCAACTCGCCGACGTAATCGTCGTTGGTCTGCAGCGTGCGCAGCAATTTCGCGAACCGCCCGCGCGCGGCGTCGAGCTCGCCGGTCGCCGCCTCGGTCTCCCGCGCGAGCTTGTCCCATTCGCGCATGAGAAATTCGCGCTGCTCCGGCGTGTAGCGCGTCTCCGTCGCGAGGCTCTTCGCCTTGGCGCGGGCATGCGCCAGCGCCTTGGCGCCGAGCTGCGAGATCTCGCCGTTGTCGGCGACCGCACCGAGCAGCGAGCCGACGATGTCGCGCAGCTCCTCGATCTCGCGGCGCGAGGCTTCGGCGCTGGTCTGCCGGTCGATCGTCTTGGCGCTGTTCTCGATGCGCCGGTTGAGATCGGTGAAGGTCTTCTTGAGCCCGTCGAGCTGTTTTGAAAATTCCTCGACCGGCGTGAGCGCATCGGTCTTGCGCTCGCTCTGCGCAAAAGCCGACGGCCCGACCGGCGCAAGCAGCACAAGCGCCAGGACACCGAGCACGCACGCGAGACCAAAACCAGCGATACGGTTGCACATGTTACGTCCCCATCGACGCTACACACCTGATGAAGTCTGATGGTACTTTAGGCGCAAGTGTGGCGCCAGTAGGATGGGTTGACGCCCGCGAAAGCGGGCGGAAACCCATCGCGATATTTGCGCGCCCATGATGGAGACGGGAAAACCAATGGCCGAATACGAACTCTACTGCTTCGCCCAGTCCGGCAACGCCTATCGCGTCGCGCTCATGCTCAACCTGATCGGCGCCGACTGGAAGCCGGTCTTCGTCGATTTCTTCAAGGGCGGCGAGACGCGCACGCCGAATTATCGGGCCGAGGTCAACGAGATGGGCGAGGTGCCGGTGCTGGCGCACGGCAACAAGAAGCTTTCCCAGTCCGGCGTCTGCCTCACCTATCTCGCCGAGCGCAGCGGAAAATTCGGCCCGCAGGGCGAGGACGAGCGCCTCGAGACCTTGCGCTGGATCATTTTCGACAATCAGAAGGTCAACGGCTTTCTCGGGCCGTATCGTTTCCTGAAAACCTTGGCCAGGCCCGCCGGCGACCCGGCCGTGCTCGCGTTCCTCAAGGGCCGCATCGACGGCAATCTCGCCGTGGTCGACAAGCGGCTGTCGACGCGCTCCTTCATGCTGGGCGAGCGTCCGACCATCGCCGACGTCTCCATGGCCGGTTACCTCTATTACCCGGCCGAGGAGTTCGGCTTCGACATTGCCGCCGCGCACCCCTCGATCGGCAAGTGGCTCGACCGCGTCAAGGCGCTGCCGGGATGGAA
>WNFA01001717.1_pt1 | contig 17933 bp, 16 predicted proteins | sample 5400481 | NCBI WGS metagenome assembly WNFA01 (sample SAMN13153340, study PRJNA577476) | soil metagenome | isolation source: 120 cm saprolite under Douglas fir tree site 2 hole 1 replicate 2 | place: USA:California | collected 2015-04-18
GAGGCGCACAAGACACAGGCCCTGACCGCTCTCGAACGTGCCCTCCTGCTTGGCAAGCAGGAAGGCTATATCCGCCTGTTCGTCGATGAGGGAGAACCCATGGTGGCATTGCTGCGTCAAGCAGACGCACGCGGTATCGCTCCTGACTATGTCGTGACCCTCCTCTCAGCTCTCAGCGAACAGAAAGGAGCTGCTCCCTCTCGCGCCTTCCCGCTCGTCGAACCGCTCACCGAGCGCGAACTTGATGTCTTACGGCTCCTGGTGAGGGGCTCGTCCAATGCCGAGATCGCGCGGGAACTGATCATCACCGTTGGCACGGTGAAGCGGCACGTCAACAGCATCTACGGCAAACTGGGCGTCCAGAGCCGCACCCAGGCGGTCGCTCGCGCCCAGGCGCTGCACTTCCTCTAAGACAACACACCACCTTTCTACACACCACGGCTCGCGGAGCGTCTGGCTGCTTGCGCTTCTCCACCAGCTATCCCGCGGGCGCATCAGCGCCCGGCGAGAATCAACCCCACAACACATCCTTGGATACATGTCGCCCTGCCTGGTTGAGCTGCATACTGAGGGCAGTGCTGATGAAGTAGGAGAAAGGAAAACAGACTATCATGAAGATATCATCAACCGCACGAAATCGTTGGACAGCTCTCGTCTTGCTTGCCGCAATCGAGTTTATGATCCTGCTGGACACATCCATTGTGAACATTGCCCTCCCGTCGATCCAGACGAGCCTGCATTTTTCCGAGGCAGATCTCGGGTGGGTCCAGAACATCTATCTGCTCATCTTTGGAAGCTTCCTGCTCTTTGGAGGACGGGCCGCCGACCTTTTTGGCAGGCGCAAGCTCTACCTGCTCGGCCTGGCCCTGTTCACGCTGGGTTCGGGGCTTTCGGGTCTTGCTCCTACCGCCGCCATCTTGCTCCTGGCTCGGGCATTGCAAGGGCTGGGGGCAGCCGTCGTGATTCCCGCTGAGCAATCCTTGCTGGTCACCATCTTTACTGACCCGCAAGAACGCAATCGGGCCTTTGGCATTTGGGGTGCGCTGGGAGCGGCGGGAGGAGCTTTTGGTCTGGTGCTGGGAGGCGTGCTTACCCAGGTGCTTGGCTGGCCCTCGATCTTTTTGATCAATGTTCCCATCGGCGCGGTGGTGCTTCTGATCAGCGCCCGCTATATTCCTGAGAGCCGGGAAGAAGGAGAGCGCAAGACCCTCGATGTGCCGGGCATCCTTACAGTCACCCCAGCGCTGCTGCTGCTAGCCTACGGACCGGTGCTGGCACAAACCCAGGGACTCTCACTCTCGACTATCGGTGCCTTCGTGGCTCTGGTCGTGCTCCTGCTGGCCTTTGTGGGGATTGAAGCACGTTCCTCGACTCCCCTGGTGCCCTTGCGCCTGTTTCGCCTGCGCAATCTCAACGGGGCAAATCTGGTCAGTTTCCTGGTCGGAGCTGCACATATACCGATGTTCTACTTCCTCTCGCTCTACTTTCAGCAGGTCCTCTTCTACCATGCCTACACGGCAGGGCTGGCGATTCTGCCTATTGCCGGACTCAGTATTGTGATGGGCTTTCTCGTCCTGGCCAAAGCGCTCCAGCATCTGGGCTTCAAGGGGGTATTGGCCAGCGGAATGGTCCTGCTGGCAGTAGCATTGGTCCTGCTGGCACGTACGCCACTGCCAAACAACTACCTGCTCGATGTGCTTCCCGCGAGCCTGATCGTCGCTCTTGGGCTTCCAGCGGTCTTTGTCGCGAGCAACATGGCGGCCGTCACGGCTGTGGAGCAAGCCGACACGGGCCTGGCTTCTGGCCTGGTGAATACCACGCAACGAATCGGGAGCGGCGTCGGAATCGCGCTGCTCTCCGCCCTGTTTGCCGCCCGCGTTGGACAGCTCTCAGCCCATCCCGCTCCATCGAGCCTGGTGCCTGGTTTCCAGGCGGCCTTGCTAGGTGCGGCCTTCTTCGCGCTTCTCGGAGCTGTGCTGACCCTGTTGATCATCCGAGGGAAGCAGAGCGAAACCTCAGCCCATCTTGAGACGCAGCAAGAAGCTTCCTCTGGTGGACACCAGGTGCGTTAGGGACATCACTAGTGCTCCCCTCAGGAACATCGGGAGTATAAGAAGACAAAAGGAATGTTTCATGAAAACGATACGTCTCATTTCGCTCGTCGCCCGGGTGGCCTTGATAGTCACCCTGGGGCTGGGATTGTTGTACTGGATCGCTCAACTGTTTGCGTGGATCGGGCTTCTGGTTTTCCTGGCCCAGATCGGTTTTCCAGACATTCATGAGGGGTTTGGCACCATCGGCGTCCTCGGTCTGCTCATCCTTGGGACTGTGGCGGTTTTCACCAAAGGAAGCAGGTTGCTCGGTGCGGGAAGCATGATCTATGCGTTTCTGGTGCCTGCCTTTGGGCTGACACAAACACTGATCCTGGTGGGTGCTCTGCACTGGGTGATCCAGGCCGCTCACTTGCTGGTAGGGATCGGAGCTATGGTGCTGGCACAAAGGATAGAGAAACGCTATCAGCAGCATCTCAAACTGAAAGAACACGGGATGACTTCCGAAAAGCCCTCCGGCGCGTCACCCGCCGTGACATCACCGCAGCCAGGAGCAACAAGGCGGTGAGGGGACACGTCTGTCATGAGGCGAACGGCCCCTTTTGAGGGGCCGTAGCCAACAAATCCTGCCGTCCCTTGTAGAGCTTAGTGACGACGGCAACTTTGTTGGCTAACAGTTCTGTCATGGCCTATTAGGCCCGCTGTACGAAAAAACACACTCTTGATTTTTTTGTTTTCTCAATGAATAAGTTTCAATGAAAAAGGAATCGGTTATGCTGACAACATTCGGTGGTTTTCTCTATCGCGCGCGTTGGGGCGTTCTCTTGATCGCTTTGGTCTTTCTCACCAGCGCGGGCATTTTTGGCTTCAGTGTTTTTGGACAGTTGAAAAATAGTGGCTTTAGCGATCCCAAGAGCGAGTCCTCAAAAGCCCAACAACTGCTTGATGCCAGGCTGGGAGGCTCAAGCCCGGACGTGATCATTCTGCTGCGCAGTGATACGTGGCACCCAACCGACCCGGCCTTTACCCAGGCCGCGAACGATCTGCTCTCCACGCTCAAAAAACGTCCTGAAGTAGCATCGCTCACCTCGTACTATTCCACCCAGAGCCAGAGCCTGCTCTCGCGCGACGGGCACGAAACGTTCGTCGTTCTGCGACTGGCTGGCCAGGATGAAACGACCAAACAGCACGAGTACAAAGCTCTGGAGCCTCTACTCACCTTGTCAACGTTGCACGTCACCACTGGTGGAACCATTCCGGTGTTCGTGGCTTTGAGCAACCAGGTCAGTGCCGACCTGGAACACGCGGAGTTCATTACCTTCCCCATTCTCGCGGTGCTGCTGCTGTTCATCTTCAGCGGAGTCATCGCCGCTGGACTCCCGCTGCTGATCGGTGGCGCGGCTATCCTGGGCGCCTTTGCCGCGCTGCGTTTCGTGACGCTGTTCACGGATGTCTCGGTCTTTGCGATCAATGTGGTGACGCTGCTGGGCCTTGGCTTGACGATCGACTACGCGCTGTTTCTCGTGACGCGTTTCCGCGAGGAACTGGTCGCCAATGAGAACGATGTGCCTGGCGCACTGGAGCGCACAATGGCTACGGCAGGACGCACGGTCATCTTCTCGGCTCTGACCGTCAGCCTCAGTCTGGTGAGCTTGCTGCTCTTTCCCCTGACCTTCCTGCGCAGCATGGGCCTGAGCGCGATCGCGGCGAGCGTCGCCGCGATGGTGATCTCAGTGACACTCTTGCCCGCGATTCTGGCCCTGCTCGGCAGGCGCGTCAACGCGCTCTCGTTCCGCAGCCTGTTCCAGCACCGCCGGGCGTACTCATCCATCGCCACTGAGCACCGTGGTGTCTGGTATCGCCTGTCCGAAATCGTCATGCGCTGGCCCATTCCGGTCGCCCTGGCGGTGCTGGCGATCCTGCTGACGCTGGGCTCGCCTTTCCTGCACATGACCTTCGCGACCGATTATACACGAGTACTGCCCGCGGGCCAGGAAGCGCGCGTGGTGAGTGAACGGCTCAGCCAGGATTTCGCGCAGCAGGGCAATGCACAGGTCATCATCGCGATTACCACACCGGGGAATGCGCTTTCGGCCAGCAATCTGGCCGCGCTTTCGAGCTATGTCAAGAGTATCGAGGCCATACCGGGCGTGGAACAGGTCACCAGCCTGGTCACGGTCAATCGCAGGCTCAGCCAGGCTGAGTATCAGCAGCTTTACGCGCATCCAGGAGCCAGCCCGCAGCTTGCGCAGGTCGCGGCGCAACTGGCCAACGGCAATCTCACTAAAGTCCTGATCGCGCTCCAACCCATTGACAATTCATCAGGGGCTATCACTCTTGTCAATCAAGTACGCGCACTGCACGCGCCAGGTGGGTTGGCGCCTCTGGTTGATGGAGTCACGCCAGAACAGATCGATCTGCTGGCTAGCCTGGGCCAAACGCTGCCCTCTGCTCTGCTCGTCATTTTTGTGGCGGTCTTTGTGCTTCTGTTCTTGCTGACGGGATCAGTGATTGTGCCACTCAAAGCGATGCTTCTGAACATCCTCTCGCTTTCCGCGACCTTTGGCGCGCTGGTCTGGATCTTTCAGGATGGGCATCTGCAAAACCTGCTTGGCTTCCAATCGCTCGGGAGCATCGACACCACCCAGCCAGTGTTGATCTTCGCCACCGCCTTTGGGCTCTCGATGGACTACGAAGTGTTCCTGCTCAGCCGCATCAAAGAGCGCTTCGACCAGACGGGCAACAACCGCCTGGCGGTTTCCTCTGGCCTCCAGCGCACTGGCGGGCTGATTACCAGCGCGGCCCTGCTCATGGCAGTCGTCCTGGGCGCTTTTGGCACAGCAAAGATCATCTTTATCCAGGAACTCGGCGTTGGTCTGGCCATCGCGGTCATCGTGGATGCCACGCTGGTCCGCATGCTGCTGGTTCCGGCCACCATGCGCCTGCTTGGCAGGCTGAACTGGTGGGCGCCTGCCCCGCTGCGCTGGCTCTGGCAACGTATGGGTTTCGCAGAAACGACACCCACAGGAGAGAAAACGGTCGAACCAGCCGTGGCTCCGTCACGTGAAGAGCGCGACCAGGTAGGAGTGTAGAGCATGGAGAGAGGAGAGCACGGGAGGAAATACTGGGCGAGACGCACGACATTTCTTCCCGTGCTCTCCTCTCATTTTTCTGAAGTTGCTACAGGAAGATATGGAAAAAGATGCCTTTGCCGTGCATACCGTGAAACCCTGGTGAAGGGTTCACGCTTTTGTAATGATGGACCATGAAAGGAGAAGACAGATGGAGTTCATTATCGTGCTGGTTATACTGATGGCACTCGATGTAGTGGCGTGGCGATGGGGAGCCAACAGTACTGAGAGGTTTGACAGCCCCCAGGGGAGGCGCAGAGAAGAGAGAGGCATGTTTCTCTAGTTTGATGAGACTTTAGCGGGTTTTGAGACGAACGTCTGGTGGTTCTTCCTTTCCATGTGAACTTCTCTGCACGAGACAACTTCTTCGACAGTAAGTGCTCTTTGCTTGCTCAGATCGAGATCGGCCCATCGACTTCTTTGCAACTTGGAAGTGTCAGAACTGGAGGTAAGGCTCAGTGGCGAGAAACCCGCTCTACTTCCCAAATGCTGCACGCAAACCCGCTGCACACTCCGCGATGGCTGTCTTTGCCTGATCGATCACTCCTGCCAGAAGAACAAAGGCATGAATGGTTTGGTTGTAACGCGTATGCGCTACCGGTACACCCGCCTCACGTAATCGGGCGACATACTGTTCCCCTTCATCTCGAAGTGGGTCGAACTCGACGGTTTGCACGAGTGCAGGTGGCAAGCCGCTCAGGTCTGGTGCCCGCAGCGGAGACGCATAGGGATGCTTTGCATCGGCCCCACGCTGTACATAGTGATTCCAGAACCAGATGATGCCATCTCTGGTCAGGAAATAGCCTTCGGCATTTTCCACCAAGGAGCGTGTGCCAGGGAGATAATAATCAGTGGTTGGATAGATGAGCAGTTGGTACACGAACGTGGGGCCGCCTCGGTCACGCGCCATCAACGCGACGACGGTTGCTAAGTTGCCTCCTGCACTGTCACCGCCAACAGCGATGCGCGTGGCATCTCCGTTGATGGTGGCTGCGTGAGCCGCAACCCACTGGGTAGCCGCATAGCAATCTTCCATCCAATCCAGCCGGAAATTTGTGCTCCGGCGCAAGACGATAATGAACCGCGACCGTCACACAGCCAGCAGCATTTGTCAGCCTGCGGCATAGCACGTCATGGCTGTCGAGATCGCCGATGACCCAACCCCCACCGTGAAAGAAGACGAGGAGAGGAAATGGGCCTTTCCCCTTTGGTGAGTAGATGCGCACCGGGATCGTTCCTTGTGGCCCTGGTAGCTCGCGGTCTTCGCTATGACCGACTGTTTCTGGTTTGCCCCCCATTGCGGCAACGGCTTTGAGCTGTGCCTGACGGGCCTCCGCAACGGAAAGCGTATGCATTGGTGGCTCACCAGAAGCGGCTATGCTGTCTACTACTGCCTGAGTTTGTGCGTCAAGTGGCATTGGTTTCTCCTCCTGTGGGTCATGTTTCCTCCGTAACTGCATGCAGATGGTTCGTTCTGGCTTCTGCCGGATATGCTGGTGCCTTGTTCTCTGCACTGCTTTGCCCAGGCGCATTCACAGGACGTTCTTTTCCACGGACGAGGGACGTGAGGATACCCAGAGCCGCAAGAGCAGCACAGACGAGCAAGGCTGCCTGGAAGCCGTGGAAGAAGAGGTGATGCGCGAGTGCGAGCGTCTGTGTCGTCCCATGACCTGCGGCCAGTATATGGCCAGCCAACGCCCCGCTGGCGAGCGCGAAGATCGCCCCAGCCAGTGCCACGCTCAGGCTCTGTCCCGCTATCTGGCTGGTTTGCATAAAACCAGAGGCGATTCCCTGTTCTTCGCGTGACATGGACCCCATCAAGGCGCTGTCGTTTGGCGCGAGGAACAGGGCTTGCCCCAGACCCACGCACGCCAGGCGCCAGAGCATATCCCACAGGGAACTCGTGGCGTTCAATTGGCTGACGAGCACCAGCCCCAGACAGAGCAGCGCCAGACCACCTGCCGCCAGCCAGCGTGTGCCGATGCGATCCGCCAGACTCCCGCTGAACGGGGACACAAGAGCGAAGGTAAGTGGCAACGGCGTGAGCAACAGTCCCGCCTGGACAGGGGAGAAGGCGCGGACCTCTACCAGGTAAAAGGGGACGAGCACGTTGATCGCAAACAGGGCGAGCATCCCCAACGCCAAACTCACATTGGCGGAGAGAAACACACGATTCGTCAGAAATGAGCGTGCGAAGAGCGGATACTCGGCAAAGCGTTCCACGAGCAGCAGGCTTCCTAAAGCGTACACGCTCAGGATGACCAGCGCGATCACGGGAGGAGAGGTCCATCCCCATTGCTGGCCGAACGAAAGTCCGGTCAGCAACGCTCCCAACCCGACAGCCAGGCACAATGCTCCTGGGACATCGAAGCGGATCTTCCGTTGGGGCATCTGGCGTTCTCGAAGCAGGCGGAGCGCCAGCCAGATGCCAGCCAGCCCGAGAGGCACATTCACATAAAAAATGCCGCGCCAGGTGAAGTGCTGGGTAATCAAGCCGCCAAGCGTCGGACCGAGACTGATGCTCAGCGCAATTGTGACTGTGATGAGACCAAGCGCTCGTCCTCGTTCCTGCGGCGGAAAGCCCCCGGTCAGGATGGCAGGACCGACTGCCATCAGGCAGGCTGCTCCCAGGCCTTGGAGTCCGCGCGCGCCGATCAGCAGCGGCAGGGTTGGTGCCGCTCCACACAGAGCTGATCCAGCGGTGAAGACCACCAGGCCCGTGACCCAGATGGGCTTGCGCCCGAGGGTATCCGCCAGGCGTCCTATGGTTAAAAGCACGCTGGCAATCACGATCAAGTAGCCAATGACGACCCATTCGAGAGAGCCACTGATGCTCGTGCCAAAAGTGTGAGCAATGGCAGGCAGACTAATATTGACAATGGAGACATCCAGGTTGCCCATAAAGGCCCCGATGGATACGACCAGCAGTGTCATCCACCTGTTCATGCCGCGGGTTCGGTCTCCGGGTGGCTGCGCTGAGCCTGGAACAGGCACATGTGTTTGGTTCATTTCGCTCGCTCTCTCTTGATGATGGCTGCAGCAACACAATCGACGGGAAAGGATGGGTAGAGTTGTATCGTTGTAACAGCCTTTACTGGTATAATGCCAGCATTACTACACTGGTACAAGGATGTATTTTATCCTGGTATAAAACACTCCCAGGATAAAGAAATGAGAGGAAGATGGAGCAACAGAAGCAGACCGAACAGGAACGTCGCAAAGAGCTTGGGAACCTTCTACGGACCCGCCGTGAAAAGCTCACGCCAGCAATGCTGGGGGTGCCGACACGCGGAAGGCGCCGGACATCGGGCTTACGACGGGAGGAGGTGGCCGAATTGATTGGCGTCGGAATGACTTGGTACACCTGGTTGGAGCAAGGGCGAGCTATTCAGGTCTCGGTCGAGGTGTTAGAAAATCTGGTACGCGTGCTGCAGCTCAGTATGGATGAACGGCTCCACCTCTTTCAGCTTGCGCGGCGACCACTGCCACCAGCCTTTCCACACGTCTCAGAAACGGTGCGCCCGGTATTCTCTACGCTGCTCACAGCGCTCGAACCATCTCCCGCTCATATTCGAGATCACCGGTGGAACGTCCTGGCCTGGAACAGAGCCGAGTCCCGGTTGGGTGATTGGGAGGTCTATCCAGCCGTGGAGCGCAACGTTGTCTGGCATCATTTCGCCCATCCCGAGATTCGTCGTCTCATGGTGAACTGGGAAAGGGAAGCCCGCACCCTGCTGGCTTTGTTTCGCATGGAGAGCGGGCAACACCTCGATGATCCCTGGTTCACGACCTTGATTGAAAGCTTGAAGCAAGTGAGCGCAGAATTTCGTCACTGGTGGTCGCTCCACGAGGTCCAGCAACAGCGAGAGCTGCCCATCGAATTCCATCATCCTGATGTGGGGCGCCTGGTGCTTCAACCGGTCACCGTGATGTTCATGTACGACCAGCAGCTCTTCCTGCGGGCGCTCTTGCCGTTGTCAGAAACAGACACAGCAGCAAAACTCCGCCACCTTCTGCAAGGAGGAGCGAAACACAGAGAGGGAGATATGATGGGGATGTCTGAGGCACCATAAGAGCAAACTGCGCCGCACTTCTCTACTTTGCGGCTACGAGGCTTCTTTCTTAACGCAGGGCCTACCAACGACGCAAAGGAAGGCAGAGGTAAAAAGATGCCAAAGGAACGGAAAGCATCGGCGTGGGAGAGCAACGACGAGGAAGTGCGCCGCCTCTTTCTGCTCACCCCAGATGATCTATACTTTCTGCGTCCTGTGCGTGCTGACGCGCAACGTCTCTATCGAGCGCTGGTGCTGCTGTGGGCGCGCGTCGAGCGCGTCTTACTCTCCGAGACCAGTAGCATCCCAGAGGCGGTGATCAAGCACGTGAGTAAACAACTAGGACTCTCCCCTGCTGTGCTCTTGCACTTGCGCAATCCTCTGCCGCAATGGACTGGCTGGTCTCAGAAGGGATTTTACGTCCACATGGCGAAACGACGCTAGAGCGCTTGATTTATCAGGCACGCAACCAGGCCGAAGATGGGCTTTGTGAACAGATTGCCGCACAACTCACTCAAGAGGATCGAGCACAATCTGCGGGCGAAGAGGGCTTCTGGTTTCTGCCTGGGGGACGCGCCGAAGTGGGTGAGCCCGCGCGGGTCACGCTGCTCCGTGAGACGCAAGAGGAGCTGGGCGAGGCCCTCCAGATTGGGCGCTTGCTCTACGTCGTCGAGAATTTTTTTACGGATGCAAGCGGCACCTGGCATGAGCTTGGACTGTATTTCCTGCTGTCTGCTCCAGCCGATTCGCTTCTCACACGAAGCCTGGAGACATTCAGGCGACTGGATGAGGTGGGCAACTCCCTCCGCTTCGATTGGCTGCCCATCGCGCAGCTTGAGACCTTTCCCCTCTATCCCCCCCTTCTTCCAAAAAGCTCTCAAGAACATTCCTGCCCATCCGGTGCACATTGAAGAGCACCGCTCCCGCTTTGACCAAGCGTGAATACTCCAGGCAATCGCTGACGCGACGACGCATCTGGGGCTTCCGCTGTTCGACACGTTACTTCCTTCTGAGTCCAGAGGAGTATGAACGGGAGTGACGTGGGACTCTGCTGAATGCTCCCCTGGCTAAAGCACAGGGGGTTCTGAGCGTTCCAACCACGCTTCCAGCCTTCCTCGCGAGAGGAGCAAGACCGGCTCTTGTTTCGGTTCGCGCAGACTTTCGGGCAGACGCGCTCCGGCTCTGGGGACACCAAAGCTTTGGGGCAGCGTCTGCCCCGCATTCGCGCGTTCTCTCACTCGCTCGTGTGCTGCCCGCAGGCGCGCCTCCGCACCTTCCCAGGGAATGACATACTGGGCACACGAGGGGATGGAGGTTGCTGGATCAAGATAGGCCGCCAGAAACGCCGAATACAGATCGCGTTGCACCGGCCCGATGCCGCACGGGCACTGATGAAGCCGCTGCGAGAGCGGTTTTTTCGTACATTGCCCACAGCCATGACACAATTGGGACAGCTTCGTGGAACGTGTGGGGATCTCGTGCAGGGTGCCGCCGGTGCTTGCAATTAGGTAGGATTAAATTGCATCGGTTGTCCTTTTCTTGCCTCATCAGAACGATCCAACTCCTGCTCTTCACTACGTTCCCAGACCGGCTTTTGTCACAGTAGCGACCTGATCAAGAGCTACCATCTGCTCAGTCACCTCGGCAATCCGTTTTTTGAGAGACCTGACCGTCGCATTCCGTCCATCCGTCCGTTTCTCAGCAGCGGCCAGATCGCGATTCAGTGCTGCTAATTGACGGCCCAGGACAACAAGGTCATTCTGAGCTTCTTGAGATGAAGGAGCAAGAGACTTGCCTTGCGGCGTATTGAAGCGAAACTCGTCACCTGGAGGGGTTGGAGGTGGCACATACGCATCTGCCTCAATCAGAGAAGACAAGGTGGCGATATCCCCGTCGGCTGCTGCCCGCTCCTGTGGCGTCATTTCCACCTTTGTCTGAAACTTGAAGATTTCATCTCGCGCTTCCAGCCGCTCAGCTAATCGAGTTGCCTGACTTGCTCCGACGTACATCGGACATTTCAGGCACGCTAATCGATGCGCACACTTTTCCCAAGCTGGATTGCCACAAAAGCGTGGTTGTCCATCTGCTCCTCGGCCTAAGAAGAAAAAGACGTTGGGCTTGCCAGCCTTGGCTGCTCGTGTATCGATGATTCCCTCGACAATACGCATCAAATCGTTAGCTCTATTGATGTCACGTCCAAAACGAAACTGGTCGGTTCGAGCATACGCTCTGACCATATCCGGTTTTGCATGTCCAAGGAATTCAGAAATATCCTCAAGAGAAAGGCCATTCCTGCGAAGCATAGTAGCGATGGTGCTACGCGCACGATGGCCGGTAATAGATCCTCTGGCATCTTCCTCTGGAACGCCTGCGCGCTTGCAAAGGGCAGGAATTAACGTGTCATTCAGAAAGCTTTCTCCCATCCTCTTGTTTCTGAGGGAGAACAAGAAGTCTACCAGCGAGCTGTCCTTTGCGTCGATGTGCTTTGGCTGCTTTGCTGGACGCTCTCTTTCCCATGCTTCGACTGCATCCGCTGCATACCTCGGAATGGGGACCCAATAGGGGCCTTTGGTCTTGTTCGATGGAATATGTAGGTAACAAAGTTGTGCTTCCTTGCCAGGAAGTGGAACACCATGCTCATCAAGCATCGCAGGGTCCCAATCACGACGAATACAGCCAACTTGAAGTCGAGTAATCTCATTTGGACGACGTGCCGATGTGACCCAGAGCAATGCAGCAGCCTGGTAGTAACTCAGAGGATAGCCGTTCCACAATGTGGCGTAGTCTTCTTCTGTGAGCGTTGCCGCTGCATAGGTCAACTTGCACCAGATCACTTCGTCAATATCTCGCGGATCTGGCTGAATGAGACGTCGAATATATTGAGGGGTGGCGAATGCTTCGCTTGGATTGAAACGTCGCTCGATCCTCCGTGCCTCAACACTCCCTACTGCGTGTGGCCGATCTTGCAGCCTTCGAAAGAAGCGGCTCATACTACAGAGTCTCTTGTCAATAGACCGTGGCATGAGCGGCTTGCCCACTTTGTCCTGCGTGATCAAAACTTTGAGACCTTCAGCAGATGTGTAATCACCAGCAGTTGCTTTACAAACGTAATTGACGTATTCAAGGGCGAGAGATTCATCCCACTGCTCAGGGGACACAATGCTGGGGTGGTTCGCTGCTAGCCAACGGCCATCCATCATTAAATTGGTGAAATGACGCCGACGCTGACGTGGCGGACCATCTGTATCCCGCTTGAGCCAGGCTAGGCACCACTCTACCCATTCGCAGGGAACCCCACTTGTATCAAGACTGTCTAGATTTACCGATGGTGCTTCTTTTGCTACTGGATGAAGGATGGCTAACTCTTGAAGTACGTCGCTAATCAAAACAACGAGTGAAGAGGTCAATGCGTTGGGAGGTGTAATCGCTACCTGTAGAAGCTCTTCCATCAGATCTTCCAGGTAGGGACTCCGATTGAGCAAAAACAATGCGCAGAGAGATTGTCTCAACGCCTGCATATATTGACCACAGCTGTATCCTCGCCCCTTTTGTCCTAAGAGCACATCGGTAATCCGCTTGTATTCTTGCTCGATGATCTCATCTCCAAAGATATACCGAGCCATCGTTGTACTTTCATGTTTCTGACCAACTGCGCGGAGATCTGTGATACCACCAAGGAGGTAGGCCATATCCATGAGTGCTGGACGAGCTCCATTTGTTCCGTGCTTCTTTGCATACTCCTGGAAAGTGGGACAAATGATCTCGACCCATTCATCTTGTGACCATTCCCAAAACGCCGTCCCTCGCTGTGCCATTTCGCAGTAAAGAACTCTTCGGATTCTTCGGCATCGATGAACTTCACGGCTCCGCAGGGCGACCACATCGTAGATGGGCGTCTGCAATCGTTGAAGTTCCGCTTTTGCATAATCCAAGCCTGTAAGCCCTTTGGCCTTTGAACCGAGTCTACTCGCCATAGCTAGGGCCGCCAATTCCTCTGAAGTCAGTGGACTTTGATCGTAGCTTTCAGGGACGATGGGCATCCGCCACTTTTTTGCTTCACAAGGAGCTGCCAAAGTATTACTCATGAGTCACCGCACTTTCGACGAGTCGCTCCATACGCGCATCAAAAGGCGCTGTTGCTTCGCGAATCCGTTTGTTCAGCTCTGAAGGGGCCAGGTGAATGTAGAGCTGTGTAGTGGCGACGCTCTGATGGCCGGCATACAGCGCGATATCCTGGAGATCGATCCCACAGCGCTTGAGAACGGTGCATCGCAAGTGCCTGAAGGTATGCGTGGTCAAGTATGGCAGTTCAACAGCAACTCGTACCTGTTCAATCATATCATTGAACGTCCCAAGGGTGATGGCACAGCCTGCATTACGGTTTGACTCAGAGAGGAAAAGCGGGCCTTTTTGGTCGCCGCCAAAGGCAGCAAGGATGTTCGCTCGCTCATTCCAGAGGTATCGTGTGAGCACATCTCCTGCTGATCGAGAATACGTCACCGTGCGTTGGAAGCCGGATTTTGAGGTCTCTGGCCGGATAGTGACTAATCGGGCGGACCAGTCAAAGTCATCGACCCGCAGTGATACTAGCTCCTCACGACGCAATGCACCATCATATGCGAGTAGAATCATGAGCTGGTTGCGTATCGACTCGTGAACCATGACGTGCGTGATCAACGCTTCCCATTCAAGGTCAGAAGGTATCCAGGGCAACCGCTGTTTGTGTGAGACTACTCCCTTTTGAGGTGGCGTATCTCCATACCCAAGACTCCCGCGTAGAATGGGATTCGTCTTGTCCTGTCGGTATCCACGGTAGATGCAGAAGTCGTAAAAGAGACGAGCGGTGACGATGCGCTGGTGAATCGTATTCGGAGAAAGGTTTTCACCAGGCTGTGAAGTAACCTTATTCCGAATCCTTGCTGGTGCTCGATGATACAGATTGTCGATGTACATTTCAAGGAGGTCTGGGCCTGCTTCGATTAGGTCTGCATACTCAAGATTGGCGAATGTGCGGATTAAATCTTCTAAGTTGCGCGCGTAAGCATCAATGGTTTTTGGGCGCTTCTGCCGTTTGGCTTGAGACTCAATGAAGGCACGGGCGATGGAATTCTTAGCCACATGGGGGTAGTACTGCCACTGGATCTCTTGCATGAAGGATACCTTCTTCCATCTATCTAAGTATCTCTACTTATGCCACAGAAGAGTATTTCAGGCAAGACGTTAGGGAAAAAGAAGCTCAAATGTGAGAGGAAGGTACTACTCCCTCTGAGGAAAGAGAGGCTATATCAGTTTAATCCTAGCTAACAACTACGGTGCGTCTCAACATCTCGATGAACATCCCTGGAGCACGCAGCCCCACGCTCCTTCCGTACTGTTTCTGCCAGCCTTTGTAGGAAATCTGCTCGGTGACCAGGGTGTTGCCCACAGCCACCAGCTCATGGACCTTGCGCCCATGCAGGCTCTTGCGATGGGCTGCCAACTTGCGCTCTTTGGTCGCTTTGCGCCGCCTGGTGGCCTCGTAACCTGTGCTGGTTTTCCAGACAAGCTTTTTCTTGCCGCCCTTTTTGATGCGCCTCTTTGCGTCGTAATTGTCGGGATTGGCTGCTCGCCTTTGCCGATCCATCTGGCGCTGCAACCGGCGGATGGCCTGGGCATCGGGCACCAGTTCCTCACAGAATTGCTCCAGCCGCGCCTCGCCCTCACGTGGCACACTGGCGATGGTTGAGGGACCTAGGTCCAGCCCGATGGTGTCTGTGCCGACGGGATGCTTGGGCTTGTGAGAGGGCACCCCTGCCAGCGCCAGTTGCACGAAGTAGCGGTCTCCCTGGCAATCAGCCCCTTGAGCACGAGGACTGGAAGCGGGACGCCGGATGAGGCGGGCATACTTGATGCGATGATCCAACCCATATTTGACCACCGGATCGTTCCAGTCGATGCGGGCGGGCAGGTGATCGCCCTGCCAGATGAGAAAGCCGTGATGCCCCTCCTCTGGTTGCTGCAAGACAAAGCGCAATCCGGTATCGTTGCGCTTGTTCTCGATGCTGTCGAGCCTGCGCCCCCGACTTTTGAAACGCACCCGTTTGGCCTTTCCCACGCACACGCGGTTGAGCGCCTGATAGGCGCGCGTAGCCAGCGTCTGAGCCAGCACCGCCTCCAGATGGTCAGCCAGAAAAGAGACGCGCGCTGTTTTCGCATACGCATGCAAGCCGGCTTCAGAGAACCTATACTGCTCCCGCAAGGCAGAGAAAGCCGCCCGTCGTTCCTGCTTCTGCGAGCGAGGAATGGCGCGCGCTGCCTGCCAGGCAGGGTCGGCTTTCATCCGGCGCAAACGCTTTTGCCCTTCGGAGAGCACCGCATTGTAGAACTGCCGCCCTGCTTCCAGGTGCGCACGCAGGCGTTTGGCCTGGCCTGCCTCAACCTGCAGGGGCAATTCGAGCAGAAACGTGGGCGTTTTCTGTTTAGGTTGCTTGCTCTCCCTGGTTTGCTTTGTGCCCATCTGCCTCACGCTTTGTCTTGTGCTAGAACATCTATTCCAAGCATAGCAGGCTTTCCCGCCTCTGTCAAGCGTCTCATCGCTGCCTGCAACGCGCTCCCCTCGCCTCCCCACACAAGGAGGGGCGCTTCAGCCCCCGGATGAATCACGGGGGCTTTCGCGCTCGGCTTTCTGTAAGATGAAAGACGCGAAGTGGACGTTGAAGCCTCTTATCAAAACGCAATGGCGAGTGAACGGCAAGAAATCGTTACGGGTGATCCGCTTCCTCCTTCAGAGCGGAGGCCAGGATGCCGGTGACTTCCTCGAGCGTCTGTTCCAGGTGCCGCTCTGCCGGCGTCTCCTCACCCAACTCCCTCTGTCCCACCAGGCGGTAGAGGGCCGCCGCTCCCTCCACCATCTGAGAGGACAGACTCAGATCGGCGAAGGTGCGTGCGATCTCCTCCATCTCACCCACCCAGCGGTAGGCTTTGGGCGGCATGCGCGGGATCTGGCGCGCGAACCACTTAAACAGTTCTCCCTGGCTGTCTTGCAGCTCGTCGGTCAGGACGTCGGCTAAGAGTCTGTCCTCAATTGGATGTCTCAAGTCTACTGCTGCTTTGCAACTTTATCCACAAGCTTACGCAGCACAACCAGGATAGCCAGTTGTACATCGCTAGAAAGTAGGAAGGGAGTTCCCTCGACCTGTTTAGGGCTGCACAAGCGGAAACATTTGAGCGTTGCATGGTATACTTTTCCTGTCAGGAACGAAGAAGCATGCGTCGGTCTCCTAGTAGGAAGCTGCCAACCGTTGCTGAAAGGTAGTACTCTCCTAAACTCTCCTCTCATCTGAGAGCACAGCGCAGGAGACTGTTATCTTTGTTCCCACCTTATGTGGGCAAGCCCGAAGGCCTGTTGCGGGCAACCGTAGCCGCAGACCTGGACCGATCTACGACCCAGGTTTCTGACCTGATTACACAGGCCAGTGATGCATCAATCGTGCATCAAAAGTAAGGAAAGTATAGCACAGGAACAGATGTTCTTCAACTGCTAGCTACCCTTGCTGGTGTGGAGAGCACCCTTTTTCATTCCATGAAGGCGAAGCAAAGTCCCCAATTTTGTTCAATTTCATGAGGGCCATCATAGGTGCATGGATACAGGAGAGAGATCATGGCAGGAACGACTGAAGGAAAGCTGGTGGGGCAGGTGGCGTTGATCACAGGAGCTAGTTCGGGCATCGGTTTGGCGATCGCTCGCGCATTTCTGGGCGAGGGCGCAGATCTCGTTGTCGTGGCGCGCCGATCGGAAAGGCTGCAGGCGTTGGCTGACGAGGCACAGAAGCATGGCCGGCGATGTGCGGTCGTCGCGGGCGACACACGTGAGGAGGAGACAGCCGCACGAGCCGTGCAGACCGCGATCCAACAACTGGGCCAGCTGGATATCCTGGTCAATAATGCCGGGATTGGCAGGTATGCCGACCTCATCGGGACAAGCGTTGAGGACTATGATGCAATGATGGATACCAATATGCGTAGTACCTTCTTGTTTACTCGCCATGTGGTCCCAGTCTTGCTTGAGCGAGGGGTAGGCGCCATCATTACTATCGCATCCATGGCCGGCGTGATGGGATTTGCGGGTGAAGCGGTCTATTGTGCGACCAAGTTCGCACAGGTGGGTTTCACCCAGGCACTTGATCGCGAGCTGCGTCCTCATGGCATCAAAGTCGGTGTCGTCTGTCCTGGCGGTGTGAAGACGGAATTCGCTATCGGAACGGGTCGGACTGAGGAGGGAGTGGCAGAATCCGGCATGCTGGAGGCCGAGGATGTCGCCGCAGCCGCGCTGCTCATGGCTACACAGCCAGGCCGCTCGCGCATTGCAGAGATTCGCATGCGTCCCATGGTAGAGCCGCTCTTCGGACGTGATCCTGCATAAAAGAGAAGCCCTGGCGAAAACGGTGAGCTTTTCCTCCCGTAGAGTTGCTCACGCGGGGATTGCCTCTCTAGATTGAGGGTAATTCCAAAGTCATTCGCTCTTCGAAAACAGAAGCAATAGGAAAAGAGCGCAGCAAATCAACCGCTACGCTCTGTAGGTGCTCAATAGGGGTTTTGCTATCGTTTTTGCACAGACACCGTTTAGAGGCACATGTTCTTTTTCGCGTGGTTCTCCTGGCTTCTTTCTCCCAATTCATGGTGCACTACCCATTTTCGTATCTCTCTGTCCTGAATTCTGC
>WNFA01011171.1_pt1 | contig 17929 bp, 14 predicted proteins | sample 5400481 | NCBI WGS metagenome assembly WNFA01 (sample SAMN13153340, study PRJNA577476) | soil metagenome | isolation source: 120 cm saprolite under Douglas fir tree site 2 hole 1 replicate 2 | place: USA:California | collected 2015-04-18
ATTTCTTTAAGGGTTTGAGGAAGGGAGAATAAGAAGTTGGCAAGACATCGAGAAGCGGTCTGCCGCCTGTGCCGCCGGGAAGGGCAGAAGCTGTTTTTGAAAGGTTTGCGGTGTTTCACTGAGAAGTGTGCGATTGAGAAGCGCAACTTCATTCCCGGACAGCACGGGCAGTCGCGGCGCCCCAAGGTAGCCGGCTACGGCCTGCAGTTGCGCGAAAAGCAGAAGGTGAAGCGTACCTACGGGCTGCTGGAGCGGCAATTCCGCAGCTACTTCGAGAAAGCGCTGCGCATCAAGGGCCCCACGGGGGAAAACCTGATCATCACGCTGGAGCGGCGCCTGGACAACGTGATTCGGCGCGCGGGCTTCTCCGGTTCGCACGCGCAAGCGCGGCAATTTATTTTGCACGGGCACGTGCGCGTGAACGGGAGAAAGGTGAACATCCCTTCGTACCTGGTGAAGGTCGGCGACGAAGTGTCCATCAAGGACAAGATGCACCAGAACGCCATGGTCATGGAAGCGCGCAACGTGGCGCAAAGCCAGAACACCGTGCCGTGGCTCGAACTGAATCGCGAAGAGTTCAAGGCCAAAGTGGTGGCCATGCCGAAGCGCGAAGACGTGCAGACCCCGGCATTCAACGAGCAATTGATCGTCGAGTTGTACTCGAAATAACTCAGTCCCCTGTAGAGGCCGGGCTTTAGCCCGGCTGGTTCGCGGGCGAAGTAAAAAGTTTTGGGCGGCCGATGACCTCGGCGGCCAGAAGGAAGGAACACGATGTGGAAGGGTTTTCAAAAGCCGAAGCGCCTGGCATCCGAGTTGGAGTCTTTGACCGAGAAGTACGGGCGGTTTTCCGCGCAGCCGTTTGAGCGCGGCTGGGGCACCACCGTAGGGAACGCGCTGCGGCGCGCGCTGCTCAGCTCGATTGAAGGCGCGGCGATTACCGCGGTGAAAATCGAAGGAGTGCTGCACGAATTTTCTTCGATTCCCGGCGTGGTCGAGGATGCCACGGACATTATCCTCAACCTGAAGCAAGTGCCGATCAAGCTGAACACCGACCTGCCGAAGACGATTTACGTAAACGTGGAGAATCCGGGACCGGTGACGTCGGCGCAAATCGAAGAAGATGCGGACTTCGCGGTGCTGGACAAGAGCGTGTACATCGCCACGGTCAGCGAAGGCGGCAAGCTGCAGATCGAGATGCGCGCGAAGAACGGCCGCGGTTACGTGGCCGCGGACCGCAACTACGACGAGGACCTGCCGATCGGCTACATCCCGGTCGATTCTGTGCACTCTCCGGTGCGCAAGGTCAACTACTCGGTGGAAGCGGCGCGCCTCGGACAGATGACCGACTACGAGAAGCTGATGATCGAAGTGTGGACCAACGGCGCCATCACGCCGCAGGACTCGATTGGGCTGGCGGCGAAGCTGGTGAAGGACCACATGAGCATCTTCATCAATTTCGAGGAGCCTTCGGAGATCAGCGAGCTTCCGCAGGAAATCACCAACGATCCGCGGCTGGAGCACCTGGACCGTTCGGTCGAGGAGCTGGAGCTTTCCGTGCGCTCGTACAACTGCTTGAAGAACGCGAATATTCAAACGATTCGCGAGCTGGTGCAGAAGAGCGAAAACGAAATGCTGAAGACCAAGAACTTCGGCCGCAAGTCGCTCAACGAGATCAAAGATATACTGACCAAGATGGGCCTCAGCCTGGGAATGAAGTTCGACGAGCACGGCCGGATTATCTGGCCGCCTCTGCCGAGCCAGACAGCGCCGCCGGCCAGTACGGAAGATACGGTCGGGCTGTAACCGCAAAAGCGTAAGAAAGAACGTCAGGCCCAAAATGCGGGCCAGAGCTGCAGGGGCGCGATTAGAAATCGTGCCCTTCGGGTAAAGGAAGAGCGATGCGACATTTGAATTCGGGGTCGAAGCTGGGACGCAATCCGTGGCATCGACGCGCGACGCTGCGGAACCTGGTCACCAATTTGTTCGAGCACGGGCGAATCACCACTACACTGACGCGTGCGAAAGCCGCACGGCCGGTGGCGGAGAAGATGATCACGCTGGGGAAGCGCGACACGCTGCAATCGCGGCGGCAAGCGGCTTCCTACATCATGACGCCGGGCATTACGCAGAAGCTCTTCAGCGAGATCGCGCCCAAGTTCGCGGACCGTGCGGGAGGCTATACGCGCATTATTCCCGCGGGGATTCGCGTCGGCGATGGAGCAAAGGTAGCTATCCTGGAGCTGGTGGGCTACGAGCTCAAGCGCAAGGAAAAGAAAGAAAAGGGCAAGAAGGAAGAGACGGCCGAGGCCGGCAGCCAGAAATAGCTTTCAGCCGTCAGCTTTCAGTACGCGCAAGAGTGAAATCTTCGCCGGGCAGCAGATTCAGAGGCCCGTTCCGTTTTTACCGGGGCGGGCTTTCTCTTTCGAGACGAAGCGAGCGGACGGCTCTTGTCTACCCTCAGCTATCCGGCCCGCACGCTCCGAAGCAAAACGCGATGGTCAATTGCGGCCTGCGGCATGCCGGTGTATATTGCCCGGCGGCCTGATGAGCAGCCTGGAGGCACCCTTTACGTCTCGCAGACCCGCTGCCTTCCTGTCCATCCAAAAACAAAATCGTTCCATCAGGCAGGTAGCGAAATTCCCGGAAAGGAGGGAGATGAGGACGCAACGTCGCGCGCCAATTGCGTTCTTGCTCTCCGTCTCAAATCATGCGTAACCCGCTTCTGAGTAGCATTGCTATTCTGCTGGCACTCGCTCCCAGGCTTTGCGCCGCACAAGATCAGCCGCCGCAATTCCGGCTGCCCACCTTTGCCGCTCCAGTCCACTACAGCGTCAATCTCACGGTGATCCCAGACAAGGACACCTTCACGGGAACCGTGGACATCGACCTCAATTACAAAGAGGCTAGTTCCGTTCTCTGGCTCAACGCCGAAAAGATCACCGTGAAGAGCGGCACGTTGACCTTTGGCGGGCGAACCCTCACCGCCAAGGTGATCTCTGAACCGAAGGACCTGGTCGGTTTTTCCTTCGATAGCGCGGTGTCCCCGGGACCCGCGAAGTTCCATGCCGAGTACGAAGGTCAGATCAGCCGCAAGGACATGCAGGGGATCTTTCAGGTCAAGGATGGCGATCACTGGTACATCTATTCTCAGTTTGAAAACATCTCGGCGCGCCAGGCGTTTCCTTGTTTCGATGAACCCTCGTTCAAAGTGCCGTGGCAGCTCACTTTAAATGTTCCCAAAGATGATGGCGCCTTCTCCAATACGCCGTTGCTGTCTGAAACCAGCCGGGATGACGGCCTGAAGACGGTAAGGTTCGCCGAAACCAAGCCCCTGCCAAGCTATCTGGTGGCCATTGCGGTTGGCCCGATGGATATCGTCCCGGCCGGCCACGCCGGCGCCAACAAGACCGAGATTCGCATCATCGTGCCGCGCGGCCGCGGTCGAGAGGCCCAATATGTCGCCGGCGCCACTCCCGACATCGTGAATCTGCTCGAAAAATACTTCGGCATTCCCTATCCGTACGAAAAACTCGACGAGGTGGCCATTCCTCTGGCTGGCTACGCCATGGAGCACCCAGGGCTGGTCACCTACGGGTCCGGATTCTTCCTTGTCAAACCGGAAGAGATTACGTTGCGGTGGAAGCTCGATCCCACCAGCGTGATCGCTCATGAATTGGCACATCAATGGTTCGGCGACCTGGTTACTACAGCTTGGTGGGACGATATTTGGCTTAACGAAGGCTTCGCCTCGTGGATGGCGAACAAAATTGTCAACGAATACCATCCCGAGTGGAAGATGGGTCTTCGTGAATTAAACAGTTACCAGGGCGCGATGGGCACCGACGAACTCGTAAGCTCCCGCAAGGTGCGGCAGCCCATCCTTTCCGACGACGACATTGCCAACGCTTTCGACAACATCACCTATAACAAAGGCTCGGCGCTCCTGAACATGTTTGAGTCCTACATGGGCCCGGAAAAGTTTCAGGAAGGGATTCGGCGTTATCTTCACAAGCATGCATGGGGAAACGCAACGTCCGCGCAGTTCCTGGAGGCTCTGGGCGGCAACGATCAGGCTATAAGCCGCGCGTTCTCGACATTTCTCGACCAAGCAGGCGTCCCGTTGCTGACGGTTCGGCTTCAGTGCGGCGACGGAGGCGCGAAACTGCAGGTTTCCCAGCAGCGCTTTCTGCCTCGCGGCTCGCAAGGCTCAGGCAACCAGGGTTGGAACATCCCGGTCTGCATCAAGTATCCCGCAGGGTCAGAAGAGCAGCGATCTTGCACTCTGATGACCAGCGCCGCCGCAACGATGAATTTGGCGAAGGCCAAAGGATGCCCGGATTGGACCTATGCGAATGCCGATGCGGCAGGCTACTACGTCGTCCACTATCAGGACGGGATGCTCAACGCTCTCTTAAAGGACGAAAAGACGCTTTCCTTGCCCGAGCGGGTGGGCTTGATCGGCGATATCGCGGCTCTCACCCAGGGCTACATACCAGTCGGAGAGGCCATGGCTCTTGTGCCCAAGTTCGCGCATGATCCCGATCGTAACGTGGTGACGAAAACTTTGCGGATTGTCGGTCAGCTTGACGACCATTTAGTTCCCGACAATCTCAAACCTAACTATCGCCGCTACATGTCCGACCAGTACAAGCAACGTGCCCAGCAATTGGGCTGGAAAGCAAAACCAGGCGAGGATGATGACAGCCGCTTGCTGCGTCCTAGAATCGTCGGTGTCGTTGCCGAGCAAGCGGAAGACGCCGGGTTCATCGAAGAAGGAAAGAAGCTCGCGCTCGCCTGGCTCGAGGATCATAAAGCCGTAGATCCGGACATGCTAGATACTGTCCTCAAGACTGCGGCGCGCCATGGGGATCGCCCGTTATTCGATCGATTTCGCGCACAAGCCAAGAAGGAAACAGACGAAACTCCGAGGGGTTCGCTACTCTCCGCAATGGGCTCGTTCAGCGACCCTGCCATTACCAGAGTGGCCCTCCCCATCATTCTGACGGATGAATTCGACAATCGTGAATCGCTCGCAATTCTCGTCGGTGCCGTGGCGTCGTCCCAGACACGAGACGTTGCTTACGACTTCGTCAAACAGAACTGGGATGCGCTCGTCGCCAAGCTGCCCACAGACTTCGGCGCCTTTCTTCCCTATGCGGCAAGAAATTACTGTGACCCCCAGCACCGAGCAGACGCAGAAGCATTTTTCAAGGATCGCTCCACGAAGTACACAGGCGGACCTCGCATCCTGAGTCAAGTGCTCGAAGGCATCAGCATCTGCGCCGCGAACAAAGATGCCAATCAATCGAGCGTTGTAGAGTTTCTGAAGAACTACTGAATTGTGAACCTGGTTCAATCCTGCCTCGCCACTGGCTGGCCAGCGACTAGGTTAGGTGCCCCCCCTCCCGCCGTTTTTTCATAAGTGTTGATTCTAAGGGAAGTTAAAGTCGTTTATTTTCATGCACTTTTACAAGTGTTGATTCTAAAGCGGTTGTATTGCACGGAAATAATGATGCGGTGTGTTTCGCAAGGGCAATGAACAAAATCATGTCTGAATCGCGTTGGTTAGTTATATCGCCTTCGCCTCTCTCCGGAAAAGTCGATTCGGTGCTCCCATAGTGTGAGCCGTCCTGGGCATAGCGGCCCACCAGGTGCGGTCCGTAGAACACGCTCCAGGTGCCGTCCAAGTGCTCACAGGAACAAAGGCACTCTCCGGTTGCGCGGCGGGCACGGAAAACTTGCGGTTCAGCTCGGCAATATAGCTCTCCCGCAAGAAGCGGTCGGCTTCCTCCACGGTGGTGATGCCGCGCACGCGCAGCTCTTGCGGCAGGCGGCCTTGCCAGGTGCCAAAGTTCCGCTCGCTACGCCCGCGCGCTTGCGGGGAATACGCCGGAATCATTTCGATGTCCAGCTCGCGCATAGCCCGACCGATCTGCGTCATCCGTTGCCGATCCCACGATCTCTCCTGCTTTCGGCGTCAGCCGGAAATGGCTGCCGCGATCGGTGTACAAAGCGCAGAAATACCGCGTTGCTCCACCACTTCGCGTAACGCGGCCAGCGCTGTGGGGGTGGATTTTTATTGGACACTACCGATATTGGACCAAGGTTTCTTTCCTCAAGTCGTTATGATAAATTGCACGTTACTAGCTGGGCTGGACCTTGCGCCAATGGGCTTTCCCTGCGATAGTGCGCAAGCCTGCTTCAGTACAGGAAGAGTTCATGAAAACAGCGCCAAAAAAGCCAAGAGCAAAGGCTGACTTCGATAAAGACCGACGCCGCAAGCATCATCATTACTTAGTGACGGTATACTATGAAGATGGAGAGAAGTTTGGGCGGGTGTACACGGACAAGGATAAGGCTTCGCGGTTTGCGGAGCGCCAGCGCAGGTCCCCAGTCGTGAAGTCAGCGCGCATCAGCCAGATTTCGTAAGAGGCGGCGGGCAGGTTGGCAGCTCTGAAGCTCGTGGCTGGTGGCGAACCGACGGCGCGTGTTATAGAATGAAAGAGTAGCAGCTAAGCGGCCTTAGTATAGTGGTAGTACGGAACCTTGCCAAGGTTCAGGTGTCGGTTCGATTCCGATAGGCCGCTCCATCAAATCAAGTCTTTTTAGTTCTTCATCCAAAACGTCAGGCATTGTCTCCCGCTTCGCGCTCCTGCCTCACGAGGCTGATGGGATTGTTAAGCAGCCATTCGTAACGGCAAGCGTGGGCAAAGATGCCGTGCATGATCTCGAAAATGGAAAAGCTCGGCAAAAATGTTTGCCGCCTGACCTGCAAGAAACCGCAGCGAGTCTCTTCATCATATTAAAGTTCATCATATAAAGTTCATCGAGGTCCTCTACTTACTAGGGAGCTTGCAGTCGGGTAAAAGTGTGAGAAAACTTTAATCCTTCTGAGGTATCACAGGCTGGAAGAGAAAGTCCCCATTACTTTGCTCTTACAATTGGCGCAAGCGCTGCCGCAGGCATGATCACCCTCCCGAGAAGTTCTTCCAGAGGAGTGTATAAAAAGGGACACCCGCAGGACTGTACAAAACGGGATTTGCCGGAAGATGTCATGAAAAACCCCAACCCAGTGGAGCAATGTGGGGGCTGAGGCAGCAAATGGATGCCTGGTTCGAGGTCGATACCTAGTGCTTGAAATTTCTCTAGTGCTCGCAGCAGGTGCGAAACTGATCGCGCGAATCGATCAAATTTCCAGACGATGACAGCATCAAATTGATGTCGGTGCGCGTCCGCCCTGAGTCGGTCGAGCTCTGGCCGACGGACGCTCGACCCGGGAATCCGCAGGACCACATTTTCCCCGACGAACTGCCACGCGCGGTGCTCGATCAATTCCTTAAGCTCCCGCCTCTTACTGCCTAGGAATCGCCTCAACTCCCCGCATTGCCTTCGGACCCTCCCGTTTGCCACATCCGGCCTGAGCGTCGGAACACACCTCCTTCTCGACGTTGAGGGCCGGAACCGGCCTCCCTAGCGCCCGTCACAACAGGGATGGCTGGAAGATGAGAATCCCTTATGGAGGCTGTTCCAAATCGAGACCGTTGGTTCGGGATGGCGCAGTCTTACTAATCATTTTGATCGTCTTCGGGATCGCGAAAAAGCGATCGTCTTGAATTTCAATGCTTTACGTTAGGCCCTTATGAGAAGCCCGCAAGGCCTCTTGGTGGGCGTCGTGCAAGAACCCTTGGGAAGGACCAGCGACCCACGCAGAGGACCAGGCTGTGTCTCCAAGTAATGAGGGCCTGTGCGAAAACGTGGACGCCCATGGTGATCAGTGCTACTGCATCGAGCCGAGAGTGTGAGCGAACCAGAAGTCGAACAAACTAAGGTACTCCGTACCAACTTCCGGCGGATTGAACAGCGGGAGTGGTGGCTCTGGGCAGGAGCGATTGTCATCACTCTACTCCTGACGATTGGCTTGGCCTCTTTTCTGCTTCCTGATGCTTACCTTCATCAAGATTTGTATTCCCTGGATGGGCTGCCGCTGGTGGTTAGAGGGCTGATGGGCTTAGTTTTGCTCTTCGACCTGTACACGATCTATCAGCACCTACTGATCCATCGAATCCGTCGTGAGTTAGTGGAACGGGAAGAGCTGTTTCATCTGATTAGCGAAAACGCCGCCGACATGATCGCAATCGTGGACATGGAGGGGAGGCGGATTTTCAACAGCCTTTCTTATCAAAGGGTACTGGGATATTCGCCCCAAGAATTGCGGGCCTCGGCGCCTTTCCAGCAGATTCACCCCGATGATCGGGAGCGTGTCAGGGAGGCGGCTGAGAAGGCGCGGCATTCAGGAATTGGACAAACGCTGGAATACCGTCTTCGTCACAAAAACGGAACGTGGCTGGTGCTGGAATCCACTTCCAGCGTCATCCGAGATGCCAAGGGGGAGCCGGAAAAACTTGTGATTGTGAACCGCAACATCACCGAACGCAAAAGGGCGGAGGAGGCTCTTCGGCGCTCGGAAGCGGATTTTCGTTCAGTGGTGGAAGACGCACCGTATGGAATTTATCGCGCAAGCATCACCGGCAGATTCTTGCAGGTCAACCCGGCCGTGCTGAAAATGCTGGGTTACGAACAGGAGCACGAGCTCTTGGAAAGAGATCTGGCGGCGGACATCTTCCGGCATGACGGCGAATACCAGCATCTGGCCGACCTCCTCATGCGCACGGAAGAAGTCAAAGACATCGAGATGGAGTGGAAGAAAAAAGACGACACGTCGATTACCGTACGGTGTTCAGGCCGCCGCATCAACGATGAGAATGGCGCCCCAGCATACTTTGCTGTATTTGCGGAGGATGTAACAGAAAAACGAGTGCTTGAACGACAACTGAGAATGGCACAAAAGATGGAAGCAATTGGACGGCTCTCGGGGGGGATCGCGCACGACTTCAACAATCTCCTCGGTGTAATTATTGGCTACAGTAGAGTGTTGAAGAGAGCACTTGGCGCGGGCAATGTTCTGTGCGAGCATGCCCTGGAAATCGAAAAGGCCGGAGAGAGAGCCGCCTCTTTGACCAAGCAGTTGCTAGCCTTCAGTCGGCAGCAGGTCTTAACGCCTGCCATTCTCGACCTCAACACACTGGCCTCCGATATGCAAGGAATGCTTCCACGGCTGCTGGGTGAGGACATTCAGGTATCGCTCGAGCTAGATCCTGAGCTTGGCAGCGTGAAAGCGGATCAGAGCCAGATCGAACAGATCATAATGAATCTCGCTGTCAACGCCCGTGACGCAATGCCCATGGGAGGGAAACTCAAAATTCAAACCACGAACGTGGAGCTTGACCAGACGTACACGCGGAACCACTCAGGTTCCAAAATCGGGGATTACGTACTTCTAGCCGTGACCGACACGGGAACGGGAATGGACGCGGCGACGCTCACACATATCTTTGAGCCATTCTTCACCACGAAAGAACGGGGCCAGGGCACCGGACTCGGACTTGCGACGGTGTACGGCATCGTGAAACAGAGCGATGGATATATTTGGGTGGACAGCGTGCCAGGAAAGGGCGCGTCCTTTCAAATTTATCTTCCGCGACATGCGGGTCAGCCGGCGGTGGAGGAACAGAAATTTGATTTGGGAGAAAAACTGGGTGGTTCAGAAAGCATTCTTCTGGTTGAAGATGCCGAACCGTTGAGAAAGCTGGCACAGACCTTTCTTGAAGCAAGTGGGTTCCGCGTCTTGTCGGCGGGGAGTGGCGAGGAAGCTTTGGAAGTCGCGGCAGGCTGCGGACGCAGTCTTGATCTCCTCTTAACCGATGTCGTAATGCCGGGTATGAACGGCCGGGTTCTCGCGGAACAATTATCACCGCGCCAGCCAGGAATCAAGGTGCTCTATATGTCGGGCTATACCGACAGCTTTATCGCAGGGCATGGAGTCCTGGAGCCCGGAACCCACTTCTTGCACAAGCCATTCACGGAAGAAGTTCTTATCCGGAAGGTCCGCGACGTGCTCGATGGCGGAAAAAAGCAAGCATCCGGCCCAAGCAAAGTAGCCGAGCGTATCGGATGCGACCTCCGGTTCAGTGAATAGAAGGGAACAGGCGATGGGAAAAGTTTTGGTCGTGGACGATGATGAGGCGCTGCGACGCCTAATGCATCTTGAGCTGGACGCCACACACGAAATCATTGATTCAGGGGAGCCGGATCTGGGTTTAGCTCTCGCTCTCGAACACAAACCCGACGCCATACTGCTGGATCTGCGAATGCCGAAGTACTCCGGCTATGAGCTGCTTCAGACGTTTACGTCCTTCAGCCGCACTCAAATGATTCCTGTAATTATCGTGAGCGGTGAAGCAGGCGGACAAACGAAGGAGCATTGCAAGCAACTCGGTGCGGCAGGTTATTTCGAGAAGCCGATCGATTTCGATGCGCTACGCGCATGTCTCCAGCAAGTTGCCAGCAAAGGCCGGCATATCCCGCGAAGCGAAGTGCGCGTACGGTTATGTGTCGCCCTAAAGCTGAGAGGTGCGGGCGCCCAGGGAAAGAAGTTCGAAGAAATCGCAACAACTGAGAACGTGAGTCTGAGCGGCTTTCTATGTCGCTGCACTGCGAAGTTTTCCTCTGATTCTATTCTGGACGTCTATCTCTCGAGTCATGCGGACGAATACGTCGGCAAGGCCAAAATCGTTCATTCGAGCTCGAAAGGTGCATCGCTTTGGCACTATGGATGCCGCTTCATCGAGAAGACCGGTCCCTGGGTACTTCAGTAAAGAGTGCGCTAGACGTTGCTATGACGAAAGCTGACCAAGTTTTTACCGCGGAAACAGAAGGCATTCTCGACAAGGTTCCACCAAATTACCAACCTGCTGTGCGCGTTCTTGCCGTTGACGATGAATCTGCTGCTTGCAAGCTTCTCTCCCTCATCCTGGGCCCGCCCGCTTTCCAATGCACCACTGCCAGCAGTGGCCAAGAAGCTTTGGCGACTTTGCAACGCCAGCAATTCGATGCGGTCATTTCCGACCTCCACATGCCTGGCGTCAGTGGTATGGAGCTGCTCACCGAAGTACGCCGCCTCCATCCTCATATGGCGTTTTTGGTCACCACCGGTGTGGATGATGTCGACGTGGGTGTGCGAGCGATGCGGTGCGGTGCGGACGACTATCTCGTTAAACCTCTCCAAGAAGGCGCCGTCTTGGCAAGCCTCGAGAGCGCACTGCACAAGCGGCAACTCGAACGACAAGTCGAAAACTACCGTCAACACCTTGAAGAAATGGTCGCGCAACGCACCGGGCAACTGCAAGGCGCCCTCCAGCAGATCGAGCGCAGTTATGAAGACACACTGCAAGCACTTGGTGCGGCAATCGATCTCCGCGACAATGAAACGGCAGGACATTCGCAGCGGGTCTGCCGTTACTCGCTTGAGATTGCCAGAGCGATGTGCTGGTCGGACAAACGGCTGGAAAGTCTTGCCAGAGGAGCTTATCTGCACGATATCGGAAAGCTCGGAATCCCCGACGGCATTCTACTCAAGCCAGGACCGCTCACCGTGGACGAGCGGAAACTTATGCAGCAGCATGTGCAGGTCGGGTTCGAAGTCGTCAAGGATATCCCCTTTCTTGCAGATGCCGCCGAAATCCTTCTCATGCACCACGAGCAATACGGCGGCGGTGGCTATCCGCGCGGCCTCAAGGGAGAAGAGATTCTTCTCGGCGCGCGAATCTTCGCTGTTGCCGATACTCTTGATGCCATCACATCCGACAGGCCGTACCGGCGTGCTTCTTCGTTCGAGTCCGCCCGCGAAACGATCAGCCAATGCTCCGGAACTCAATTTGATCCAAAAGTCGTAGACGTGTTCCTGCGCATTCCCGAGGAAATTTGGCCAACCATCGCAATACATCAGCGGCAGATTGCTGCGCTGTCGCCAAAGCTACGCGAGAGCAGTACCATTCGGCATCTTAGTCTCGGCGTAATCCCGTGACTGCGCTCACTGCTCGCCGCCGATGCGCCTTCTGGGAGCCCAGACTGATTTCCACAGGAAACTCCGCTCCGTCTTTTCGGCGGGCGAACGGCTCCATGCCCATCCCCGCAGGAAGCGAATGCGGCTCCTTCATTAGCTGGACCGACGCTCAGCGGCTTCCCAAAATGCTAACTAGAATTTAACTGCCAGTCACATGCGTTGGCGATGGCGCGTACTTACCTTTCGTATGTTGCGTTGGCACGTTTGGCTTGTCTGCGGACGGACGGTGGCTCAACATGCATGAATGTTTACGCGGGAGGAAAAGGCGGATTCGAGGAAGATTCTCGAGGTGCGGGATCTTCACGTTGCGTATGGCGAGCGGGACGGCGGGGTGTGGCATGCGTTGAATGGCGTGAGTTTTGCGGTTGGGGCGGGCGAGATTTTGGCGGTGTTGGGTGAGTCGGGGTCGGGGAAGAGCACACTGGCAGCGAGTTTGCTGCGCTTGCTGCCGGGGAATGGGCGCATCACGGGCGGAGAGATTTTGCTGGAAGGGGCCGACGTCGTTCGAATGGATGCGGTGCGGCTTCGCCAAGTGCGTGGGAGAGGCGTGTCGATTGTTTTTCAGGAGCCGTCTCTAGCGCTGCATCCCACGATTCAGATCGGGGCGCAGATTGGCGAAGTTTTGCGGGCGCATGGAACGCTGAGCAAACTAGAGCGCAGTGCCCGGGCGCGAGAGATTCTGGCGAAGGTGTTCTCAGGCGATGTCGAGCGCATTTTTTCCTCCTACGCTCATGAGTTGAGCGGAGGGCAGCAGCAGCGCGCGCTAATCGCGCAAGCCATCGCTTGCGAGCCGGTGGTCGTGGTTGCGGACGAACCGACCGCGTCGTTGGATGCGAAAACGCAGTGGGAGATTCTGACCCTGTTCCGGTCGCTGCGCGACCAGCTGGGGATTGCCTTTATTTTCATCACGCACAATCCGGGGCTGCTCGCTGGATTCGCCGACCGTGTGCTCGTGTTGTACGCCGGCAAGATTGCGGAGCTGGGGCCGACCCACGCGGTGCTCTCCTCGCCGCAGCATCCTTATACCCAGGCGCTGCTGAGATGCGTGCCGCGGTTCGATGGCGGAGGAGCTGTGCGGCGCAATGCCCTGTTGCCGGTGATTGGCGGAGCGGCGCCGAGCTTGGCGGTGCTTTCGCGCGGATGCGTTTTTGAGCCGCGTTGCGAAGTGCGGATGGAGGTGTGCCAAATTCACGAGCCGGCGGCGGCAAGGCTGGGCGATCGTCATGAAGTTGCATGCTTGAAGTTTCCCGCCTGAGGCGCCGGACGCGACATGGAGCCAGTAATCCGAGTCGAAAATTTGGTAAAGCGGCAGGCGGGCCGGGGGCTCGGGAGGCGCGTGAAGGCGTTCACGGCGGTCGATTCGGTTTCGTTCTCGATTTTGCCGGGGACCACGCTGGCATTGGTGGGAGAGTCGGGCTCGGGAAAGAGCAGCTTGGCGCTGTGCCTGGCGGGCTTGGAGCGGGTTACTTCGGGGCGGATTTGGTTTGAAGGGCGAGATCTGGCCGGGTTGGAGGAAAAAGAGTTACGCATGGTACGGCCGCGGTTGCAGTTGGTATTTCAGGACCCAGCGAATTCGCTGAACCCGCGGTGGACGGTGGGGGAAATTGTCGCGGAGCCTCTACTCGTGCAGAGTCGAATTTCTGAGCGCGAAGGCCATGCACGGGCTGCGCAGGCGTTGGAACGAGTGGGGCTTGCCGCGGAGTATTTGGAGCGAAGAGCGCAGGATTTGAGCGGCGGGCAGCGGCAGCGGGTGGCGATTGCACGCGCGCTGATTCTTGAGCCGAAGCTGCTCATTCTCGACGAAGTGTTGTCCGCGCTCGATTGTTCGATTCAGGCGCAGATCGCAAACCTGCTCGTGGAAATGCAGCGAGCGTATGGGCTGGCGTATCTATTCATCACGCACGATTTGAGAATGGCGGCGCATCTGGCTGATGAGATTGCCGTGATGAGCGAAGGGAAGATCGTGGAGCAAGGGGCAACGGAGAAGATTCTGCGGGATCCACGCCGTTCAGAGACGCAGAGCTTGGTGGCCGCGTCACCCGTTGACCCGGAGGCGATGTGAGCGGTGCAAGAGCGATGACGCGCTTTCTTCTGCGAAGACTTGCGCACGCAGCGTTTGTGCTGTTTGGTGTTTCCGTCCTGGCATTTTTCTTTAGCACATTCGCTCCCGGAAATTATCTTGACGACATGCGATTGAATCCGCAGATTTCCGCGGAACAGTTGAGCGCGCTGCGAGCCGACTATCAACTGGACCGGCCAATGCCGGTGCGCTACATGCGGTGGGCGGGCGCCGTGCTCCACGGAGATTTAGGACTTTCGTTTGCGTATAACACGGCGGTGGGGCCGCTGCTTTGGCCGCGGGCGCGAAACACGCTGCTGCTTACGGGGACGGCAACGCTCCTGGTGAAGCTTGGACAACCGGCGGACGTCGCACTCAGTTGGGCGACAGCGGTGTTGCTAATTATTCCGGATTTGGCGCTGGCGCTCGGGCTGCTCCTGTTGGCGGTGCGGAGCGGATGGCTGCCAACGGGCGGTATGGTTTCCGTGGGGTCCGATGGGTTCTCCGCGGCGCGCAGAGTTCGCGATGTTGCCTGGCACATGGTGCTGCCGGTGGCGGTGCTCGTCGCCTCGGCGTTGCCTGTTTTGCTGCGGCACGTGCGCGCGGCGGTGGCGGAGGCGCTGGAAGCGCCGTTTTTGCGAGCGGCCGAGGCGCAGGGAATTTCGCGTTGGCGATTGCTTTACCGCTATGCGCTGCCCGCGACCGCGCATCCGTTGATCGTGCTTTTTGGGTTCACTGTCGGCACGCTGCTGAGCGCGTCGCTGCTGGTGGAAGTGGTGATGAGCTGGCCGGGGCTTGGTCCTTTTTTGCTGGAGGCGATTTTGGCGCGGGACTTGTATGTGGTGATTGGGGGCGTGCTGCTGTCGACCTTATTCCTGGTGGCGGGAAATCTCGTGGCGGACTTGCTGTTGTACTGGGCTGACCCGCGAATTAGAGCTGAGGCACCGAGACGATGAGCGCACGCTCGCGATTGCTGTTTTGCGTGGCGGTGCTCGGGGCGCTTCATTTAGGCGTGGCCTGCGCGGGATTTTTTGCGCCGTATGACCCCGTGGCGCAGGACCGCGAGCATCCTTACGCGCCGCCGATGCGGCTCCATTTTGTGGATACGCAGGGCCAGATTCATCCGCGGCCGTTTTTCTACGCGCAGGCATTGCGGGCGGGCAGCTTCGAAGAGTACGAAGAGAATAGGGCGAGAGCCATTCCCGTGAAGTTCTTTGTCAGCGGCGCGCCCTATCACGTGCTCGGTGTGTTTCCATTGCGAATGCATCTGTTCGGTGGCGGCGGCGTGCCCATGTATTTGCTTGGCAGCGACGCATATGGGCGCGACTTGCTGTCACGGATTTTGTTCGGCGGACAAGTGTCGTTGCTTGCGGGCTTGATTGGAGCAGGGCTGACGCTGTCGATTGGATTATGCATCGGGGCACTGGCGGGATTTTGGGGTGGGTGGAAAGACGAAGTGTTGATGAGAATGGCGGAACTGTTTTTGGCGCTGCCCTGGATTTATTTGCTATTCGCCTTGCGCGCGTTTTTGCCGCTGACGGTGCCTCCACTACAAGCGTTTCTGCTGGTAGTGATCGTGATCGGAGCGGTGGGGTGGGCGCGTCCGGCGCGAATCGTGCGGGGAATTGTGCTGAGCGCGAAGGAGCGCGATTTTGTCCGGGCGGCGCGGGGATTTGGCGCGTCGGACAGTTACTTATTGCGCAAGCACATTTTACCGGAGACAGCGAGCGCTGTGCTGACGCAGGCGGCGATTTTGGTGCCGCAGTTTGTGCTCGCGGAGATGACCCTGTCGTTTTTGGGGTTGGGCGTGCCGGAGCCGGTGCCGACTTGGGGGAACATGCTGGCCAGCTTGCAGCACTACAACGTCCTGGTCTCGTATTGGTGGATGTACTTGCCGGCGCTGGCCATGGTGCCGTTCTTTCTCGGATACTTGGTGCTTGCGAGTTTATTGCAGGGGAGCTACGGAACTTCCAAGATAGAATGAGGTGTGCACCGGGGTCTGAAGTGAGCGAGCGAAGAGCTAGATTAGGGCATATGGGCACGCTGCTTGCGGCGATTTCGGGCTGTGCCCTCGCCATCCAGGCGGCGGGATCGTTTCCAACACATGCCGATGCGAAGGAAGAACTGCTGCGCGTTGCGGGAGAGATCGGGCGGCCAGGCGGGCGCATTGTGATTGCGCTGCGCTCAGAGCCGAAGACTCTGAATCCGCTGACTGCGCCGGACACGACTTCGCGCGAGGTCATCGGCGCGATGCAGGCGGACCTGGTGCATATCAATCGAGCGACGCAGCTGACAGAGCCGGCATTGGCGAAATCATGGAAGGTGTCCGCGGATGGCTTGCAATACACGCTGACGTTGCGGCGGGGGCTGAAATTTTCGGACGGGCAGCCGATGGACGTTGAAGATGTGCTTTTTACATTTCGGGTATACCTTGACGAAACGGTTCGCGCGATACAGCGGGATTTCCTGGTTGTGGGAGGGAAGCCAATAGCGGTGCGGAAGGTCGATGCGCAGACCGTGGCGTTTACGTTGGCCAGGCCGTACGGCGTGGCCGAGCGACTATTTGACGGACTGCCGATCCTTCCGCGACATTTGCTCGAAAGGGCGTACAAGGAAGGGAAGCTAGTGCAGGCCGGTGGGCTGGGGACGCCAGCGAATCAGTGGGCAGGGCTCGGGGCCTTTCGCTTGAAGGAGTATGTTGCGGGGCAGCGGCTGGTTTTGGAGCGGAATCCCTACTATTGGAAGGCGGACGAGCAAGGGAGTCGACTGCCCTATTTAGACGAGATTGTGTTTCTGTTTGTGCCGAGCGCCGACGCGCAGGTGGTTCGATTCCAGTCCGGCGAGACGGACATAATCAGCCGGCTGGGCGCGGAGAATTTTTCCGTGTTGTCGCGGCAGTCGCGCGATTACAGGATGGCGGATGCCGGGCCGGGGCTGGAGTATAACTTCCTATTTTTTAATTTGAACGAGGTAGGAGAGAAGACACCGGCGGACGTGGCACGCAAGCAGAACTGGTTTCGCTCTGAGAAATTCCGGCAGGCGGTGTCCTTGGCGATAGATCGAGAAGCGATCGTGCGGCTGGTTTATCAAGGGCGCGGCGTGCCCCTTTGGGGACCGGTCACGCCAGGAAATCCGCGATGGGCGGATGCGGGCATTGCACATCCTGCGCGGTCACTCGATAAGGCGCGTCAATTGCTGGCGGATGCGGGCTTCCGATTGCCGAACGCCGAAAATGGAGAGTCTCAGCTTGTCGACCGAGACGGCAAGCCTATTGAGTTTTCGATCATTACAAGCGCGTCGAATGCGGACCGGGGAAAGATGGCGGCGTTAATTCAGGACGACTTGAAACAGCTTGGCATGCGCGTGCAAGTAGTGCCGCTGGAGCTCCACTCGCTGATCGATCGCATCACGCAAACAAAGGAATATGATGCGTGCGTGCTAGGCATCGCGAGCTTTGACGCCGATCCCAACTCAGACTTGAACGTATGGCTTTCGAGCGGCGGCATGCACCTCTGGCATCCCTCGCAAAAGCATCCGGCTACCGATTGGGAGGCGGAGATTGACCTCTTGATGGAGCAACAGTTGACGGCCACAAATGGCGCGCAACGGAAGAAGTTCTATGATCGCGTGCAGGAAATCCTGGCGGAGCGCCAACCTATGATTTTTCTGGCCAGCCCGGACATTTTGGTGGGTGCGAAGAAGAGCATCGGGAATTTTCATCCGGCGGTGCTTGAGCCGTATGTGCTGTGGAACGTGGAACAGTTGTACAAGCGAAACGGGGCGGAGAATGCGCGGCGATGAGCCCGGTGCGCGTGGCAGCAGAAAAAAGAGCAGTGCACGCGTGGAACGATACGCGGCTGGTGAAGGAGTGCCTGCAGGGGAATGAAGAAGCGTGGTCGCTGCTGATC
>WNFA01001776.1_pt1 | contig 17928 bp, 17 predicted proteins | sample 5400481 | NCBI WGS metagenome assembly WNFA01 (sample SAMN13153340, study PRJNA577476) | soil metagenome | isolation source: 120 cm saprolite under Douglas fir tree site 2 hole 1 replicate 2 | place: USA:California | collected 2015-04-18
GCCAGCGGTGGCGCCAGGCGCAGCCAGATGATGACGATCGCCGCCAGCGCCGCTGCGCCCGCCCCCAAGAAAAGGGGACGGGTGAGATCAAAGCCCACGATGGAAGGCCAGCCATTCGACCACGACGACACCAAGCGCAACGAGGGCGATCCAGGGCCAGATCTCGAGCTGGCCACGATGCGGGGAATGAGCCGCGGTCGTGTTGCTCACCGGCGGCAGCGTGAGGCGCTCAGCCGGTTTGAGCTGTGAGATCTGCTCGGAAAAAAGGTTGACGGTGAACCACGACCTGTCGACCTTGCCGGCCACGACCTGCTCGACCGTGTACACGCCCGTCAGGTCGGTGCCCCCGAAGGTGGCGATCGAACCGCCCGCGAGCATGCGGCGGCTGCCGTCCGGCCCCACCACCGTCACCGACGTGGCCCCCGCCTCGGCCCCACCACCGTCACCGACGTGGCCCCCGCCTCCGGGACGATCGTCACCGGCTCATCGGGATGAAAGCTGTGGCTCGGCACGCTCGGAGGCAGGATCCACTCGCTGAGGTTCTGCACCAGGATGGGAAAGGCGATCCGCAGCGGCAGGTCGGATTCGTGCAGGTCGAAGCCGAACAGAACCTGTCGAAAGGGTTCGTCGCGGACGAGCACGAGCGGGGTCTGCAGGCTGGTGATGAGCGGGCGACCGAACTTGCTGGTTCGAAGATCCTGGCTGCGGGCGATGTGCACGTCGTGCAGGTCGACATTGGTGAGCAGCGGGTCGCCGGCATCCACCGCCCTGACGCGGCCGATCCCGATCGGCGCGGCACCCGCGAGCGGGCTGCCTGCGGGCGGGTTGATCACGATGAACGGTCCATCCGGCAACGCGGGCGGCGCATAGCCGTCGAAGATGCTCATCGCATACGGCGCCGACGATTTGTAAGCGGAGGGGGCGATGACGTCGACCTGGAGGTCGGCGCGAAGGCTCAACGCCTGCTGCAGGAACACGTTGCCAGGGGTGACGAGCAGCACTCGAAACGCGCGCGGCGTGCTCGCGACCGCGGTGACCGTGTCGTCGAGAGCGAAGATGTCGCCCGCGTCGATGTGAGCGGATACGAGCGTCGCGCCGGACGGCACCGGCAGCACCAGATCCTGCGCCTGGCCGCCTGCGAGCGTGAGCCTGCGCACGTCGACCAACCGGTTGTCCGCGCGCCACTCCAGGCTGAACGATCGCGACTGCTGGCCGAAATTCTGTATGTGCAGGTAGGCCGCGCGCGACTGAGTTCCGGTGCGGACGACCAGCGACGTCATGCCCACGTTCTCGCCGGAGACGCCAATCCGGCGATACTCGACGGGGAACGGAAGGCTGTTCGCAGAGTCGATTCGGACTGGGCCGACGATCCCGTCGCTGAACAGATATGCCCGCGCGTCGTCGCCAGTCCTGACCAGGCCTGCCGCCAGGACCAGCGCCGCTGAGAGGTCGGCGGGGCCGTTTTGTGCGCCCATGTCGTTGAGGGCGCGATGGAGCGCCTCCCGATCGCCGGCCACGGAAGCGACCACTCGTGGCCCCGAGCCCACGGCCAGCAGGGTCATGCGATCCTGCGGGCCCAGCTGGTCGATGAGCCCGCCGACCTCGCGCTTGGCTTCGTCCAGGCGAGACGGCTGCACGTCGCGGGCCTGCATCGACGCCGACACATCGAGGAGAACCACCGAGTGCCGGGCGAGGCCGGACCCGGCAGAAAGCGCCGGCTGCGCAGCGGCCGCCACCAGCACGGCTGCGGCGAGCAGCTGAAGCAGCAGGAGCCAGCTGAAGCGAAGTCGCTGCCAGGGAATGTTGGCCTGGCGATCGCGGATCGCGTCCGGCCACAGGTTCAGCGCCGGCACCACCCTGGTCGGCCTGCGGATCCGAAGGAAATACAGGGCGACGATGACCGGGAGGGTGAGCGCGAGGGCTGCCGCGGCCGGCGCCAGGAAGGTCACGACAGGAGGCCGAGGCGCCGCAGCGTCCGCAGCACCATGTCATCGATGGGTTCGTCGGTGGAGAGCCGTGCGAAGCGCAGGCCTCGTCGGTGCGCTGAGCGTTCGATCTCGCCCGTCCGCCGTGCGAGCGCCGCGACGTATGCAGCCTGGGTCACCGGCGTGGACGTGAACTCGCGCTCGACTCCGGTCTCTGCGTCCCTCAATCGCGCATCGCCGGTCCATCCCGGGGCGATCTCCTGAGGCGCGAGCAGCTGCAGGACGGCGCCTTCCTGGCGGGCGCGCCCGAGAGCCGCGATCGCAGGATCGATCGACGACTCGCCCAGCCCATCGCTGATCAGGACGGTCATGCCTGGGCGCTGCCGCCCGATCGGCCACACGAGCCGGTCGTAATCGGTCGGGCCTCCGACCGGAAAAGACTGCAGCCGAGAGAAGAGGTCGGCCACCGCCCGGCGGCCGCGATACGGCGCGCCACCGGAGGTGGGCCCTTCCGCAAAAACCGTCAGGCGCACGCGATCGAGCGCGGCGAGCGCCACGTACGCGATCGCCCCCGCCAGCCGTTTGGCGGTCTCGGCCTTGTTCGGCCGGCCCCAATCCATCGAGCCGCTGAGGTCGACGAATATGCTCAGCGGCAGCTCTTGCTCGGCGACGAAAAGGCGGAGCATGAACCGGTCGAGTCGCGCGTAGGCGTTCCAATCGATCAGGCGGAAGTCGTCACCTGGCGAGTAGCTCCGGAAATCGGCGAACTCCACCGAGCGACCACGAGCCGTCGACCGGCGCTCCCCTCCCATCTGGCCGCTCACCGCCCGGCGCACGCGCAGAGCGAGGGCTTCCAGGCGGCGCAGGAGCGGGGGATCGAGCAGGGCCGCCATCGTTACGATTCCTTCTTCGCGTGCTCCAGGATCTCGTCGATGATCTGGTCGGTGGTGATCGCATCGGCCTCCGCCTCGAACTGCAAGAAGACCCGATGGCGGAGGGCGGGATGCGCGACCGCGGCGAGGTCGTCGAAAGCGACGTTGTACCGGCCCTCCAGCAGCGCCCGGACTTTGCCCGCCAGGACGAGCGTCTGCAGGCCGCGCGGGCTGGCGCCGTATCGGACGTAGCGGCGAACCGAGTCCAGCTCGGTGCGATTGGGATGCGAGGCCGTGATCAGCCGCGCCGCGTAACGGAGCACGTGTTCGGCGATGGGTACTTCTCGCGCCACCCGCTGAGCGGCGACGATGGCGTCCGCATCTCCGATCGCATGAAGCTCTGGAAGCGCGTTGCCGGTCGTGCGCCGAGCGATCTCGAGCAGCTCGGCCTCGCTCGGAAAAGGCACCAGGGCCTTGAAGAAAAAGCGGTCGAGCTGAGCTTCAGGAAGTGGGTACGTGCCCTCGAGCTCGATCGGATTCTGGGTGGCGAGAACGAAAAATGGCACCGGAAGGGCGCGGGTCTCCGTGCCCACGGTGACAGTGCGTTCCTGCATCGCTTCGAGGAGCGCGCTCTGGGTCTTCGGGGTGGCGCGGTTGACCTCGTCGGCGAGCACGAGGCTGGCAAAAATCGGACCCGGTTGGTAGTCGAACTCCCGCCGCCCTGAATCCTCTCGGATGATGTTGGTGCCGACGATGTCGGCCGGCATCAGGTCGGGCGTGAACTGGATTCGTGAAAAGGTCAGGTCGAGGGTCTGCCCGAGCGAGCGCACGAGCATCGTCTTGCCCAGGCCCGGCACGCCCTCGAGGAGGATGTGACCGCCGGAGATCAGAGCGATGACCGTGTCGCGCAAGAGCTCTTTCTGGCCGACGATCAGCCGCGCCAGCTCGGATTCGAGATTGTTCGCGAGCTCCGTTACCTTCTTCGGGTCGGCGCTCTCATCGGCGATCACGAGCCTGCTCGTCACTCACCCAACCGGGCGAAATACTCGCGGACGAGGTCGCGTTCGCTCCCAGGAATGAGGCTCTGGTTGGTGGCGTCGAGGGCGGCCTGCTGATAGGACTGGATCACCTGCGTGTAGGGGGTGAGCGGCACGTCCTGACCAGGGCCAAGAGGGGTCGGGTCGTTCTCCTGCTGGCCCGGGACCGGCTGACCGGGCACATACAGCTTCTCGCTCGGTTTCGCTGCTGTCCCGGTACCCGAGCCACTCCCACTGGAGCCAGTGCCGCCGGAGCCGCCACTCCCGTTGCCGGTGCCGCTGCCGTTGCCGGTGCCGCTTCCGTCCGCGCTCCCATTGCCGTTGCCTCCGGCTGGCGAGGCGCCGGCGGTCGCGGTGTTGGATCCGGCGGCGTCGCGGTCCGCCTGTTCCGCCAGCGCCTGCCGCGCCGCCTCGAGGCCGTTGATCGCCGAAGCAATCTGCTGGTCGTTGTTCTGCTGGTTCTGCAGCGAGTCGAGCTGCCCGGCCAGTTCGTTGAGGGCCGCGGCCGCGGCGCCGAGATCGCCGCTCGACAACGCATCTGACGCACGCTGCAACGAAGCGGCCATCGCCGGGTCTTTCGCGCTCTGCGCGGCACTGGCCAGGGCCTTGGCGAGCTGAGCGCGCTCCTCAGGCGACAGGTTTGGCAGCTGAGCGGCAAGGTTCCGCACCGCCTGAGCACCCTGCGACGGGCTGGAGCTCAAGGCCACGCTCGCGGCCTTTCCGGCATTGGTCGTGCTCAAGGCGCCGGCCAGGTTCTGGGTGGTGCTGGTCCTGGCGGGGGTCTGGGGATCGGAGAGCTGCCGCAGCTGCTGCTCCGCGGGCGAGATGGCTTCCAGCGCCGACCGGGGATCCTTGGCGTCCTGGATCTGCTTCGCGGTGTCGCTGAGGATCTTCTGAACCTTGGGATCGACCGGTGCCGTCCTGGTGGTGGCCGCGATCTTCTTTTGCACATCGTGGATCGTGGTTGCCGCCTTGGCCTGGCTGGCACGGTCGGCTTGCGCCTGGGCCAGCAGGAGGTCCGTCGGATTGGGCAGGACGGCCAGGGCCAGCGCAGCTGCTACAAGGATCACGACCGCCCCCGCCTCCCGGCGGCTGATTCGGATCGGAAAAGCCCGAACGAGCCGATCCCGTCGGGCGTGCTGAAGGGCGTCCCGGCGAAGCAGGTCGTCCATCACACCATCGGCGGCACGGCGCTCCCACGCGGTGGACAGGCGCTCCTTCAGCCCCAGGCGCATGTCGGCCAACTGCATCAGCACGTCCGGTCGGGGTCGCGTCGCGATCCACGCGATCGCGACGGCAGCCAGAACCACCGGGATTCCGAGCGCGGCCAGCTGGATCCGGCGCTCCACCGGCACCACACGAGCGGCGACCTGCACAGTCGCGAACCAGATCGCGACGCCAAGTGCAGCGTGCACCAGATATGACAAGGCGCTCGACCGCGCGTCGGATCCTCGGAGAGCTCGGACCACCGACTCGAGTGAGGTCATGGCGTCACCGCGGCAGGGCGCGGGCGCCACCCAGGCCGGCGGCGAACTGGCGGCAATAGGAACGCGCTGACCAGCAATGCGAAAAGACCGATCGCGAGCTGCAAGAAGACGGTCGCCTGCCAGTACTGCCATTTCGCGAAGGGCCCACTCGGAATCGCTGTTCCACTGGCGGGACCGATCGGCACGTAGGCGGGCCCGCCGGAAGAGCAAACCGTGGTGCCGTTGCCCAGGGGTTTGCAGACTGACCCCCCTGACGACTGGATCAGCACATTACTCGGGTAGTCATATCGAATCAGATAGGGCACGAGCGGCTGCCCGTTGTCAGCGATCGCCACGAGCGGAACGATCGGACTGAGGTAGGTGACCGCCGGCGGCGCCGGAGGGATCGTCGATTTGGGATCGATCTTGGTCGGAAAGATCATGCCGAAGGCGACCGTTCCGAAAACGAGCAAGAAGGCCGCCATGTAGGAAGCCACCGTGGCGGCCAGGGTGCGGCGCAGCCACGTCGAAAAGGCGATGCCGATGAGACCCAGGGCGAGGGCCGCGACGATGGTGACCAGGAACGAGTACAGGACCTGGTCGAGCTCGATGCCGCCGAACAAGAAGACCAGGCTGAAAATCGGCACCGAAAGCAACAGCAAGAGGACGACGAACGACATCGAGGCCAGGAGCTTGCCCCAGATGATCGAGAAGGGGGGTATGCGGGTGACGAAAAGCAGGTCGATGGTCTGACGCTCGCGCTCGCCGCTGATGGCGCCCGCGGTGAGCGCCGGCGTGACGAGTGTGATCAGGACCATCTGGAAGACCACCAGGTACTTGAACAAGGTCAGGCCGTAATTGGGCACTGAGCCCGCGAAACCGCTGTTCGAGCGTGCCATCGAGGAGAACATCGCGTAGCCGAGACCGGCGATGAGCACGACATAGACCATCATTGCGAGTGGCGATCGCCAGGTCCGCATTCGCGAGCGGTACTCCTTGGCGACGATCGGATTCCAGAATGCGGCGGAGACCCTGCTCATCCGACCTCCTCCGACGTCGCACGCATGAACGCCTCTTCGAGGCCGCCGTCGACCTGGCTGAAAGCCGAAACCCTGATCCCTTCCGCGGTCAGAGCATGCAGGATCTCGGCGGCGGTGGAGTCGTCACCTTCATACGTGGCCTCGATCGCTCCATCGGCGGTCTCAACACGGCGGACGGCCGCCAGTGGCTCGAGGATCGCCACCGCGCGCTCCTGGTCTCCGACGATCGTGATGCGAACCCGGCGATCAGCCGATAGCTGCCGGATGACATCGTGTACCGGACCGGTGGCGCGCATGCGGCCGTGGTCGATGATCCCGATCATCGTGCACAACTCGGTCAGCTCCGGGAGGATATGGCTCGAGATGACGATGGTCTTGCCCATCCTTCGCAGCTCTTTGAGGATCTCGCGCATCTCGACTCGCGCGCGAGGATCGAGACCGGACGCGGGCTCGTCAAGCAACAGCACGACCGGATCGTGGACCAGCGCCCGGGCCAGGCACAGACGCTGCTTGAGGCCTCGGGACAGCGTGTCGACCTGCTGGTCGCGCCTCTCCGACAACCCGACGAGTTCGAGCAGGTCGTTCACGATCTTTACCCGCCGCTGCTTGGGCAGGCGATAACACGCGGCGTAGAAGTCCAGGTACTCCCCCACCGTGAGCTGGTCGTAGACGCCAAAGAAGTCGGGCATGTACCCGATCCGGCTGTGGACCTGATGCGGCTGTTTGGTCACGTCGGCGCCATCGATCGAAGCGTGGCCGGCAGTCGGTTCCAGGAGCGCGGCGAGGATGCGCAGGGTCGTCGTCTTGCCGGCGCCGTTGGGCCCGACGAAGCCGAAGATCTCCCCCTCAGGCACCTCGAATGAGACCTTGTCCAGCGCCGTCCTTTTGCCATAGACCTTGGTCAAGTTGTCAGCGGTGATCATTGGACGGTCCCCGTCAGCGAGATCGTTCCGAGCAGGGCTTGCCCGTTGACGGTGATCCGGACCCGCACCTCGTCCGACGATGGATTGACTGCCCCGGCAGGCAGGGTGGTGGTGCCGAGAGGTGTATAAGCCACAGGCACCCAGGCCGATTGTGACCAATCCCATGCCTCGGCCGACAGGCTCTGGCCTGGAAACGGGCCGCCCTTCGGGCTCTGGCTGGTCGAGTCCAGGGTGGCCCCGGTCAGGTGCGTGCCCGCTACGAGCCGGGGCGTGAAGTCGTAAGTCGCTGTCCCGCTCTGCATGATTACGGCGCCAGGCGGTCCGTTCTGGGTCGAGCCGTCGATGTCGACGAAACGGCTCACCACCAGGCCCGCCGGCAGTGTCCCCGCTCCGATCGCGTCGATTGCCAGCGGGATGACCACCGCTGATTCTGCAGTCGATCGGGGGTGGGCGCCTTCCACTGCGATTTGCTGATAGGGCTGTTGGGTCCAGGCGACGACCATCGGGACGATGGTTGAGTTGAGGCCGTTGAAACCTCCGCCCGCGACCAACGAAAGGATCGAGGTCTTCTCCACGGCCTGGCGGTCCGTGTCGCTGATCTGGCTGGGCGGGGGCCCGTTGAAATAGTTGCCGTAGATGGTCATGTACGCAGGTGGCCCCGCAAACGGATTCGAAGCCTTGGGGGTCACGCTGAAGGTCGCGCCGGCGCCCGGCGCCAAACCTGGAATCACCTGGTAACCGTCGCCCGCCAGGACCACGAGGTCCGTGAACCGCAGGTTGGAGTTGTTCTGGATGCTGCCGGTCAGCTGGCCGTTGACGAGCTTTGATGTGGCGACCAGTTGGGGAGCGTCGACCACCCCCTCGGTGGCAAATCCGCGCAGGACGAAAGCTGTCATGCCCGGCATCAGGATCGAATTGTTGTCGGCGTTGACCCGGATCACGGCAGAGCTCGGGCCGTACCCGTTGCCGAACGAGCTGATGGGTCCAACCCACGGCCGGGCTCCGGCCAGGTTGACCTGATAGTCACCGCGCGTCGGTGCCAGAACACCCGTGTAGGACTCGGCATAGGCGCGGTCCCAGCCCGCCCGCAAATGGATGATCGAGACCTGGTTGGTCTGGACCGACTGCCCCTTGGTGAAGAGCCCGGCGCCGAACGCACCGACCGACGCGAGGATTGCGATCAGCGGCAGAGTGACCCAGGCAAGGGCGCGCCTATGAAGTGCCCGAAGGGCGAGGTAGTTGACCGGACCGACCAACAGCACGTAGGCGACCACGAGCAGCCCGATCAACAGCAGCGAGGGCAGGTCCAGTGCCGGCAGGTTGCCGAGCACCTGCGAGAGAGAAGTGCTTCGCAAACTGATCGACCCGCCATTTGGTCCAAAACCGTTGTTGAATCCCGACGTTTGAGCCGACCCTGCGGAGAACAGGGTGCGCACGAGAATCTGTCGGAGCAGCACGTTGGCCCCGCTCCAGCCTGCGACCGGTTCCTGGTTCCAGTCGAACGTTGCCAGCGTCACCATCCCTCCGCCCACGAACTTCTCGGCGAGCAAGGGCTTGCCGCCCTCAGCCAGCCAGGCGCTCGCGCCGGCGTTGAGGGTGCCGCCCGCGACCTCGACTCGCGACAGCTGTCCAAGCGCTGCCACTGAGTTCAAGGTGGCAGTGCCATCGATCGTCATCGGCATCAGGGTCGAAGAGACCCCAGCCAGCGTCTTGCGCCACGAAGCGCCGGTGCCGAGGACGAGCGCGCCACCGTTCTGCACGTAATCCGTGATGGCGCCGCGCTGCGCCGCAGTCAGCGTGTCGGTGGCGAAGTCGTCGATCGCGAGCACGTCGAATGCGCGCAGGAGAAGCGCCGAGTCGCCCATGTCTTCGAGTGAAAGGTGGACTACGGTGGCCGAGACGCCGCCCGGATGCACGGCCGCAAAACTGTCCAACGCGGTCGGCAGGTCAGACAGGACGCCGATCAGCGGCGTCGCCGCGGTGCCCCCAGCGCGGCCGCCCGTGGCCACCACCTGCCCGTTGACGACGAGGCGGACCGAGACCGACGAGGGTGCTTGGTCCTCGATCACGTAGGTCTTCAGATGTTTGGTCGCCCCTGACGCCAGGCTCACATGGGTCGTGTAGATCGCAGGGGCGATGGGCGGCCCGTTGCCAAAGGCAGCCGTGCTGACCTCCAGGGTGCCGTCAACATCCGGGCCTGTATTGGCGAGATCGATGACGACCGGCATCCACTGCTCGGGTTTGACGAAACCCGAGTAACCGACCTTGACGGCGATCGATACCGGCTCGGTGGCCGCCTCCGCAGCCGAGGCGGCAAGGGAGGACAGCGCCGCCACCATCAGGGCGAGGGCCGCAACGGAGACGCGTCGGCAGCCGGCTGGCATCTCTATTTCTCTACTACGCCCCCGTGGGGCGAATAGTAACGGTCTACTTAACGCCTCGGCTAACGGCTGCTCAGGACTCCAGTGCGCTGCGCTGGTCCAGCGTATAGAGCAATAGCAACGACGGGACCACGAGCACCAGTGCGACCACCGTGATGCCCAGCAGGAGCGCCTCGATCGCGGGCGCTCCCGCGGCCTGCTCAATGGTCAGTCGCCCGGGCAGCACGTATGGAACCTGGCCGAAGCCCCAGGCGAATACGAACGATCCGACCCCCACCACCGTCAGCACCCGATACCAGCGGTAGACGCGCCGCCACATCAGTGCGGCGACTGCGAGGACCGCCAGCACCGCCGTGATCGCGAACGGCAGGCCCAGCCCGGCGACCATCCCGTGGAAGATCGCCGGGCTCTCGCCTGCGATCAGTACCAGCACGACCAGGGACACCGCGAGCAGCGCCATCGCCGCCACCAGTGCGCGCGTGCGGAAGTACTCGACCAGGTCCGGGCCCTCGTCATTCTCATCAGTGGCCGCGCCGTAACGGCGCGCATCTCCGACCAGGAATGACGCGCCGCTGAACGCGGTCGCTGTCAGCGCGACGGCGCCGAATCCGATGGCCAATGGATCAAGACACGCCTGCCACACCGGCACCACCGGGCCGCCGACTCCAACCTTTCCCGACGCGATCGCCCCCAGCGCCGCCGCAAAGCTGAACGGCGCCAGCAGCGACGAGACGCCGAACACGCGGGAGGCCAGCAGCCTGCTGCTCGAGGAGGACGCGACCTTGCGAAATGCGAAGAAAGCTCCTCGGAGGATCAGCGCCAGCAGCGCGAGCGCGAAAAGTGGATACAGGCTGAGGAACACCGACTCATAAAGAAGGGGGAAGCCGGTCCAGCAGATGACGGCCGAGAAGACGAGCCAGACGTTGTTGGCTTCCCAGACCGGGGCCATCGCGTGATCGATGAGCGCTCGCACCTCGGCTGTGTGCCGGAAACGACCCGCCAGCAGGTCCCAGATGCCGGCGCCGTAGTCGGTGCCTCCCGCTGTGCTGTACGCGGACACCGCCAGCAAAAGCGCGCCGGCGACGCCGTAGCTCACGAGTGTGTTCATACGGGCCGTGGTCCGTAGGGCGCGGATTCCTCCGGGGCCAGGTCGATTTCATCGCGCCGGCCCTCGTCGTCGATGCGCCAGCGTGCCGAGAGGCGCAGGAGGAGGCTGACGAAGAAAAACGCAATCACCGCGTACACGACGAGCAGCGTCCCGAACATGATCCAGATGTAGACGGGATTGACCGGATTCACCGCATCGGTCACGCGCATCAGGTTGTAGACGATCCACGGCTGGCGGCCGACCTCGGTGGTGATCCAGCCGGCCTCGATCCCGATATAGGAACCCACCCCGGCCAGCGCCGCGCCTCGAAAGAACCACTTCGAGCGCGGCAGGTCCCGATAGCGGATCCAGGCGACCGCGTACCACAACGTGAGCAAGACGGCGATCGAGCCGAGTCCGACCATCACGTCGAACGCGAGGTGCACGAAGTTGGCGTCGACCACGCTGGGACGATCGCCAGGGTTGAAGCTGCTGAGCCCTTTGACGACTGTGCCTGGTGAGAAGCCGGCGAGCAGCGAATCCAGCGACGGGATCGGCAGCCCGAGCACCACGGTGCCATCGGCCCGCATCACCCCTCCCACCCACTCGGGGTTGTGGCTCTGCGTCGTCCACGTGAGCTCCATCGCGGCGAACTTGGCCGGCTGACCCTCAAAGACGGCCCGTGTGGCGATGTCGCCGATGATCCATTGGATAGGGGCAAGGACTGCGCCGATCGTGAACGGGACGGTGAAGCCGAGACGGTGGTAGCGATCCCGCCGGCCGCGCAGCCACCCCACCGCGTACACCGAGGCGACCATGAAGCCGGCGGTCATATAGAGGGCCACGATCAGGTGCCAGAACTCGTAGCCGAGGGCGGGGGTGAAGATCGCGCCGATCACGTCGACGTTGATCGGCCTGCCGTCCGGACCCAGCTGAAAGCCGGCCGGCGTGTTCATCCAGGAGTTGGCGATGATCACGCCGAAGGCGCCCAACACGCCGGAGGGCGGGAGGACCCAGCCCAGCCGGTAATGCACCTTGGGCGGCAGCCGCTTCCACCCATACAGGTAGATGCCGATGAAGATCGCCTCCAGAAAGAAAGCCCAGCCCTCGATGCCGAAGCCGATTCCGAAGACGTCGCCGAAGCGCCCCATCATGCGCGGCCACAGGATCCCGAACTCGAACGAGAGGATCGTGCCGGTAACGGCGCCCACCGCAAACTGCACGGCCATCACCACCGACCACCGGCGCGCCAGCCTCAAGGCCACCGGATCGTTCTTGCGCAGGCCGATCCCCTCCATCACGACGGTCAGGAGCGGGAATGCCACCCCGAGCGGAACCAGGATGATGTGGTAGGCCAGCGTGAACGCCATCTGAATCCGGCTGGGCAGCAGGGCAGCCGGCGCGCTGGCGGCGAGGAAGTCGAACGGGGTCACTGCTGGCACGCAATATAGTCGCGCGCGTCACGAGTGACCTGGACCTCGCCCGCGGGCGGTGCCGGATAATTCGCCTTGATGCCCAACGTCTCCGACTTCCGGCTCGGCGCGGATGTCGTCGCGAGCGACGGCAAGAAAGTCGGATCACTTGTCAGCGTCATCGTCGATGAGCAGGGTTTCGACCCGCGAGCCCTGGTCGTGAAGGACGAGGAATCGTTGCTGGGCCGCCTCCGCGGCGATTCGAAGCTCTTCACCACCGACGAGGTGGTGATCCCGATCACGGCAGTCGAGTCCGCCACGCATGAGCTCGTCCGACTTTCGATGTCGGAGCCCGACGTCCGCCGCCAGCCGCTCTACCTCAGCTATCGGGCCAAGCCGGTGACATTTGAGGAGGCTGCTGACGTCCTGACCGGCAGCGTCGGCTTGCCGCCAGAGCAGGAGGTTGCCAACAAGCCGGCAGGCCAGATCGAGATCGACCGAGGCGAGAATGTGATGCTCGGCAAGACCGGGCACCGGCTGGGCCGGGTCGAGGATGTGCTGCTCAACCATGGCGAGGTGATCGGGGTCGTCATACGGCCCGATGGCCTCCTCACGAGACACGTCGTGCTGCCCATGCGGTTCATCTCCCGTGCGGACGACATGGCGCTTTTCGCCGACCTGGACAAATCGGACATCGACGAGCTGAAGCCGTTCATCGACGGGGAATAAGCGCGGCGACGGTCCTACGGCCGGCTTCGGTGCTTCTCGACCTCGGCTTCGGCCGCCTCGTGATCCGGATATGGGCCGTCGAGACGAACGCCTCTAGCCGTCCCGGCATCGTCGAGGTCGGCGCTGAGCACATACCACCGCTTGCCGAGGTGCAAGACGCCGTGATGGCGCTCTCCGGTCCAGCTCTTCGGGGTGATGCCGACCCTGTCTGTTTCGGGCATGCCTGCAGTTCGAAGTCTCTCACAGGCCCGGTGTCAATGGGCTTGAGAGTCCTGTAGCCAGGCTACGGAGAAAAGATCGATAGGCACAGGCCGTGGATTCGGGTATTGTCAGCAGTGGCCCCGAGGGACACGTTCAAGGGATTCGGAGTTGGTCGCAAGACCGGTTCCGAAGCCGGAGAGGCGATCCGTCGGGGTCACTTTTTTTGCATGGCCCGCTCGCTGAGCGGCTGCGAAAGATTGGGCGTCCACTTCGATCCAAGAGGTGTAACGTGCCCATCAGCGGACCGCTCCCCAGCCCGTTACATCTTTGAGCTGAATGGCGGAAGTGCCGAGCGGCCCGCTTGCCTCCCAGGTCGCACCGCTCGTGGCCCAACGTTGGTAGGTCGATAGCTTGTCTAGGTTCGATAGCTTGTCCTGGCTTTTCGGACGCCGCGGCCTCAGCGACCTGATCACTTGCATGGTCTCAGCCGAGAACGGCAATTGGACTGTGATTTGGGTGGCGGACGGCAAGGCGCCTGCCGGTTTCACCGGCAAGAGCCTGACCGAAGCAGTCGACCGCGCCAGCCGGGCCGTGGCTGCCATTTACTACGCGAAACCACAAGCTGTCATCGCCGAGCTTCAATTCGCGATTTATCCGTGGCCGGGAGGGGGCAAGGTGATCATGGACGTGCAGCCGTCCATCGAAGGCTTCACTGCTACGGCCCTCGATAACTCTGGAACGTCTGTGTCCGCCCGGGACCTGGAGTCGCTGGTCGGCCGGCTGCAGGCATCACTGCCCGACTTCCAAACCGCGATGTTTCGATGGGTCCGACCCATCCGGGAGCTGGATCCTTCGGCTAGCGCCAGCTGAGCTGCACCGGGCGATCGAGAAAGCGGCCGTAGCGATCGGCGGCGTCTTCGACGGCAGCCGTCTCGGCGCGCTTGAATCGGTCCAATGGCTGGACCTCCAGATGGACGCCGCCCCGCGCGACCGAGCGGCGCCAGGAGCCGCGGACTCTCCCTCCTACGGTGACGACATTCGAGAGGATGGTGCCGAACGAAAAGACGTTGGCCTCGAACGGTCGGTCGGCGTGCAGAATCTCCGCTCGGTCGCGATACGCCACTGTGTATTCGTCGAAGTTCGGGAGCAGGTGCGCGACCATGGTGGCCTTTCCAGGCGGACGGGCGGCGGCGTCGAACCAGTAATCCTTGCCCTCGATGGTTTGGTGATCGAGCGCCTCATCGGCCAGCGCGATACCGGCCCGCGCGTCGGCCGTCCTGAGGCCCGACCACCATAGGAAGTCCTGGATCTGGGCCGGGCCATGGCTCCGGAAGTAGCGGAGGGTCAGCTCGGCGACCGCTTCATCGCGGTCGAGGGCGCGCGGCTTGGCCACCCGCTCCTCCAGCAGTGCGTACGTGAACTGCTTGCCCCGGCGCGGCCCACTCGCGATCAGAGCGTCCAGCTCCGCGCGCATGATGAGGTGCGGGAGGCGCTGCCCATCGGGCGAGATGCGGTCCGCGCTCAAGACCTCGCCGAGCTCGCCCCGAGTCAGGTGGCTCCCGCCCGCGAGCGCCGCGGTGAACAGTGTTTCGGCCCGAGCTGCGACCTTGTCGTCCAGCTCCAGCCTGCGGTAGCGGGCGACAAGGCCGGCGCGGACCCTCGGCCCGGTCAGGGCGAGCAGCCAGCCGATATCCTCAGGCAGCACGAAGTGCCAGGTGGGTCGCAGCACGTGCGTGCGCAGGATGGCCCCGTGGTCGAACAGCCGATCGAGCTCCACGTCGGTTGTCTGGCGGCTGCGCTGCGCGAGCGCCCACTTGGCTGCGCCGTAATCCTGCGACTGCACCGCCGTCAACCAGCGGACCGAATCCAGCGGCGAAGTGAACGGCTCACCGGTGAGCCGTTGGGCGTGGAGTCGTCGGGCAGCAATGTCGTTCACCTGGCCAGTAAGAGAACATAATCGCGGCATGTCGGCGCCCACCCTCGCGAGAGAGGATGTCGACTTCCTGTCGCTCTTGAGCGAAGTCAACCGGCGGCGTCTTCTGGAAGGCTCGACCCGAGCGGTTTTTCCCGCAGGCAGCATTGCCTTCCACCCCGAGGGACCACCAGCTTCATTCCTGCTCGAGCGCGGCTTGGCACGCGCCTACTCCAGCGTTCCGGACGGACGGCAGGCCACCGTCACCTTCTTCCACGCCCGCGATTTGATTGGCGGAGTCACGCTGATGGGCCGGCCGCCGAGGATTCACGTCCAGGCTGTGGTCGACTGCACAATGGCGACTCTTGACCTGGAGACAGTTCGCAAACTGGCGATGACCGAGATCGAGGTCACGATCGCTATCGGCACTCACATGGCGGCGCGCATTCGGAGTTCCTTCCAGCTGATCGCCGTCCGCTCGTTGGGCACCATCAGGGAGCGCCTGGCCTATGACCTCCTCGACCGCGCGTGTCGTTCTCAGCTTGTGGTCGGCCGGCTCGACGTCCGGGCGACCCACGCCGACCTCGCCGACTCCATCGGCTCATCGCGTGAGGTGGTGAGCCGAGCCCTGCGGGACCTCCGCGCCGCGAGCATCGTCGAAACCGCGCCGGGAATGGTGCGGGTCATCGACCCTATGCACCTGGCGGCGATCGTGCGGGCCTTTGTGATTTAAGTCACGCCTGCGACCCTGGTCACCGCGAATGGTCATGCCGCCTGACTAGCTTCGTCTGGTGCCCGGCGCACCCGAAGCCACCGATTGACCCCGATCCGAGTCCTCGTCGTCCAGGACCATCCCATGCTTGCCTCCGCGATCGTCGAGATCCTCGAGGGCGAACCGGGTCTTCGCGTCTTGGCAGTGGCGCGCTCCGGCGCCGACGCCGTGCGCCTCGCCACCCAGGAAGCGGTCGGCGTCGTACTGATGGACTACCGCTTGCCGGACATGACCGGCGCGGCGGCCGCCGGTCAGATCAGGACTGCAAGGCCCGAGACCCCGATCGTGTTCCATACAGCGGATGACAGCGAGACGGCGCTCCTCGACGCCATCGACGCGGGTGCCAGCGCCTACCTCACCGGTGCGGCCACGGCGCGCGAGATCGTGGAAGCCGTTCGTCGAGCCATCCAGGGAGAGGTTCTGATCCCGGTCGCACTCTTCGCGCGGGCCATCGCGCGCCAGCGCCGTGTCGCTACGGAGCAAGGCGAGCGCCAGAGGCTGCTGGCGGAGTTCACCCCGCGCGAGCTGGAGATCTTGCGGGTGCTGGCCACGGGGCGTGACACCGCGACCATAGCCGACCGCTTGGGCATCGCACCCCATACCGTCGAGTGGCACCTGCGGCACGTCATGGAGAAGCTCGGGGTCCACTCGAAGCTGCAGGCATTGGTCGCCGCCGTGCGCCTGGGCTTGATCCAGCTTTAAGCGGAGCGGGGTTAAGAGGCGGTCCGAATCGCCGCCGCGAACTGATCCAGCGTTTCCCCGCCGCTGATGCGCAGCCGGGTCCAGACATACCGGTTGGCCAGCGTGTACGAGTAGCCGAACCTGGTGGTGGTGGCGTCGTGGAATCCCGCATCGGCCACCGCATAGGCGACCGCTACCGTGTACTTTCCACTTGGGTAGCAGAACGACACCACCGGGTGTTCAACCAGCTGCTCGAGAAACGCCTTCGACTGGACGAGCTGTGCGCGCACAGCGGCGGCAGGCAGATCGGCCAGGTTCACATGATTGACGGTATGTGACCCGATCTCGATACCCGAGCGGTCGGCTTCGCGGACCTGCGCTGCGGTCATGTACCCCGACGTTCCTACAAAGCCCGAGACGATGTACGCAACGGCTCGAAAGTCGTGGCTTCGGAGGATCGGAAGCGCGGTCGTGTAGAAGTCGGCATATCCGTCATCGAAGGTCAGGATCACGGGCTTGCTCGGCAAGCCTTGCGCTCCGGCGAGATATGCGTACAGATCCTCGGTTGTGATGGGGTGGTAGCCGCTCTGTGCCAGCCACTCCATTTGGGCCCCGAAGTCGCCCGGCGTAACCGAGAGGGCAAAGCCCAACCGGTCGTTGAGATCCGGGTTCACCCGGATGTAGTGGTAAGTCAGAATCGGCACGTTGATCGAGCGGGGGCCGGGCGCCAGCACGTCGGGCGGCCGAGCCACCGTCGTGAAGCTCCACCACCTCGATCCGGTCAACTGCGCACCCACCACCGACCGACCACCCACTTCAACCTGGTACGAGGTCGCATACGCAAGCCGGAATGGCTCGAAGCGGAGGGTGTAGTCATCGGTCCACACGAAGCGGCCCTCCGCGGCGGGCTGGATCAGGAACGAAGCCTCGACGCTGGTGTGATTCATCCACTGGCTGAAAGACATCAGGATCGGCGCCTGCACAGGGATCTCGGTCGTCTTCGGTTCGACGGCATCTAGACGAGGAGCGACCCGCAGGGCATGTTCGGCGTCGTCAAGCAAGGCGGCAGGCGCCTGCGCGGTCCGCGTCACGTCCGGAGCCGGCGAGCTCCATGCCACGACCGGCGACGCCATAGCCTGGCGGCCGGCAGTCTGGGTCAAGCTGCCGGCAGACACAGCCGACACCTTTTGACCATTGAGGCCCGCGAAGCCCGTGGTGAGGAGGAGGGCGGCGACCAGTGCCGACGCGGCGAACTGTCCGGCGTACGCAAGGGCGCGTTCGATCAAGGTTGCCGGGACCCCCCTTTGCGGGGACCATGCGCTCCCACGTACATGACGAAAACGTCTCCTGGCGCGGGAAGCGGAACCCCTGACTCCTCGGGGTAGAGGAGTCCGTGGCTGCCCACGTAACTGTTCGGGTGAAGTATGTGCCCTATCCGGCCCGTGCCGGCATCGATGGCGTCCGCCTATTTCTGGCGGCGGGCGCTCCCC
>WNFA01010833.1_pt1 | contig 17926 bp, 15 predicted proteins | sample 5400481 | NCBI WGS metagenome assembly WNFA01 (sample SAMN13153340, study PRJNA577476) | soil metagenome | isolation source: 120 cm saprolite under Douglas fir tree site 2 hole 1 replicate 2 | place: USA:California | collected 2015-04-18
CGTTCGACCTGCCGACGCTCATGGGCTATGACTCCGATCATCCCGCAAGCGAAGGTGAAGTCGGCAAATGCGGCGTGGCCATCGATTCGCTCGAAGACATGGAAATCCTCTTCGGCGGCATCGATCTAGAGAAGACGACTGTCTCCATGACTATCAACTCGCCGGCGTCGGTCCTTTGGGCGATGTATCTGGTGGTAGCTGAAAAGCAGGGTGCGGACTGGAAGAAAATCTCCGGCACGCTCCAGAACGATATCCTCAAGGAATACATCGCGCAAAAGGAATACATCTACCCGCCGGGCCCATCTATGCGCCTGGTAGTGGACACGTTCGAATTTGGCTCGAAGTTCACGCCGAAATTCAACACCATTTCGATCAGCGGATATCACATCCGCGAAGCAGGCTCCACTGCCCTGCAGGAACTGGCTTTCACGCTGTATGACGGCGTCGAGTACGTCGAATGGGCTCGACGGCGCGGCCTCGATGTAGACGACTTTGGCCCCCGCCTCAGCTTCTTCTTCAATGCCCACAACGACTTCTTTGAAGAAATCGCAAAGTACCGCGCCGCGCGAAAAATCTGGTATCAGGTAATGAAAGACCGGTTCAAGGCGAAGAACCAACGCAGCTGGCTGCTGCGCTTCCACACTCAGACCGCAGGCGTTTCGCTGCCAGCCCAGCAACCCATGAATAACATCGCCCGGGTCGCGCTGCAGGCCATGGCCGCGGTCCTGGGCGGCACCCAGTCGCTGCATACCGATTCCTACGATGAAGCGCTGGCCCTGCCCACCGAAGAAGCTGCCCGCATCGCCCTGCGCACCCAGCAGATCATCGCCTACGAATCGGGAGTAACGCAGACGGTCGATCCACTGGGCGGGTCATACTTTCTTGAAACCTTAACCCTACAAATGGAAAAAGGCGGATTCGATTATTTCTCCAAGCTTGACGCCATGGGCGGCATGGTCAAAGCCATTGAGCGCGGCTATCCGCAGAAAGAGGTCGCGGAAGCTTCCTACCAATATCAGCGCGCTGCCGAAGCCAAAGAAAAAATCATCGTAGGCGCAAACGAGTTCGTCATCGAAGAAGAACCCCCTCACACTCTGTACATCGACGAAAGCGTCGCCCGCCAGCAGACCGCCAAACTGAAAGCGCTTCGTGCTCGCCGCTCAAACGAAGAAGTGCAAAGGCGTCTTGAAGCTTTGAAAAAAGCAGCAGCGCAGGAACCTCAATCGCCCGCAAGCGGAGAGATTTCTTCCGCCAATACCATGCCCTACATCGTAGACGCGGTTCGCGCCTACGCCACGGTAGGCGAAATCTGTGAAGCCCTGCGAGAAGTCTTCGGGACTTACACAGAGGTGAGCATTACCTAAATGTGCTTGTGTGGCGCGGGCGCCCTCGCCCGCGTGCCTGCACGACGCCACTGTTCCTTCGCGGGGTATGTATTTGAGATCACAAATTGTGACCTCAAGTTGGAAGCGTGCACTAAGTTGAGATCGCAAAATGCGGCCTCAAGCTGCACGCGGCACCAAACTTGAGGTTGCAAATTGCAACCTCAAACAGGACGCCGCACAAAACTTGAGATCGCAAATTGCGACCTCAAGACGGAGCTATACTCCACTTAGCTTTATGCCCAAACGCTCCGCACAGCTCGCAGTGCCGGTTGAATCGCGGATCCTGATCCTCCGGCGTCAGAGAGTCATCCTCGATAGCGACCTCGCGGAACTCTATGGCGTCACCGTCAAGCGATTGAACGAACAGATACGACGTAATCGGGAGCGATTCCCGGCCGATTTCATGTTTCTGTTGACGGCCGAAGAACACAAGTCTTTGAGGTCGCAAATTGCGACCTCAAAGAAAGGTCGTGGCGGCCGCCGCTACCCGCCCTACGCCTTCACCGAACACGGTGCCATCATGGCCGCAACCGTTCTCAACTCGAAACGGGCGGTCGAGATGAGCGTGTTCGTGGTTCGGGCTTTCGTCCGCATGCGGGAGATGCTGGCCAAGAACCGCCAGCTTGCCGCGAAGATTGACGAGTTGGACCGCCGCCTGGAAACTCATGACTCCGCTATTCAAGACCTCATCGAAGCCATCAAGGAACTGATGATTCCCGAGGCCGTGCCCCGCCGTAAGATTGGCTTTCTGCCTCCCCCAGCCAAGTCGTAGCCCGCGGGCGAGTCGCCCGCGGCCACGTAGACACAGGAGCTACTTTCGCTTCTGCCGGTACAGTGTTCCATCGACCTGCCGAGTCATCGCCCCGACGTCCAGCGGAAGTTGCAGGAATTTGGCCACTGTTTCCGCCGCCTCTTTCGGTTCGCGCAGGACAGAGTGATACTGCACACGGCTTACCTTCACGTAGGGCTTGCCGTTGAGCCAGGCGTAGACATCGGAGAGGTGTTCCTGGAAGGCCCGTGTCACCACGGTATTGTCGTCGCTGGGATTGAAATTTCCGCGCCGGCGCAGCATTTCGTCCTGCGATGCCATCACCTCCGGGAGCGGGCGTTGCATAAAAATCACGCGGTACTCGTGTCCCGCAGGAAGCGAAAGCAAGAGCTGGGAAATCACCTTCACCGCCTTGCCTTCCGCTTCGGCGATGCAGGCTGGGTCTTTGGGGAGTTGTTTGATGCGCTCCCATTCCAGATAGCCGCGCGGGTTGTCCACGTCAGCCGGGCGTTCGCCATCGGACAAGATGGGCACGCCGCCGGCAGCCAGCATCTGCATCATGAGTGAAGTGCCGGAACGGGGCAGCCCGGAAACAATTGTGATCATGAGTGCCTTTCGTGAAAGCTAATAGTAAACGGTGAAACGCTTGTGTGGCGCGGACCTGTCCTGAGCGAAGTCGAAGGAGCCGCGCCCGCGTGCCGTGAGCATCCGCAAAGCCGCGGGGGCAATCGTGCTAGACTGGCCGCCTTGTCGCCAACGACTCGAAGACGATTTCTGGGTCAGTGCGCGGTCACCGCAGCCGCAACCTGGCTTCGTCCGGGCCTAGCCCCTGCCAGTTCCGCGCCCGGCCTGCACTTTCCCTCCGAGCCGCGGCAGCGAATCGCGGTTGCTTCCTATCCTTTCCGAGAGTTCATCGCCGGCTCTGACCACAAACCAGGCAATCCGACGATCGATCTCAAAGACTTTGCAGCCCACGTGGTCGAAAAATTTAGGGTCAACAAGATCGAGCCCTGGACTGGACATTTTCCTTCCGCCGATGCGAAACATGATGCGAAATATCTGGAGCAGTTCCGGGCGGCTGTCGAACGTGCGCGGGCAGCGATCGTGAACATTGCGGTGGACGGCGAACATAGCCCCTATTCGCCCGACCGTTCCGAACGGGAGCAGGCTGTTGCCTTCAGCAAGCTGTGGGTGGATGCTGCCGTCACCCTGGGCTCGCCGAGCATTCGCACCAATCTTCCACCGGCAAAAAATGTGAAGCCGGACCTCGATCGCACGGCTGACAGCCTGCTGCGCGTGGTCGAGCATGCGTCGGCGAAGAATGTTGTCATCAATCTCGAGAATGACAACCCGGTCAGCGAAGATCCATTCTTCCTGGTGAAGCTGATCGAGAAGGTGAACAGTCCGTGGCTGCGCGCCCTGCCGGATTTCTGCAACACCCTCGCTGCCAAGGATGCCGACTATGCGTACCGCGGCATCGATGCGATGTTTGGCCATGCTTATGGCATCTCGCACGTGAAGTCTTCCGAGACCAACAGCCAGGGCATAACTGTGCGTGTGGATATGGCCAAGACATTCGGCTTCATGAAACAACACGGTTATAAAGGGTACTGTTCCATGGAGTGGGATGACGCGGGCGATCCGTACGCCGGAACAGCTGGGCTGATTGAGACGACCTTGCAATATCTTTCGTAGCAGTCGTCGGTCGTCAGTCTTCAGTCTTCAGCCTTCAGCACAACCCGAGCCCGTCTCAGTCCAGTGTCCCAGTCCAGCTTTTCCTGACGACTGAAGACTGACGACTGAAGACCACACGTTCTGCTATCCTCTGGGGCTCGATCCTCGTCCAATATTTGCATGCGCAAGGCAATCAATTATCTGAAACAATCCGATCCGGTGCTCGCGGCCATCATCGAGCGGGTTGGGGCATATCGCATGGAGTTTGGTCCGCCGGAGTTCCACAGTTTGGCGGAGGCCATCGTCTATCAGCAATTAAATGGAAAAGCGGCGGTGACCATATTCAAACGCTTTGCCGGGCTCGCGGGCGATCCGGTTACGCCGGAGGGCATACTCAAGCTGACGGACGCGCAGTTGCGCTCGGTGGGATTGTCGAAGCAGAAATCGTCCTACCTGAAGGACATGGCCCAGCGCGCCGCCCGCGGAGAACTCGACTTCTCGCGTCTGCCCGCGATGAGCGATGAAGATGTGATCAAACATTTGACCCAGGTCAAGGGCGTGGGCGTGTGGACCGCACAGATGTTCCTGATGTTTACGCTGCGGCGTCCGAACGTTTTGCCGACCGGCGATTACGGCATCCAGGCGGCGATCAAGAAGCATTACAAAAAGCGCAAGATGCCGACGCCCGAGCAGATGGAAAAGATCGCAAAGCCCTGGGAGCCCTACCGGTCGATCGCATGCTGGTATCTGTGGCGAAGTCTGGATATCAAAACGATATAAAAACAATTGCAGATTGAAGATTTTAGATTGCAGATTTCAAACCGGTCGAAGTAAGGTCTGTGATTTCCAATCTGAAATCTGCAATTTTCATTCTGCAATCGGAGCATTCCCAAGTCCGGCAGTTGTGCTCCTCTGTGTCCTCTGTGGTTAAATGGAGGCTGTGGCAGAGCAGAAGATCCGCGTGCTGGTAGCCAAGCCCGGGCTCGACGGACATGATCGCGGCGCCAAGGTTATCGCTCGAGCGTTGCGCGATGCCGGGATGGAAGTGATCTACACCGGCCTGCGGCAGACGCCGGAAATGATCGTGAACGCGGCCCTGCAGGAAGACGTCCACGTCATCGGTCTTTCGATTCTTTCCGGCGCGCACAACGCTATCGTTCCTCGCGTGATGGAGTTGCTCAAGCAGAACAAGATGGACGATGTGCTCATCGTGCTCGGCGGCATCATTCCCAATCAGGATGTGGATCATCTGAAGAAGTCCGGCGTCGCTGCCATTTTTCAGCCCGGCACCACCATGGACGACATCGTCCAATTCATCCGCGCCAACGTTAAGCCACGCGGCGTGCCCACGGCCAGTTGATTGATGGCCGAGATCAGTACCTCCCGTTTGAAAGATCTCCTCCAGCGCACCGTCGGACCGACGCCCTGGTATTGGAAGACATTCCCCGCGTTCAATTCTGTTTCCGGCCAGCGCCTGGTGTGGACCCATCACGGCGATCAGGGATCTCTGGCCTTTCTGGTTTCCCTCAGCCTGGAGCAGGGGCCGGAAAAGCCGCGCCTGGCGCTGAATACGTATTGCCGGCCGTTTTTCGTGCCGCCGAACCATTTGGGCATCTGGTGCCCGGAGGGCCGAAGCATTCGTTTCGCATGCTTCGATCCGGACCAGCTCAAGGCTTTCGACTACGCGGAAATTGCCGGCTGGTTCAAGCAGTCCAGCGAGCGCATTTATGCCGCTACCGAACCCATCGCCGATTTTGAAGTCCCGCTCGGCTTAAGTGCCGGGATGCATAACTTCGAGGTGCCGTCCGAACTGCGTGGAGTGGATGAGCTGATCATTCCGACCAGCTATCCCGCAAAGAGCGCCGACGAGCCCGCCTTCGCGCTCTATGTGGTCTATCTGCAAGCGGGGCTGGTGGAGGTTCTGCCGCAGAAGTGGTTTACAGCCAGTCAATATCAGGTGGGAAAGCAATGGATCACGCGGGCTGAGCGCGATCCGGATTCGCATCGTATCTTTGGCGAGTGCTTCGGAGCCGGAGCCTTTCTGCTGGAAGAAGATGGATGTCGGCTGGAGCGCTGGATCGATAAGAAGATTTCAGATTGAAGATTGCAGATGTCAGATTTTGAATTCGATTACTGTCGCGAGCCACTCCGCGCACTTCAACTGGTTCTCGGAGTACAAACTCAAGTTTGCGCGTGCGGCTCGGCTGTTATACCGTAAACGGTTTCAGATTCTTCACCCCATGAACGACCGCATCGATCCCGGCATGCCCTCGAGTTCCACGGTTCTCGAGTCGCACGTGGACCCTACTTCGGCGCGCTTCGAAGCCAACATGCGCTTCCTGGCCGATCTGGTTTCGCAGGTGCGCAACGAGGAGGAAAAAATTCGCGAGGGCGGCGGACCCAAGGCCATCGAAAACCAGCACGGCAAGGGACGACTGACCGCGCGCGAGCGAATCAACCTACTGGTCGATCCAGGAACGTTTTTCGAATTGGGTGCCTACGTGGCGCATGACATGTACGAAGAATGGGGCGGCGCGCCCGCGGCTGGAGTGATCACCGGACTGGGACGCATCCACACGCGGCTGGCGATGATCATCGCTAACGACGCCACGGTGAAGGCGGGCGCGTTTTTCCCCATGACGGCGAAGAAGGTGATTCGCGCCCAGAACATTTCCATTGAAAACCACATTCCGACGGTTTACCTGGTCGACTCGGCCGGCGTGTTTCTGCCCTTGCAAGAAGATGTCTTCCCGGACACGGACGACTTCGGGCGCGTGTTTCGCAATAACGCGGTGATGTCCGCCATGGGGATATCGCAGATCGCGGCTATCATGGGGATGTGCGTCGCGGGTGGCGGATACCTGCCGGTGATGTGCGATCACGTGCTGATGACCGACGGCAGCGGGCTTTTTCTGGCGGGCCCGGCGCTGGTGCAGGCGGCGATCGGGCAAAAAGTTTCCGCCGAGGAACTGGGCGGGGCGGCCATGCATTCCGCCATCAGCGGCACGGTGGACTTTCGCGAGCCCAATGACGAAGCTTGCCTGGCGCGGATTCGCGCCATCATCGAAAAGTGGGGATACCGGCGGCAGTCTCCCTGGGACCGCAAGAAGCCGCAGCCGCCGGCGCTGGCTGCGGAGGAAATTTACGGCATCTACGATTCGTCCCCGGCGCGGCCTTATGACATGAAGGAAATTCTGGCGCGCATCGTGGACGGCAGCCGTTTCGATGAATACAAGCCTGAATATGGCAAGACCGTGATCTGCGGTTATGCCCGCATCGGGGGCTTTGCGGTGGGCATCGTCGCCAACCAGAAATTGCACGCGCAGCAGACCGATCACGAAGGCCATAAGCGACTTGAATTCGGCGGAGTGATTTATACCGAGTCAGCAGAAAAGGCCGCGCGCTTCATCATGGACTGCAACCAGAACCTGGTTCCGCTGATTTTCTTTCATGACGTGAACGGTTTCATGGTGGGAAGGGACGCGGAATGGAGCGGCATCATCAAGGCGGGAGCGAAGATGGTGAACGCGGTGTCGAACTCGGTGGTGCCCAAAATTACGGTGATCGTCGGCGGGTCATTCGGCGCCGGACATTACGCGATGTGCGGGAAAGCCTATGATCCGCGCCTGGTGTTCGCCTGGCCGACCGCGCGCTACGCGGTAATGAGCGGCGACGCTGCGGCCGGCACTCTCGTAGAAATCAAAATCAAGCAATTGGAGCGCAGCGGCAAAAAGTTGAGCGATGAAGAGCGCAAAGAACTGTTCGAGTCGGTGAAGAAAACCTACGACGAGCAGACCGATCCGCGTTACGGCGCCGACAAGATCATCGATCCGGTGGAGACGCGGGACGCGATCACGCTGGCGCTGGAGGCCGCCGCGCTGAATCCGGATGTACCGGATTTTAAAGTTGGAGTGCTGCAAACGTAACTTCATGTGCCACGGATTAACGCGGATTAACACAGGTCAGGAAATAAGTTGCGGGTTTTAATCCGCGAGAATCCGTGTTTATCCGTGGCCCGAATTTAAGATGGCTGACAGCGTAAAACTCGTCGAGTGCCCGCGCGATGCGTGGCAGGGGTTGCAGGGGCAGATTCCGGCCTACATCAAGACTGACTACCTGAAAGCCTTGATCAGCGCTGGTTTCAAGCACATCGATGCGGTTTCCTTCGTTTCACCGAAGGCGGTGCCGCAGATGGCGGACTCGGAAGAGGTACTGAAGGAACTCGATCCGCCCGATGATGTGGAGATTATCGGAATCGTGGTCAACCAAAAGGGGGCGCAGCGGGCGATCGCCAGCCATGCGGTGCGGACGCTGGGCTTCCCGTATTCGGTTTCCCCGACTTTTTTGCAGAACAACCAGCACCAGACTCTGGAAGATGCGATCGATGAACTGGAGAAGATCCGGAACACGGGCGACCCAGCCGGCCTTGACACTGTCGTCTACATCTCGATGGCCTTCGGCAATCCTTACGGCGATCCCTGGAATGTCGGGGAAGTAATCGACGCGGTGGACCTGCTCGAATCCGAGGGCGCGCGTACGATCTCTCTCGCGGACACGGTGGGGTTGGCCGGGCCGGCGCAGATTCGCGAACTGTTTTCCGCGGTGAATTCCAAGTACTCCTATCTGGAGATTGGATTGCATTTGCACAGCCGGCCGGAGCAGGCTGCGGAGAAGGTATTGGCCGCGTATGACGCGGGGTGCCGGCGATTTGATTCGGCGTTGGGCGGCTTGGGCGGCTGTCCGTTCGCGCAGGACGCGTTGGTCGGAAATATTGCGACCGAGAAAGTCGTGGAGGCGCTGCAGCAAAGAGGAGCGGAGTTGCCTGCGCTCAAGCCGCTGGATGTGTTGTTGCGAGTGACGGCGGAGATCGGGGCGCGGTATAGCGCGTCAACGGCGGCGGATTGAATTTGCACATGGAATATAAAACTATTCAGCTTGCGGCCGATTCTGGCGTCGCCACCATTACCCTGAATCGCCCGGACAAACGGAATGCCATTAGTTTTGGATTGCTGGAGGAACTGCTGGCGGCGCTTGACGAAGTGGAACGGTCTTCCGCTCAGGTTCTGATACTTACCGGCGCGGGCAAGGCGTTTTGCGCGGGCCTCGATCTCGACGAACTGAAGACCCTAGTAGGGAAAACGCACGATGAGAACTTGCGGGACTCGTCGCGAATGGCTCACATCTTTCGCCGCCTTTACGATTTTCCGCTCCCCACCATCGCCGCAGTGAACGGGGCTGCCATCGCCGGCGGCACCGGGTTTGCGACGATGTGCGATTTCACTCTGGCGGTGCCGGAGGCCAAGTTCGGTTATACCGAGGTCCGCATCGGGTTTGTGCCCGCCATAGTCTCCTCGATCCTGGTCTGGCAGGTGGGGCACAAGATTGCCCGCGACCTGCTCTTGACCGGACGGCTGTTTGACGCAGCCGAGGCGCATCGCTCTGGCCTGGTCAATGAAGTGGTCGCACCGGAGCGGCTGATGGTGCGGGCGCGCGAGCTGGCGGCGGAGCTGATGGAAAACAGTCCGTCGTCGGTGCGCGCCACCAAGCGCCTGATCAATGGATTCATTGGTGAACAACTCGATCGCCAGATCAGTGCCGCGGTGCAGGATAACGCGCGCATCCGCACTACGGCGGATTTCCGCGAAGGCATCTCCGCATTTCTGGAAAAGCGGAGACCGCGTTGGAGCGGTCAGTGAGCGCAGCCGGAAATCACGACGGCGTAGTGTGCGAGAGCCGGGTGCGCGTGCGCTACGCTGAGACCGATCAGATGGGCGTGGTCTATCATGCCAACCACTTCATCTGGTTCGAAATCGGGCGCGTGGAATTGATGCGCCAGTTGGGATTTACTTATCGCGACATGGAGCGGGAGCACGGATGCTTCATCCCCGTGGTAGATGCACGCTGCCGCTACAAAGCGCCCGCCAGGTACGACGATGAAATCATCGTGCGCACGCATTTGAAGAACGTTCGCGAGTCTGTGATTCACTTTGGATACGAACTGGTGCGGGCCAACGATGGCGAGGTGCTGGCCGAGGGCGAGACCACGCACATGGTAATTGACGCGCAGATGAAGACGGCGCCTCTGCCGCCGGCATTTCTAAAGGTTTTTCGCGAGGCGGCGGGGAAATAGAACGTTGTCGCGAACTTGTTGGACACGGAAGAACAGGGCGGGAAGAATGGTTCCGCAGGATGAAAAAGCGAACCCGCAGCGGCTTAAGCCGAGCCGCTCTCAGCAGCTTGTGGCACGACTAAAGTCGTGCCCTACCCAAACCGGAAACGATCTTGAACGCTCTGCACATTAACGGCAACGATCTGACTCTCGAAGCAGTACGAGACGTGGCAGTCGAGCGCCGTGCTGTCCTCCTCCTCGCCGATGCCCGGGAGGCCGTCAATCGGGCGCGTGCCGTGGTGGACGCGCTGGTGGCTGAAAACCGGGTTTCCTACGCGATCACGACGGGTGTGGGCAAACTGGCTGATGTGCGCATAGCCGGTGATCAGATTCGCGAACTGCAACTCAATTTGGTGCGCTCCCATGCCGCGGGTGTGGGTGACCCGCTCTCCGCCGCTGAAACCCGGGCCATGATGTTGCTGCGGGCGAACTCGCTTTCCAAGGGGCACTCCGGCGTGCGCGGCGCGGTCATCGATGCGATTTGCGAGATGCTGAATCGCGGGGTAACGCCGATGGTGCCCTCCCAAGGCAGTGTGGGCGCGAGCGGCGACCTGGCTCCGCTGGCGCACCTGGCGCTGGCGCTGATCGGGGAAGGCGAGTGTCTGGATGAGCGGGGCGCTCGAATTCCCGCGGCCGAGGCCATGCGACGCGCCCAGGTCAAACCCCTGATCCTTGAAGCCAAAGAAGCGGTCTCGCTGATTAACGGCACGCAGGCCATGCTGGCGGTGGGCACCCTGGCGCTGCTGGCGGCGGAAACATTGGCGGATACGGCGGACGTGATTGGCGCCCTCTCCCTCGACGCGCTTCGAGGAACGGATGTCGCATTCGACGAGCGTATCCACAACGCACGCCCGCATCCTGGCCAGCTCAGGTCTGCGGCCAATTTGCGCAAGATGCTGGAAGGCAGCCAGCTGCGCGAGTCGCATCGCGATTGCGACCGGGTCCAGGACGCATACTCCCTGCGTTTGGACAATCCGCTGGTCTTCATGAAAGCCCACGTAGGGGCGGACGCCCTCGTCCGCCCAGCGGGGCGAAGCCCCGCAGGAATTGAGGCGGACGTTCTCTCCGGCGGCAACTTTCACGGCCAGCCCGTGGCCTTCGCATTGGATTTCCTGGGCATCGCACTGACCGCGCTGGCGGGCATCTCGGAACGCAGGTTGGAGCGGCTGGTAAATCCGGCCCTGAATGAAGGCCTGCCTCCATTCTTAGCCGCCGGAGCGGGGCTTAATTCCGGATTTATGATGGCACAGGTAGCGGCCGCGTCACTGGTCAGCGAGAACAAAGTGTTCGCCCATCCGGCTTCGGTGGATTCGATTACCACTTCCGGCAACAAGGAAGATTACGTTTCCATGGGCATGACAGCGGCTCTGAAGCTGAAACGCATCGTGGAGAACGCGCGCAACGCCATGGCGATCGAGGCCATGGCCGCGGCCCAGGCGCTGGATTTCCTGGCGCCGCTGCATACTTCGAAGCGCGGGCAGGTCGCGCATGCGGCCATCCGCTCGGTGAGCGCGACGATGGGCAAAGACCGGGTGATGTATCAGGATTTCGCGCGGATCGCGGAGTTGATTGCGAGTGGGAAGGTGGCGGCGGCCCTGCGGTAGGTGTTTGTAGCGCCGGCGTCCCTTCGGCTTCGCTCAGGACGGGCCTGCCGGCTGTCGTGAGGGCGTCTCGCACTCACCTCCTTATTCCTGAAGCAGACCTTTTGCCGAGCTTCGCTCGGCCCCACACAGGTATTGCTTAGGCTGACTTCGCCGCGCTGCCATCTAATCCCAGCTTGTCTGAGATTTCCCTCAGCGCCTCGATGCAGAAGACGATGTGTTCTTCCAGGTCGACTCCTAAATCCGCGGCGCCGTTCACGATGTCTTCACGTTTTACGCTGCGGGCGAAGGCCTTGTCTTTCATCTTTTTTCGGACCGACTTGGGCTCGACTTCTGCGAGAGACTTCCCGGGCTTCACCAGCGCACATGCCGTAATGAATCCAGCCAGTTCGTCGCAGGCGAAGAGAGCTTTTTCCATCGGCGAGTCCCGGGTCACGCCCGAATATTCCGCGTGCGACAGGATGGCGCGACGGATCTCTTCCGAATAGCCGCGTTCTCTTAATATCTCGCAGCCTTTGTAGGGATGATCGTCGAGGCTGGGATACTTTTCGTAATCGAAGTCGTGCAACAGGCCGACCACGCCCCAAAGATCTTCTTTTTCCGGAGAACCTCCGCAGAGTTTGCGGGCATACGCGCGCATACAGGCTTCGACTGCCAGCGCATGCTTGCGCAAACTTTCCGACTGGGTGAACTCAGTTAGTAACCCCCACGCCTGCGCTCGATCGCTCATGGTTTCTTACCTGTTTTCTCCTGGTTTTCTCCGGCTAGTTTGGCTTTTCCCACACGGCATTTTGTTTTTAACCCGCAATTTATCTTGACATCCACAGGTGTTGTACCGCAGATTACCCTGCAGGTTGGAACCAGTTGTTTTGGGTTCCTGGAGAGGCCCCCGCTCTGGCAACTCCCACACCTAGATGGCCACTACCCTTGCACCTGTAGATTCAAGGGAAGTAGTTCGTTGCGATCACTGCCTGCTGGTTCAATTTCGTACATCCAACGATCTTTGCCGCCGCTGCCATGCCTCGTTAGACGAGGAAGAGCCGGAAGTCGTCATGGCGCCGCCACCGCCGCAAATGATGCCGGCGAATGGCAACGGCCGCGGGCACTTGAACCTGGCGACGTCGATCCGTTCGCTGCGGTTGCGTAGCGGGCTCAGCCAGCGGCAACTGGCGGCGCGCATGTCGGTTCCCCGAACCTACGTGTCGAAGATCGAAAACGAGAAAGCCACCCCGACCCTTTCCTCACTGGAACGGCTGGCGCGGGCCCTGGAAGTCACCGTACCTGATCTGCTTTCCGGCGGCGAACGCAACCGTCAGGAAGAAATCGGCGAACTGATGAAGGATCAGTTTATCGCGGAACTGATGCCCTTCGTCTCGCAACTCAATGGGATGCAACTGTCAAGCGTTCTGGCGCAGGTTCGAGATCTGACGTTGCGCCCGCGGCGCAGCGCCTAGTCTTGACCGATGCGGGCGGGGGCGTCCCGCGCATGCTGGGGTTGGACGCTCAAAGGTGCTCGTCCCCACATTCGGATTGTTGTCGAAATATTAAGAAGTCGTTCGAGCAAGTTTATCCGGGCAACCACCAACTGCAAGCCGGGGCCGCGAGGTTCCGGCTTTTTTTCTTTCCCCACCCGAAATTTCCCCGACAGGGAAAGGAATTTCGTTAGGCGACGAAATCTTCACTGGGTGGCGGTAGAACATGCGGCGGCAGGCGATCGGTTACGGCAGCCAGCGCAGCCAGCTTTTCCGCCAGAGCGCGGGTCAGCGATCCCGGCTGATAGCGCCAGCGGAAGTTTCCTTCGGAGACGCTGGGCGTGTTGAGACGAGTTTCGCTGCCTAGTCCAAGCACGTCCTGCAGCGGAACTACCGACAAACTTGCAACCGACTCTTGCGCCAGACGAATAAAAGCCCAGTGGATGCCGTCGTCGCTTTTTCCGACATAGGCTTGAATGGCGCGGCGCTCGTCTTCGGTTACGCCCGAGTTCCACCAGCCCAGGGTGGTGTCGTTGTCGTGAGTGCCGGTGTAGACCACGCGATCCGGCGTGAGGCGGTGGGGCAAATAGACGTGCGCGCCGGAATCGCTAAACCCGAATTGCAGCACGGCTGTGCCGGGAATCTGATGACGCTCGCGCAGGGCGTGCACTTCGGGCGTGATATGGCCGAGGTCTTCCGCAAAGAACGGCAGGCCGCCCAGGGCTTCGCGCAGCTTGTTGAAGAGCCCGTCCTTGGGGCCGTCCACCCAGCGGCCGCGCACCGCGGTGGGCTCGCTCGCGGGAATCTCCCAGAACTGCTCGAACCCGCGGAAGTGATCGAGACGGATGTAGTCGCAAGTCTGAGTCGCCCAGCGCAGCCGGTCAATCCACCAATCGTAGCCTCGCGCTTTTATCGCGTCCCAGTCGTACAGCGGACTGCCCCAGCGCTGCCCGGTGGCGCTGAAGGCATCGGGTGGAACTCCAGCAACCGCCTCCGCTTCAAAATCGTCCTTCCGCAAGCGGAAGAGATTACGATGAGCCCAAACATCCGCGCTGTCGTGGTCGACGAAAATGGCAATGTCACCAACCACTCGGATGGAGCGCTGCGCGCAGTAAAGCCGCAGGGCATGCCACTGTTCGTAAAAGAAGAACTGGATGACGCGGCGAATGTCTATCTCAGACGCCAGTTCCTGGCGCGCGCCTTCCAGGGCTGCGGTTTCACGGCAGGCCAACGGGCGCGGCCACTCCTTCCAGCATTGCCGGGCGGCGCGCTCGCGCAGGGCATCGAAGACCACAAAGTCGTCCAGCCACCACAGGTTCTCGTGGCAGAAGTGCTCGAAGCGGGAGCGGGCATTGCCTCGGGCAGTTTGCAGGAAATTCCGGGCCGCCGCGACAATCAGCGGGAGCTTGTGCTGGTAGACCGATTCATAGTCAATGGTACCGGCCGGGCTGGGGAGCTCTGCCAGATGCGAGGGCTCAATCCAGCCGCGCTCGGCCAGACGCTCCAGGCTGATCAACAGCGGATTGCCGGCAAAGGCGGAAGTGGAAGAGTAGGGAGAGTTCCCGTTGGCTGGCGGCCCGAGCGGCAAGACCTGCCATAAGCCCTGGCGCCCAGCCGCGAGAAAATCCACGAACTCGTAGGCAGCAGGGCCGAAATCGCCAATGCCGCCGCGCGATGGGAGGGAGGTGGGGTGAAGCAGAATGCCGGTAGCACGGGGGAATGACATCGTTCTACTACCCCCGATGCTACCAGCAAATATGGGACCGGCGCGGCCCTCCCGCTTTACTCTCCCTGTTCCCCAGCCTGCGAGCGGGTCAGGTTGTTCATCTCTTGCTGATTGATCTTGATCTTGCCCGACTTCTCCATCTGGGTGCGCAGATTGGCGACGAAGAGGTTGAACATCTCCACCTGTCGGGCCTGGCGGAGCGAATCCCGGAGCTGGTCCTGTTTGGCGGCAAAATCCTGTGGGCCCGGTTCCTGTCTATCGAGAATTGACAACACTACGCCGGTATTGCCGTTGGTGATGGGGCCGCTGATCTCGCCGGGCTTCATGGTGAATGCCACCGCGGCGCTGCCGCCCATGGAGCCGATGTCGGGAACCTGGCCGTCGGGTTGAACGAGATCGCTGGTCTTGATGGTTGCGCCGGCCTCCTTGGCTGCCTTTTTCAGGTCGTGCTCAGCCTTGGCGCGATCCGCGAGCTCCTGGGTTTTCTGGGTGAGAAGCGCAGCCACCCGTTCGTTCTGAAATTCGGTTTCCACGCGGCTGCGAATCTCTTCGAAGGTCGGCGTGGCAGGAGGCTTGATCGCCGTTACCTCGAACACGGCGTATCCTTGCGACAGTGCGACCTGCTCGGGCGGCGATTTTTCCGCCTGGCCAAATACGGCGCTCATGAACTGGGCCGAATTGCCGATGCCCGGCAGGCTATCGGTACGGCTGACGAAGTCCGTGTTGACCAGGTTCAAGCCCTTCGCGGCAGCCGCCTTGTCGAGTCCGGTGCCGCGGGCCTGCGCCAGCAAAGCGTTGACCTGATTTGAGGCGGCCTGCGCAGCTTTTTGCTCCCGGATGCTGCCCTCGATCTGATCTTTGACCTCGTCCAGCGTCTTCAGGTGCGCCGCCTGCTTGTCGTCCACGCGGATAATATGGAAGCCGTAGCTGCTCTGCACCAGGTCGCTGGTAGCGCCTTTGGGCAGGGAGAATGCTGTTTTTTCAAACTCCGGGACCGTGCGGCCCCGGCCGATGAATCCGAGAGATCCACCGTTCTTGCCGCTGCCCGGGTCTTCAGAATATTTCTTGGCCAGCTCGCCGAAATTTCCGCCCGCCTTCAGCTGTTTGAGGACGTCCTCCGCCTTCTTGCGGGCCTCTTCCACTCCCTTGGGGTCGACCTTGCCGTCGGGGCCGGGGAGCGGAGTCTTGATCAGAATGTGGCTTACGCTGACCTGCTCGGGTACCCGGTAATCTTCGCGATGCTGATCGTAGTAGCCTTGCAAATCCTGCGGGGAAACGCTGGCCTCGGCCATGATTTTTGCCGTCTCCAGCACCACGTACCGGACCTTGCGTTTTTCCGGGATCGAATTATTGTAGGTCGCCTTGTTGCGGTCGTAGAAAGCCTTTAACTCTGCGTCGCTGGGATGAATCTGCTTGAGCAGGTCGTCCTTGCGCAGCACCGCATACTCGAATTTAACTTTCGTGTTCTGCTTTTCAAATTCCTTGCGAACTTCAGCTTCCGGAACCAGAACCCCGCCTGTCGCCAGGCCGCGCAGCTTGTCCAGCAGGATGTCAAACTTCACGTTCTGCTCGAACACCGGCACACTCAGGTCGGCGTTCTGCAAAATTGACTCGTACTGCTGTTGTCCCACGAAGTTGCCGCCGGGAAAGAAAGTGGCGGCGTAGCGTCCGTGCTGCAACTCGTCCCGGACTTCTTCATCCGTCGCCCGCAATCCCAGCCGTTCCGCCTCCGCGACCAGGGCTTTACGGCCAATGAGATTCTGGGCGGCGCGTTCGGCAAAGTAGGGGAGCAGCATCGCAGCCTGTTCGCCTCCGCGGGGGAACTGCTGCCGCAACATTTGCCGCGCTTCGCGCTGCACTTCGAGCGTGGTCACGGGCTCGCCGGCAACGGTGGCGACCACACCCTGCCCCGGGCCCCCCAGACCGATGCTGGAACCGATACCGCCTGGGACGAGCGTGATCACCATGGCGGCGCAAATGACCAGCAGCATGCCGCCGAGAATTATTTTTTTGGTCGGACCAGGGGTTTGCAGGAATCGAATCATCTTCTTGTCACTCCAGAGTTATTAGGCGGAAACTCAATTATAGACGAGAAATCACACTCAGCTCGATGGAGAGACGGGCCTCCTCGCCCGTCCCGGAAAGCCCTTGAAGACACGGGCGCGACGTCCGTCTCTCCATCGAACAATTCGAAAATCAGCCATTGAAACGTATTAATAGAACGTGTTATTAAGCTGGAGCGGTCTTTTCCGGTGTCCAGCAGTGATGTGGAGCAATCCCTCGAATGCGTCATAATGGAGAGCCCTTGAAAAATTATTCGGTAAAGGATTTCTTGATGAACAGAAGCACCCTGTGGTGCGTTGTGCTGCTGTCCTTCTCCGGTCTGATTTTTTCGCAGGATGTTAAGCCGGGCCGCCCCCACTCAGAAGCCACACTTTCCCTGCGTGAAGGCTGGTCGCTGCAATCCTCAGGCAAGGTCGACGAAAAGGGCGAGATGCTTTCCAGGCCCGCATTCCAGCCCAAGGATAAAGACTGGTACACGGTGACCGTGCCCACGACCGTGGTTGCGGCCCTGGTCGAGCACAAAGTCTATCCCGATCCATTTGTCGGGATGAATCTGCGTTCTTTTCCCGGGGTCACGTACCCCATCGGCGCGAACTTTTCCAACATCCCGATGCAACAGGACAGCCCCTTCATCGTGCCCTGGTGGTATCGCAAGGAATTCGTCCTGCCTGCCAGCTTTAAGGGCAAGAGCATCTGGCTGAATTTCAACGGAATCAACTACCGTGCCAACATCTGGCTGAACGGCAAGCAGATCGCCAAGGCTGAAGACACCGCGGGTGCCTGGCGCACTTACGAATTCAATATTACCGACGCGGCCGTGCCGGGGAAAGCGAACGCCCTCGCGGTGCAGGTCTTTTCGCCTACCGACACCGACCTGGCGATTACTTTCGTGGATTGGAACCCTGCGCCTCCCGACAAGAACATGGGTTTGTTTCGTAGTGTGGACATTTCAACCAGCGGTCCCGTGGCCTTGCGTTATCCCGCCGTGATTTCGAAGGTCGATTCGCCGGCCAATGACAAAGCGCACCTCACGGTCAGCGCGCTGCTGAAGAACGGCGCCAACCAT